>Ga0155644_1069_pt1 | contig 23371 bp, 24 predicted proteins | sample RifCSPhighO2_12_FD_107301 | JGI IMG/M metagenome (GOLD analysis project Ga0155644, IMG submission 107301) | Candidatus Dadabacteria bacterium RIFCSPHIGHO2_12_FULL_53_21 | reverse complement strand
TCGGACGAATCGCCCGGACCGGACTCCGATTCCCCGGGCGTCTCCCCGGAATCAGCCATCGCGAGCTTCTGCTCCTCCCCCATCTCCTCCCCGGGTTTGGCGCTATCCCCGGACCCGCTCTTCAATTCCTCAAGGACCCTTTGTCTCTTGATATCCTGAAGGACCTTGTTCTTTTCGCTCTCCAGATTTTTTTTGCTGCTCGCAGTGGTTTTCTTGGATTCCGTTTTCGGTTTTTCCGTCGGTTTGGGTTTTTCCGCTACTTCTTTTTTCTCTTCTTTTTTCGGCTCTTCCTTCTTTACTTCTTTCTTTACTTCCTTTTTTTTCTCCGTCTCAAGGGGTATGACTTCCTTTTTCTCGGGCTCCTCTTTCACGACCTCTTTGGGTTTCTCTTCCTTAACCGGCTCTTCTTTGGGCTCTTCCTTTTTTACCTCTTCCTTCTCAGGCTCTTTAGGGGGTTCCTTTTTTTCGGGCTCGGGAGGGGGCGCTTTGACCTCCTCCTCCTTTTCGACTTTCGGAGGGTCTTGTTTGACGGGCGGCGCCTTCGGACGGGACGCCTGACTCGAATTCTGTCCGCCTCCGGGTCCAAGGCCTGAGAGCGATACCTGTATCGGTCCGCTCGAGCTCGAATGGTTTGAAGTGCCGCTGAATCCCCAGAACAACACAAGTATCAGCACAGCCGCGTGCAGAGCGACCGAAAAAAACATTCCCCAAAAAGATGTACCCTTGGATGTATCTTTATCTTCCGGTTTCATTTCCCCGCTCACCTCTGGCCGTCATTCGGAACAGGCTCCGTGATGAGCCCGATCTTCTGTACCCCCGCATTTCTTATCTCCGACATGACTTCAACAACCGTGCCGTACGGAACGCTTGAATCGGCCCTCAGGAATACGTCCTCATCCGTTAAATTTTTACCCCTTTCCGCCATAACCTTCCTTATCTCGATACGGAGCTCGTTCAACGTGTACCGCTGTTTCTCGATGAATATTTCCCCGTCTTTATTAAGCGTGACGACGACCTTCCTCTCCTGGTCGAGCGACGGCATGGGGCGGGACTCCGTATTCGGCAGGTCCACGTCCACCCCCTGATAGAGTATAGGGGTCGTGACCATGAAGATAACCAGGAGAACGAGCATAACGTCCACGAAAGGCGTGACGTTGATCTCGGACATCACTGTGCGTCCTTCTTTACCTGTCTGCATTCCCATTTTCTTATACCTTCTTTATGTATCTGTCCACGATGTTGAGGAATTCCGAGGAAAAGTTTTCCATTTCTATGTCTATCCTCTTCACCCTGCTGACGAAATAGTTATATGCGATAACGGCCGGTATAGCGGCCGCGAGACCTATAGCGGTGGCGACGAGGGCCTCGGCGATACCCGGGGCCACGGCCTGCAGCGTGGGCACGCCCTGGCTACCCGCGAGTCCGATGAACGAGGTCATGATCCCCCAGACCGTGCCGAAGAGACCGATAAAAGGCGCTGCGCTCCCCGTGGTCGCGAGAAATATCAGCGAGCCTTCGAGCTTGGCGGTCTCGGACGCCATGGTCCTTTTGAGCGCCCTTTCGACGAGCTCGACCATGCCGAGCTCGTTCACTATCACTTCCGAATTCGTCTTTGATTCGGGGTTCTGGGCCGCGCCGCTCGCCCTTCTGAGCTTCAATATCTCCGTGTACCCGGCCCTGAACACCTCGGCGATCGGTCCCCCGATGTGCTTAGTCGAGGAGTAGAGGTTCCCGAAGTTGCCGCTCGCGTTATAGAGCTCGAGGAATTTCTCCGACCTCTTGGCCGCCCTTTTCAGGACGAAGGCCTTCGAAAAAATTATCGTCCATGAAATCACGGACATGATGAGAAGGATGAGCAGTACGACCTTCACGACCGGGCCCGCATCGGTAATGAGGTTCATGACTTTTATCTGGCCGGCTCCGTTATTCGCCTGCGCCTCTAACAATAGATATATCCAGTTCGTCATCTGTGTTGACCCGCTGCTAAGTTGGATTTAGGGTTTGAATGAAAATCAATGCTTTTGACTGTTACATACGAATGAGCCGTATTTAAGATTCCGTATTAAGTTTTCCATACTTAAAAACTAAAATCAAATAAAATTCATAATAAAACACTCAATTCCGCGAGTTTGTCGGTTCATCCGCCCAAGGTGTATAATTGTAATCTCGGCAAAAAAGAGGGGAAGAAATTCCCGAAATTCAAAGGGAGGCCGGATAACAGAATGATTAAGGGAGCAAGGTTCACAGGTCTGACAGCGGCGCTGCTGATAATTACGGCTTCATTCGCCGGGGCCGTCGAGGACAGGTACAGGATCGTCGTCGAGGAGAGCTTTTACGTGGTAAAGCCCGAGAACAGGGAAAAGTTCCTCGAGATTTACAGGGAGAAGCTCTACCCCTTCTGGAGCGAGATGCAGAAGCTCGGGATCATAGCCGACGAGTACAAGCTCTTCACACAGCGGGTGCATACGCTCGAGCCGCTCTGGACATATAAGACGGTCGTTAAATTCAAGAACTACGAGTCTATAGACAGGTGGCTCGATCTCAGGGACGAGGTCTATAACAAGCTCTTTCCCGAGGGCGGCGGGTACGAAAAGCCGAGGAAGGAACTCGACCTCATTACGGAAGACCACTGGGACGAGTTCATAAGGGAAATCCCGCTTAACAAGAAGAATTAATCCCCGAAGAGGCCTTTCTGCACGCGGGGCGCGGGCATGTTGAGGTGGGAATACGCAAGCTGGGTGACTACCCTTCCCCTGGGGGTCTTTGCAAGGAGCCCCTGTCTTATCAAAAAGGGCTCGTATACGTCTTCGATGGTGTCCCTGTCCTCGCTCACCGCGGCCGCAATCGAATCTATACCCACGGGCCCTCCGCCGAACTTCCCGATTATAGTCTCGAGAATCGCCCTGTCGAGGTTATCGAGTCCGAGCGGATCCACCTCGAGCATCTCCAGGGCAGAGGCCGCGACTCCGGTATCTATCACGCCGTCCGCCCTGACCTCGGCGAAATCCCTCACCCTCTTTAAGAGCCTGTTCGCTATACGGGGCGTGCCGCGCGCGCGGCAGGCGAGCTCTGCAACCCCGTCGGGAGTGATCTCCACCCCCAGTATACCGGCTGACCTCTTCAGTATCTCCTCGATCTCCCCGGAAGTATAGTAATCGAGCCTGAGGTCCACACCGAACCTGGACCTCAGCGGAGACGTCAGCAGGCCAGTCCTGGTGGTGGCCCCGATCAACGTAAACCTGTTCAACGAAACCTTCATCGACTTCGCGGTCGGCCCGTCGCCTATCATAATGTCTATCTTATAGTCCTCCATCGCCGAATAGAGGTACTCCTCCACTATACGGTTTAGACGGTGTATCTCGTCTATGAAGAGCACGTCCCTGTCTTCGAGGTTGGTAAGTATGGAAGCGAGGTCGCCCACCCTCTCTATAACGGGCCCGGAAGTGGCGTGGATCCTCACGCGAAGCTCGTTAGAGACGACGTGCGCGAGCGTGGTCTTGCCGAGACCGGGAGGGCCGTAGAGGAGCACATGGTCGAGGGCTTCCCCCCGTCTCCTCGCGGCTTCGATGAAAATTCCTACCTTTTCCTTTACCTTGACCTGGCCCAGATAGTCCTTAAGCCGGTCGGGCCTGAGGTTGATATCGAGGAGCGACTCGTCTTCCCCGTCTTTGGGGTTCAGCAGCCTTTCCGCCATTTCATGCTCCCTCTAATATGAGTAATTCTAATTATAAATGAATAGAACCCTGATAGAAATCCGCCCCCCGGAAAGAAGCTCACACCCTCCTCATCACCTTGAGCGATTCCCTGAGAGCAGTCTCTATATCGCTCTCACCGGCCGAGATTCGCTCGAGCTCGGAAATATGCTCGTCGATCTCGGACCTCTTATATCCGAGGTTAAGGAGCGCCGACACGACGTCTTCGAGGATACCCGCTTTCTTTACCGCTTCTCCCGGCGCGCGGAGCCCGGAGATCTTGTCCTTTAACTCCATAGTCAGTCTCGAAGCGAGCTTGGGTCCTATGCCCGGTATTTTCTTTTTGTCGAGGCCGCCCGACGACAGGGCGGATGCGAATTCGGCGGGAGATATGTAAGAAAGTATATTGGTCGCGAGCTTCGGACCGACACCCGCAACGCTTATAAGGAGCGTGAAAACCTCGCGCTCGTCCTCTGTGTGAAATCCGAAGAGCTCGATCGACGAGTCCTTCATGCTCGTATGTATTTTTAATTCGGTCTCGCCCCCCGTCTCGGGGAGTCTGTAATATGTGGAAAGGGGAACGGTGACTCCGTAGCCGACGCCGTTTACGTCGACTACCACCTTCCCGAGCGATTTATGTGCAACCTTACCCCTTAGAAGGGAGATCATTTAGAGTGAAGCGCCTCCTCCTCTTCCGCGGCTCGGTGAATTCCTTGCCCAGTCTGGCCTCGATGCGGGAGAGATTTATGTGGCAGAGCGCAATCGCTACGGCGTCCGAAGCGTCTTCCGTTTCGAACTCGGATACCCCGAGTATTATCGAGAGCATCCGCTGAACATCGGACTTGCTCGCCCTCCCGCTCCCCGTGAGCGCGAGCTTGATCTTGGTCGGAGGGTATTCGAATACCGAGATACCCGAATTGGAGGCCGCCAGCAGCGCTACCCCTCTCGCTTCCCCGAGCTTTATCGCGCTCTTCGCGTTCTTCGCAAAGAATATATCCTCGACGGACATCGCCTCGGGCGAGTGTTCGCCGATCACTTTTATGAGAGACTCGTATATTATTTTTAACCTTTGATAGAGCGGAAGGCCGTTTCCCGGCGCTATGCTCCCGCTTGCCAGGTGCTCGATATCCCCGTTCCGGGACTCGAGAACCCCGTAACCGCAAACCCGGGAACCGGGGTCTATTCCGATCACCTTCATTTCAGGACGCCAGGCTCAGCATGAGGTCCTCGGATACGTCGAAGTTCGAATACACGTTCTGAACGTCGTCGCTGTCCTCTAGGGCCTCCATGAGCCGGATCATGTTCTCAGCTTCCCTGCCTTCGATCTTTATGCTGTTTTGGGGGATCATAGTGACCTCCGCATTCTCGTAGCCGAGACCCGCGCCCTGTATGGCGGACTTGACTGCTTCGAACGCCTCGGGCGGCGTGATCACGACGAGCTCGCTTTCTTCCGTAGTGACGTCGTCGGCCCCCGCGTCGAGAGCGATTTCGAAGACCTTGTCCTCGTCGACCTTGCTCTTCTCAAACGCGATCCTTCCCTTCATGTGGAACATCCAGGAGACGCATCCGGATTCCCCGAGGCTGCCGCCGAACTTGGTGAATATCCTTCTTATGTCGGACACGGTCCTGTTCTTGTTGTCTGTGAGCGTCTTGACCAGCACGGCGCTTCCGCCGGGCCCGTACCCCTCGTAGGACAGTTCATGATACTCTTCCCCGCCCATTTCTCCGGTACCCCGTTTGATCGCGCGGTCGATGGTATCGTTCGCCATGTTCTGGTTTTTCGCGGCCGCAATCGCAGTTCTGAGGCGCGGATTGGATTCCGGTTCGCCGCCGCCGTGTTTAGCCGCAACGGTCAGCTCCCGTATAAGCTTCGTGAAGGCCTTACCCCTCTTCGCGTCTACCGCCGCCTTTCTGTGTTTGATATTAGCCCATTTCGAATGGCCTGACATGGTTATATCACCTCACTCCCGAGTATTGAAACATACTATATAAGAATTCTAAGACATTAGAGAATGATTGGCAAGCCGCCTCGCTGCCCTTTATCTGACCCTCTTCACAGTAACCGTAAGGGGCTGAGCGCCCCCGATTTTGGTCGTTATCGTCGAGACCGGGGTCCCTTTATTTATCTCTCCGACAGTCAATATCTTGGTAGACGGGCTTATAACCTGACCGGTCAGGGAGCTGAAATCGAATCTTATTTCGGCGTCATCGGGTAGGCCGAAGACTTCCGCGTTTATAGGGGCAGGGGTATCGATATCGGTTTCGGATACGATGATGTTATAACCCCAGGCCTGAATATCGGAATTGATAAATGTGCCGCCCGGCTCCTTCAGGCTCACCCTCATCATCCCTTCTTTATTGACGACCGTCGCCGGGAGGTCCTGGAACTCGACCGCCGCCTGATCAGGCTTCATCGCGACGATGCTCCCGTTTATGAATTTGTTATCCGCATTATTAAGAACGCCCAGCTCGACCTTGCTCGGCTCGAGGATGTTCATGCGGGGAAACGAAAAAACGGTGCTCAGGTACCCGAACTCTACGACGAGCTTCCTGATTGATTTCAATACCCCTCCCGACGGCGCCCCCGTTTCGGCGGGTTTCGAAATCTTCAATATGCCCTCGTCTCCCGATACGATGACACCGTAAGCCCCCCCGGCAGTCTGAGGGAGGCTGAATTTCCGCCAGCCGTCGGTCATAATCCTGACCTCTATATCTACCTTCTGTCCTATGAGTCCGTTTTTGTCTATTGTCCTGACGGTAGAAACCTTTCCGGTATAGAGGGGGTTGATGAATATCTCTCCGTCAAGCGATGTTAGCTCCACTTCCGTGTACCTGGGCGGTGAGGAAGACGGGGCGTCCTGGTCGTCGCCGCCCCCCTGGGCGAGAAGCGTTTCGCCCCCTCCGCCGGAAGGCATTACAGACGTGCGGCCCGGAGCCGAAACAGCATCCGGATGAACGAAATACGCCGCAAATACAGCCAGCGCCAATAATACTAGAAAATTAGGTACGCGTGTCATAACACCCTCTGTTTAAAACAATATTTGCTCGTCATGCGGAATACGTCCCCGCCCCGTCAAAATTTGATTATAGCATAAAGAGCCGGGTTTGTTTACCATCCTCTGACGCGCGGACAAAACCGCGGGGTTTTATTATTACCGAAAAATCTCACTTGACAAATTACACGCTTTACATGCATAATAATGTTGTCTAAACTTTTATCGCAACTCAAAGAGAACTGACACTCATTTCCATAAATTCGTAAAGTGATAATTGCAGTAAATTCCAAAAAATAATGAGTCAAGGACTTATAACACATGGCTAGAGCAACCAAATTACGGGAAAAACCCGAAGACAAGGAAGTTTTGTCGGAAGAATCTCATTTCCTCCACTTGAACGACATCAGAAACCAGAAGAGCGCAGAGCTCATGAAAATGGCGAGGGATCTCGAGATCGAAGAGACTTCGCGCATGACGAAGCAGGACATCATATACGCAATACTGAAGGCTCAGAGCGAGAAAGAAGGGGTAATTTACGCCGAAGGCGTGCTTGAAATACTATCCGAGGGATACGGATTCCTCAGGTCTCCTAAATACAGCTATCTGCCCGGACCCGATGACATCTACGTTTCGAAATCACAGATCCGTTCATTCAATTTGAAAACCGGAGATACGGTAGGGGGGCAGGTAAGGCTGCCCAGAGAAGGCGAGAAGAACCTGGCTCTCCTGAAAATAGAAGAGGTGAATTTCGAATCCCCCGAAGTGTGCAGGGAGAGGGTGGCTTTCGAGAACCGCGTCCCTCTTCACCCGGACAAGAAATTACTGCTCGAATACGACCCGAACGACTTCTGCACCAGGGTGCTCGACTTATTCATCCCCATCGGTATGGGCCAGAGGGGATTGATCGTGGCTCAGCCGAGAACAGGTAAAACGATACTGCTCCAGAGAATTGCGAATGCGATAACAAAGAACCACCCCGATGTAGCCCTTATTGTGCTGCTGATCGATGAGCGCCCGGAGGAAGTAACGGACATGGAACGGTCGGTCAACGGGGAAGTGGTGAGCTCGACCTTCGATGAGCCGCCCCAGAGACACATCCAGGTAGCCGATATGGTACTCGAAAAGGCGAAGAGGCTCGTAGAGCACGGCAAGGACGTCGTAATCCTTCTCGACAGTCTCACGAGGCTAGCCCGCGCAAGCAATACGGTTACGCCCGCGAGCGGAAGGGTGCTCTCGGGAGGTATGGAGGCAAACGCGCTCCAGAGACCGAAGAGGTTCTTCGGCGCGGCCAGGAACACGGAAGAGGGCGGAAGTCTGACTATAATCGCCACAGCGCTCATAGATACAGGCAGCAGGATGGACGAGGTTATTTTCGAAGAATTCAAGGGAACGGGCAACATGGAGGCCTACCTCGACAGGAGGCTCGCCGACAAGAGGGTATTCCCCGCGCTCGACCTGCAGCGTTCAGGCACGAGGAAGGAAGAACTCCTCCTTTCCCCGGAAGTACTCAACAAGGTGTGGCTCCTGAGAAAGGTGCTTAGCCCGATGAACACGGTTGAAGCCATGGAATTCCTCCTCGACAAAATGAGCGGAACGAAGTCGAACAAAGAATTCTTCAACATGATGAATCAGTAACCCCGGCTTCGCCCGGACGAATACTTCTAATCCATCTTCAGTAATCCCAGCAAATCGAGACTATTGAAAACAATCGTGACATGCCGCACTCTTTTGTGGATGCGTATTCCTTTGTCAAGAGTGCCTGAAAGTTGATGAGACGCCTGAAGAAAAAATTTTCGCCGATTCGTTTCATTCAAGTACTCAGCCTGATATTCCCTATGATTCTGTTCTTATACGTTACGCCGGTTTCCGCAGTTGAGGCGTATCCGGCGTTTGACCCCGAGGCGCGGTTCCATCCCGCTTTTGCACGGCAGGGGATGGTCGTGTCCGAGAGCGTATACGCGACCAGGGCCGGGCTCGAGGTGCTGAAGGAAGGGGGGAATGCGGTAGACGCAGCCGTTACGGCCGGGTTTACGATGGCCGTCACGTATCCGCGGGCAGGGAGCCTCGGAGGGGGAGGCTTCATGCTGATTTACCTCCCGGGAACGAATGAAGCGGCCGCGATAGATTACAGGGAGAAGGCGCCCGGGGCCGCGAGAAGCAGTATGTACCTAAACGAAAAAGGGGAAGTCGACGGGGAGAAATCCCGCCACGGCATGATAGCCGCGGGCGTGCCGGGCACAGTGGCGGGACTCGCGCTCGCGCTCGACAAGTACGGCACGATTACCCTAGAACGGGCCCTCAGGCCCGCGATAGACCTCGCCGAGAACGGGTTTCCGGCGGATGAAGAATTAATTAGATCGCTTTCCCGGGTCAAAGAAAGGATGAAGGCGTCCCCAGAAAGCATGAAAATATTTTTTAAGGACGGCGGCGAGAGCTATGCCGCGGGGGAGCCGCTGATACAAAAGGACCTGGGGCGGACACTCAGGCAGATAGCGGAATCGGGCCCGGACGCGTTTTATGAAGGGGCGGTTGCGGAAAAGATAACAGGTTTCATGAAAGAAGAAGGCGGCCTTATAACGAAGAAAGACCTCGCGTCGTACGAGGCTCTCGTCAGAAAACCCGTCCGCGGGAGTTACAGGGGTTACGACATATATTCCATGCCGCCCCCGAGCTCGGGCGGGGTGCTTCTGATAGAAATGCTGAATATGCTCGAGGGATTCCCTCTTGGCACATACGGGCACAATTCCACCCGGACCATACACGTCATGGCGGAATGCATGAAGCTCGCCTACGCCGACCGCTCTATGTATCTTGGGGACCCGGACTTTGTTGACGTGCCGGTCTCGCGCCTTATATCGAAAGATTACGCACGGGGCTTGAGCGCCGGGATCGATCCCGAAAGGGCGACGCCGAGCGATAGAATTTCTCCCGGAGGTACTGCTCCCCGTGAGGGCGGAAACACCACACACTTCTCCGTGATCGATAAATGGGGGAACGCTGTCTCGAACACATACACGCTCAACTTCAGCTACGGGTCCGGGATCACGGTTCCGGGGACGGGAATTCTGCTCAATAACGAAATGGACGATTTTTCCATTACGCCGGGCGTTCCTAACGCGTACGGCCTCACGGGCGGGGAATATAATGCGCTCGCTCCCGGGAAAAGGATGCTGAGCTCTATGACGCCCACTATAGTGCTCAGGGACGGAAAGCCGTTTTTAATCACGGGGAGCGTTGGCGGGAGCCTCATCATAACCACCGTACTCCAGGTCCTGACGAACGTAATCGATTTCGGGATGAACATAGCCGAGGCGGCCTACGCGGTGAGGGTGCACCACCAGTGGCTCCCCGACGAGTTGAGAACCGAGAGGGGTCTAAACGCCGATACGATAAGATTGCTTTCAGATATGGGTTACAGCGTAGTTACCGGCGATACGATGGGGAGCGCCCAGAGCATCGTAAAGATCGGGGATTACATATACGGTACCACCGACCCGAGGAGGCCGGGAGGGCTTGCCGAGGGGTATTAAGCCGTGATCTCGAGCATCCTGTCTATGGACCTCTTCGCCCTGACCGCTATATGCTCGGGCACTTTCACCTCAAAGATTTCTTCCCTGAGGGACTTCAGCACCTTTTCGAGGGTTATCATCTTCATGTACTTGCAGACCGCGTTCTCTCTCGCGGGGTAAAAGGTTTTATCGGGGTTGTCCTTCTTGAGCCTGTGGAGCATCCCGGTTTCGGTCGCGATAATGAACTCCTTCGCGTCAGACTCCTTCGCGAACTTGATCATGCCGCCGGTCGATAAAAATTTAATGTGACCGTTTCCGTTGGTCGTCCCGCCGTTCAGGCCCTGATAGAGGAGATTCGTCGTACAGCCACATTCGGGATGGACGACGAGCTCGGCGCCCGGATGCGAGTGTTTCATTTCCTTTAAATCCTCTATCCTTATCCCGGCATGAACGTGGCACTCACCGGGCCAGATGTGGATCTTCCTCCCCGTAACCTTAGCCGCATAAGCCCCGAGAAACATGTCAGGGAGAAAAAGGATCTCCCTATCTTCGGGCACGGCGTTCACGACCTTGACCGCGTTTGAGGACGTGCAGCAGTAATCGCTCTCAGCCTTTACCTCGGCCGTCGTATTTACATACGAGACCACCACAGCGCCGGGGTGCTCCTTTTTCCAATCCCTCAACTGGCCGGCATCGATCGTATCGGCGAGTGAGCAGCCCGCACCGAGATCGGGCAGGAGCACTTTCTTCTTCGGGGAGATGATGGAGGCTGTCTCCGCCATGAAATGCACGCCGCAGAATACGATGATATCCGCTTCCGTTTTCGCGGCCATCTGCGAAAGCGCGAGCGAATCGGCCGTAAAATCAGCCGCGTCCTGCACCTCGGGCAGCTGGTAATTGTGCGCGAGAATAATGGCGTTTTTTTCTTCTTTAAGCCTTTTTATCTCGTCATATATGAGAGAATAGTCTTCCATTCATTCCTCAACTTACTAACATCATTAATAAAATTATTATACCACATAGAGCCCTATATCTAAAGCCGAGGCCGAGTGGGTAAGGGCCCCAACCGATATGAAATTCACCCCTGTTTCCGCGACTTCCCTCACATTTTTGATATTGATGCCGCCCGAGGCCTCTACGAGCGCATTTCTGTCTATGAGACGCACCGCTTTCCTCATCTGTTCGGGGCTCATATTGTCGAGCATTATGATATCGGCCCCGGCTATGAGCGCCTCCTTTACCTGCTCAAGTCCGGACGTCTCGACCTCTATCTTGTATTTCTGCCTGTACTTCTTGCGTATGACTGCGACTGCTTCCGCTATACCGCCCGCAATCTCGATATGGTTATCCTTTATCAGGACCCCGTCGAAGAGCCCGAAGCGGTGGTTGTACCCCCCGCCTACGGAAACCGCGTATTTATCCAGTATGCGGAGTCCCGGAGCCGTCTTCCGCGTGTCGAGAATCTTCACAGGCAGCCCCTCGACCGCCTTAACGTATTTCGATGTGAGTGTCGCTATACCGGAGAGCCTCTGAAGGATATTGAGGGCGAGGCGTTCGCCCGAGAGGAGAGCCCTCGTGCCTCCGTTGATCTCGGAAATGATATCGCCCGGCTTTATATTCTCGCCGTCGCTTATATTGTCGATGCACACCACGGTCGGGTCGAGTTTCTGAAAGACACGCTTTGCTATCGGGAGGCCCGCCGCCACACCCTTTGCCTTGGCGCGAATGACCGCCTTGCTGTCCTCCTTCTCCGTGGCGAGCGAGTTCGTGGTGATGTCGCCGTCGCCCAGGTCTTCCCTGAGGGCGTATTCTATGATGCGGTCCACGCGGTTAAAATCGAGCTCTATTTTTTTCATACGTTAAACGGTCACGCCGAATATTCGGTCCCGCTCAAATAATATACCTTTCAGACGGGCAGAGCGGCAGGCTCCTCGCCCTTTTTCAGAATAATGTGCTTCCGCCACCCGGGGTCCTCCTCGGGGAAGTCCTCTCTTATATGCACGCCCCTCGATTCCTCCCTCAGGAGAGAGAAACGGGTGATGATGGCGGAGACATCGAGAACCATCTTTAGTTTCAACCTATAGTAACCCGAAAGTCTTTCCAAGGAAGAAGCCATGTCAGCAAGCTCCGCCAGGGCTCCCTCCAGGTTTTCCCTGCTCCTCACTATCCCGACGCGTCTGTTCATTATGCGGGAGGCTTCCGTCTTCAATTCCCTGAATAATTTTTCCTGGGACCCGGAAGATCGAAAGAGGGCCGGATCGACTTCGGCAACGGGCACGCGGTACCGTGCTTGCGGCATTTCGATAGCCCCGTCGACCGCGCGCTTGGCGAAGACCACGCACTCGAGGAGGGAATTGCTGGCGAGCCTGTTTGCGCCGTGTACGCCGGTGCACGCGACCTCGCCGCAGGCGAAGAGGCCCTTGATGTTCGTCTCTCCCGAAAGGCCCGTCCTGACCCCCCCGATCGTATAGTGAGCAGCAGGAGCGACGGGGACCAGTCCCCCGGTCATGTCTATCCCGTAGGCCAGGCAGGCCTGGTAGATATTCGAAAACCGGGTTTTTATATAAGTCGGATCGAGGTGCCTCATGTCCAGATGGACACAGTCCCTGCCCGACTTCTTCATCTCCATGTATATAGCGCGGGACACGACGTCCCTGGGCGCGAGCTCCCCGAGCTCGCTGTAGTTATGCATGAACCGCTTTCCCCCGCTGTCGAGAAGGTAAGCCCCCTCTCCGCGCACGGCTTCGGTTATGAGAAAGCTCGCTCCGCTTTCATTATAAAAAGCCGTCGGGTGGAACTGTACGAACTCCATGTCGGCTATCTCCGCCCCGGCGTCATATGCAAGCGCGATACCCTCGCCGGTCGCGCCCTCGGGGTTGGTCGTCCTCTCGTATAGCGCCGACGCCCCTCCTGTCGCGAGTATGGTGGACTTCGATATAAACGCAACCGGGTTCAGATTCGCGTCAGCGGCTAGCGCTCCCGAGCACGCAGTCCCGTCCGAGAAGAATCCGATCACGCCTGTGCTTTCGAACTTTGTTACTGATTTATTTTTCTCGACCGCGGCGATCAGGAACTTGACCATCTCCCTCCCGGTGGAGCTGCCCCCCGCGTGGAGCACTCGTCTCTTCGTATGCCCGCCCTCGAGCCCGAGCTCGAGTCCTTTCTCCCCGGTATCGAACTTCATTCCCAGCCTGATGAGATCGGCTACACGTTCCTTCCCCTCGTTGACCAGGACAGTAACGGCTTCGGTATCGTTGAGCCCCCTCCCCGCCCGCAGCGTGTCTTCAATGTGGAACCACGTCGAGTCCTCCGGATCGACGACGGCCGCTATGCCCCCTTGAGCCCAATAGGAATTGCTCTCCTCGACTGTCGATTTCGTGAGGAGGGTAACGCTCCCGAACCCCGAGGCGTAAAGGGCCGCGTAGAGTCCCGCCAGACCGCTTCCGATTATGAGAAAATCCGAATGTATTTCCCTTATGTCCGAAGCGCTTGCTCGAGATTTGCTCATATTCGACCCTTATGTCTTCTGAACTAATATATGAATAGGACGTTACCCGGAAGTTATCGATTCCTGCAATGCGGTTTTTATCTCTTCTATCTTGTCCGGGTCGGTAATTTTTTTACGGTTCATGTCGACGACGTAAAAAGCGTCGACCACCTGATCGACCTTCGTTGAAATCTTCGCATATTCGATCGAGAGACCGAGATTCTTCATTGTCTTCGTGATATCGTAGAGGAGCCCCGCCCTGTCGTACGTGATTACGTCGATCACGGTAGCGGCGTCCGAAGATTCGTTGTCAACCATGATTCTCGTCGGGTACTGCGGTATCGCCTTGCTGTAAAGGGACCTTTCCTGCCTCCTCCTCGCGACCAGATTCTCAACGTCCGTCTTTCCCGTGAGCACCTGGTTCATATTATCCTTCAGCTTTTCCCACACCTCTTCCCCTTCTTTCACAGACTGGCCGAGCTTGTTCACATAGAAAACGTCGAGGATCCTGCTGTCCTTCCTCGTCGTGATACGCGCTCCGAGGACGTTCAGACCCGATGCCCTTATGACACCGCAGAGCTTGGAGAAGATCCCGGGCTCATCGAAACCCCAGAAAGTAAATTCGTTATACTCCTCGTGCGGATAAAAAAGTACGTCCATGCCCACGGCGTCTTCGGATTTCTCGATGAGTCCCACATGGTAGGCGATCTTCCTCGGCGAGAATCCGAGGAAATAGGATTCGGGCATGGTCTTGAGTATAGCCGCGACGTTCTTCCTGGAGACCCTGCTGCCGAGAATCCCCATGACTTCGTCTATCACCCTCTTCTGCCTCGCGTGCGGGTTTTCCGCTTTGAAGCTTCCCCTCTCCAGGACTTTGGCTGTCCTTATGAATATCTCCTTCAGGAGCATCCCCTTCCAATTCGTCCACACGTCCGGACCGACCGACTTTATATCCGCGAACGTCAGCAGATACAGGAGCGAAAGGGTCTCGAGGATCTTGACGGCCTTGGCAAACCTCACGATGAGGCTGTAATCGTGTATGTCCCTTCTCTGAGAGAAATGGGACATCAACAGATGGTTTTTAACCAGGAATTCGAGCTGCTGAGTCTCGGTAGAATTAAGCCCCAGCCTTTTCGCGATCCTCGGGATCATCGCCGCCCCTTTATCCGCGTGATCCTTTCCTTCCCCCTTGCCCATATCGTGGAAGAGGCAAGCGAGATAGAGCACGTGCCTGCTGACGAGGGATTCGGCTGTCTTTGTCAGGAGCGGGTGCTCTTTTTCGTATTTATAATTGAGGAGGTTCTCTATCTCCCTCACCATGAATATGGAATGGACGTCGACCGTGTAAACGTGGTAAGCGTCGTGCTGAACCATGCAGACTATCTTTCCGAACTCCGGGATATAATGGCCGAGAAAGCGCAGCCGGTTCATTTCGAAAAGGGTGTCGGCGACGTTCTTTCCCTTCTTGAGAAGCCTGAGGAACGAAGCGTTGAGCTCCGGGTTCGACTTCACGCTCTCGTCCATACTCGTGACGCTCACGTTCTCCCTTATGAGGTCGAGCAGGTAATTGCTCATCCTCGCCTGATACTTGTCGGAGTATTCGAAGGCCCGCATAAGGTTTGCGGGGTTAACCTTGAAGATGTTGATATTGGAGGTCGAAAGCATTCCGCCCTGTATGATAAAGCCGTTGTCGAGAGCCACCGTTTTTGGGCTCCTGATGCCGGACTTATGTCCCATAATACATTTTTCTATGAGTCTCTTCGACTGCTCCCTCAGCTCGTTCCCGCGGAGGTAATAGATCCTCATGAACCTCTCGACGGCAGGGAGCTCGCCGTCCTTGAAGCCGAGGAACCTGGCGACCTTTTCCTGAAATTCGAAGCCGAGCCTGTCCTCTCTCCTGCCGGCGAGGTAATGAAGCTCCGACCTGACCAGAAGGAGGAAATTGAGGCTCTTTTCGAATATCCTGATTTCGTTCTCCATCAGTATCCCCTTTGGGAGGAGGTCAGAAAAGTATTTGACCTTGAATTTGGCCTGGGCGATCCAGAGGGCGTAATGGATATCCCGGAGCCCGCCTTCGCCTTCCTTTACGTTGGGCTCGAGGAGGTATACCGACCTCCCGAACCTGTTTATCCTCTGCTCGTTCTCCCTGATCTTGCTCTGGATGAACTTATGCGAGAAGGTGGGGAGGAGCTGGTAGTAGATTTTTTTTTCCAGGTCGGCGTACAGCTGCTCGCCGCCGCATACGAACCTGCTGTCAAGAAGTGAAGTGAGTATCGTCGTGTCGTCTTCCTGGGAGAGCTCTATGCACTCGTCGATCGTTCTCACCGAATGGCCTACGTCGAGACCCAGGTCCCAGAGAAGGTAGAGGAGCTTCTCCGTCGCCTCTTTCGCCAGTGTCTTATTGCGGGGCTTATAGAGGAACATGATGTCCACATCGGAATACGGACAGAGCTCGTTCCTGCCGTAACCCCCGAGCGCTATGACGCAGACATTTTTAAGGTCATTGAACCCCTGCCCGGAGAGAGCCTGCTTTATCAGCTTGTCAATAATTTCCGATCTCTTTTTGGCAAGCATGCTCCCCGAAAGGGCTTTACTGCGCTTCGCCTTGCTCTCATGGTACGCCATAAGCTCCATGTTTTTTCTGTCGAGCCTTTCTTTCAGGGTCCTGACCAGTTCACCTTTTTCCATAACGATGTCAGCGGCTTTGCTCATGGCGTTCTCTCTGTCTTTATATTACATCCATATTAATATTTCCGAGATTTATTACAATTTCACGCTCACCGAAACCCCGTCCCTGAGCGGTATAATCGTGGTAAAAAAGCCCTCGTTGGAAAAGAGGAGCCGCGTGAACTCCCTCACGCCTTCCGTGCTCGGGGAGTCGTCCTGCGTGAGCACCCTGCCCGACCAGAGCACGTTGTCCGTTATGAAAATACCTCCCTTCCGTAATTTTTCATAAGCGGCGTCAACGACAAGAGGATAATACTCCTTGTCTATATCGTTGAAGATAATGTCGAACCCGCCCGGTGACCCTTCGAGGATCTTAACCGCGTCCCCCGTCCGAATATCGAGCCTTTGTCCGAGCCCGGCCCTGCCGAAGAAATCCCCGGCCGCGCGCGCGTTCTCGTCCGAAATGTCCGTATATACGACCGAGCCGTCTTCGCCTACGGCTTTTGCGAACCAATACGCCGAATATCCGAAACCCGAGCCGAGCTCGAGCACGCTTTTCGCATTGATCATCAACGCCAGCTGGAAGAGAAGCCTCCCGACCAGAGGGCCAACGATAGGGAATTCGCTCACCCTCGCGTGCTCCTCCATCTCTGTCAGGATAGTATCCCCGGCAGGCGTCAGGGACTCCATGTAATCTTCTATATCAGGGTTGAGTATATACACATCCGAATGCGATGCCCGTTTCATTTTCTCCTGAACTCTGCATACGTCTCGCTGAAATCGCTATCCTTGTTTTCTATCCTCGCCATAACAAACAGCAGGTCAGAGAGCCTGTTTAAGTAAATGAGGACGTTCTTCCCCGCATCCGCTCCTTCCTCTTCGATCAGCTTGACGACCTTCCTTTCCGCCCTTCTCGCCACTGTCCTCGCGAAATGGAGATGAGCCCCGCCGGGGTTCCCGCCCGGGAGTATGAATTCCTTAAGCGGCTCGAGGTCGAGCAGCAGCTCGTCGATCGCAGACTCAAGCGCCTTGATCCCGCCCTCATCTATCCTGGGCGCGTCTAGACCGGGAGGGCTCGCGAGATCGGCGCCCACTATAAACAGGTCCTTCTGTACGGTTTCGAGAATATCGCCGAGCCTCTTGTGAACCACGGCGGCGCGGGCAAGGCCGAGCGCCGCGTTGAGCTCGTCCACATCCCCGTACGCGTCCACCCTCAAGGAGGCCTTGCTCACCCTCGTACCGCCCACGAGCGAGGTCAGCCCTTCATCCCCCGTTTTGGTATAAACCTTGGTGATTCGCTTTTTCGCCACGTTGAAATATTAACCGAACGGTCATTACGGTTCAAACAGGGAGGGGTTCATTCAGCAGATGCCATTAATACAAAAACGATGCCGTTTATTCAGGAACAAAGGGGGCGCGAAGGATGGACGAACCGGCCCCAAGAGCGAATCCCGTCAAACGCACCCGTGCTATATTCGTATAATTCCCTTATGATCGGCATATCAGACGGCCGGGCGCAACCTAGAGCGCCCCTTCGATAACGTCGGTGATATTTTTCCTGGGGAGAGCGCCCATGATCCTGTCCCCCGGACTCCCGTCTTTGAACATTATCATCGTAGGGACGGCTCTTATTCCGAAGGCCTGCGCGCGTTTCGGATTTTCGTCGACGTTTAGCTTGGCGATCTTCACCCGGCCCTCATAATCGGCGGCGATTTCTTCAAGCGTCGGGCCGAGAGTCCGGCACGGACCGCACCATTCCGCCCAAAAATCAACGAGTACGGGAAGCTCTGATTTAAGCACCTCTTCCTCGAAATTGTCATCGGTGATATGAACAGTTTTATGCATAATCGAACCTCCTTTCGTAAAATTACCGCTACAGGATATTAGATATGCGCATTGGAGAAAGGATTCAGCGCCCGGAAGGCGGAATCCCGTTGTAGATCCCATGACCCGTGTAATACACGCCGAATAAAACTAAGAAGCATATGCTATACTAAATACGAAGCGATACTGATGCGCCCGGAATGAACTGAAATGGATCTATCCGCCCTCGACATTAAAGACGTATGCAACCTCAACGGCTTCTCGGGGACAATACCGCTTTTCCCGTTATCCACAGTGGTATTCTTCCCCAATACACTCCTCCCGCTCCACGTGTTCGAGCCCAGGTACAGGCAGATGGTCCACGACGTCAGCAAATCGGAAGGGATCATAGGCATGGCGCTTCTGAAACCGGGCTGGGAGGCAAACTACTACGGCAATCCGGAAGTGTTCGACGTCGTGGGGATGGGGAGGATAGTAAGCTCGGAAGTCTTCGGGGACGGCAGGATCAACATAGTTCTCTACGGGCTGAAACGGGTGAAAATTATCGAGGTCATGAAAGAGAGCCCCTACAGGGTCGCCCGGGTCGAGCTGGTTGAGAACACGCGCTGTGCGAGCGAGGAGACGTACAGGAGCAAAATCGAGGAGCTTATAACGAAATGGAATTTCGTGCTCGACGAGAAACAGAAGGCCCACCGGATCAACATCAATACCAGGCTCCCTCTGGACAGCCTGACGGACGCCCTGGCGACTCTCATTTTCTCAAACGTCTTCGACAAGCAGTCGCTGCTCGAGGAGCCAGACGTGAAGAAGAGGGCGGAGACAATCATTAAAGACCTGCAGACGAGAATCGATATAATTTCAGTTACATCGCGAAAAAGGAACGAGATAATAAAGAAGAGAAACCTCAATTGAGGTTAATCTCCGAGCAGAAATTCGAGGACGAGCCTGTCGGCCTCCTCCTGTCTTTCCCTCCAGAAACCGTGACCCACTCCTTCAAACCCCTTTAGTTTCGAGCCCGGTATAAGTGAAGCGAGCTCCCTAGTGCGTTTCGGTGAAGTGGTCATGTCGGACTCGCCCAACATAACGAGCGTCGGGGCTTTTATCTTATGCAAGAGGTCAGTCGTGTTGTGCCCTTCCACCGCATAGCTCTGACCGATATATCCCCTGAGCGCATCCGGGTTCTCGGGTATGGCGTCGATGGCGCCGCCCAGCGAGCCTAAGTTCTTCTCTATGTAGTCCCTCGTGTAGCCCAGGTAAAGGGCCATTATCCAGACGGCCTTCATGCCGACCTTGGACGCGATCTCCCTCCCCATCCTGAGTATCACGTTCCCGACTTCGTCTCTCGAAGCCGATGAGCAGCCCATGACGAGCTTACGGACCTTTTCGGGATGCTTTATCGCGAGCCACTGGCCTATCATACCGCCCATGGATTTCCCGACTATGTGTGCGGTCTCCATGCCGAGCGCGTCCATAAGCGCCGCGGCATCGTCGGCCAGGTCTTCGGTCGTATACCCGGGTTCGGGCTTCTGAGACCTCCCTGCCCCCCTGTTATCGAATACGACCACCTTGAAGTGCTTCGAATAAACAGGCACCTGCGTCGCCCAGCTCTCGATCTGGCTTCCGAGACCCCCGATGAGGACGACAGGGTGCCCCTCACCGTGAACCTCGTAATAAATATTCATACCGTTAGCCAGGGCGTATGGCATCGTTTGCAGGTCCCCCTACTTCACAGGCCTCTTGGACTCGAGATATTCGGCTAGTATATATACGGCGGCCATTTTGTCTATTACCTGTTTTCTCTTCTTCCGCCCGACGTCCGCGCTTATGAGAAACCGCTCGGCGTCGGCGGTTGAAAAGCTTTCGTCCCAGTAAATGACAGGGAGGTCAAAGGCGTCTTTTAATATATCGGCGAATTTCATTATCTCCTGTCCCCTTTTGCCCACGCCACCGTCGCTCCTGTACGGAATGCCTACGAGTATCTCGGAAGGGGCATAAAGATCGATAAACTTTGCGAGCTCCGATTTATCGTACTCAATATCCTTTCTCTTTATCGTAGCGACCCCGTTCGCCGTTATACCGAGCTCGTCGCTCACGGCAACGCCTATTGTCCTGGTACCTACGTCGAGGGCTAATATCCGCATCGGGTGTCCGCGTATTATGATGAACTGTAATGATACCGGTGTAGTTATGAAGCTGAAATATTATGTATGGTCTGATTAACAAATGAAAGGAGGGCAGCCGACTCCCGTCCGTAATATCACATCAACCCGCAAACAAGCTTCCTGTATATCCCCGGTACGCGGCCGGCCGCCGATTCAGGCGCGCCAGGCTCATATACGCCGCTCCCGGTGTAGGATTCGATATTCTCGGGCCCGTATGTCTTGATCCTGTTCTTCCATCCGGGGAGGAATTTTTTCTCGTTCCTTTCGGGAGGGGAATTCCGTACCCGCCTCTCGAGCACCGCCTCCGCGGATTGGGCGAACTCTCTCAGGGCCGCGGGTCCCGCCCCGTCCCCCTTCATATTATCGAGCACCTGGAGTAGACCCCACCCCTGCCCGTTGTACCGTTCCCTGGGCGACGTGCCTTCACCCTTGAAATTCACATAATCCACAAGCACATAAAAACCCATCGGAGAGCCCGAGACACGGTAAAACTGTTTTCTGATATTGTCCCTCGACCCCGCGGGGGCCGACTCCAGCATCATCGGCAGGCTATTCTCCATCCGCTCCGCTATGAACAGGGACTGAAGCGCTATAGTGTCGAGCATGAATTTTCTGAGAGATACCATTCGGGGGGAATCGAAGTCGTCGTAAAACTCCCTCCTGGAGCCCCACGGCAGGTCGAACGAAGCGAGCCCATTCATCCATTCCGGGACCGGGGCGCCTTTCGATTTGATGAATTCGAAGAGGGAGGGGAACGATTCGTGGAAGGGGTATTCTTTCCCCTCCGGATACCAGAGAAAATGCCCTATACCCAGCGAAGCGAATTCTTCACCTTCGTTCCAGGCGGTCAGGTTCTCCGTCTTCCCCCCGCACTCGTTCCTGAATATGAGAGACCCGATCTTCTCGAGCTCCCCGGGGGGGACCGTAACGCACGCCGAATCGCATGAAGGAAGAAGCATCAGGGCCAGCGCAAGAGCCGCAACGGCTGCGAGAGAGTAACCAAGGCATATAAACCGGCCGGACAACAGTTTAATCATATTATGCCACTCGGCGATAAACCCTTATACCGGACACGACAGCTTCATTCTTACGGAGGCGGGAACTATTTCCTGCGCGTCGAGACTATTCCCTGATATCTAGCGGTAAAGATGGTGTTTTAGTGAATCACGGTCGGTAATCGTCTCGAATACCTCGCCGCACTTGTCACACTCGAACCTTACCGCTACCGGAGGATGACTTATACCGAACCCGACCAGTATCCATCCCCATATCGAATAGCTCGGTTTGGGCACGATCCACGGGTGGCTCCTCTCATAGCCGCATCTGCATTTCTTTTGATCAATATCGTCGGTACTCATATCGAGTCTTGTTAAGGGTTTATTGTAACGGAATTGCACGTCTTATCAAATCTCGGGGATGCTGCACGCGTAAAGATCATTCCTGAAGTTCTTTCCCGCCATCATTCAAAGGGGCAGGGAGAAAATTAATCCGCGGCGGAGCTCAAGGGTTTTCTTAATTCCTTGATCCGGCTCCGGCGCTTTTTTCTCTTTATTCTCTCTTCCTTCGATTGAAACGTGGGCCTTGTCTTACGCCTTTTAGCAGGTTCGACGGCGGCTTTCATTATCAAAACGGTCAGGCGGTCTATGGCGTCACCGCGGTTCTTCTCCTGCGTCCTGAACCTCCGCGCTTCGATTATCAGAACCCCTTCGCTCGTGACCCTCCTGCCTGCGATCTTAATCAGCCGGCTCCTCACTTCGGGAGGGAGGCTCGGGGAATTCGCCGCATCGAACCTTAGCTCCACCGCCGTCGCTACTTTGTTGACGTTCTGCCCGCCCGGTCCGGAAGAACGGACGAATTCCAGCCTGATTTCACTCTCGGGAACGGATATGCGGGGCGTAATACGAATCATGTTTAAAATCTAAGCGCTCCGGCCCGATTATTCAAGGATGGAGGCAATCCTTGACTGTGATCCCCGATATGCCGGGAAGCTCACCCGGGGAATCCGTATCAGATTATAGATCCAGACAAATCACTCTCAGGGGTTATTTAGTAGAAAGAAAAAAACCGGGGGGTAACTGGGGTAACTAATGATATGAATTTACAAAAAATAAGCGGCGGGATGCAACATCCCGCCGCCGGTGTTTTCGTGTTAACTATTATTCGTCTGTAAGTTTGACTCCATGCTCGGGAGTACCATAGCCGTGAGCCATCTGGAATCCTGAGTAGGCTTCCTCTCCATGCTCGCCGAGGTCGAGACCTCCGACTTCTTTTTCGGCAGAGACTCTCAACCCCATGACCGCCTTCAGGACAACCAGTATTATCATCGTACCCACGAAAGAGAATGCCCATGTGGCTACGACGGCGAGAAACTGTATCCACAATTGCTCCGGATTACCGTAAAAGAGCCCGTCGCGTCCCGCGGAATTAACGGCGGTGGTTGCGAATAATCCTGTTGCCAAAGCGCCCCAGGTCCCGCCTACGCCGTGTACTCCGACTACATCCAGGGAATCGTCATAACCGAGCTTCGGTCTCAGGTTGACGGCGAAGAAGCAGAAGATTCCGCCGCCTAGCCCGACAATTATTGCCGCCATCGGTGTCACAAATCCTGCAGCCGGCGTTATGGCTACGAGTCCCGCCACTGCTCCTGAAGCCGCGCCGAGTACCGTGGGCTTGCCTCTCACTATCCATTCGATAAATACCCAGCCGAGCACCGCCGCTGCGGTCGCTGTGTTGGTGGTAACGAAAGCCGTGCTGGCGAGGCCGTTTGCGGCGACGGCGCTTCCGGCGTTAAACCCGAACCAGCCTACCCAGAGAAGGGATGCGCCAATCACACTATAAGGCAGGAAATGAGGCGCCATAGGCTCGCGTCCGTATCCGATCCTCTTTCCGAACATGATCGCCGCTGCGAGCGCCGCTGCACCGGAGCTGATGTGCACTACGGTTCCGCCCGCGAAATCGAGGGCGCCCATCGCCCCTATCCATCCGCCTCCCCACACCCAGTGAGCCAGCGGGTCGTATATGATAGTCGTCCAGA
>Ga0155644_1119_pt1 | contig 24607 bp, 21 predicted proteins | sample RifCSPhighO2_12_FD_107301 | JGI IMG/M metagenome (GOLD analysis project Ga0155644, IMG submission 107301) | Candidatus Dadabacteria bacterium RIFCSPHIGHO2_12_FULL_53_21 | reverse complement strand
AGTAGCCAGTTGATAAACGTATCGCTTAAGGCATTAACCGCATCTGCCGCAAGTTTTCGGTCATGTGACATGAAACTTATATCGACCAGGCGGGAGGTGCCTATAGGGGTTACTTGAAGTTTACCGGTAAAGGCATTAATCAATGCGTCCTCTTCACTCGCTTCGGCAATTGCTTCATCGAGACCGGATATCTGTGTATCCTGCTGTCTGGTGGTTATTTTTTTTATTCCGTTGAGAGTGTTATCTATCAGATCGGTGACACTCGACATCGCTCTGGAAATCAGACTCTGCTTCTTTTTTTCCGGGTTGAAATCCGGGTGCTCTGCCAGGTTGAGCTTTTCGACTACCTGTTTTGCCAAAGAATTACTTTTTAGAAGAAGGTACTGAGTTTCATAGAACTGATCGGACTTCGTTTCGAGTTCGACCACCTGGTCGAAATTCACGACTTTGGGGTTTTCAAGAGAAATTTCGAGCTTGGCTGTGGCCTTGTATTCAGGTTCCGTCAATAAAGTTGATATCAGAGTCGATACCAGCACGATGACGAAAAACGCAATGATTACTTTCTTTCTCCTTAGCACAACTTCGATGTAGCGGTGGATGGCGCTTTCTTCATCTACCGGGTAAGCCTTCAATATGTCCGGAGTATTTGGATAAGCGCGGAGAGACCTCTCTTCGTTTTCGGGAACGAGGTTCCTGCCTTTGGCGTCGCCGATCATTTTATCCCTATCGTTATGTTCCATCTTGTTCGTTTCTCTTTTAAAATGAATTTAGTATCACTGTACGCCTACGCTAAACGGCGGGAAGAACAATCCGAGCCTTATAGCGTCGAAGAAGCTCTTAATAGTGTTTTTGCCTACGACAACCACATCCTGGTCCTCCAAAACTATATCCGGAGAATTACCTTCTTTGATTTGTTCCAGGTCTACAGGTGTAACCTTTACTTGACCTTGTTCGCTTCTAATTAGACTAACATCGGAGTCTTCTGCTACTTTCGCGAGTCCCCCGGCCGCGGTGATCGCCTGGCTGACGGTCATATCGCTTTCTAATGAAATTGTGCCGGGTTTAATTACAGCTCCGTCAACGTATACTACTCCGGCTTCGGGAATATATATTACGTCACCCATGTTGATAGGGATATTCAGCTCCGTTTTGCCTTCGTCGAGCAATTCGCCGAGATTAATTTGGACCGATTTCTGCTGCCCTTGTTTTCCCTTTCGAGTAACATACGCGATTTCGCTTGCATCCGGATTTAATCCTCCCGCCAACGCAATAGCGTCCAAGAGGCTCCCCTTCCCCAGAAGCTCATACGTTCCGGGTGCTTTTACGCTTCCGATAACAGCCACCCTCTGACTTTTGAATTCCTTTATTGATACAACGACATGAGGGTCTTGCATATAGTTTTCGGTTAATTGCTCTTTTATCCTTTCCTCCGCTTCCAGGGCGTTAAGACCACCCACTTCCACGGTTCCTAGCAGAGGGAATGATATCATATTCTTTGTGTTCACCCTTGCTTCAGTGTCCAGATCCGGGGCTTCAAGAACCTTAATGTCCAGGAGGTCGCCGGGCCCGATAAGGTAATCTACAGATGCATTTGAACTAAAAGTCTCCTGAATTATCTTCCGGTTCAATTCCTGATTTTCTGTATCGGTATCTTTCTGTGCCTGTGGCAGGGTATAAGTGCTTCCTGATTTCGAACCGCCGCCGCAGGCAGCGCAAAAAACACCTATGAGTAACAGCACAGTTATCCCTATTTTGAAATATTGATTCAAATTACACCTTTCCCGACCCATAAATTAATTATACACCCTCAAATTGAGAGAAGCATAATATCTACAGTGATATCGAAAATTTCCTATGTTCTTTTGATATTATGAAGTCCCTATTCGGCTGACCTGAGAACGTTGCTGGCGTTATTATCCTCACCGCCGCCGCAAAGGGCCCCGCAGACGGCTCCCGTAACCGCGGCTGCTCCCAGTGCCGCCGGTATCACCAACGGAGCTGCGGCAGGTGAACAGCATCCCGATTTGTTTTCGAACGAATCATAGGGATCTTGTTTCTCCGGGCTTGATGCGGCATCGCCGGGTTCGAGTGTTTGAGTTGTGAATTTGGATTTAAAATCGGCGTATCCGTCGTATTGTACGGCCGAAGTAATATTTTCCTTAACATTGGTTCTGCCGTCGACATACTGCGGTGAGCCGGCTTTAATAGCGCTTTCGTCAGGCGGGATTGTATCCGCCTCGGGTGTATCTACGAGGAACCCCGATTTCGGATTGAAACAATAGCACACCTCACCCTGATCCCCCTGGGTGAGCAAAAGGCCTGTAAAACCGTCTCCGATTGATTGGACTTTGAATACGGAGTTGGGTTCGATTACGTATTTCCCGCCGTTTACTATCAGCGTTGCCTTGCCGTTATCGAGAGTGTCGATGATCATGTCGGGGTATATCGGGTACGTCTCGTTCTTCAGAGTAATCTCGCTCCCGTCGATCAGAATGACCTTTACCTCATCCGATACCTTCATGGTCCCGAGTGATACCTGCGCATCGAGCGATGTCTGTGCAAAGGCTGTAAATACCGGCTGAACAAATAAAAGACCCGTTATGAACAGCAATAGTGTCGTTTTTAATATTCTGGTCATGTTTCAATACCCTCCTCTCCTAAGTCTATTATATAGTATAGAGATGGGGTTAGGTAGAGTCAACGAGACTTAAGTAGGTCTTTTGCCGGAATTAAAGTATGTAGTGCGGTAAAACGCTTAATACTTTAGTATTATTGCGGGTACATACTTACCGTTACAACCTATTCCTAACATTGCATGATATTTAATTTTTTTTACCGGATGACAATTATGCGTCCGATATACATACCATAGTATGATTTCTTTCAGCCGGTCTTAACATGATGACGAATTTGTCCCCCTGATGCCCACCGGATTGAAATCCGGGGATAACCTGAGGTGTGAACGCTTGAGCGGTCCGGTCATTTCAATTTCAGTTCAAGCCTGACCTTTTTAATGTCGTAGTACGGTTCACCGCGATCCCTGGCGAGTTTGTAAATATTCTCGAGCTCGCGTAATACGATATTAAGCTTCTTCTTCCCTTCCGCCGTTCTTGCCGCCTCTCTCGGCGTCAGTCCGTCGAGCGCGGCGAGCGGCAGGTCTAACCATCCTTTATAATATTCGTCTAATTTCTTGTCCAGCTCCTTTTTGCTTTTGACCCCCGGGGGCAGTCTGTTCAATTTTGTTTTCGCCTTTTGATTTCTCTCCGTATAGGATTCCATCCCCTTTGCCTTGTCTTCCACGTGCACTATGAGGCCTTCAAGCTCTTTCTCTATTATGGATTTGGCTCTCTCGAGCATTTCAAGCGAGTAGGTCGCTATGTCGAGCCTCTCGTCGTCGACCTCGATAGTGCCGGATATATTGCTCCTCCCCCCTATATCGATAGTGAATACCCTTATCTCCTCGTCGGGTCCGCTCATCTGCTTCAACGAATCAATTTTTTCCAGTATTTCAAGTGTTTTGACTCTGTCCTTAACTCCATAAACAGCCAATGCCAGTACGAGGTCCTCCCCCTCGGGGGTGATGAAATGCGGGTTTCTCGCGAGCTCATCCATATAGTTCGAGATTTGAAAACCCAGGTCTCTGATGAATTCCTTTTTATCGGCTCCGTCTCCGCGGGATTTCCTGTATAGCTCAAACTCGCTGTCGAAGTACTCGAGAATAATGTTCTTGAACGCCGCGGGGTAGGCGGAGATGATCCCCGAGAAATAGACATTGTCCCCGGCGTTTAAAGGCCTAGCGCCGATGATGTCGGAAGACCTGAGCTTCTTCGACGACGAAGAGTCGCGGACCCTGAATTCTGTTTGGAGGAACAAGTCCCTGATATCGCAGTATTCTCCCGGCACTACCTCTCCGACCTCGAAAAAGCTGTATACGCTGTCGATCCATCCCTTGATAACCGCTTCCTCCGGCCCGGAAAGCGTACCCCTCTCATCGTGGTAGAACCGCTCGATGATCCTTTCGCCCGTATCGAGCAGCCTGAAGTCGTAGAGGAACCAGTCGAAGAATTTCTCGAATGTGAGGTCATCGATCTTATCGTCCGAAACTTCATCCGGGATGAAGTCCGGGTCGGCCTTCCATATGTAAAAGGCTTCCCCTGCCTGGGCCTGTATCTCGGAACGCTCCGTGTACTCGACGAGCCTCATGCGGAGCTCGTTCTCAGCCTGGTCGTATGTGTATTGTGCGATATCTATTATTTTGTCATTCATGATAGGAAATTATATTTTCGCTCCGCGCCCTGTCAATCTGTTAACGGCGCTTTCGGAGATAAGAACGTTTTTTTGATGTCTCCGCCTATCGGCCGAGCCGGCTCTTTCACGCCCGCCCTATCCGATGACTGCAGGTCATTATACCCTTCCGAACTTACGCGCCAGGTATTCGCTTCTGTACTCGAATATATCTCTCAACTGTCTCTTTACCACGAGCTCATGGGCGATATCCCCGAGCGGACCCAGGGGCAGGGCGTAATGCACCAGGTCATGGACCTCGACCCCCCTTCCGGTTTCTTTGAACATATGCTCGTGGTGCCAGAGCTTGTAAGGGCCCAGGCGCTGGTCGTCTACAAAGAATTCGGGCTCCTTCACGTGAGTTATCTCTGTGACCCAATTCACAGGCAGGCCGAAAAAGGGCGAAACCTTGTAAGTCATTATGAGTCCGGGATATATCCTCTCAGGCGCCTCCGACGTCATCTTGAACCCGAGCCGGGGAGGCGTGATATCCGTCAGGTTGGCCGGATTGGAAAAGAAGTCCCATGCCTCTTTCAGGGTTATCTGGATCTCGAGCCTTCTTTCTAATACGTGTAATTTCATACGGTTACACAGTCAGCATCTCCATAAGCGGGCCTCCGCCGCGGATGAGCGGAATCAGCTGCTCCTGTTATCGATGATTTAGTTTACCGGATAGGACAAATTCCAATATCCGGGCGGCGCCCGGAGCGCCTCGTGAGAAAAGATTACGCCCCGGGGCATGGTTTCTTTTGATAACCGACTTTCCTATGTATAATCCTCTCTCATTGTGAAAATTATCCAAATAAACAAAGGCAATCTGGCGAAGGAATTAAAGGGTTTAAGGAGGGGCTCCTCCCTCTCCGACCCCGGGCTCGAAGGCTCGGCCAGGAAAATAGTAGAGGATGTCAGGAAGAACGGGGACAGGGCGCTATTCAAGTATACGAAGAGGTTCGACAGGGTGGCGCTTACGGGTAAAACCGTAAGGGTATCGAAAAAGGAATTCCGGGAAGCCCGGAAGGCCGTCCCAAAACAATTGTTGGACGATCTCATCCGGGCCGGGAAGCGCATCAGGGATTTTCACAGGCTCAAGCTCCCGTCTGAAAATACATTCAGGGACACCCTCGGAAACGAGCTCGGATGGGTGATCAGGCCGATAGAAAGGGCCGGGCTCTACGTACCGGGGGGGAAGGCGGCATACCCTTCCACTGTGCTCATGACGGCGATACCCGCGAAGGTTGCAGGCGTAAGGGAGCTCGTTCTCGTCACGCCGTGTCCCGGGGGTGAGTTAAACCCGGCGGTGTTAGCGGCCGCCGAAATAGCGGGTGTAGACTCCGTATACAAAGTCGGCGGCGCCCAGGCCGTGGCGGCGCTCGCTTACGGAACGGAATCCGTCCCCAGGGTGGATAAGATAGTAGGCCCCGGAAACATCTATGTCGCAATCGCAAAGAAGCTCGTATTCGGTGTGGTGGATATCGACATGATCGCCGGGCCGAGCGAGGTGCTCATCATCGCAGACGGCAGCGCTCCCGCCGAATGGGTGGCGGCCGACCTCCTCGCACAGGCGGAGCACGACGAAATGGCCGTTCCCATTGTAGTCACGAATTCCCTCCGTTATGCGAAGGAAATCGAAAAAGAGGTCTCCCGGCAGCTCTTGAAGCTCGTAAGGAAAGCGATCGCCGGAGTATCCGTGAGGAAGCAGGGCCGGATATTCGTCACTGGGAATATCGAACAGGCGATTGGTCTCTCGAACGCGCTTGCGCCCGAGCACCTCGAGCTCTGCGTTAGAAAGCCGAAATCCATACTTAAAAAAATTAACCACGCGGGCGCTATATTTCTCGGCTCCATGTCGACCGAAGCGTTCGGAGACTACATAGCGGGGCCGAGCCACGTTCTGCCTACGGGGGGCGCGGCCAGGTTTTCATCCCCCCTCAGCGTTTACGACTTCCTCCGGATGCCGAGTGTGATCTCCATATCGAAGCGGGGTTTCGATTCGCTCTCGGAGTCCGTCATGAACCTCGCCTACAGTGAAGGGCTCGAAGCCCACGCCCTCTCGGTAGCCGTAAGACTGGACGGAAACCAGCGTTCCGGAATATCCGAATCCTAAAGTATGAAAGAATAATTCCCCGCTGCTCTATATGTCGGAAAAAACAAAGAAAAAGGGAAAGTCGAAGGGTAAGGGCCTTCCGGAATCGAGGGTAAGGGAGGAAATCAGGCATCTCTCGGCTTACTCAGTCCCCCACTACGAGACCCGCATAAAGCTCGACGGCAATGAGAGCCCGTTTTCCCTCCCTGGAGAAGTCGGTGAAAAGGTCATGGGCAAATTACGCGGTATCGAAGTAAATAGGTATCCCGACCCGGAAGCCTCCGAATTACGTAAACTGATCTCGTGGATAAACGGTTTCCCTCCGGGCGGGATTCTTCTCGGTAACGGCTCGGACGAGCTCATAGGCATGCTGATCACCGCATTTTCGGGGGGTACGGGGAGGATACTTTATCCGACACCCACGTTCTCCATGTACGGCATAAGCGGGCGCGCGCTCGGCAGGGAGGTGCTCGAGGCCGAGCTCGATCATAATTTCGATCTCGACCTGGACAGGATCACCGCCCTGATCGCGAAGAAAGACCCCGACCTGATTTTTCTCGCCTCCCCGAACAATCCCACGGGAAACGCGTACTCGGCCGACAGGATACGGGAAATAATAGGGCTATCGAAAGGTGTGGTCGTCGTCGACGAGGCATATTCGGATTTCAGCGGACACACCTTTTTACCTTTAATTAAAAAGCACGAGAACCTTATAATACTCCGCACCCTTTCCAAGGTCGGGTTCGCGGGGCTGAGGCTCGGCATACTCTACGGTAGGGAAGCCCTCGTTCACGAGATAAACAAGGTCAGGTACCCCTATAACATTAACTCTCTCACACAGGGAGCGGCTGAAGTCATCCTCAGGAACCACGAATTCGTATCCGAGAATATACAGCTGATAGTCAGGGAGAGGGACAGGGTATATAAAACTCTTTCCGGAATGACGGGCGTGGAGGCCTATTCGAGCGACGCCAATTTTATACTATTCAAAGTCAAAGACGCTGACTCCGTCTTCAAGGCCCTGGTCGAGAGGGACGTGCTCATAAGGAATTTCAACAAGCCCGGCAGGCTCGAGAACTGCATGCGGGTAACGATCGGAACGCCCTATGAGAACGACTCTTTCCTGAACGCCCTAGGGGATATTCTTACGCCTTAGCCTTGTAACGGCCGCAAACCCCGCCCAGAACACGAGGCATGCCGCGGGGAAGATGTCTCCCACTTTCGTGTACAGCGTCGGCCCCCCGTTCATGAGTCCCACTTCGCTTTCGAGGTTGGTCTTCACGAAGATAGGTGTTTTCGCGACCACCCTTCCCACGGGGTCTATAACGGCGCTTATCCCCGTGTTGGTGGACCTCAGGAGGTACCTCCTCGTCTCGACCGTCCTTGGAATGGATACTATCAGGTGCTGATAAGGTGCGACCGTCCTCCCGAACCAGGCGTCGTTCGTGATGTTGACTATCAGGTTTGCGCCCTTCTCGACGAACCTCCTGCTGAATGACGGGATGATGTCCTCGTAGCAGATTATAGGGGCTATCCTCGCCCCCTTGTCCTCGATCTCGAAAAGGTTGAACTCGTCGCCGGGTGTGAAGTCGCCTGAAGCAGGGCTTATATTCTTGAGCGCAGGTATCAGGTTCGTGAACGGCAGGTACTCCCCGAATAGCAGGAGCTTGATCTTATGATACCTTCCGATGATAACGCCGTTCGAATCGGAGAGGAAAGCGGTGTTGTATTTGACAAGGTCTTCGTCCTTCAGGACCTCGGCGTCCGGGTCTTTGGGCGTAAACGACATGCCGCCGACTATGAAAAACTTCCCGTCCATCCGGGGCACGCCCATTTTGTCCCCTACCAATAGATAATCGGATGCGGTAGGGAACCATGCCTGGATCGCGGTCTCGGGCCATATAACGAGGTCCGCCGACTTGAGGGCAAGAGACATCTCCTTATGCCTCTCCGTCACCACCTCTTCCTGGCTCTCCGACTTCTCGAGGAAGTCGAAATTCGCCTGCACCATCCCTATCCTGAGCTTGGGGGCCTCTGCGATCTCCCTGTCAACCGCGTCTATCCTTATGTAACCGTATACAAGGGTCGAGACGACGAGCGCGAGGGCGAGCGCTATCTCTCCCGCCGGAAGGGGGGATTCCCCCGTCGCCTTTTTCAATACCCTCATAAGGGCGACGTTGACGACGACGATTATAAAGCTCAGCGCATAGACCCCGAAGAGGTCGAAGATCTGAATGACCGGTATATAATCCGCCTGTGAGTTGGCGATGCCGTAAGGGAACAGGAACGGGAACAGGTATTCGACCGATGTCCACACTGCGGCCGCGAGGAGGGCGGATACGACGCCCGGCTTCCTCAGGAACCCGAGCTTCGTGACGATGTATGAAAATATTGCGTAAGAGAGACCCGAAAACGCGCTTAAAACTATAATGAAAAGAACGCTTACGACAATGGGAAACCCGCCGAACCTGCTGAGGGTCCCTATGAGCCAGTATGTGCCGGCGAGATTGGATACGAGCCCGGCGAGCAGCCCGAGCTTGAATGCGTCCGATGCGGACTTGTTTTCTATCGCCCAAAAAAGAGGGATGAGCAGCACCCAGGCGAGCAGCCCGGTGTAGGGGATCATGAACGTGAGCGGGTACAGGACGCCCGTGAGGGCCGCTAAAACTAGGTCATTACTGCTTATCTTGCTCATGGTGCATAAAAGATACCCAACGCGCGTGCAATAGAAAGGAAGGGATGGTTTGATGGTAACGAGCGGTGCTTATTTCTTGAATTACGCCTTTTTCTTCTTCCCGAATTTTTTCTGGCTTGCGGGCTCAGCAGCTTTTTCACCCGCCGAGTGCAGTGAGTAGAGCTTATATGCGCCCACGGCTATAAGCAGGACCGCCATAAGCTGAGCGACGGAGAGGCCCGGTATCGGGCTCGGCGTCGTGCTCCTCAGGAATTCGATCAGGAACCTCTCGAGCCCCGCTATGATAAGGTAAACGGAAAAGAGCCATCCGGCGGGCTTTTCCAGCTTTCTTATCTTCCATATGAATACGAACGCGACAGACATGAGTACGATTTCGTATAACTGGGTCGGGTGCACGGGGACGTTCGTCGGGGGCAGCCCCTTCGGGAAGGCCATTGCCCAGGGCAGGTCGGACGGGACTCCGTAATCGTCTCCCACGAGGAGACAACCGACACGTCCGATGGCGTATGCCAGGGCGAGGGCCGGCGCGGCCAGGTCGCCCACGACCCACATGCTGAGCTTGTTTCTATGGGCGATGAACCATACAAGGGCTATCGCTCCGAAAAACCCGCCGTAATATGTGAGCCCGCCGCGCGCGAGCAGGTTCTTCAGGGGATGGCTCAGTATCTCCGACAGGGGGACGTTTTCGAATACATATAGCAGCTTCGCGCCGATGATCCCGCCCGCCATCGTGGCCAGGAACAGGTTCCCGACGAGCTTCTCGTTTAGTCCCTTTCTTTTGGTTTCGAGGGTTATTACCCAGTACCCGGCGACGAAGCAGAGCGCGATCATTACGCCGAACGAGGATATGGAGAAGTTCCCGATTTTGATCAGTTCCGGATACATTCGTTAAACCTTCGTACGGTCCTTTAGTCTGACGGTTTCGGACTCGATCTCTTTTTTGATCTTTACGTTTGCGGTTATTAAATAGAAAAACATCGCAAAGAGTATTGCGCAGAGGACGAGCTGAATCAAAAAAGCGGATGTGAGTGTATTCATTGGGTTCCTTTAATACTTTGAACTGAAGAGCCTATATGTCAAGTAATTTCTATTTTTCACCGTTATTCTAAAAAAAATTATATCTTAACGCGACTTTAACACATTTTTACTTGAATAGCACCATAAAAAAGTGTACATTCTCTTACCGTATGCTGACCGCCCCCGTGTTAGTCCTGAACCGCTACTTCGTCCCCGTCACAATCACAAGCGTAAAAAGGGCATTTGTGCTTATGTACAGCGGTGTGGCGAAGGCCGTAGGCTCCGGTTACGAGACCTTCGATTTCGAGTCCTGGTCGCAGATATCCGCGATGAAGGGGAGCGAGGACGTAATCAGGACCGTAAATACCGTCATACTGACCCCCCGCGTGATAGTGCTCGTTAGATACGAAGGTGTCATCAGAAAAGAGGCCAAGTTCAACCGTATCAATATATTCAGGCGGGACGGCGGCGCCTGCCAGTATTGCACGAAAAAGTTTTCCCGCTCGGAGCTCACTATAGACCACGTCGTTCCCCGTTCACAGGGCGGGAGGAGCGTTTGGGACAACGTCGTCTGCTGCTGCGTAGATTGCAACAGGAAAAAAGGCGGCAGAACCCCCGAGCAGTCGAGGATGAGGCTCAAAAGGAGACCCAAGAAACCCCTCTGGGACCCATTTTCCAATATATATATAAAAGCGGTAATGTATAAGGAATGGGAGCCGTTTCTGAATTTCGTCGATATCTCGTACTGGAACGTGGAGCTCGAGGAATAAATTCCCAATTTTCACCCGATAATCGCGATTAAGCTGGCATTTCATTCTCCCATAGGCTAAATTTATTTTCGGATATCATCTTAGAATAATCTATATACGGATTTAGAGGGAGGACCATGATGGCTTTTAGAATTCTCTTAATGTCGCTTTCCATTTTCTTCACTATCACAGCGGGTGCCTGGTCCCAGATCAAGCTTCCGGATGTTACGGGTCCGATAATACAGAGGATACCGATATTCATCCCCGATCTCTCGAGCATAGGGTCTGCTGATCCGAGAGGGCGTGAGTTCGCCGAAGTCCTGAGAAACGACCTCGAGAACGCGGCCCTTTTTGAGGTGAGCGCGGGCAGCCAGATAATAGGCGACGTCAACAACATCAGCTTCCAGGCGTTTTTCGATGCAGGCGCGGACTATTTAATAGCAGGGCAATACCAGTCGAGCGGCGGAAAAATGAAGTATGCCGTCCAGCTCTTCAACGTAAGGGAGGAGCGGCCCATACTCGGAAGGTCGTATGAGGCCACGCCGGGCAAGGTCAGGGAGGCGGCGCACAGGTTCGCTGACCTCGTAATGAAGCAGATCACGGGCAACGACGGCTTCTTTACGTCCAGGATCGCATTTGTACTCGGCGGCAGCAGGAGCAGGAACCTCTTTATTATGGACTACGACGGGGCGAATTTGAATCAGCTCACGAGACACGGCTCTCTTATCATGTCTCCCGACTGCTCTCCTAACGGTAACGAGATAATATTCAACTCCGACAAGGTTTGGGATCAGGACCTCTACATCATGACCCTAAGCCCGTCTGTTTCGGAGCGGAGGCTGACCCGCGCATTCAAGCTCGAGCAGACCGGCGCATGGTCCCCGAGCGGCAACCGGATCGCCTACAGCGCGAACGGCGAAATTTACGTTTCCGATCCGAGCGGAAAAAAACCGATTAACATCACCAGAAGCAACTCGATAGACGTATCGCCCACTTGGTCTCCCGACGGCAGCAGGATAGCGTTCGTGTCCGACAGGGGCGGCAACCCGGGGATTTACGTAATGAGTGCGAGCGGGAGCGGCGTAAGGAAGATTAGCTCGGGAGGATACAGCACCGATCCGTCGTGGTCACCGAACCCGCAGGTAAACAAGATAGCCTTCGTAAAGGTCGAGGGAGGCGGCGCTAGTATCTTCACAGTAAATCCCGACGGCTCAGGCGAGCAGAGGCTCACATCGGGTTCGAGGAACGAGAACCCCGGATGGTCGCCCGACGGCCATTACATCGCCTTCAGCTCCACGCGGAACGCCGCAAAGGACATTTACATCATGTACATGAGCGGAGAGAACCAGAGGCGGCTCAGCCAGGGCGGGGGGAAGTCCTTTCCTACCTGGTGCAGGTCACAATAGGGCAATCACGATCCTCCGTTCCGGATATATCGTAACGACGTCATTCTGCGGGTGGATTATTGAGACTCTTTATTGCCGCGCTCCTTCCGGATGAGATAAGGGCCCGGATGGACGAGTATATCGGGGCCCTGAAGTCCCGGTGCGAGGGCGTCAAGTGGGAGCAGAGAGACAAGCTCCACGTCACTCTAAAGTTCCTGGGCAGCGTCGGGGATTCAAAAGTGCCCGATGTGTCTTCTATAATAGACGGCCTCGTCCGAAACTATTCCCCGTTCGAAACTGATATAACCGGCTTCGGCGTGTTCCCCGACATGAGATTTCCCCGGATACTGTATATGGGATTATCCGAAAACCCGGAGCTTTCATCGCTTCAGGGCAGGATCGACGAAGCGCTCGAGCCCCTCGGATTCCCGAGGGAGACGCGCAGGTTCATCCCGCATGTGACTATCGGGAGGATCAATAACAGGCTCAGGATAAAAGAACCCCTGCCGATACCTGAAAAATGTAAGTTCACGATCGATGAAATCGGCGTCATCAAGAGTGAGACAAGGCGGGACGGATCGGTCTACACCCCTATCAATATATTCCGTCTCCGCTGACACACACACATTGTGTGACTCTACGATCCTAACGTACCTCATCCGCCCAATCCGGCAACGAACCCCAACCCGTTCGTGCTGAGCTTGTCGAAGCACGTAGCTATGTCCGTCATTGCGAGCTGCGAAGCAGCGCGGCAATCTCATCTTTTGCTTTTCAATTCCCTCCTTAGAAAAGGAGGGTTAGATACCGTCTTGGAAGTCAAGAGGATTTGAGAGAGAAATTGGGGTCGAAGGGGATTTTGTTTTTAAGCACGCCGTAAATTATATGAACCAGTTTTCTCATAGCTGCACCTATAATCAACATATTGTGTTTACCGGCCTTGGTTAGTCTGACTTTGAGGTCCGCGATAACGGGGTTATAACGAAGGGCGACGATTGCGGGCATATAAAAAGCCTTTCTTAAAGAAGACCGGCCTACTTTGGACATACGGGTCCTCTTGGTGACGGAACTTCCCGATTGGTAGTGTCTCGGGGCGATGCCCAGGAACGAGGTGAGAGACTTTGCGTCCCTGAACTTCTCTATAGAGGCGAAGTGAGAGAGAATAATGTGTATCGTGGCTTCTCCTACCCCGGGGATGCTCTCAAGGAGCTCCCTCTTATCCCTTAGCTCAGGGTTATGGTCTATATGCTTATTGATCTCGTCCTTGAGTTCTTCAATCTCCTTCTCGATGTAGTGGATGTGCTTGCGTATGGATTTTTTAAGTATATCGTTTGAGACCTCGAGACGGTTCTGCTCCTGCTGGCGCATGTTCAGAAGGGCGTCCACTCTTCTCACAAGAGAGCGCAGCTCCCTTATTTCCATGGGGTCCGGGGTCCATAGCGAAGGCTTCATAGCTACACAGAACCTGGCTATGAGGGAAGCGTCCACTTTATCGGTCTTGCTCCTTATGAGCTCACTCTGGGCAAACCCCTTGATCCTTGCCGGGTTTACTACGCTTACGCTGAACCCCTGATCGTAGAGATACTCGGCAAGCTCCTCCCCGTAGACTCCCGTGGATTCCATGCAGGCGTGTAGCTCCATTACTCCGAGTCCCTGAAGCCACTTTGACAGCTGCTCGAACCCCCGGCTGTTGTTGGGGAATGCTTTGTGCCTGTACTTCCCCACTCTCAGGAGAGCGGCGTTAAATTTACCCTTAGATATATCGATCCCGAGGACAGGGACCGGAGATTTTGAGTCACTCATGTTATACCTCCTTGGGTCTTTGTTCTTGCCAACCTTGTATATGCAGGCTCATCCCGTAAGGGGGCCTAAGATACCGTCCGGCATTTCCAAACAAAGAGGAGCGGAGGTACTAATCTAACCTTCTGGTTCTAAACCTGAGGGAGGATCGAGTATCACTCCGCTCCCGTATTATGGTTTTTATATTTTATACAATTTGATCCGTTGTTTTTAAGATACAAGGGAGGATTTATGTTTTGGGAATGATGTCCTTCGACAAGCTCAGGACGAACGGGGCGGCGAGTCGCCGCTCCTAAAAAAGGGGAGAATATCAGAAGCGGTTCAGCACCTGGTAGTAAGTGTCCCTCTGTGCGGGTACGAAACCCGCAGACCTTATCATGTGCACGAGCTCATCTACTGTCGACCTAATTTTGTTCTCGGCGCAGCAGAGCACGTTCTCGTCGAACAGCGTGCCGCCCAGGTCGCTCGCGCCGTAGTACATGGACAGCGACCCTATCTTTGCCCCCTGAGTGAACCACGAGCCCTGAATGTGGACGAAGTTGTCGAGGTATATCCGCGAGAGGGCTAATACCCTGAGATACCTGTCCCCGCCCGTCTCGTTAGGGAGCTTCCTTTCGAGGAACGTATTCTTGGGCTTGAACGTCCAGGGGATGAACGCGAGGAAATTCCCCGTCTCGTCCTGGAGCGCCCTGATTTTGTCGAGGTGTTCGAGAATGTCCTCGTCCTCCTCGAAATGGCCGAACATCATGGTCGCCGTGGTCTTGAAGCCGGTCAGGTGCGCCTCCCTCGTGACCTTCATCCACTGGTCGGCGTCAATCTTGAGCGGGCTTATCTTCTTCCTCACGCGGTTCGATAATACTTCAGCCCCTCCTCCGGGAATGGTCCTCAAGCCCGCGTCCCAGAACCTCCTCAGCACTTCCTCGGTCGTGAGGTCGGAGTATTTTGCAATGGCGCTTATTTCCGGAGCTGAAAACGCGTGGAGGTGGAGTCCCGGAATCTCCTTCTTAGTTCTCTTTATTATTTCTATATAGTAATCGAGCGTGATCTCGGGGTTATGCCCTCCCTGGAGCAGCACGGTCGTGGCCCCGTTGTGGTAGGACGTCCTCATCATCTCTATAACCTTGTCGACGCTGTGTGTGTATGAGTCGTGGGCCCCCGCCGGCCGCCAGAAGGCGCAGAAGAGGCACTCCGTATCGCAGACGTTCGTATAGTTGGGGTTGGTATCGGCGACGAACGTCACTATCCCTTCGGGGTGGTGCTTCCGCCTCACGTAATCGGCGAGAGACCCCATCTGAGTGGTGTCGGCGTTTTTGAGAAGGAACAGCCCCTCGTCCCTGCCTATCCTCTCACCCGCAAATACCTTTCCGAAGATATCCCTGACTTCCATATATTCTAGTGAACCTAATATAGGCCTGGGTGTCAATCGGGGAGGCAGACAATGTCTGCTCATATATGATCGATCCGTCCCTCAATTGCCAAAACCAGCAACGAAGCCAGATACGTTCGTCCTGAGCCTGTCGAAGGACGCCTTTCACCGCTTCGGTGGATTACAAGAAAAGACTGGATTCCCGATCGGTGTCGGGAATGACGGAAAAGACGAGATTGCCGCGCTACGCTCACGGCTGTTCGCTCCGTTCGCAATGACAGAATTAGACCAAGTGACAATGTGACAGATGTCCCGGGTATATACACCCGCACGATTGTCACTTGTCACATGAGCCCAGGCAAGAATACTAAGGTACCCCCTCACCCTTCCTATTTCGGCTCAGGCAACGTTGAGCCGGAATTACGCACCTTTTCTGCCTTCGTTGCAACTATGACCGATTCCTCTTATTCATCGGAATCGTTTCCCACGCTGGGGAGAGGGAATAAAAAATAGCAACGGGATTGCGGTGCTACCCTAGCAATGACAGCCCCTGATTTTCCGCTTTTCCGAAATCCACAAAACAGTTGAGACCGGGGACAAACGTGTGTAGATTATTCCCGTACCATGACATACCGAAGAGGCGCTGTTATTCCGAGTGCCGTAATCCTGTTCATACTCCTTTCAGCTTCTTACGTATATGCCGGTTCCTCCAGCGAAAACCTTCTGTACATATATTCAGGGGGCAGGAAGATAGGCTACTCGTATGACTCCGTCAAGACAGAAGGCGGAATAACGGAGGCCGTGGAAAAGGCGAGGATTAAGGTCAGGCTCCTCGATAATACCGGGGACGTCGAGACCGAGGCCCATTACAGGCTCAGCGGTGGGAAGCTCCTCTCCTTCGACTTCAGGTTCGAATCCCCGTCAGGAAAGGTGACGGCCGGGGGCGAGAGGGAAGGGGACACCATGCGGGTGAAGATGAAGACAATATCAGGGGATTCGGAGTTCGTTTTCGATGTGCCGCCCGGCCTCATTCCGGCATCGATGCTCCCGTCGAGGCTCATGGCGGATTCCCCGGCAGCGGGGCGTGAGTACGTCGTCCCGGTGCTCGACCCCGTGACGGTGATAGCCGCGTCGTCCCCAGGGGGCTTCGAGACGAGGCATAAGATCACGGGGAGGGAGGGCGTCGAAGCGCCTTCCCTGGGCGTCATCGACGCATGGAGGGTGGAGTCCGTCTTGTCGGGCGCGAGGGTGACCTCCTGGATCACCGACGGAGGCGAGCTTATCAAGCAGTCGATACCGCCCGGCATGACCGCGCTCAGGGACGAAAGCGGCAGGGTGTCCGAGGACGGGCTCTCCGCGCTCGATATAGAAGGGGCAACCTCCATACCTTCCGACGTCGCTATTAAAGACCCGAGGGGCCTCGTGTACATGAAGGCCGAGATAGAAGGTATCAGCCCGGAAGACGGGTTCGATCTGTCAGACGCCTACAGGCAGTCCTTCGACGGGAAATACGTTTCGATAAGAGCGGGGGATACGTCGTCCGTGAAAAGTTATAAACTGCCTAATACAGAGCCGGAATTCGTCCCGTATCTCGCTTCGGAAAACCTCATACAGAGCGGCGATGAAAAAATAGTATCCAAATCGAGGGAGATACTCGGAGGGGAAGAGGACTCGCTCAAGGCCGTCAGGATGCTTAACGGCTGGGTTTTCACCTATCTCAGAAAGACGGGCACGGCCGGCATTCCCAACGCAAAGGACGTCCTCAAGACGGGCTCGGGGGACTGCAACGAGCACTCGGCCCTCTTCGCGGCGCTCGCCAGGGCCGCGGGAATCCCGACAAAAACGGTGTCAGGTACAATATATCTCGACGGAAGATTCTATTATCACGCGTGGAACGAGGTGTACGTCGGTGAGTGGGTTGCAGTCGACCCCACATTCGGCCAGGTCCCGGCCGACGCGACGCACTTGAAGCTCGTCGAAGGGGACTTGAACAAGAGCTCCGTCATTATGAACGCAGCGGGTAAAATAAATCTCAAAATTCTGGAAGCCTCTTCAAATGAAATCAGGAAATAAGTTCATATATTCCGCTTCGCTCGCGGTCCTTTTATTACTGCCGGCGCTCTTTTCCTGCGTACACGCGGCGGGGGTCAAAAGCGACCCTGCTCAGGCCGACGAGCCTTTCATTTCACCGGCAGCGCCGAAAAACGAGGCCTACTATCACTTCGCGTCTTCACGGATGCTCTACCTCGACAACAGGGTTTCCGAATCGCTCGCGGAGCTTACGCTCGCCGAACAGTACGACCCCTCGTCCGCTTACCTGAAATACAACCTCGCCCTCATGTACATGTCCATAGGCAGGATGAACGACGCTCTCGCGAAGCTCGAAGAATCGATCGAGACGGACCCGGAGTTCGCCCCCTCCTTTACCCTCCTCGGAAAAATATACGCATCCTCGCAGGACCCGAAGGATAGGGAGAAGTCGGTTCAATTACTGCAGAGGGCCCTCGATCTCGACCCTGACGACGCGGAGTCACTCCTCTTCCTCGGCATCATGGACACCGAGTCGGGGAATTACGACAGCGCGGAAGTCAGGTTCAGGAGGATAACGGAGCTCTACCCGGACAACGAAAAGGGTTACTACTTCCTCGGAAAGCTCTACTTCGAAAAGGGGGATTACGCCCGCGCGGAGGAGAATTACAAGAAGGCCCTCGACCTGAACCCCAGCTTCGCCACCGCCCTTCTGGAGCTCGCCCTCATATACGAGCAGCGGGGGAAGATGAAGGAATCCGAGCAAATATACCAGGACGTGATCGTGCTCTATCCGCACAGCCTGGAGTCATACGTGCGCTACGGAAATTTCCTTTTCAGGGTCAACCGTATGGAGGACGCGAGGATGCAGTTCGAGAAGGCCGAAGGCATGGACTTCCAGAACCCCGACCTCAAGCTCCGGCTCGGGCTCCTCTACATCGAGAGCGGGGATTACGATAAGGCGATCGAGGAATTCAGGCTCATCCTCATGGGCAATCCCGGCGACGAACGGGCGAAATATTACCTCGCCCTCTGCTACATCGAGTCAGGCCGGTACGATGAGGCTGTGAGCATGCTCGATTCCATACCGCAGTATTCGGAATTTTACGACGAGAGCCTCGTCCAGAAAGCCTACATATTCGAGAAGCGGAACAACCTGCCTCAGTCAATGGCGCTCATGGAGGAGGTTTACGGACGCGAGCCTAATAATGAGGTTATAGTAAATTACCTGGGCAGCGTCTACAGGAAGTCGGACAGGAACGACGACGCGGTGGCCCTTTATAAGAAATTCCTCGAATCGAACCCGGGGAGCGAGACCATATACTACTCCCTCGGCGTCACGTACTACCTCATCGACCGCGAGCAGGATTCCATTAATACGATGATGAAGCTCATACAGATAAACCCCAGGCACGCGGACGCCCTCAACTTCGTCGGTTACTCATACGCCGAAAAGGGTGTCAACCTCGACCAGGCGGAGTCCCTCATAAGACAGGCGCTGGTAATTTCGCCCAACAAGGGCTATATACTCGACAGCCTGGGCTGGGTCTACTACAAGAGGGGGAATTACCGGGAGGCGGTAAGACTCCTCAAGGAAGCGGCCTCTCTCCAGTCGGACGACCCCGCCATTCTCGACCACCTGGGGGACGTATACCGGGACATGGGCGACACCGAGGCGGCGCTCATGTACTACAACAAGGGCCTCAAAATGCTGAACGACGCCCCGTCCGACAACCCCGAAGACATAGAGCTCAGGGAGAGTCTCAGGCAAAAGATAAATCAGCTGTCTAAAAATCCGAAGATAGAAAGCTAGAATTGAGAAACGACCGTTATATATATTCCGTATTCGTAATACTCCTGCTCGCCTCGTCGTGCGCCAGGAAGGCGGCCGAGGTCGATATGACGCGCGCCGACGCCGGGGAAATAATCGAAAAGGTCGAGCTCTACGAGGGCGGCGTACGGTCGGTAAAGGGGCTTGCGAGGGTCAGGATAGAGACGGCGTCCGACAAGGTCTCGTACACCCAGGTCACAATCGCGGAGAGGCCCAACCTGATCCGCCTCGAAGCATTGAACCCGTTCGGCAGTACCGTAGGGTTCATTTCCTCGGACGGGAAACAGATATATATCATATCCTCGGCTGAAAGGGGCGTATATGACGCCGGGGAGGAATTCGATCTCTCCTACGTCTATCCGGGTCTCGATATCCGGATAACGGCCGAAAGCCTCGTGAGCCTGGTGATGGGACGTCTCCCGTACAGGATATATGAATCACCGATAAAGCCGGCCATTGCCGCGGACGCGGGTTTGATAAAGCTCACATGGAGGGACGGGGACTCTGGCGGGGAGAACGCGATGTGGGTCAACAACGACAACTACAGGGTCGAGAAGGCCGAGTTCTCGCTCGGGAACGGCGAGCGGGCGAGCCTCTGCTATGAATATTTCGACGGGCTCGTCGACGGGCATTATTTCCCCCGGAAGATCGATTTTGAGACCGGCGGGCTTTCGATTAGAATTGTATACGAACCGGACGTCGAGCTTAACGGGGGCGTGGACAGGGCTCTCTTCACTCCGACGGCGGCAATTGAAAAATCCGGCGCTCAAAATTATAATTAACGGGTATGGCGATTCGTTCTCATGCTCGACCGCGAACAGCAGAAGTTAATTCACATATCGCTTGAGGTTATCAGCCATTGCCTGAATCGGAAATAGTTAAGGTTTTCACCATAAGGAATAAATTAGGTCTCCACGCGCGCGCAGCGGCTGTTTTCGTAAGACTGTCGAGCAGGTTCGCCTGTGATGTGAAGCTGGTAAAGAACGGCTACGAGGTAGACGGTAAGAGCATTCTCGGAGTGCTGTCCCTTGCGGCAGCCAAAGGGAGCGATATAAAGGTGATTACGAAAGGCGAGGATTCAGGCAAAGCGATGTCCGAGATCGAAGAGCTTATAGAGAGCGGATTCGGTGAGGGCGTATGAGGGTCGAAAGAAAAGGCATCCCCATATCCACGGGGATCGCGCTCGGCAGGGTCGTGCTGCTCGACCGCTCGAGGATGATCGTCGAGAGGACGCAGATCGATGAGAGCCTCATAGAGGCGGAAAAGGAGAGGTTCCTCCAGTCCGTCCGGCGGTCAAAAGACCAGCTTCTTTCCATCAAGGACAAGCTCGAGCCCCTCGAGGGCGGAGAGCACCTCCAGATACTCAATATCAACATCATGATGCTCGAAGACGAGCTCCTTTCGGATGAGGTGCTCAGGTTCATTGAGACCGAGCGCGTAAACGCCGAGTGGGCCGTAAACAATATCCTTTCGAGGAAGAGCGAGGCCTTCAGGAAGGTCGAAGACCAGTACATGAAGGAAAGGCTCGCCGACATCTATTACATGGGCCAGAGGATATTACGGAACCTCCACGGCGTAGCGGAAGAAATACCCGACCTCGGACACGATTCCATACTGGTGGCGCACGACATATCGGCCATGGACGTAGTCGCTTTCGCGAAACACCACGCCATCGGGATCGCCACGGATACGGGCGCTTCCACCTCCCACAGCGCGATAGTGGCGAAGTCCCTGGGTATACCCACCGTAATGGGCCTCGAGGACATCACGCTCAGGGCGTGCCCCGGCGACACGATATACATAGACGGGTTCAGGGGTGTCGCCATTCTCGACCCGGCACCCGGCGAGCAGGAGGAGTTCAGGCAGCGTAAGTCGAGCCACGTAGCGCTCGAGAAGAAGCTCCTCGAATATGCGAAGCTCCCCGGAAGGACCCTCGACGGGAGGGAAATAAAGGTAAACGCAAACATAGAGATAATCGAAGAGCTCGACCACGCGGTCTGCTACGGCGCAGAAGGCATAGGAATGTACCGGACGGAGTTCCTGTTCACGAAGTCCGATTATTTCCCGGACGAGGAGGAGCAGTACGAGAATTACAGGAAGGTAGTTACCGCGCTCAGCTCCCCGCTCGTGACGATAAGGACACTCGACATAGGAGGGGACAAGTTCCCTTCGGGCATGGAGCCTTCCCAGAGGCTCAACCCCGCGCTCGGTCTCAGGGGCATAAGGTTCTCGCTCCAGGAGGAGCACGCTTTCAAGACTCAGATAAGGGCGATACTGAGGGCCGCTGACGGCAGGAAGGTCAGGATACTGATCCCGATGGTATCAGACATGGCCGAGATAACCGAGACGAAGTCCATAATCTCCAGGATCGCGGCCGAGCTCGGGCGCGAAGATTCCTGGCTGATCGGGGTGATGATCGAAACCCCATCCGCAGCGATAACGGCTTCCGACATATCGGAGGAGGTCGATTTCCTCAGCATCGGCACCAACGACCTGATACAGTACACCCTCGCCGTCGACAGGGTGAACGAGCACGTCTCTTATCTCTACACGCCGTTCCACCCGGCGGTGCTCAGGCTCATCAAGGGTGTTATAGATTCGGCACACTCGAAGGGCATACCCGTGAGCGTCTGCGGAGAGATGGCGAGCCAGCTGCCGTGCGTGCCGCTCCTCGTGGGGATGGGGGTCGACGAGCTCAGCATGAACACTCACTCAATACCCAGGGTGAAGAAGCTCCTGAACACCATAACCGAGAAGGAATCGAGGGAGATCGCCGGGGAATGCCTCCGCCTGAAAACGGGGCCCGAGATAAGGGAACGCTTGTCAAAATCGCTTATCGAGAAATGGGGGGATTCCTTCCCTCCGGATTTCCTGACGGAGATAGTCGCCGGTTCCTGAACGGAGGACCGATAAGCCCTTAATATAGGCAAGGCATATCCGGATACCGTTCCGATCAAAAAGCAGTACCCCGGAATTCAGATAAAATATTACGATAAACCGCTTCAATCGTTAGCAATAACCGTATATATTAATGCGCGTTTCAGGTGGAGAAAAATTTAAAATTCCCGTGTATATTTAAGTTCGAGTTTTTCATATGGATTTGAACGTCTTCATAAAGGGAATAATAGTCGGCATCGTCATCACCGCCCCGATAGGGCCTGTGGGCGCGCTCGTCGTACAGCGCACTATCAACGAGGGCAGGAAGTCGGGCATTGTGTCGGGGCTGGGCTCCGCAGTCGGCGACGCCGTTTATGCCGCCATAGTCGCGTTCGGCCTCACGTTCATATCGGAGATGCTCATGCAGAGGGAGGCGTGGGTGCATGCGATCGGAGGGATAATACTCTTCGTATTCGGCTTGAGGGTCTATTTCTCGAAGCCGTCGTCGTATTCGGAAAATAAGGCCGCGAGGAGTCATTTCGGGACTTTCGGCTCCGCATTCCTGCTCACGCTCTCAAATCCGATGGTCATACTCTCCATCCTCGCGCTTTTCGCCATAATCGGGATACATAAACCCGCGGATTACTACAGGACGGCAGGGCTCCTCGTGGTCGGCATATTCACCGGATGTGCCTTCCTGTGGACGGTCCTCTGCTACGTTATTTCACACCTCAGGGGTAGGCTTACCGAAAGGGGCCTGGTAATCGTAAACAAGGTTACGGGTATCTTCATATTCGGCTGCGGCGCTTACGCGTTCATAAGCCTCATACGCCTCCGGATGGTGTAGCGCAGAACCTGCGCCCGTATACGATCCTTCCCATCCTCTTCTGCCCGGCCAACAACCTTATCAAACCCGTTCGTCCTGAGCCTGTCGAAGGACGTATGTCAGCGGTGACTCACCGCTTACTCACCCTCTCCCAGGTCCTCGGGCTTCTCGCCCCTGAACAATACGAGGAATATAACGCCCGTTATGATCCCGGCTCCGCCGATTAGCTTGATCAGGGACGGTATCTCGTCGAACAGGAAATAGGAAAGGAGCACGACGAATATGGACTCGAGCGGGAGGACAGCCGTCGTCCTCGATACGTCTATCAGCTTTATCGCCTGGAACTGGCACGCCTTCGCTATATAAGCCCCCGTTATGCCGCCGAGGGCCATGTACATGATGTCTATCGGCCTCGGCGTGTGGAAGGTCCCCGTCGCGATAAGGTAGAGGAAGAGGAATACCGATACCCCGAGCGCCCTCAGGTTCGCGACCGTGTGCATGTTCAAGTCCTGGCCTATCTTCTTCACGAGGAACGACAGGGTCGAATAACACAGCGCCGCGCCTATGGCGGTGAACGTGCCCACGAGGAGGGAGAATTCCCTCTGGTACGCGACTATTATCCCGCCCGTAACAGTTATGACGATACCGACGCTCTCCCACTTGTTGAGCCTCTCGCCGAGGAAAACCATCCCGAGGAGGAGGGAGAAAAGCGTCTGCGATTTCATAAGGAACGATGTAAGGGGTATCCCTATCGTCCTTATCGACAATATCCAGAGCACCGCGCTCACGGAGGTGAGTATGGAGCTCAGGATGAAGATCTTCTTGTATTTCCCGAGGCTCCTGAAGTCAGCCCTCTGCGAAGGGACTGCTATCACCACCACGATGGAGCAAAGGAAGGCGCCGAAGAACCAGATGAACATGGTAGTGGCCCCGTCAATCGTCCTGTCGGCGGCCCTCCCGAAGGCGTAGGAAAGCGCCGTGAAGAGTGCCGTCCCGACGAGGAACAGATAACCCGTTATGGGGAACTTTTCTTTTGCTTTTATGACCGTATTGTTTCCGTTCATTCGCCTGCTCCCCGGCTCACGCCTTTGTGTGCCTCCGCCACCACCATGCGACGGCGGAGCCCGATATGTTGTGCCATACGCTGAATATAGCGGCCGGAAGGGCGGCGAGCGGGCTGAAGTGCAGGTTCGCGAGGGCGACGGCCAGCCCGGAATTCTGCATGCCGACCTCTATCGACACCGCCCTCGCTTTTGTAACGTCCATGCCCGAGAGCCTCGCTACAGAGTATCCGAGCACGAGCCCCGCGACGTTATGGAGCATCACTATCACGGCGACGCTCGCCCCGACTTTCGCTATGGACGCGGCGTTCGCGGCTACGATTACGCCGACTATGAATATTATGGATAATGACGACACGCCGGGAAGCACCGGCAATACATACTCCGTCCTTTTTCCGAGAAGGAACCTGAGACCCGCGCCCAGTACGACGGGGAGGATTATTATCTCTAAGGTGGAGATGAAAAGACCGAGCGCCGGGACGTGAATCCACTGCCCGGCGAATATGTACATGAAGAAGGGGACCATCAAAGGGGCCATGAGCGTCGTTACGGACGTCATAGCGACGGAGAGGGCTACGTCGCCCTTCGCGAGATACGTGATGACGTTA
>Ga0155644_1049_pt1 | contig 26748 bp, 22 predicted proteins | sample RifCSPhighO2_12_FD_107301 | JGI IMG/M metagenome (GOLD analysis project Ga0155644, IMG submission 107301) | Candidatus Dadabacteria bacterium RIFCSPHIGHO2_12_FULL_53_21 | reverse complement strand
CGCCCGTGAACGCGCCCTTTTTATAACCGAAGAGCTCGCTCTCCATCAGGGATTCGGGTATGGCCCCGCAGTTTACGGGGACGAAGGCTTTTTCATGTCTCGAGCCGCTGTAATGAATGGCCCTCGCCACGAGCTCTTTCCCCGTACCGCTCTCGCCGGTGATTAGCACACTCACGTTCAGCTCCGATACCCGTTTTATCAGCTCGAAGACTTTTACGATGGAAGGGCTTCTTCCAATGATGTTTCCGAATCCGTACTGTGTCTCAAGCTCCTTCCTGAGCCTGGTATTCTCACGCTCGAGCTTCTTCTTTTCGAGCGATTTCTTTATTACCAGCTTAATCTCATCGATTTTGAAGGGCTTCGTTATATAGTCGTATGCCCCGAGCTTCATGGCTTCGATCGCAGTCTCGTGCGAGGCGTACGCGGTTATCATTATCACCGTAGTGTCAGGGCTCTTCTCGGTAAATTTCTTGAGTACCTCGATCCCGTTCAATACCGGCATCTGGATGTCAACGATAGCCAGGTCAAAAAGCTTCTCTTCTATTTTATCTATAGCTTCTGTGCCGTCGGCGGCTGTTTCAACGTTGTAACCGTCTTTCTGGAGCATTATCTCCAGGAATTCCCTCATGCCCGGCTCGTCGTCTACGACCAGAATATTGCTGTCATTTTGCCCCATCTGATATCTCCGTGGGGAAATCAATGTATGACATCGGCAGGCACCTCTTTAAACCTTGGCAATGTGATGACGAAAGTCGCCCCTTTCCCGCGCGAACTCACCACATTTATATTTCCATTATAACCTTCTATAACCTTTTGTACAATCGCGAGACCGAGCCCCGTGCCCACTTCCTTCGTCGTAAAGAACGGATCGAAAATCCTCGAGATGAAGTTCTCGTCTATTCCCTTGCCCTCGTCCGAAATCTCGATGACCACGTTGTTTTCTTCGGTCTTCGATTTAATTATTATCAGACCGCCGATCGGCATGGCGTCAACGGAATTGAGGAGGAGGTTCCACACCGCCTGCTTCAGGCGGTACGAATCAGCCTGGACGTATATGCCGTTTTCAACCTGGTTTATTATCTCTATGTTTCCGCGCCTTATAGTCTTCGCGAAGGATTCGACGGTATCGTTGACGATCCGCCCGAAGTCTACGAGCGTAGTGAGTTTCTGGATCGGCATCGTGAGTATGAGAAAGTCCTCGACCAGCAGATTGAGCCTCTCTACTTCCTGAGAAGCCATCCGTACGAGCCTCAGGTTATCCTCCGTAGGCTTTACGTCGCTGCTCAGTATCTCGACGGCGCCGCTGATGGCCGAAAGCGGGTTCCTCAGCTCGTGTGCGAGGCCCGCCGCAAGCTGACCGAGAAGAGCCATCTTCTCCGACGTCCTGAGGCGGTCTTCCAGCTCCTTAACCTCGGTCAGATCCTGGAATATGATAATATACCCATGAGTCTTGTCGTCTGTATCTTTCAGATCGGAGGAGGAGAAGCCGAGCGTGACCATCCTGCCGTCGGGCGCCGTATACAGCATCTGCTCCCTCTTCTTCGAAACGAGGTCCTCGAGATGGAGTCCCGTCATGAACTGACCGAGATCCTTGCCCAAAATCTTATCCTCGCCGCTTATGCCCAGGATTTCGAGTCCCGTCCTGTTAGCGGATATGATCTTGCCGTCCAGGTTCAGGGTGATTACGCCGCTCGTGAGACTCTGAATTATATTCTCATGAAGATTCTGAAGTATCCGCAGGCTTCTTTCGCTCTTGCCGAGCTCCCTGCCCGCCGTCCGGAACCTCTCCGAGAGATACCCCGAGAGGATCGCGACGAGAAGGAAACCGGTCAGATGAAAATATGTGGAAACGAGCCCTATTTCCCCCCACTCGGAGACGGAGCTCCAGATACTCCGACCGGGATCTATCGGTACCTCGGCCCTGATCTGGTAAAAGACGATCAGGACATAGACAAGGCCCGAAACGAGGGCGGTGACGTAGCTCGCAAGCTTGGTGAGCGCGATGCTCGAATAAATAATAATTAAGACGTACAAGAATATAAAAGGGCTCGACTTCCCGCCCGTCACGAAGATTACGGTCGAAGCGAGAACCAGGTCGAAGAAAAGCTGAGTGATCTTAAAAATTTTGGGGTACCGCTGAAAAAGAGACTGGAGCAGGAGAGAAACGAGGCTCAGGAAATAAATTACGGCTACGATTACCGCCAGATAAAAGGCTTCTTTCCTCGCGCCCCTGCCGTAATATATCACGGCTCCCGACCCGAGCAGGACGGTCGTTATGATCACCCTTAGTACTACCGAGCTCCTTAGACCTCCGTCAGGATTCTGAAGAACTTTCATATTCGCTTTAAGACTATACCCTCAGTTAAATTGCCGCAATGGTAATAAACACACCTCTGTCAATGAATGTACAAGAATTAAGGAAAGTTAAGCGCCGATAGTCGGTCAGTGCGTCAATTCACCCGTCAATTCGCCATGGTAGACACGAGCTTGAACATCGGAAGGTACATCGAGACGACTATGACTCCGACCGTGGCTCCCAGGACCGTTATCATGAGGGGCTCCAGCGCCGACAGCAGGGATGCGACCGCTATATCGACCTCTTCTTCGTAAAAGTCGGCAATTTTATTCAGCATATCCTCGAGGGCGCCCGTCTGCTCGCCGACCGAAATCATCTGCACGACCATCGGGGGGAAGAGCTTGGGCCTGGCCATTAGCGGCTCGGCAAGCATCTGCCCCTCGCTAATCCCTTTCCGGGCTTCGAGGATGGCTTCCTCGGTTATGATGTTGCCCGAGGCCTTCGCCGTAATTTCGAGTCCGTCCAGTATGGCAATACCGCCTGCCGTAAGCGTAGCGAGCGTCCGGCAGAACCTCGCGATAATAGTCTTCAGCAGCAGCGGCCCCACGAGCCACAACTTGAGCAGGAACGCATCGAAGAGTCTTCTTATCTTGTACGATTTACTGTAGCTAAACCCTGTAAGGAAAAATATGGCTGCGATAGCTATCAATATATAAAGAATATTATGTCTCGTGAAAAAGCTGATATCGACCACCAGCTGTGTTAAAGCAGGCAGGGCCGTCCCCATATCCTTGAACATCTCGGCGAACACGGGAACGACGAATATTATTACAATCGCAAGGACCATAATGGCTACGCTGATGACTACCGCGGGATAGATCATGGCCCCTTTAATCTTTCTCTTAATCGTATCCATTTTTTCGAGATAGCTTGCGAGCCTCTGCAGGATCACGTCGAGCACGCCGCCCGTCTCGCCGGCTTTAATAAGCTGGGTATAGAGGTTGCTGAACACCTTCGGGTGCTTCGCCAGGGAATCGGAGAACGTGGAACCGGCCTCGACGTCCTCTTTCACCCTGACAATTATCTGCTTGAATTTTTGATTCGGATGCTGGGACGCAATGATATCGAGCCCCCTCACGAGCGGGAGTCCGGCGTCTATCATCGTCGAGAGCTGCCTCGTAAAGATTACGAGGTCCCTGGTGGATATCGAGCCGAAGGCAAAGTTTAAACCGAAGAGCTTGCCCTTTTCCTTTATCCGGTTCGGTATAGGCTGTATCTGCATCTGCCTGAGACGGGCCAGCACCGCAGACCTGCTGGGGGCGTCCATCTCGCCCTTCTTTATCGTCCCTCCAAACCTGCCTTCCCAAACGAATACCGGCATTACGGGTTCCCCTCTTTCTGCATCATCGCATTTTCATGTCTCTTCATGCCGCACCTTGGAGGCTTATTGCCTCATCACACGCTCTTTCGAACCTTCCGAGGAAGAGCGTTCGCTTATCATTCGTTTTATTTCTTCCGGCTCCTGAGATTTCCCCATAGCATCGTCGTAACTGATGAGCTTCCTCAGGTACAGATCAGTGAGGCTCTGGTTAAGGGTCTGCATCTTCCACTTCTCCTGCCCGATCTGCTGCTGTGAATAGATCTGATGCACTTTGTCCTCGCGTATGAGGTTCCTGATCGCGGGGTTGGGTATGAGCACCTCCACGGCGAGCACGCGCCCTCCGCCGATCTTCGGTATCAGCGTCTGACAGAGTATGCCTTCGAGTACGAATGACAGCTGAGCTCTTACCTGCGACTGCTCGTGCGGGGGAAAAACGTCTATGATACGGTTGATAGTCTGCACAGCCGTGTTCGTATGGAGTGTCGCGAGAGTGAGGTGCCCGGTCTCGGATAACGTGAGCGCCACCTTTATAGTCTCGAGGTCCCTCATCTCTCCTATGAGAACTACGTCCGGGTCTTCCCTTAAAACGCTCTTGAGAGCGTTTGCGAAACTCTTGGTGTCGCTCCCGACCTCCCTCTGATTGACCACGCAGTTCTTGTGGTCGAAGACGTACTCGATGGGGTCTTCGATTGTAACGATATGCTCGTGCCGCTCCTTGTTTACCTGGTCGACGACGCTCGCGAGGGAAGTCGTCTTACCGGAGCCGGTGGGACCCGTAATTACGATCAACCCCCTCGGCTTCCTGGCGAGGTCTGCGAGCACTGGGGGCAGCCCCAGGTCCTGATAGCTTTTCAGCACGAATGGAAGCAGCCTGAATGCGCCCGCGACTGCGCCCTTCTGGGTGAATACATTGCCGCGGAAACGGCCGAGATTCTCCTTTCCGAAGGAGAAATCGAGCTCCCAGTTCTCTTCAAACCTGTGCTTCTGCATGTCGGTCAGCACGCTGTAGCAGATGTCTTTCGTATCGGTAGGGGTAAGCGGGGGATGCTTGACCGGGACCAGCTTGCCGTCGATCCTGATCATCGGCGGCACGCCCGCAGTTATATGCAGGTCCGATGCGCCGTTTTCAACCATGAGTTGTAGAAGCTTGTCTATCGCTATCGACACTCTATCCTCCGCAGATTAATCATCAGCCGCTGTATTCCTCACGACTTCCTCGATCGAGGTAATACCATTTTTCAGCTTCTGAAGGGCGCTTTGCCTGAGCGTTCTCATGCCCTGCCTGAACGCTTCCCGCTTTATTTCGAGAGACGAGGCGCCGCTGAGTATGAATTCCTTGAGCTCGTCGGTCAATTCCATAACCTCGAACACGGCGAGCCTGCCCTTGTACCCCGTACCGGAACACGTCTTGCAGCCTTCGCCCTTGCCTTTATAAACTATGTAATCGGAAACCTCCTTGGGAGGCACCCCGAGATCTATCAGTACCTGGGGAGCGACCTCCGTTTCCTGCTTGCAATCGTGACAAACCACCCTTACGAGACGCTGAGCCACGATGGCATTGAGGGACGCTGTGACGAGGAACGGCTCTACGCCCATGTTGAGGAGCCTCGTTATGGTAGACGGGGCGTCGTTGGTATGGAGGGTCGAGAGGACGAGGTGCCCGGTAAGCGCCGACTTAATCGCTATCTCCGCCGTTTCGTAATCCCTGATCTCGCCGACGAGGAGGATATCCGGGTCCTGCCTTAGGAACGACCTTAAACAGGAAGCGAATGTTAGACCGATCTCCTCGTGCACCTGCACCTGGTTTACACCGGGGAGACTGTACTCCACGGGGTCTTCGGCCGTCGAGATGTTTACGTCTATCTGGTTTAGATCCATGAGGCTCGAGTAGAGGGTCGTCGTTTTACCGCTGCCCGTCGGGCCCGTGATCAGCACCATGCCGAACGGCTGGTATATCGACCTCCTGAATACCTCGAGCTGGTCCTCATAAAACCCGAGCTTGGTCAGGTCCAGCTGCAGAGATTCTTTGTCCAGAATCCTCATGACGACCTTTTCTCCGAACAGGGTCGGAACCACGGAAACACGGTATTCCATTGTCCTGTTCTGGGTCATCTTCACCTTGATTCGGCCGTCCTGGGGGAGCCTCCTCTCTGCTATGTCGAGGTTCGACATTACCTTTATTCTCGATGATACCGCGTTTTTGAGCTTTAACGGCGGGTGCATTATATCGTACAGCATCCCGTCTATCCTGTACCTTACCCGGAGAGATTTTTCGTAAGGCTCGATATGTATATCGCTCGCGCCCTTCCTGATCGAATCCATCAGCAGATGGTTTACGAGCTTGATTACGGGGGCTTCTTCCGAGGCCCTTTCGAGGTCGTTGAGGTCTATATTTTCTTCGCCGCTTATCTCGATGAGGAAGTCATCGAGGTCGCCCATGAGCTTGTCTACCACGGCCGTGTTCTCCTGGGCCTTCCTCGTGTCTTCCCATTCCTGCTGAGAGCCGTAGAACCTCTCGATCGCATTTCTTATGGACCTTTCCGAAGTCACGACGACTTCGATGTTGTGACCGGTGGCGAACTTGAGGTCATCGACAGCGAAAATATTTGACGGATCGGACATTGCGACGACCAGTGTAGAACCGGATTTGTTTATCGGGATAAGTTTATGTTTTATTGCGGATTCTCTGGAAACGGATTTCAAAATGTCGATCGAGATATCGAACTGGTCGAGATTAATTGCGGGCACCCCGTATTGCTTGCTCAGATACGCGACCAGCTGGTGCTCGTCTATATATCCGAGGTTGAGGAGGGTCTCCCCAAGCCTTTTCCCCGTTTCCTTCTGCTCCTGTATGGCGGTTTTGAGCTGATCAAGGTTTATTACATCCTCTTTGATCAGTATATCGCCCATCTGTGCGCTTACTCGCTGCTCTTTCATCTCTATTTTGTCGTTTTCCGGGTCCCTATTAAGTTACGGTTGATATGCATCTCGGTTCTTCAGCCCCGATGGCTTGGGTCAGAAGCCTTGCGCCATATCTTTTCGAACAGATTCCCCTTATACAAGTATAGGCCCAATCCCGCGTATATAGTTGATCTGCTTTAAATAAACCCATGCACATCAACCATCTACTAGAAAATAGCAAAATATATGCCATGGAACCAAAGAAGCCCGGTCAGCACATAAGTTACTAAGATGACAATAAAATCTTAAGAATTTCGTGTAACCCGCAGTTATCACTAACGATTTGAGATGACGAATATTGTAGTGCAGAGACTTTATTTGTCACCGGGATGGGGCATTACACAAAAGAGGAATGACAGAATTAAATATTTCATAATAGAAGCAAGTTATGGAATGCATACGGCGTCCGGATCAATTTTTTTCCGTCATGGGCGGCAGGCTTACGTCGATGACGGGTTCAATCCGCACCATAATACCCTCGTTCGGGTAGAATTAAGCGCATGAGCGAAGAAAAGCGGATAATAATAGCAGGCGGCGGGCTCGCGGGTTCGGAGGCGGCCCATGCGGCATCGAAATTAGGCATTAAAGTCAAATTATACGAGATGAGGCCGGTTAAAATGTCCCCGGCTCATGATACCGGCGACCTGGGAGAGCTCGTATGCAGCAACTCTCTAAAATCCGACTCCATCGAAAATGCGAGCGGAATACTAAAAGAGGAGATGAGGCAGCTGGGCTCCCTCGTCATAGAGGCAGCCGAGAAAACACGCGTCCCCGCGGGTAAAGCCCTTGCTGTGGACCGGATCGCCTTCGCGCGGTATATCACCGGGAAACTCGAAAATAATCCGCTCGTCGAGATAGCGAGGGAGGAATTCAGGCAGATTCCGGAATCTCCCGGCACACCGCTTATAATCGCGACCGGGCCCCTGACGTCGGAGGCTCTCGCAGAAGACATCCGGGATCTAACCGACTCCGGTCATTTATATTTCTACGACGCGATATCCCCCATAATCGACGGGGATTCGATAGATTACTCGAGGGTTTACAGGGCATCGAGGTATGAGAACGGGGGGGAGGGAGAAGGAGATTATATAAACTGCCCTATAAACAAGGAGGGATACTACGCGCTCGTAGAGGAGATATTGAAGGCCGAGAAGACCGAGACGAGGGATTTTGAAAAGGGGATCTATTTCGAGAGCTGCCTGCCGGTCGAGGAGATAGTCGAGCGGGGCAGGGATACGTTGAGGTTCGGTCCCGCGCGGCCTGTGGGTCTAAGGGACCCTCGCACCGGAATTACGCCCTATGCCGTCGTCCAGCTGAGGTCCGAGAACATAGAACGCTCGATGTACAATATGGTCGGGTTTCAGACGAAGCTCAAATATCCCGAGCAGCGGAGGATATTCAGGATGATTCCCGGACTCGAGAAGGCCGACTTCATGAGGTACGGGAGCGTCCATAGAAACACTTACATCGACTCCCCGAGGCTGCTGCACGAAACGCTTCAGCTTAAGAACCATGACCGGATATTCTTTGCCGGTCAGATAGTAGGGGTCGAAGGGTACATCGAAGCAGCGGCTATGGGCATCATAGCGGGTATCAATGCGGCAAGGGCCGCCATGTGCGAGGCACCCATAGTCCCGTCCCCTGAGACCGCAATCGGCTCTCTCCTCAGATATATATCGGACGGGAGTATCAAGAACTTTCAGCCGATGAACATCAATTTCGGACTATTCACCCCTCCAGGGGAAAAAGTCCCGAAATCCCGGAAGAAAAGTTACATTGCGGAAAGGGCCCTCGGGGCCATGTCCCGGTTTTGCCCGTTCCAATCGCCGTCAATTTAAACGAATAAGGTCCCTCACGGAAAGGTTTTTCACACTTTAAAGTCACACTATAATATAGGCAATACCTTATCATTTTCACTTGACAATTAAACCAAAGTGGTCTAATTTTTAAACTATGTTGCAGAATAAAGCCGAAGTGAGTCTTCCTGATAAGATATATTTCCGGATCGGGGAAGTAAGTGATTTTACCGGGATCAAGCCCTATGTGCTAAGGTACTGGGAGAGCGAATTCGAAGAGATAACCCCGATCAGGAGAAAGTCGCAGAGACTTTATGACCGTGAGGCCATACATACGATAATAAAGATTAAAAATATGCTTTATGAGCAGAGTTTTACGATAGCCGGCGCCAAGAAGAAGCTTAAAGAAGAAGCCAATCAGAAGCGTGTCAGCACTAAGGTAAACGTTTTGCTGCATGAAGTATTGGGCGAATTGAAATCCATTAAGCAGAACCTGGGTTAGTTTATTCGCCTCCCCCTCTTTCCATATAGAAACTTTCCATAGCACTCATACGGGGTGTAGCGCAGCTTGGTAGCGCATCGGCATGGGGTGCCGAGGGTCGCCGGTTCGAGTCCGGCCACCCCGACCATGTAAAGACACTGATAGTTTGCAGAAGAGGGTGCATGCAACAAGTAGGAACTCCCTTTTATTTGGACAATCTCTCTAAAATTCGCTATCATTGTAATTGACGAAGGTCAAAGATATTTTTAACCTATACAAAATAATGGCATATCTTGCTAAAAGTTATGTCAGAAAATAATCAAGGTTCAAAAATATCCGAAAACTTGAAAAAAATTCGGTGGGACAAGGATATTTCTCAAGTTTACCTCGCCAAGCTAGCGGGTTTGTCGCTGAATACATGTGTTATAGTGGAATCTAACACAGATCCAAATCCGACCATTGAAACACTGACAAGAATCGCTAAACCGCTAGAACTCAGAGTTGATGATTTAATCAAGCAATCATGACAAAAGCACCACAAAATATCTTTGAAAGAATTGACGCCCTTGCCTCTAAATATTCTGCAACTCTCAAAACAATGATGGACGCAAGGATTATGGAAATGGAATCAGATGACAATTCCCACTATTTGCTTTACAGAGTTTTGGGCGTAACAGACACGGAAGGAAAGTTGATAGATGAATATCAAAATAAAGGCCGATTTTTATATAAGTATGCCGGCTCATTTTTGGAAGAGGCCACCATTCTCTGTTTTGAAGAGAAATTCCCAAGCGCTAAAAGGAAATTAAGGATACCCAACAAGTTAGGTACCCGTCCTTCTACTTTCGAGATCGATTGTTTGGTAGGCAAGGAAGCATTTGAGATCAAATGGAGAGACGCCACTACAGACGGAGATCATATAACCAAAGAGCATACCCGCGTCAAAAATATAAAGAATGCAGGCTATAAACCTATCCGAATCATGTTTTATTACCCGAATAGAAAACAAGCTATACGCATCCAGGAAACGCTAAAGACTATCTATGCGGGCGTTGGTGGTGACTACTATTTCGGTAAAGGAGCTTGGAAAATTATTAAAAAGAAAACCGGCGTTGATTTGTTGGAGATTGTAGAAAAAATCGCCCAAAGCCGAAGGAAATAATTATGATACTCAAGGGAGATTGTTTAATAGAACTAACAAAAATAAACGACAAGTCCGTCGATTTGGTCTATCTTGACCCTCCTTTCTTTACGCAAAAGAAACACTCTTTGAAATCGCGCGATAACTCAAAAGAGTATTCTTTTGAGGATACTTGGATGAACATCGAAAGCTATAAAAATTATATCCAAGAAAGACTGATTGGGTGCAAAAGAGTTCTCAAAGATACTGGCAGTATCTTTTTTCACTGTGACAGAACCGCTTCACACTATCTCCGTATAGCTCTCGACGAGGTTTTTGGTATGCGTAATTTTCAGAGTGAAATTGTCTGGTCTTACAAGAGATGGTCAAATGCAAAAAAGGGATTGCTTAATTCTCATCAAATAATTTACTTCTACAGTAAATCTCTGCATTTCAAATTTAATAGAACCTTCGAGTCGTACTCTCCAACAACAAACATTGATCAAATCTTCCAAAAAAGGGTGCGCGATGAGAATGGAAAAACAAAATACAAGAAAGCAGAAAACGGCGGGTATGAATTGACTGAACAAAAGAGTGGCGTGCCATTATCAGACGTATGGGAAATTCCATATTTGAATCCAAAAGCAAATGAGCGAGTGGGTTATCCTACGCAAAAGCCAATTATTTTACTAGAACGAGTAATAGAGCTCACTACTGATAAAGGAGATATTGTGCTCGATCCGTTTTGTGGAAGCGGTACAACTCTAGTCGCGGCTGTGCTACTAAACCGAGAATATATTGGAATTGACATATCTCAAGACGCGATTGAATTAACAAAAAAGCGATTAGCAAATCCCGTTAAGTCTGATTCTCTTTTACTCAAAAATGGCAAAGACTCTTATTTGAATCAGGATAAGGATATTTTGGAAATTTTGAAGACAATTGAAGCAGAGCCAGTACAAAGAAATAAAGGCATTGACGGGTTTCTTAAAATCAAAAATGCAATGAAGCCCGTACCAATAAGAATTCAACGTAGATCGGAAAGTTTAGAGAGTGCAAAGAATCTTTTACTTAAAGCGAGTAGGAGAAATGGATTTAAATTAGCGGTTTTGCTCAAAACTAATGACAATACTGAATCTACCCTATTTAACTTTCCAGAGGTGGAAGACAATAATCTTTTTATTGTTGAGAACGTTTCAATGATTCCTAGTTTGAAAAGCAAACTCGAAATGCTTATATGATTTCAAGGCATTATGGCTCCACGACATTTAATTAATGATGATGGTGCTCCTTTTGAGTCCCCTGAAATACAAACTTTATGCGATGAATTAGATGCTTTGGATGATGATAGGCGTACAGAGTATCGAAATCAAAACGCTTCGGCTATCGCTCAACACAGTGCGGCAAAGCTTTTGATTGTCTCCGGCCCAGGGACAGGTAAGAGCCACCTGTTTTTGGAGCGAATAAAGCAATGGTATCAACAAAACCCTAACGCTAGGGTATTTGTAACAAGTTTTGTTAGAAAGTTGGTTGCAGATTTACAAAATGACATTGATACAGACACTGATTTGTCCACTGAACAGAAAAGAAACATCACCGTATCAACATTACATAAATTTGCACGAAGAATTGTAGAACGAAACCACGGCACGTCAGAATGGAGATTCCAACGCTTCTTTCGAATAATTGGTCAATTCTGGAAAGAAGTTGTATGGGAAGATGTGCTCGCATTTTACCCTTTACTCGACAAAAATGAATACTTGTGGAAAAAGTCTGAAGAACAGTTACACAATTCCATATTTGAGCAATCAGAAGAATGGCGAAACTTAAAAAGAGTTTATTTTAAGCTTTGCAAATATTTTAATGCAACAGGCTTTGCAGATCTAATTACACGTGCCATAGACGCGTTAATAGAAAACCCTGATCTTAGGGAAAGCGATCATTTTATTGTTGACGAGTATCAAGACTTCAACTCCGCAGAGGACACACTGATAAATCTATTAGTGGGTGAACCAAATGGCATGTTAGTCGTAGGGGATGATGAACAGGTGCTGTATGACAAACTAAAATCGGGAAAGCCAACCTTAATACGAACTCGTTATAGAGACGTCAATTTTGCGAAAGCCATGCTTCCTTTTTGCGGTAGAAGTAGCTTTCACATCACAAAGACCGCAGGACATTTTATCCAACAAAACCGAGTGGCGGAATGTATAGAAAAAATCTATTTACCAATCAAAACGGCGGATATTCACCCCAAGGTGCAAGTTATTGCATGTGCAAGAGCACAAACCGCCGTTGATTATATTGAGAAATTTGTGAACGAGAATAAAACTGCTATTGACGAGCGTAAAAACAGTCTTGAAGCAGGACAAGAAAAGGATGCATTTCTCCTCATACTGACACCAGCCAAGGAAGTCAATTTTTACTCAAAGGCAAAAGAAACAGTTGTGCGAATTGTAGCGGAGTATCAAACTGATAATCGTAAATTTTCGGAAGATTATTATAAAATCTTGAGTTATTGCTCGCTAGTAAATAACCCACAAAACAATTTCACCTTTCGAAAAGTTCTCTACTACGAAGAAATCCCAGAGGCAAAGGTGCATGAATTGATTGTGAGGGCTATGCGGAACGGCCAAAACCTTTGCGACCTTGACGCTGAAGAAATCCAATATGCAATGCAAAAGTGCAACGAAATTAAAATCATACTTGATAACGAGGACGGACGAATAGAAAAAAAAATAGACGAGATTGCACGTCATATCACAATAAACGACAAGGACAAACTGAAAAAAGATATTGCACGAAAATCTATCAATAATGAAGAAATAGCAAGGCTTGAGCACGAAGAAGAGGAGGAAGCAGAGTTGGAAGAGATCGAAGTTAAGAAAATGAGCGCAGTTGAATTGATGACAATAGTAGGTTCAAAGGGTTTGTCCGCCGACCATGTAATTATTATCGGATTTGAAAATGTTAATATGAATTATGTAACAATCAATGCGTTCTATGTCGCCATGACACGAGCCAGGCAGACCCTACACATCCTCACCGCATTAAGATCAGGTGGTGCGAGAGAAGCGCATGCATTCCTAGAGCAGCTACCTGATGACCACATAGAATACTACAGTTACACAAAAAGCAATCACACGAAAACTCGCTATCGTAACAAATCAGAATTTAAAAACTACATGATTCGACTAAACAATTTCGCGCGTAGAAATTGAATGAAGAGAAGACTTACTCGTATAATATAGTATCATCTGGGGTCGGGTTTCTCAAAGTCAAAATCCTCTCATCAGAAATAACGCCTATTCGAAAATATTCAACAATCTTAAATGGTTTGCTCAAAACACTTGCCCGGCGCTGTCAATTGTGTATTTTCTATTGCCTGGCCGGATGATTCCATCCCATCGGCAAATAAAACATGCCTCCGACTATACTCATATCAAACGACGACGGAATAAACTCGGAAGGGCTTCACAAGCTCCACGAAGCCATGAAACCCCTGGGGGAAGTCTACATAGTAGCTCCGGACAGGGACCAGAGCGCCGTGAGCCATTCGTTGAGCCTTTACCGTCCGCTCAGGATCGAGCAGATATCGGATAATGTTTACACCGTGGACGGGACCCCTACTGACTGCATCAACCTGGCCGTAAACGGGATACTGAAAGACAGGAAGCCCGACCTCATCGTCTCGGGAATAAACAAGGGAGAAAACTTGGGCGACGATATAACGTATTCGGGTACAGTGAGCGCGGCCATGGAAGGAGCACTCCTCGGAATCAACTCGATCGCTATATCGTTAGCGACGAAGGTAGATTTCAACTTCGATGCGGCTTCCCATTATTCTCGGATTATTGCGAATTACGTGCTGGAAAAAAGGCTCCCGGAGGATACCGTTCTGAACGTGAACATCCCCAACCTCCCTGTCGAGAAAATTAAAGGTGTCCTGGTGACGAGACAGGGTAAGCGCGTATACGGAGAGCCGGTAGTGGAAAAGGTCGACCCCAGGGGGAAAAAATACTACTGGATCGGGGGATACGAGCTCGGGTCCGTCGAGATAGAGAACTCGGACATGACAGCCGTGAGGGACGGCTACGTCTCGGTGACGCCGATAAGCCTCGACCTCACTAATTATGGATTCCTCGAGAGACTCAGATCAGACCTGTCCCAGGAACCCTGATTTTCAACGCACCGGCAAACGCGCTCCGGGGTCCGGAGACCAATCCCGTGAATACCTCCCTATATATAAGCAGCCACACTGTTATTCCGGCTAAAGGCGGTTTAACGGGATCTCGTTACCCTTATCATCGGCGGGCATGCTCGCTGCCTTCGGTGAGGCCGCAAAATTAACGTTTTTGATCAAGTATGAAGGTAAAACATCCACTGAAAATAGAATTTAAGCGTCCTGAGTGGTATCATATTGTCTGTGAGGCAGATTCGGTTAAAACACCTGAAAAAACCGCGTAAAAAATCCTTCCTCCCTTTTATAATCGGCTCGGTATTCTTTCACCTGCTCATCCTGGCCATTATTCTGGTTTATCAGTTCGAAATCATAGGGAAACAGGCGAAGAAAGAAAAGAAGGAACCGGATTATATCGAGATTACCGAGCTGCCCGTACCCAAGGAAAAGGAAACAAAGCCGCCTCAAGAGACCAAGCGGCTCGCAGAACGGTCACACACTGCAAAGGAAGAAAAAACCAGAGACGAGTTCACGAAGAGGTCGGTAGCGCTCCCTCCGCCGCAAAAACCGGCAGCCCCGCAGAAACCGAAACGTGAAGTAAAGAAGCAGGAACCAAAAAAAACAGCTAAGAAGCAAGAGACTAAAGCAAAGACCGCCGAAAAACCAAAACAAGAGACTAAAGGGCAGAGTATTACGCGCGAGGACCTGCTCCGCGACAAGACCCTGGCGTCACTCCCCAAGGAGCAGCTCAAAGAAGATACCGGCAGTCAGAAAGCGACCAGCCAAAAATACGAGGAACGGGCCGTTCCCAACATATCGAAGGAGCAGCTGTTCAGCAACGTCCCGAATACATTCCCCCAGAGCTCGCAGGGCACTCAGGATTATCTCGGGGCGCGTGACGTAAACATGAGGGAGGACACGGTCGAGCTTAGCACAACCGAATTCAGATACCTGTCCTATTTCTCAAAGTTAAAGAGTCAGATAGAAAGCGTCTGGAATTACCCGGAAGAATCTCGTTATCGGGGTGAAGAGGGGCAGCTGTTCCTCGTGTTCACGATTAAACGAAACGGAGACCTCGAAAATATCGAGCTATTAAATTCTTCCGGATACGCGCGTCTCGACAACGAAGCCATAAGGGCAATCAGATCGGCTTCCCCCTACTCTCCTTTCCCCGAAGGCTGGGGAGCTATGGAGAGACTCCACATCAAAGCGACATTCATTTATCAATTCGGCGGATTCATCAGGTAGTCATCATGATAAGGGTCCTGAGTGTCATCTTATGACCACGCCCTGATCCCCCTTACCCCTTTTTACTATTTCCCCTATCAGGTACGCCTTTTCTTTAAGCAGGCGCAGCTTCTTCAGTACCCGGCCCGCGTCTGAAGCAGGCACAATAATCACGAGCCCTATACCGCAGTTGAACGTCCTCCACATCTCCTGAGCGTCTATTCCACCATCCCTCTTGATAAGCTCCATAACGGGCGGGAGAGTCCAGGAAGAAGAATCCAGGAGAGCAGCGCATTTTTTGGGCATCACCCTCGGTATGTTTTCGAGGAGCCCGCCGCCCGTGATGTGGGCTATCGCCTTGATGTTGAACGCCTTCCTCAGCTTACGGACCGTCTTCACGTATATCCTCGTCGGCTCGAGCAGCTCGTCGGCAAGCGGTCGCGTCAGGGGTCCGGGCGAATCCCCGAGCTCGTATCTCTTCTTCCCGAGGAGCACCTTTCTCGCAAGCGAATACCCGTTTGAATGAAGCCCGCTCGAAGCGAGCCCTACGACCGCGTCCCCCGGCCGGACGTCCGAGCCGTCGATGATCTCATCCCTGTCCAGTATCCCCACAGCGAACCCCGCGAGATCGAACTCGCCTTTGCCGTAAAACCCCGGCATCTCGGCCGTCTCTCCCCCGAGGAGCGCGCAGCCCGCCTCCTTGCACCCCTTCACTATGCCCTTTACGATCTCCGCCCCTTCCCCGGGATCGAGCTTCGAGGTGGCGATATAATCGAGGAAGAAGAGGGGGTCCGCGCCGCAGGCGATTATATCGTTCACGTTCATGGCGACTAGGTCTATCCCGACGGTGTCGAGCCTCCCCGTCATGAAGGCGATCTTGAGCTTCGTGCCGACGCCGTCAGTAGCGGCTACGAGCACGGGCTTCTTATACTTCTTCAGAGGAATCTCGTACGCGCCCGAGAAGCCGCCTATCCTGCCGAGCACATGCTTGTTAAACGTGGATGCGGCAAGCGGCTTTATCAGGTCGACGAAGAGGTTCCCGGCTTCTATATCGACGCCTGAGCCCTTGTAAGTGGTCTTCGCCATAACGAATTGAAAAGATACCTGAGAGGGGGTTTTTGTCTATGAAACGCGCCGCAGTATATCTTCCGGCAATCCCGGCCCTCCAGGCGTTCAACCGCAGCCTGTCCCGTGCTATCCGAAGCGATATCTTTAATCCCCTCGATTTCCAAAAAATATAATTAATGGTATTATTTTTCCTCGAATTTTCTGGGCTGAAGGATATTAAATGACATTTCAGGAACTGATACTATCTCTCCAGAACTACTGGGCTAAAAAGGGCTGCGTTATCATGCAGCCCTACGACCTGGAAAAGGGGGCGGGGACGTTCCATCCGGCGACGTTCCTGAGATGCCTCGGACCCGAGCCCTGGTATGTAGCCTACGTCGAGCCTTCGAGGAGGCCCACGGACGGCAGGTACGGGGATAACCCGAACAGGCTCCAGCACTACTACCAGTTCCAGGTGTTGATAAAGCCCTCGCCCAACGACATACAGGACTTATATCTCGACAGCCTGAAACACCTGGGCATAGACCCGCTCGCGCACGACATAAGGTTCGTAGAGGACGACTGGGAATCCCCGACCCTGGGCGCGTGGGGCCTCGGCTGGGAAGTGTGGCTCGACGGCATGGAGATCACCCAATTCACGTATTTCCAGCAGGCCGGAGGCATAGACCTGAAGCCGGTCTCCGCGGAACTGACATACGGCACAGAAAGGATAGCAATGTATCTCCAGGGCGTGGAGAGCGTGTACGACCTCGAATGGACAAAGGGGATCACGTACGGCGAGATCCACCAGAGGGACGAATTCGAATTCTCGACCTACAACTTTCAGGAATCTGACCCCGTGATGCTGCGGGACTTATTCGATAAATTCGAGGCCGAGTGCAGGAAGATCATACAGAAAAAGCTACCCCTGCCCGCTTACGACTACTGCCTCAAATGCTCTCACACGTTTAACCTCCTCGACGCCCGGGGGGCGATAGGGGTCACCGAGCGCGCCTCGTACATCGGCAGGGTGCGGGCGCTCGCCAAGATGTGCGCGGAGGGATACCTCCTCGAAAGGGAGGAAATGGGCTTCCCGCTCGCGAAAAAGAATCCATGGCAAAAGAGCTGATACTAGAGATTGGAACCGAGGAAATCCCCGCCGGCTTCATGAGGGATGCCATCGATAAACTGTCGGAGAGCGCATCCGGGGAGCTTGCCGGGAACGCGCTCGCTTACGGGAATATTTCGTCCTACGGCACCCCGAGAAGGCTGACGCTCCGGGTCACGGACCTCACGGACAATCAGGAAGACAGGTCGAGGGAGTCCTACGGCCCTCCGGTGAGAATTGCGTTCGACGAAAAAGGGAACCCGACAAATGCGACGATCGGGTTCGCTAAATCCCAGGGTGTCGACGTAAAAGACCTTGTAACCGTAACGAGGGACAGGGGCGATTTCCTGGCCGCGGTGAAAAAAATAAAGGGGCAGAAGACGGAAAAACTCTTAAAAGAATTGCTTCCCAGGATAATTACCGGCCTCCCCTTCAGAAAATCCATGAAGTGGGGCGACGGGGAAGCGGTATTCGCGAGACCGATAAGGTGGCTGCTCGCGGTCTACGGCGGCAAGACGATTCATTTCAATATCGAGGAAGTAAAGAGCTCATCCAAATCCCGCGGCCACAGGTTCATGAGCCCCAAGCCCTTTACGGTCTCGGGCTGGGACGATTACGCGGAAGGGCTCGAAAAGGGGTTCGTCGTACTCGATCAGGACCGGAGGAAAAGCATAATAGAAAAGGGGATAAACGATCTCGCTGAGAAAATCGGGGGGACCGCGCTTAAGGACGAGGAGCTCCTGGAAACCGTTACCTACCTGGTCGAATACCCGGTCATTCTCAAGGGTGATTTCGAAGAGGATTTCCTGAAACTCCCAAAGGAAGTCCTGATCAGCGTGATGAAAAACCATCAAAAATACTTTCCGGTGCTTTCACGGTCAGAAAGCGGGAAGCTCATGCCCCATTTCATATTCGTCGCCGGGACTAAGGCCAGGGACGAGAGGGTCGTGGCGAAGGGGAACGAGCGGGTCATCCGGGCGCGGTTCACAGACGCGAGGTTCTTCTACGATGAAGACAGGACTATGCCGCTCTCAGATAAGATCGGGAAATTAAAAGACATGGTCTTCCTCTCAGACCTCGGGACGTATTACGATAAGACCGAGAGGTTAAAGGCGCTCGCCGGGGTTATCGGCGGGCAGCTCGGCATGGAACCGCTGACAGACGTAATCCGCGCAGCAGAGCTGTCGAAGGCGGACCTCGCTACCCAGATGGTATTCGAATTCCCCGAGCTCCAGGGCATCATGGGCAAATATTATGCGCTCCTCGCCGGGGAGAAAGACGGGGTCGCGAGGGCGATAGAAGAGCAGTATATGCCGACCTCCCGCGAAGGGGACCTGCCAGGGACCGATATCGGCTCCGTTCTGAGCATCGCCGACAAACTGGACACGATCTCGGCGTGTTTTATATCCGGACTCATCCCGACAGGCACTTCCGATCCCTACGCCCTCAGAAGACACGCAATAGGAATAATAAATATAGTCCTCGATAAAAATTACCATTTGAGCATTAACGAGCTTTTCCGCGCGAGCATCACGGCCATAGTCGATCAAGCCCATGGAAAGTTCGCCGATTCGCAGGATAATATCCTGACGGAAGTATCCGGTTTTTTTAAGGAAAGATTCAGGAACATAATGATATCGGACGGCTTCCCCCAGGACGTTGTGGAAGCCGCGATAAGCACGCAGTTCGACGACATCGTTGAAGTGAAGAGGAGAATCGAAGCGCTTTCGGAATTCCGGAAGGCGCCCGATTTCGATTCCCTCGGAACCGCTTTTAAGAGAGTAGTGAATATAGTTAAAGGACAGCCAAAGGGCGAAGTAAGGGACAGCCTTTTTGTCGAACCCGTAGAGAGGGAGCTTTATCTATCCTTCATCAACACCCGGGAAAAGGTGGACGAGAAAATGTCGGAGAGGAATTACCCGGAATCTCTGTCCATAATGAAAACGCTGAAAGAGCCCGTGGATAAATTCTTTGAGCACGTCCTCGTTATGGACGAGAACGCAGAATTAAGGAAGAACAGGCTATCGATGCTCTGGGAAATAAGAGACCTGTTTTTCAGGATCGCGGACTTCTCCAAATTGAGCACGTAAATCATCGGGGTTTGACCGGGCGGGGGATTAAAAAGATAATACATAAAAGGAAAGGGCCATGAAGAAATTCGTATATTTATTCGGCAATGGGAAAGCGGAAGGAAAAGGGAACATGAAGGACCTGCTGGGCGGAAAGGGCGCCGGACTCGCAGAGATGACGAGAATAGGCGTACCCGTCCCCCCGGGTTTTACCATAAGCACGGAAGCCTGCACGGAATTCTATAACCATAAAAGGCATATTCCCGAATACATATTGAAGGAAATCGATCTCAATCTCTCGAAGCTCGAAAAGCTCATAGGGAAAAAACTGGGTGACCCGAAAAACCCGCTTCTGGTTTCTGTACGCTCCGGGGCGAAGTTCTCGATGCCCGGTATGATGGACACGATCCTGAACCTCGGTCTGAATGATAAAATCGCCGAGCGTCTCTCGTCAAATACCGATAACCCCTTATTCGTATGGGACGCCTACAGAAGGCTTATAGAGATGTTCTCGGACGTGGTGTTCGGTATCGATAAGGAAGAGTTCGAGCACATGTTCGCGGATATAAAGAAGACGGAAGGCGTAAAGAGCGACGCTCAGCTAACACCCGAAATACTAAAACAAGTCATCAACAAATCAAAACAGCACGTCAGGAAGAAGGTAAAGACGGAATTTCCTCAAAGCCCGCTCGACCAGCTCCATATGGCTATACGCGCGGTATTCCTTTCATGGAACAACGAAAGGGCGATCTTCTACAGGAAGCAGTACGGCATTCCCGACGACCTGGGCACAGCCGCCAACGTGCAGGCAATGGTCTTCGGGAACATGAGCGACGATTCGGGCACAGGAGTGGGTTTCACGAGGGACCCGGCGAGCGGGGAGAAGAACCTCTACGCGGAGTGTCTTATGAACGCGCAGGGCGAAGACCTCGTGGCCGGCATCAGGACGCCCAAGCACATCGAGGAGCTTGCGCGCGAGCTGCCCCCGGTCTATAAACAGCTGGCGAAGATAGCGGATACGCTCGAAAAGCATTTCAAGGACATGCAGGACTTCGAATTCACGATCGAGAGGGGGAAGCTCTATTTCCTTCAGACACGAAACGGCAAGAGAACCGGGATCGCGGCTTTAAAGATCGCCTACGACATGGTCAAGGAAAGGCTGATCACGAAGGAAGAGGCCATTTCGAGGATAGAGCCGGAACACCTGGAGCAGTTCCTGTTCCCGATATTCAATCCCGATGAAAAACAGAAGCATAAGGTCATAGCCACCGGGCTCGCGGCGTCACCCGGAGCAGTGTCGGGAGCCGTGGCTCTCGACGCCGATACCGCCGTGAGGTTCAGCAGCGAGGGCAGGAGCACTATTCTCGTCAGAAAGGAAACGAGCGCCGACGATATCAAGGGCATGGCAGCCTCTAAGGGCGTACTGACCGCGCGGGGAGGGAGGACGAGCCACGCGGCGGTCGTCGGGAGGCAGATGGGAAAGGTATGCATCGTGGGGGCGGAAGATATTAACATCGACGAGAAGAACAGGCGTTTCATTACCGGCGGCGTTACCGTCAAAGAAGGCGATTTCATTTCGCTCGACGGGTTCGAGGGAAAGGTTTATTCCGGACACGTGCCGGTAATACCGTCAGACATAATACAGGTCGTAGAGGGAACGATAAAACCGGAGGAATCGGAAAACTACAAGATATTCACTTCCATATTGAAATGGACAGACGGGATCAGGACTATCGGGGTGAGGACGAACGCGGACACGCCGCAGGACGCGAGAATAGCGTACAAGTTCGGCGCGGAAGGCATCGGGCTCTGCCGGACAGAGCACATGTTCTTCGCGAAGGACAGGATACCGATCATGCAGGATATGATCCTCTCGCAGACGTCTGAGGAGAGAGCCAAATACCTGTCGAAGCTCCTGCCGATGCAGAGGAACGACTTCAAAGAGCTTTTCCGCACCATGAAGGGGTACCCGGTCACTATAAGGCTTATCGACCCCCCGCTCCACGAGTTCCTTCCCAAGCTCGAAGAGCTGATGCTCGATATAAAGGAGCACGAGCTGAAAAAAGAGCCCTCCAAGAGCCTCGATAGAAAAAAAATGCTCCTCGAGAGAGTCCAGGAGCTACACGAGTTCAACCCCATGCTCGGTCTCAGGGGATGCAGGCTCGGCATACTGATACCGGAGATCACCAGGATGCAGGTGACTGCCATAATGGAAGCGGCGTCCGAGGTGGCGGACGAAGGGGTGAAAGCGGTCCCTGAAATAATGGTCCCGCTCGTGGCAATGGTCACCGAAATGAAGGCGCAGAAAGACGTCATCCAGCAAGTGGCCAACGAAGTCCTCAGTAAATCCAAAAAGAAAATAAAATACAAAATAGGAACGATGATAGAAGTCCCGAGGGCGGCCGTCACTGCCGACCAGATAGCGACGGAGGCCGAGTTCTTCTCCTTCGGAACGAACGACCTGACGCAGATGATGTTCGGGCTTTCGAGGGACGATTCGGGGAAAATCATCAAGACATACATGAACGAAAAAGTGACGCTCAACGGTAAGGTTTTGAGCATACTCGAAAAGGACCCATTCCTGACTCTCGACCTGGGCGTAGTGGAGCTCATGAAACTCGCCATGGTGAAAGGGAGGAAGGTGAGACCCGACCTCAAAGTCGGCATATGCGGGGAACACGGCGGGGACCCGCAATCCATCGTGTTATCGAGCGCGATCGGAGTCGACTACGTGAGCTGCTCCCCCTACAGGGTGCCCATCGCGAGACTCGCGGCGGCCAAAGGCGCGCTTAATGCAAAATAGAAAATTCAACCCCTGATAAATTCACCTGAGCCGGCGGGTAAAACAGCCGGCTCAGGATTTCTTCTTATTTAACGATTTAATTCCTGTCTACCACACGACTACACAATAACAGCCGCGGCTAACTCGCATAAGCCGTAGCCCTGACTTCCCTTATTACGGTTATCTTGATCTGTCCGGGATATGCGACCTCTTTCTCGATCTTCTTCGCAATCTCGTGGGAGAGGAGAGCGCCTTCCTCGTCGTTCACCTTCGAGCTCTCCACTATTACCCTGACTTCACGTCCGGCCTGTATCGCATAACACCTCTCGACCCCCCTGAAGGAGGCTGCGATGCTTTCGATGTCCTGTATCCTCTTCACGTAAGCCTCGTAGGTCTCTCTCCTCGCCCCCGGCCTCGCGGCGGATATCGCATCAGCCGACTGAACGAGGATTGCGAGAAGCGATTGCGGCTGCGGGTCGTGAGCGAGGGCGACGGCCTCTATAACTTCCTTGGGCTCGCCGTACTTCCTCACGAGGTCCGCGCCTATGTCCACGTGCGACCCTTCGATCTCGTGGTCGACCGCCTTCCCTATATCGTGGAGGAGCCCGCCGCGCTTGGCGAGCTTAACGTCGTACCCTATCTCAGCGGCAAGTATGCCGCAGATAAACGCGACTTCGATCGAATGGTTCAGGATATTCTGCGAATAGCTGGTCCTGTATTTGAGTCTTCCGACGAGCTTCACGAGTTCAGGATGTATAGACGTGATACCCAGGTCGAAAATGGCCTCTTCCCCCGCCTTCTGAATCTCGCGCTCGATCTCTTTTTCGACCTCGGCCACGATCTCCTCGATCCTCGCGGGGTGAATCCTGCCGTCGTCGATCAGTCGTTCGAGCGATATCCTCGCAACTTGCCTTCTTATCGGGTTAAGCGAAGAGATAACCACGGTCTCCGGCGTATCGTCGATGATAATATCCACCCCTGTCCTCGCTTCGATCGACCTGATATTCCTCCCCTCGCGCCCGATTATCCTCCCCTTCATATCGTCGTTCGGGAGGTTGACGACGGATATCGTCTTTTCGCTCGTATATTCGCCCGAGTACTTCTGGATCGCGAGCGCTATAATGTCCTTCGCTTTCCTCTCGGCCTCTTCATGGAGCTGGTCCTCTAGCTGTTTCAGCTTTTTGGCGGCCTCATGCCTTGCCTCGTCCTCGATAATGTTGATGAGTTCATTCCGGGCCGCTTCCTGCGTCATACCGGCTATGTCCTCTATCTTCTTCTTGGCTTCGTCTATAACGGCATCGAGTTCCTTCTGTTTTTCTCCGAGGCCCTGCTCCCTCAGCACGAGGTCCTTTTCCTTTCTTGTAAGTTCCGATTCCTTCTTTTCGACGCCCTCGAATTTCTTATCGAGAATCTCTTCGCGTTTCTGGAGCCTTTTTTCCGTTTTGAACGCCTCTCTCTGCTTTTCCCTCGACTCGTTCTCGATTTCGGAGCTCCTTCTTTCGACTATCTCCTTCGCTTTCAACTCTCCCTGTACCCTGACCTTCTCAGCCTCTTTCCTCGCGTTCTCGATTATTACCTCTGCTTCGTCCTTCTTTAGACCTATTTTCTTATTCAATTTCACTTGTCTATAGAGGTGGTTAGCTAAGTACCCCAAAGCGAAGGCAACAACCGAAGCCGCTGCAGCAATTATCAGTTCAGTCATGTTGTTTTCCTCCTTCTTTTATTCTGCCTTTTATTCCGCAAAAAATTATTCCCGATTCGGTCACCACCAGACCCGCGGAAAGGTCGGTCTCCCCGCATGGGAGCGAATCCGACATCTGGAGCGAATATGCAAGCGCGGCCCTTCTATTCAAGGGGACATTGACCAGCAGGCGGTCATAATACCCCTTTCCGTACCCGAGCCTTGCGCCGGAGCCGTCGAATGCGATTCCGGGTATAAGGATCAGATCCAGATCTTCGGGCGCTATGCTTGATGAGGACGAATCGGGTTCCGGGATACCAAATTTCCCGGGTTTAAGCTCGTTAAGATCTAATATTCTATGAAAAGTCAGCCCTGTCCCGCTCACTCTGGGGAAGTAGACCTCTTTCCCCAACCCGAGGGAACGGGAGAATATCTCCCTCGTATCCGCCTCGTTCCTGACCGGATAGTAGAACCCCACCCTTTTCGCGCGGATAAACAACCCGAGGCGCGAGAGATTATACGTAATCAGGCGGCTTTTCTCGGCTATCTCGGTATCGGAAAGGCGGAACCTTCTCTTTAAGAAATACGAACGGACGTATTCTTTCTGTTGCTCAAGATGTAAACCCCCTGCCTCTAAGAGGGAAAGAAATGAATCAGGTATATCAACATCATCTGTATTTATACGAGTCTTCCAATTCTTCTCTTCCGAGTTCCTCTCTAAGAATTCCTTCGCTAAACCCAAAGGTTTCCTGTTCGTTAAGGGAGCTTTCCAGTATTTGCACCAATCTCTTTGATCTCTCTTCAGCACCGTCTTTAAATTCCTCAAAGTCTTTTAATAGTTTGAAGTAATCATCGGTTATCTTCAGCATCGCGAGCAGAAGTGTATTAGGCACCACCGCGTTGTTATCCTGAATGGATATCTCTTTCACTTTTTGCTCCAGATACAAAGCGATCTTCCGGACGTAATCTTCATCGGCGTCTGTCTTGATATAATAATCCGCGTCCAGGAACTTAATCTTAAGGCGTTTCATGTTATGCCTCAGACCTGCTTAAGTAAATCTCAACCTTTTCGATTACTCTGTCTAACTTCTGTTTAATCTCATCCCTTTCTTTTTCAAGCTTTGTTACACTTTCCCTGAGATTAACAACTTCCTCCATTAGGTTTTTGTGCTCCACCTCGAGCTTTGTTTTCCTCGAGAGAGCCTCTTTAATTTTGCCTTCCAGAATATCCATTGTTTCCATTATTTTACCTAGATAAGTTTAATATTATCTTGAAATTTTTGCAAGATGTGTGATGATAATAGTAGGAAATGGCAGAATTAGGAATGTTAAAACGGCTTGAAGAAGTCGAAAAAAAATACCTCGAAATCGAGAAAATACTAACTAAACCCGATATAAGTCCGCCTGAAATTCATAAGTATTCCAAGGAATTATCAGACTTAGACGAAATAGTGGAGATTTACAGGAAGTATAAAAGTGTGCTCGAAAGAATCGAGGAAAACAGGTCTCTGCTCAAAGACAAGGACCTGGCCGAGCTCGCCAGAGAAGAGCTCGACGGGCTCGAGAACGAGCTCCCGAAACTCGAGGGCGAGCTCCGTTTATTGCTGCTCCCCAAGGACCCGAACGACGCAAAAAACGTATTTCTCGAGATCAGGGGAGGTACGGGCGGGGATGAGGCCGCGCTGTTCGCCGCCGATTTGTTCAGGATGTACACGAGATACGCGGAAACCAACAGGTGGAAGGTGGAAATTATCAACCTGAGCGAAACCGGTATAGGCGGTTTAAAAGAGGTCATCCTGGCCATAGAAGGCAAGAACGTATACAGCAGGCTCAAGTACGAGAGCGGAGTGCACAGGGTGCAGAGGGTTCCGGCGACAGAGACGAGTGGAAGAATCCACACCTCGACGGCTACCGTCGCGGTGCTAGCCGAGCCTGACGAGGTGGAAGTGGACATTGACGAGAAGGATTTGAAGGTCGATACCTACAGGGCGTCCGGCCCCGGGGGTCAGCACGTGAACAAAACCGACTCCGCCATAAGGATTACCCATTTGCCCACGGGGATCGTGGTACAGTGCCAGGACGAGAGGTCTCAGCACAAAAACCGCGCGCACGCCATGAGGATGCTGAGGGCGAAATTATACGAGATGGAAGAGCAAAAGAGGCGTAGCGAGTTAGCTAACACCAGGAAGAGCCTCGTCGGGAGCGGGGACAGGAGCGAGAAGATAAGGACGTACAATTTCAGGGACGGCAGAATAACGGACCATAGGATCGGACTCACTCTCTATAAAATCGAGGCTGTACTTAACGGCGATATGGACGAGCTTATCGATGCCCTTACCACACATTACCAGACCGAGATTCTCAAAGAGGCGGCGTTCTCCTAATATCCCTTCATCATTATTGCGTAACAAACTAATTTTTAATTATCGCAGGTGTTTTTGGAAAATGCCCGGCCTCCCGGAGCGGACCTCCTTATTTAACGGCTTTTATTGTATTTAATCACCATCATAAATAGAATATAGATATGGATTTATACTGGGTTACCGCCCTTCTTTACTTCATCGCGACCGTATTCTACATGAGCCACATCTGGACTGACAGCAGGACAGGCTCGAGGGT
>Ga0155644_1092_pt2 | contig 28036 bp, 26 predicted proteins | sample RifCSPhighO2_12_FD_107301 | JGI IMG/M metagenome (GOLD analysis project Ga0155644, IMG submission 107301) | Candidatus Dadabacteria bacterium RIFCSPHIGHO2_12_FULL_53_21 | reverse complement strand
CGAGCATAGGCTTTCAGGGGGCATCGCTCTCGAAGGACGGACGGAACGTCCCGGCGGAGCAGGTATTCATAGGAGGCGGTCTATACGGGGACGACACCCGGCTTGCTACTTCTATCATAAAGGTCCCGACGAGGAACGCGCCTAAGGTCGTAAAGAGGCTTCTCGAGCTCTACCGGGACGAGAAGCAGGGCGAAGAGCACTTCGATATAGTGATGGAAAGGCTCGGAAGGGACCGCTTAAAGGACGAAATAAATCATTTCACGGAGATACCTTCATTCGAGGAAGACCCCACTTTCTACGATGACTGGGGGCACGAAGAAGAGAAATTCGAGCTCCAGAAGGGCATGAAGGGAGAATGCGCCGGCGCCACCGTCGAAGAGAAGATACCCACCTTCACGGACGCGCAGAAGCGGATTCAGCAGGCCGAAGCGCTGCTCACACACGGGGAATATGCGGCGTCGACAATGGAATCCTATCACTCCTGCGCAGCGAGCGCTCACGTGCCGCTCTATACAAAGCTCGTCGACCCCTTCACCTCGGAGCAGACCATGTGGGAGTTCGAGAACCTCCTGGTCAGGACTGGCGACGCGGAAGGTAAGTGGATGGATTTAAGCTCGACGCTTCAGGACAAGATATACCGTGAGCCGACTGCGGAGCTCGCTGCTGATATGCTGTCGACAGCAAAGGATTTATACGCCGAGTGCGAGAGGCTCCAGACAGTGCTGACAAAATCAGCCAAAAATTAAGGGCGTCCGCGCTCCGGGTTCTATCGGAGAAAATCAGCTATGTATGTGCAGGGTACCAAATTCAAGGTCGTCCTCAAGATTAAGACAGGTGAACAGGTCTTTGAACCGGGTCTTAAAGGCGAGATCGTCGGCAGTGTGAACAAGATGGTCGGGAAGTCCTACAAGGTCAAGTTCGAGGACGGCAGGACCGCAGAAATACACATGGTCATAATGAACAACCAGACGCAGGTCTTAAAGGACAGCTTGAATTGAAACCGCATTTCCGCGCAATGCACTCCGCGCGTATTCTGTTCCTGACTTTTTAATCTTCCGGAAGAAAAACTATAGGACCGATCGTCTGGGTTTTACCGGCTGATATGGAATAATGCCGGTATTATTTTACTTCTTTTGCGGCGACGTCCATCTTTCTCGCCTCCGACTGCAGGAGGGCGTTCTGGAGTATCTGATCGAGCCCGTATATATCCTTATGGAAGCTCACTGTCCCGTCGTCGTTGGCCCACGCGGTAAAATAAAGTATATAGACTGTCACCGGGGCCGGCAGGTCAACGGTCTGGGTCCTGCCCCTTTTCATTGCCGATTCTATTCTCTCATCCGTCCACTCCGGGTCTGAAGAGAGCACGAACTCCGCGAGCTCGACCGGTTTCTCCACCCTTATGCACCCGTGGCTGAAATTCCTCTGGGCCCTCTGGAAGTATCCCCTGTTCGGGGTATCGTGGAGGTATACCGAGTGCTTGTTTGGGAAAAGGAATTTCACCCTGCCGAGAGGGTTGGATGGACCCGGGTTCTGACGGAGCCTGTAATTGCCGGTAAGCACTTTGGACAGATATTCTTCCTTGGCTGAGGCTATTTCGGTTTCGTCCACGCTTTCCGTCTGCTCCATTTCGAGTCCCACGGCCTCTATGTTCCTGTTTGCCATGTAATCGGGGTCGGACTTAATCAGCGGCGCTATGTCGTCCCTGAAAATGCTGGGCGGAATATTCCAATACGGGTTGAAAACGATGTGAGTCATCTGCTCGCTGAAAATAGGCGTGTTCCACTTTGGCTTACCCACCACGATTCTCATGTTTACGGCGTCTTTATTATTTTCAACGGCATAGAGGTGGTAGTTAGCTATGTTGACGAGCACGAATTTCGTTCCGAGGCTTTTCGGCAATATGCGCCAGCGCTCGAGCGTCAACTCTATCTGATTCACGCGCTCGGCAGCCGGGACGTTCAGCGATTCGATAGTCGAATCCCCGGCGACTCCGTCCAGGTATAGTCCGTTCGTTTCCTGATATTTCCTCACCGCCTGCTCGAGCGTTTCATCGAAGACGTCATTCCCCACGGCGGAGCTGTCGAGCTCTCCTGTCACGGCCAGCCTTTCTTTAAGCGCGGTGACTCTCCCGCCTCTCGATCCTTTCCTGAGTTTCTGGCCCGCGGGTATGGGTTTCCATCCGCCTTCGGCTTCGTATTCTCTATATTCGACGAGAGCGTTCTTCAGTCTGCCGTAAACCGGATAATCCGGAAGCAGGCTGCTGAGCGTTTCGTCGATCTTGTTTTCGTTTACCGCCGCGACCAGCAGCCCGTTAAGGTCTACGGGTTTCTCCCCGTATACGAGCTCGAGGTCGATTTGTTCGGGGTTTATTTGTCCGTAAAGAAGGTTGCTCGCATATTTAAGGAACGAGTTCGAGAGCAGTATGTCGAGCTCCGCAAGTAATTCGGGAGTGGGTAATTTCCCCGACCCGCTTACCGCCTTTATTCTCGAAAGTGTGTAATCGATCTCTTTCAGGTTGTAGTTGTCGGGGTTAAGGCCTTCCTTGTAGCTGTTTTGAACGACCTCTACCATATCATCGCACTCGGGCTTCGGCCCCTTGTCCCCCACCCATATCGGCTGGTAATTCTGGTTCCGGTACAGGGCTGGTAACGAGCCGGAGAATTTTACGCTGTCATTGTTGATGACGATGGATTTTGGGGTCTCTGGATTGTCCACTCTCTGTCTTATGATACCGCTTACGAGACTGAGCAGGGTATCAGGGGACTGGGGAGAGGAAACGCCTGTATTGTTAGACGTCTTTTCCTGCCCCGGCTGGATGCAGCCCGCCATAATTGCTCCCGAAAATGCGAGCGCAACCAGGACTGCCGTCAGCCTTTTTCCTCTGAATAACGCCATATTATTCATATCCGATTATCAGATTTAAGCCGAATTAGTATTCAGCCCGCTTTACATAACCCCGACCCGATCAAGAATAGCTGAAATTTCAGTACATGTGAATAAAATTTCAGTTAATTCGGTACTTTTATTATAATGCCAAACTTATATATTGGCTATCCCGCATAGTATTAATTTAAACCGGTTTTTACAATATCCTGGTATCCTGAGTAAGGCGTAAGTCCCGGAAGAGATAGCGTTTTATTTTACGGGTGGTGGTCTTGGGGAACTCTTCGAGCCTGAGCGCGAAGTGCCTGACCTTTTTGTACGCCTCGAGTTCCCCGTTTGTCTTTCTCACTTCGAGCCGAATCAGCTTCCATAAATTTTCCGGTGTGATTTGCTCTCCCATCTGCTCGAGCTTTTTTTGAGCTTCCTCCATCTGCGGGTATATGAGAGCCTGTATATCGATGTCGTCCGGACTGAAAACGAGGGCTTCTTCTATGAGCGGGGATTTTGTTAGTTTCTCTTCTATCTCTTCAGGAAATACATTTTTTCCTCCCCTCGTGACTATTACGAATTTCTTCCTTCCGGTTATATACAGGTATCCGTCCTCGTCGAAATAACCTATGTCGCCCGTGAGCAGCCACCCGTCCCGGGTTATCGTCTCATCCGTAGCCGATTTATTTTTGTAATACCCGATCATGATGTTAGGCCCTTTAGCCGCGATCTCTCCGTTCCCCTCGCAGTCTATGTCCCTTATTTCGACGTCGTTGCTCGGTATCACCATCCCGATGCTTCCGGGCCTGGGGTCAGAGGGCGGGTTCACCGTTATGAGAGGGGAGGCTTCCGACAGGCCGTAACCCTCGATTACCTCGAGCCCGTAATCGAAAAGCCCCGAAGAGACCCAGCCGGGCAGCGCCGCGCCGCCCGACACGATGAGCCTGATATCGCCCAGGCCGAGGCTCTGCCTGATCTTCTTTTTTATATAGCCCCTGGGCATTACGTTCGATAAGAATCCCTTTATCCCCTTTTGGCCGGTCACCTCTTTATGGATCCTCAGATAAAGCTTTTCAAGAATGAGCGGCGCGCAGAGCCAGACGGTCGGTTTGGCGAGCTTCATGTCCTGGAGGAGGTCCCTCGGCTTTAACCCCCTCCCGTAAAAGACGCTCATACCGCTCCCGAATGTCGCGATAAGCCCCCCTGTGCATTCATACGAATGGTGTACGGGCAGTATGGAAAACGCCCTGTCCCGGGGGCCGTAGTTTATCGTTCTGTGTACATCGTCGACGTTCGACGTTATATTCCGGTGACTCAGCATTACGCCTTTAGGGTCTCCCGTGGTCCCCGAAGTGAAGAGGATTTCGAGGAGACTGTCCGGGTCGACGTTCTCCGCAGCCTGCCCCGACGCGTACCTGCCGCAGATGTCCTCGATATTGTCCATAGGGATGATATTCGTCATGTCCTTTAAATCCGGTGCAATTGAAAGGATGGCGTTATAGAATGAGCCCGAAACGATTACAGCTGTTGCGGACGAGAAAGATAATATGAATTTGTGGCTGTCGGGAGCGGCTCGGGCGTCGAGCGGAATTGCGACTGCCCCTATCCAGGAAACTGCGAAAAGGGATATGCCCCACTCGGGCCTGTTCTCCCCGAGTATAGCCACGTGGTCCCCTTTCCCGATGCCGAGCTCTTTCATGTATCTCGCAAATTTCTTTACGTATTCCATCACCCTTCCGTATGTGAGTTCATACAGGGTGTTTCCTCTCGGAGTGCGGTAGGCAATGTTGTCCGGATACCTGTCCGTGCTGAATTCGATAAGCTCGGGAAGCGTAGATATCCCCAGGCTCTCCCTGAAGGTCGGGATTTTCTTTAAAGGTTTTGAAAATTTCTTCTTGAGGTTTTGTTTGATTTTTTTACTCCGTGCCTCAATTTTACTTTGAAACGGGCATTGCGTACAAATAGCGGTGCGCTTGCAGAATCACTTTCTGAATATAAAATAAGCCCCGGCGGCAAGAAGCGCGAAGCCCGGTATGTAGTTCCACCTCATCTGCTCGTTCGGATGGAGCACGCTGAAGATCGAAAATACGGACAGCGAAATAACCTCCTGGATCGTTTTCAGCTCAACTGCGGTGAACTGCCCATAGCCCCACTTGTTGACGGGGCAGGGCGCCCGGCTCCCGCGTTCTCCGGTTTCGAAATATTCAATAACGGTGACAACACATTAGAATCACTCGATAAATCATATCGGGTCTATTGACATTTTGTCAAAATAAATCTATACCTCGTCATAGATGTATATGCTGGAAACCAAAGGAGGCATGTTTGGTATGCGGAAATATATTGCTGGTATTTCAAAAATGACATACGGGATAGTCCTGCCGGCACTAATAATTTTTATGGTCCTAAACGCCGATACCTCCCTCGCGCAATCCGCGGGAGGGTCGTCGGGGACTAATCTCCTCTTTATACTCGACGCTTCGGGGAGCATGGCGGGGCAGATAGACGGTAAAGCCAAGATGGACGTTGCTAAAGGTGTCATGACGGACCTGATCGACGGCCTGCCCGACAGCGTGAACGTGGGCCTCGAGGTTTACGGGCACAGGAGTAAAGGGGACTGCGACGATATCGAGACTATGGTCGAGGTCGGCGCGATAAACAAGCAGGCCCTCATCGACAAGATAAACTCCATACAACCAAAAGGGAAAACCCCTATCGCCAAATCACTCCAGACGGCCGGGGAGAAACTGAGCGCTTCTGAAGACGAGACCACCATTATACTGGTGAGCGACGGGGAAGAAACCTGCGAAGGAAACGCCTGCACCTATGTAAAAGACCTGAGGGAAAAGGGCATCAACGTTAAGGTGCACGTCGTCGGTTTCGATGTCGGCCAGAAGGAAAAAGAGCAGCTAAGCTGTATAGCCGAGGCGGGCGGAGGGAGGTATTACACTGCCAACAACGCGGATCAGCTGAAACAGGCGCTGGCGGAAGTAAAAGAGGAAGCGGTCGCTCAGGTCGAGGAAGCTCCGGCAGTTTCGAAGCTGAAAACTCTTCCCAAAGGAGGGGACAGACCTGAAACCGCCGTTCCTGTCGAGCCGGGTGATTATGAGACAGACCACGCGATAGCCAAAAACACGAGGGAGTATTTCTCACTCAAGCTGAAAGCCGGACAGACGCTTAGCGTAGGAGTCCGTACGCCGGACAGCGAGAACCCTTACGCCGGGGTCGGTATCTATAACGAAGCAGGGAACCTCGTCGTCGATGAGGACATTATAGGAAGCGAAGGCACTCTCAGGACCATAAGCTGGATGACAAATTCGGAGAAAGACGAATACACGTACTATTTCAGCGCCGGGAACGAATACGATCCCACCCCTAAGGGAACCGCATACTATGTAAAGGTCGTGGACAATTTCGACATAGGGAGTACGACCGACGCGGGGGATGTCTTCGATAAGGCTATGGAAATGGAACCGGGGGAATACGCTGGATACCTGTCCGCTGATTGGGGGTACGACAAGAAGGATTACTATTCATTGCCGATGAAATCGGAGCAGAAGCTGAGCATCAAAATAACGCCTGCTACGGATACCGGGTTTAACATAACCGTTCTCGATCAGGACCGTGTGATTGTCGCTCAGAAGTCCTCGGCGAATGCCGGTGCAATCACGAGACTCTCATGGACCGCTCCTGAAGAGCAGGAGGTCGTTTACGTATTGGTGGAGCCTGCAAGCTTTCCCGCCAAAGCTTCGCCTATAAGATATGACGTCAGCGTCACACTCGAATGACGGATTGAGCCGAGGGAAGTTAATTTCGGAACAGGCAGGGCGTCATGAAGGTATCTGCCTTAATATAGGACAACACAAAAACGGAGCCCCGGATCCCATATCACGGGTTCCGTTTCTTATTTTAAAGCGGGGAGAATAACCGCGATGTCCGGGAATGACGGAATGATATAATCGGGTTCGGGGTTTAAATTTCCCGCCGCCTCGTTTTTATTGTTAAGCCATACGGCGTCCATGCCCACATCCTTCGCCCCGCATATATCCGCCCTGAAATTATCACCCACGAAAATTCCGTCCTCCGGCTTTATGCTCAGGAGCTCCATCGCCCTCCTGAAAATTACGGGCTTCGGCTTCCTCCAGCCTACTTCTTCCGATATGATTATTTTCTCGAAAAACCGTCCTATCCGGAACTTCTCTATGAGCGCATATGCCGCAGGCGCGTAATCGAAATTGGAAATAATAGCCATGCGGTACCCTTTTTTTTCCACGTCATCCAGCGCTTTCTCATTCTCTTCAGGGAATTCGACCGCACTCGCAAGACCCTCCATATGGGCCCGCACCATTCCGTCCGCCGCGGCCTCGGTGTTCGAATCGCCGGGGATGTCCATATTGCGCATCATAAGCTTGAACCTGTCGCGGTTCGGGAACTCTCTCCACTCGACCTGCTTCATATCCTGGAACTGGCGATAGCTTTCGATGAAATAAGGATAGAACTCCGCGAAAGAGATAGCCGGGTAGTATCCGGCGAAGACTGAATATACCTCGTGACTCGTTGTCCTCGACCTCACCCCCTTTAGATCGATAGAGGGAAGACGGCTGAAGTTGAAGTCGAATATGGTATCGAAGAGGTCGAAAATGACGGTCGTATACTTTTTCATTTTCTGGTATTGAGTTTCCGGCGTGAATACCCTTGAGCTCTCAAACCCCCCTTACGGGGGCCGGAATCAATCTATATTCTTTTCTCGACTTTCGCCCTTTCGAGGATTACCTCTATAATATTTTCGTGGACACTCAGGGGCTCCGTTACGCAGTAGGTCATGCCCTTATGCTTGCTCGCGGCCTCGGCTGCCATTCTGGGTATGTCCTGTTTTGAGTGCTTTCCGGGAGCCAGAAAGTAGGGGTGTATCACGATGTGGCTTGCGCCCTCGGCGGCGCACGCGTCAAATGCCTGCGCGATTGTGGGTTCAGCGAGCTCCATGTGGCAGTACCTTACTATATCGAAACCGCATTTCTCGTTCGATTTAATCAGCTCGGCTATATCGGCGAGCATATCGTTTGCTTCCTCCACCGTGCTGCCGTGGTCCACTATTATAAGGGCGTTCTTGCTCATGAGCTTTCCTGGGTTTCTATAGGGAAATGCCTGGTAAAGATCCGTTCTGCCGTCGATGTAAGTTTAGCGCATATTGAGAGCGTTCAGCTTTACCGATTCGAGGACTATTTCCGAGCAGCGGAAAAACTCCTCGAGCACGAGATACTCGTTTACAGTATGGAGCTCGTACATCCCCGTTCCCAGGTTCACGCACTCTACCCCCATCTTGTTGAAATAATTAGCGTCGCACCCGCCACCGCTCGTGTGGTGTTCGATCTTATGTCCGAGGTTCAGGGCGGCGGTCTCCACGAGCCGCGCGGGTACCGATCCCGGGGGGACGTCCATCCTGTCGTAGCTCCTGTCGATCTTCTCCTCGAGCGTCGCAACGCGCGTCGTACCCTCTAATGAAAGGTCGTCGTGGATAGTGACTTCGTATCTGGAAACCGCGTCGTGGAAACACTGCCGCATGTGATCGACCTGTGCCTTGAGCGATTCCTCGCTGTGGCTCCTCGCTTCCCCCACGGCCTTGACGAGGTTGGGGATGATGTTCGTCGCCCTCCCTCCCTGTATTATCCCTATGTTCGCTGTAGTAATGTCGTCGATCCTGCCTAGATTCATCTGAGCTATTGCTTCGCTTGCGATCTTTATCGCGCTTATCCCGTTCTCGGGACATACGCCCGCATGCGCTTCGAGGCCGTGCACCGTGAACTCCATCTTTACCGCGGAAGGGCACCTCAGGACGAGCCTCGAAGGGGTGCTGCTGTCGAGCACGATTCCGTAGCTGGAATCGAATTTCGAAATGTCTATATACTTTGCGCCCAGGAGACCGACCTCTTCGCATATGGTGAATGCTACTTCTATATCCCCATGCGGTATTTTTTTCTCTTTCAGCGTCCTGAGCACTTCCACGATTACTGCGACCCCGCTTTTATCATCGCTCCCCAGTATAGTGGTCCCGTCACTCTTTATTATGCCGTTCTCGATCTTGGGCTTAATGCCTTCACCGGGTTCTACCGTGTCCATATGCGCCGATAGAAAAAAGGGAGGAACGCCTGATTTATTTCCTTTGAGCTTTACGATGAGATTACCTACGTTGCCGTTTACCTTATCCCCGGCGGCGTCATAAAAGCATTCTGCCCCCAGCTCCTTCATTTCTTTCTCAAGCCTGAGGGCGACTTCCTTTTCCCTCCTCGAAGGACTGTCTATTCTTATGATGTCCATCACGTGCTCGGTCATTCTTTCCGTATTTATCATAAAAACTCCCTGCCCGGCATTCAAATGCCCGGGTGCTATATCGTTTTTATCGAATCCTAGTATAACTCAAGCCGGGATGTTTAGGAATCAGTGCCGATCTCCGCTTTTGGTATATGGGCGGATATCCGAACAACGATGTATATACAACAGGTGATTAGTCGGTTAATAAATTTGGAATTTCTCCCGGCGGTTATTTCGAAAATAAAAATTTGCTAATTTGTACGATATTACTCGAGTGGGTATGTTCGGGCGCGCGTTTTACCGCCCGATTAACTCCTCGATCCTTTCTATGATTTTTCTGAGCTCCGTCCTGTTTAATGAATATATTCTGTTCTGTTTTATTTTTTGCTCCGTAATCAATCCGGCTTCTTTCAGGATTTTCAGATGGTTCGAGACAGTCGGCTGTGAAATGTTGAATTTGCTCGCTATTTCACCGGCGCTTGCGTCGCTTTTCCCTAATATTTTAAGAATCATCCTTCTTCGTTCGTCGCTTATTGCTTTGAAAGCACAACCCATTTCATCCCCCGTCTCATTCAAAATTAGAAAATTATGAAAATTCATTGTATATGATGAGCTTTGTAAAATCAAATCGGCACATCTTAAATCATTTATAATTTATGGCGTGCCTGAATTTAATGGGAGATGGATTTTGGGGTTAATTCGCAATTATATGGGAAAGCCGGGCGGCCGGGCCGGTTCAGGCAATAATAATTCAGGCTATGCGACTCGGAATAGAATCCGGGGCTTAATGCCGGATGGAATCAACAACGGGGTAGGGGAGTGATGCGAATACTCCCTAAACCAAGGCCCTGGGGACAGAATAAACAACATATAATAATTCCCCCCTCCCACAGCCGGTTCCCCGGCGGGCGTGTTGTTATTTAGAAATGGCGCGGTCTACCGACCAGATGCCTCCGCCCTTGATGAGCACGATCAATCCCAGCCCTACAGCCAGCAAATGGAACTCGAATCCTTCTCCCGCAGCCGTGCCTCCCCAGTTCATAAAAAAGCCGTTCTGGAGATGAACGGTAACGATTGCCCCGAGCATGATGACGGTTATTCCCAGGGCCGCCAGCCGGCTAAGGAATCCCGCTATAAGGCCGATGGCGCCGAACGATTCACCTATGATTATGAGGATCGCGACGAAAGCAGGAATACCGCTGCTCACGAAGAATTCGACAGTGCCCGAGAAACCCGCGCCCCCGAATAGTCCCAGGAGTTTCTGTAAGCCGTGCGGGAGCATGACTACCCCGAGCGTGATTCTCGCAACGAACGCGCCTATATCGTCACTCGTACGGAATATCGAGCTTAACATGATGGACCCCCTGTATTTTCAGACATGATTTCCATGAATATATTCTATAGTACCGTATGAGGGATTGCCACGGCTGAGTGATTCCATGGCCGTATTTGTATCGCCCGGTGTCGTTTCGTCTTACCGAGCCCCTCCTGTACGGGAACGAGAGGCAGTGGAACAGATGCGCATTTCCCCGTCTGCCGGGGCCGAGATATATGGAATATGCAAGAAGGCTCATAGGAATTATATATGGAACATATTCCATGCGAGAAACGGGTTATATCCTCCGGCTTGGAGCTGGCCTTAGATACGGGCTCAAGATGCTTAAAGCTACGCTTGAACTTGCGCATTGTCATAATATAGTACTTTAATATCTGGTGGTAACAGTCTGTATGCACAGCAATATATAACTTGAGTACGTTCTTTAACTATTTTTTCGCTGCTACAGGTTTTGATTTTTAAAGATTTAACTTCTAAAGATTAAGGACAGGTGCGGATACTAACCGGCTGTAATCAATGCAAAACACCCTGCTAATGTGAATTGTCAATTTTTAAGTAAAACTTAAAGAAAAAATACCGGGAGCCGCCGTTTTTGCTCGTCATTTCGTATAGAGGACATATAAAAGCAATAAAAGCCTACGGAATATTCACATATATATTCACTATCATATATATCTATACTATTTGTCGGAATCTGTATATTAGAGCTATTTTTATAATATGACCTATGATAAACATCGGCTTTCAAAATGAGTCAAAATCTATTTATGGCTCGGTCGACGTTTCATTCACCGGACGGACCTCCGAGCAGGGCGGACTCTTCTATTCTTATTCTCCGTCTGAGCGCAATCAGGTTTAACACGGTGAAGAGGACGGACGTTAAGTAGCATGAGAAAATGAGCGGGATTACTGCTATCTCTATTACTACAGCCAGGTAATTTGGGTGCCTGACGTATTTATACGGACCCCTCGTAACGGCGCGAGTCCCCGGTACGACGAGTATCTTTGTGTTCCAGAATTTCCCCAGGCTCAGGATTGACCAGTACCTGAGCGCCTGCGTCAGTACAAAGATCGTGATCAGTACCGGCCAGTGCTCGTTGAGCGTCCTCCCCAGCAGAATGTATTCTGACACGAGGGACAGAAAGAATGCGGCATGCATCAGGACGATCGCTCTATACCCGCTCCTGTCGTATTCGACAGCCCCCATCTTTCTGACGGCGATTTCGTTCTTCCCGGCCAGGAGCAGCTCGGATACGCGCTGGAATATTAAAAAAGCGAGGAAGAGCAGGAAGAGTTTCATTCTGTCCTGAACAACAGCAGCTCCGAGCTGAATCCCGGCCCGAGCGCGGAGATTATTCCGTATTCACCCTTGCCGCCGGGTTCTCTTTCCATGAATTCCTTTAACACGTATAGCACGGTAGGGGATGACATGTTCCCGTGCTCCTTCAATACCTTCCTCGAATGCACGAACGCGCCTTCCTCCAAACCGAGGGATCTCTCGTACTCGCTCAGCACCTTCGGTCCTCCCGGATGGACGACGTAATGTTTCAAATCGTTTATGGCGATGCCGTGGTTCGATATGAGCTCTTCGATATTCACCCTCACCCTGTCCCTCACGATCGCCGGGATGTCCTTGCTGAATATAGCCTTGAACCCGTCGTTCACAATTTCCCAGCCCATGACATCGAGCGAATCGTAATAAGTCGTGGAGAGGGTATCGAGAAGGCTTATGCCCGGGAGTCCGTATAGCCTGTTTTCTTTACCCGCCACGATGACAGCCGCGGCGCCGTCTGAAAACAGGGCGAGTGAAACCAGGTTGCTTTTGGAATAATCCTCGCCGTGGAACGCGAGACTGCATATCTCGGTCGCTATCAGAAGCGCCGCGCTGCCCGGATACGCTTTGGTATATTCGAGCGCCCGGCTCAGTCCCACCGCCCCTCCCGCGCATCCGAGTCCCCAGATCGGGGTGCGTCTTATATGATTGTCCAGCTTTAGCTCGTTCAGGAGTAAGGCATCGATAGTAGGTGTCGAGACGCCGGTGCTGGAGACATAGATGATATGGTCGAAGTCCCCGGTGTCCCCTCCGTATTTATCCAGACAGTCACGGATAGCGGAGCGGGATAAGGACAACGCGCCTGACAAATAAGACTCGGAGCGCTCCTTGAAGCTCTTCCCGCTTTCGAACCACTCCCTCGGATGGACGAACCCCCTGGATTCGATAAGCGAGCTGTCGAACACGTCAAGCATCCTGCCGGGCGTCTGCCCGTATCTTGAGAGCAGGATCTGTGCGAAGCTTTTTAGCTCGCTCTGGCGGAATTCATAGGGCAGCTCCGCGGTGCCAACCGAAATTACTCTCGACATTACCTCATGACCTTATCCCCGGTATATGGTTGCAAAATTGGATTTTGAGATTCTGTTATAACCCCGGTGCCGGTGTGGAAGGCGAGAACAGCATCCTATAAGATTATATATATAAAAAGCCGCCTACGGTATCAGTGCACCGTAAACGGCTTTTTATGGAGTCCGCAATCGAATCACAAAGTCAGCTTTTGGTCGAATAGTCGACTAATGTTGATCAGCCGTGATTATTAAGTCCTCATCGATTGATTTTCTTTACCAGTCAATGAAGCCAGGTAAAACTCCATGTTCTCAATCTTACTGCTGTTGAGTGAATAAAGACGGTTCTGTCTGACCTTACGCTCATTAACGATCTCGGCTTCCTTGAGTATCTTGAGGTGGTTTGAGATAGCAGGTTTTGATATATCGAATTTACTCGCTATATCCCCTGCCGCGCTTTCACCCTGGCTCAGGAACTCCAGGATTTTCCTTCTTGTATCGTCTGCTATAGCTTTATACGGGCAACCCATTTGTACTTCCTCCTTGGTGTTATTGCAGGATATTAGTGTATTAATTTACCTTATTTCTGTCGATACTTCTACTAAATCGTCTACGCATCTATTTTAAATAAATTCTTTTGAATTTAGAGATTTTGAATCCAATCACACTAAAAGTATACCATAGAATATAAAGAAAATTAATTCTGATAGTCAATTAACCAAAAATTAGCGCGGTTTCAATTTCGGGTCTGTATGCTAATCTAATTTCGGTATCTCGAACTCAAGGAGGAGAAGCGACTTGGACTTCAAATACAGCGGTGAAAATATCTGTAAAATTGGGACCGATCTCCTGGTTGTGGGTATGTTCAAAGGGGATAAATTCTCTGGGTCCGTGAAGGGTGTTAACGATGCTTTGGGAGATGTATTAAAAACAATTTGCGGGGACGAGAAGTTCGACGGGGACCTGGGGAAAAGCGTTACTGTCAGCAGCACTTTCGGGAAGATCGGAGCGAAACGGGTGCTTCTGCTGGGGCTGGGGGATAAATCACGGTTCTCTCACGATACTGTCAGAAAAGCGGGTAATCTGACCGCCAAAAAGCTTAAAGTTGCATCTGCACATGTGACATTCGGTCCGGAGTTCAACGGAGGGAAGGGGTATATAGCGGCGCTCGCGGAAGGCGTGATGCTCGGCGCATACGGGTTCGATAAATACAAGACTAAAAACGGAGCGGAGACCGAGATAGAAAATGTGCTGATAATATCGGAGGATATTAAGGACAGGAGGTTCGAAGAGGAAATCAGCGCGGCAAAGGCAATCTCCGAATCCACTTGCCTCGCGAGAGACATGGTTAACGAGCCCCCGGTTTACATGACCCCTTCCAAGCTCGCCGATATAGCATCTGCGGTTGCGGACGAAGGGGGGATGAGATGCGAGATATTCGACCTGGAGGAAATCAAGAGGAGGGGTATGGAGGGACTCTCGGTGGTATCGAGCGGCAGCGCGGAGCCGCCCAGGTTCATCCATCTCACATATGAGCCGCATAAGAAATATAAAGCTGCGCTCGCCGTAGTGGGGAAGGGGATTACATTCGATTCGGGCGGCCTCTGCCTGAAACCCGCCGACAGTATGCGCACGATGAAAATGGACATGGCAGGCGCGGCGGCGGTGCTCGGAATCATGAAGGCCATAGCGCGCCTTAAACCCTCCGTCAAAGTCCACGGCCTGATTTCTACTTGTGAAAACATGACGGGGCCTGCGGCGTATAAGCCGGACGACGTAATAAGGGCTTATAACGGAAAAACGATCGAGGTGATCAACACCGATGCGGAGGGCAGGATCGTGCTCTCGGATGCGCTCTCCTATGCCGTGAATCTCAAGGTCGACGAGATTATCGACCTCGCGACCCTCACGGGGGCCTGCATGGTGGCGCTCGGTACATATACTGCGGGCTTAATGGGCAACAACCAGAAGCTGATCGACAGGATTAAAAAGGCCGCCGACAGAGCGGGAGAGAAAATGTGGCAGCTTCCCATGGATGAAGAACTGCGACCGGAGATCAAAAGCGACGTCGCCGATATGAAAAATGTTGGCAGCAGATGGGGAGGCGCTATCACGGCTGCGATGTTTCTCGAGAACTTTGTCGGAGATACCGACTGGGCTCACATCGATATAGCGGGCCCGGCGTATAACGAGAAAGAAAGCAGCTGGAGCCCCAAGGGCGGCACCGGGTTCGGCGTGAGGACACTCGTTTCCTACATCATGGACAGATAGCCCGGTCCCCGGTATTTTTCATTCAATACAAAATTTCTGCAATTGATTCTTCGGGATTAAATCAATGTACAGCCTTCTCGAGCACTTTCGTGGATATAACTTTCTAAGCCTCGATCTGAGAGGGGAGATACCGGAAGAGGAAGAAAAGGGACTTCTCCATTTTTTCGGACGCGGGAGGAAGCTCACGTTCGGGGAGATAGAAAAGATTCTCTCTTATGTGGAGCGTTCGGATGACGTCACCGGTGTGACAGTTACGATAAGGGAGCTTAAGATAGGTCTCGCCCGCGCGAATTCCCTCAGGAGACGCCTTCTCGGATTAAGAAGAAACGGGAAGAGGATCTTTGTTTACGTGGAGAGCGGGGGGAACATCGAATACCTCATTGCTTCAGCGGGGGATTATATCTGCATGCCCCCATGGGCGATGCTTAACCTCGTCGGCCTCGGCGCGGAGGTTACTTTCTTCAAGGATCTCCTCGAGAAGCTGGGCATATCCGCCAGGCTGAAGGGCTATGGTGAGTATAAGAGCGCCGCAGAGACGTTTACGAGGGAATCCATGTCCCAGGCGCACAGGGAGATGGTCTTTTCCATTATCGGGGATCTCGAGACCCAGCTTGAGGAAGCCCTATCAGAAGGGAGGGGCCTTAACCCTGCGGATATGAAAGCCCTTATCGACAGGGGCCCGTTCGTCCCGGAATCGGCCCTCGCGGAGGGCCTCATAGACGGCACGGCATACGAGTCGGAGATCGACGATCGGGCCGGCGAAGTTACGGGCGTCAAGGTTAAATCTATCGGCGCCCCGCATTTTCACCGGATATTGAAAATTAGGGAATGGCTCAAGTCGGTTGTAGGGAAGATAGGGGGAAGCGGCGGGACAATCGCGGTAGTTGCCGATTCCGGCTTTATCGCGCTCGGCGATAGCGGAGGGCGCGGGGCTTTGAAAACGATGGGCTCTGATTCCGTGTTGGCGCAGCTGGACAGGGTATCCAAAGACAGGGGCGTAAAGGGCCTCGTGTTCAGGATAATGACGCCCGGGGGCTCGGGAACAGCCTCCGACCTCATAAGGAAGAGATTGAAGGAGATTTCAGGGACTATCCCCGTGGTGGTCTCGATGTCGGACGTTTCCGCTTCAGGCGGTTACCTGATATCTCTCGGGGCCGGGAAAATCGTTGCCGACCCCATGACTCTCACGGGCTCAATAGGGATCGTATACGGCAAGTTCGAGTTCGGGGGTTTATACCATAAACTGGGTGTCAAAAAGGAGCTCATACCGTTCGGGCGAAAGTCCCTCATGTTCTCGACGAGCAGGGGCTTTTCGGAAGAGGAGGAAGAAAAACTCGACGAGCTGATGAAATTCTATTACGGGGAGTTCTTGAGGACGGTTTCGGAGGGCAGGGGCTTGAATGAGGCTCACGCGGAGAAGGCCGCGAAGGGCAGGGTATGGACCGGGGCGCAGGCGAGGGACCTGGGTCTCGTCGATGAGTTAGGCGGGTTCTGGGACGCCGTAAATATCGTAAGACGAGAGGCGGGGCTGCCTGAAGACAAAATTCCCCTTCTCAGGTTTTACCCGGCCGTGAGGGGGATTAAGCTCGCTTCGATTTTCGGTGATGCCGGATATTCGGATTTCTTAAGAGTGCTGACGGAAAACTCTCCGCTGCCGGGCTGCGAGGGGTGTCTCGCCGTTATGCCCTTCCATATCAGAGTGAAATGAAATACTATCTGAGACTGGGTGAATCCCTTATAGAGACTCGTTCTTGACTCTAAGGGTCGAGACTACAGGAAAGAATTCGAGCCATTCGGTGAATTTGGGGTCGCGCCCTTCGACGATATCGAAAAACCTGGATTGCAGCCTCTTCGTGATTGGCCCCGGTTTCCCCATTCCGATGACCCTCTTGTCGACGTCCCTGATAGGGGTTATCTCGGCGGCAGTCCCCGTGAAAAAGGCCTCGTCCGCGATGTATAACTCGTCCCTCGTGAAACGCTCCGTTTCCAGTTCAATACCCTCGTCCTTAGCCATCTGAATGACAGAATCCCTGGTTATGCCCTCGAGTACGGAAGTGAGCGGCGGGGTTTTTAGCACCCCGTTCCGGATAATGAATATATTCTCACCGGTACCTTCGGCGACGTATCCTTCGGTATCGAGCAGTATGGCTTCGTCAAATCCGAGAGACGTGGCTTCGAGTTTGGCGAGGACAGAGTTTGCATAGTTCCCGCTGATCTTGGCTTTGGTCATAAAAGAGTTTACGCCCATTCTGGTAAACGATGATATTTTCGCGCTTATCCCCTTGGACAAAGCCCCCTCTCCGAGATACGTGCCCCAGGGGTATGCGGAAATCGCCAGTGTAATAGGGTTGTCCCCGGGATGGAGACCTACCTTTCCTCCGCCGATGAAGGCTATGGGCCTGATATAGGCCTCTTCGAGGTCGTTAATCGTGAGCAGGTCCAGGATAGCGTCGTGCGTTTCTTCCTTGGAGTATGGTATTTTGATAGTGGCGATATGGGCGGACGCATAGAGCCTGTCGATGTGTTCGGGCAGTCTGAACACGGCGGACCTGTTGTCCCCGCATTTATAAGCCCTTATGCCTTCGAAAACGGCGAGCCCGTAGTGAAGTGTATGAGTCAGGACGTGGACAGAGGCTTGGTCCCAGGGTACAAATTCACCGTTTAACCATATCTTATAAGGCTTGCTGCTCATCCCCTCAACTCCTGTTTACCTGAGTCTGCATACGTATATTCTATAAAATATTCCTTTTTTTCCCATAAATTGTCAAGTGCCTAATTTATCAATTTCTTGACTCGTGATGGTTTCTTTGAATAATTATAGTACTTATGCCGAAAGAAGCGAAAGAAGCGAAAGAAGGCCCGGGTCAGGTTATAATAAAAAAGTACAGTAACCGCAGACTCTATGACTCTACCAATAAGAAGTACGTAACCCTGGACGATATAGGGGCCCTCATACGTGAAGGTAATGAGGTCAAGGTAATAGATTCCCAGAGCGGGGCCGATATATCGAAAGTGATACTCATTCAGGTCGTCCTCGAAAGCGAGAAGAATAAAGAGGATATTCTCCCGGTCTCTTTCCTCCACATGCTTATCAAGTACGGGAACAAGGTAGCGAAGGACTTCTTCGAGAATTATTTCCTGATGATGTTCCAGCCCTATTTTTCCGTGCAGGAAAATTTCAAAAAGAATATGCACCTATGGAAGGAAATGGGGTGGTTCCCGCCGGGAGTCAAGCTCCCCTCTAATCTGGATATGCTGAACTTCCCTGAACTGCCTGCTTCAGGTGCGATTACCGGGACAGCGGAAGCAGCGGACGAGGGGAAATCACTGCCCCAGACGGCCAAAGAGGTCGAGTATCTCATGGAGAAGCTAAAGGAGCTCGAGAAGAAGGTCAAGTCACTGGATGAGGAACAGAAGTGAGCCTCGTGCGCTGTATTATTCCGTCCAGCACATATTGTTTATCTTAGCAGCTTCTTATATTTCAGCGTTTTAGTCGACCTCGATCCTGGAAGCGTTTACTGTGTTAATACTCGGTATATCTCCCTGGATCTCCACGTTTCTGCCCAGCAATAAGTCTTCGCACGTAGTGTCGTTGCCGTTAACAATAATGTCGGTCGATTCCGATATCTGAACTATGACCGTGACTTGTTCCTGATCGTTCTCCGCGTCGATTTCGATAAACCCCGAGTTCCCGGTGCAGTTGTTGGACGAAATGTCCCCATTGAACGTAACCTCCGTTTCGTTCAGCAGATTTACGTTCCCGCTTTCGAGACTTATATTGCCGAGCTCGACCCGAGCGGTCGGATAGATGCTTATTATTATCGTTCCCAGCGGGTTCGAATCCCCATCGAAAAATTCGATCTGCGGGCTGCCCGCAATCGGGCCGTCTATGGAGAAGAACCCCGAGTCGTCCGTTATGTCGGTCTCGGGCGCCCCGTCGTCGACCGTAATTTCAACCGTGATTCCCTGCAGGTCCTGATCCGGTATTATGCTTACGATTGTCCCCTGGACCGTTTCGACTTCATCGCCTCCGCCCCCGCCGCCCCCGCCGTTATCGCCCCCTCCTCCTCCGAACTCTACGTCGCAGCCGCCGATTAAGAAGAACCAGAGAAAAAGAAGTGATATGATGCCCCTGGGTAAAATAGTCCTTATATTGCGGTTCATTAATCCTCCTGTATCCTCGTACCAAGCCTACCTGAGCTTACTTAAATATTATACCCACGGTTACCGGATTTTCATTAAACGGGCGTGATTAGCCTATTAATGCTTATCATGGTACGATTGCATAGCCCAAAAAAAGGATGTCTATGGATTCTCTACCGCGTGTGCTTTTCATCAACCACTCGATCAGGGACGGCGGTCCCGGAAAAAGCCTTTTTTACCTTCTTAAATTTCTAGACAGAACCAAGCTTACTCCCTATGTCTTAATACCGAAGGACGACGTCTTTTCCGACTGGCTAAGGTCAGCGGGCATCTACGAGAATGTAATTACGGATCAGAGGTTCCCGGAGAACCTGAAAAGGCCCCGCTTCGGAGCGTCAGAGGCGGGAAGCGGTTCCGGCATATTCTCTATATATTACGATAAGTTACTGCATTTTCTATCGGTCTTGCTCAATATACTCGACCTTCTCTCCCTCGTCGTTACCTCACCCCTCCTGTTAAAAAGGAACGGGATAAACGTCATATATTGTAACGGCACACAGGCTAAGGTCGTTGGGGCGCTCATGGGCCTCATAAACTGGTGCCCTGTTATTTGGCATGTGAGGAACATTCAGCAGACCAGGCTCTTGAGTGCATTGATAAATAACCTCGCACGGCTGCCCGTCGTCAGAAGGATTATTTGCGTATCCGGCGCCACGTCGGACCAGTTCCGCCGGGGCAGGGAGAAACTGGTCGTCATACATAACGGGATCGACGTCGGGGACTACGACCCCGCGACGACGACGGGTGAGATTCGGTCTGCTTACGGGCTTACGGACGGTACTGTCGTCGTCGGGAGCACCGGAAGGATAGTCCCGAGGAAAGGCTATGAATTATTCATAGAAGCTGCGGGCATCGCTCTCGGCGAGCTCGGGGAAAGGCGAAAGGAGGTAAAATTCGTCATCGTGGGGGACACCCCGTATTTCTTCCGGGAGGACCACCTCGGTAAATTAAAGAAGATGGTTATGGATGCGGGGCTTCGGGACTCCTTCATATTCACGGGGTTTAAGAAAGACGTGAGGCCGTGCCTGAAGGACTTCGACATATTCGTGATACCGTCGAGTTATCCGGACCCGTTTCCGAGGTCAGTGATCGAGGCCATGTCGTTTGGGCTTCCCGTAGTCGGGTTCAGGGCAGGGGGGATAGTAGAGTCGGTCGATGACGGGGTCACCGGGATATTGAGCGAGCCCGGGAACTCTCGGAAAATGGCGGACGCGGTATTGAGGCTCATCGCAGATAAGGGCCTCCGGGAATCTATGGGGAGAGCGGGGAGGGAGCGGGTTAAGGAGAGGTTCTCGGCTCAGGCGGTCGCACTGAAAATAGAAGGAAATATTCTTGAGGTATGCAGCCGCGAATGACCGGAGGGCTAGAATGACTGAGCCCTCTTCATCTTATCCTTATTTCTTTCAGACTTGAAAAGTATTTTCACCGGTGTCCCTTCGAGAGGGAACTCCTCCCTCAGCTTGCTTTCGAGAAACCTTCTGTAGTTCTCGGGCACGCCTTTTATCTCGTTCGTAAAGATGACGAATGTCGGCTGCTTCGTCAGAGGCTGGGATATGTAATAGAACTTGATGTCCTTCCCCTTGTAGACCGGCGGCGGGGTCTTGCCTATGACCCTCTGGAGGAAATTATTGAGCCTCTTGGTCGAAATCCTCTGGGAGAAGTTCTCGTAAACGGTGTCGATTTTTTCGAATATTTTTTCCACGCCCCTTCCGGTCATGGCGGAAATAATAGTTACCGGGGCGTATCCGACCGCGAGCAGGCTTTCTTTCAGTATCCCCTCTACATTGGGTGTCTCCGCGGCCTCCTTCGGCACGAGGTCCCACTTGTTGAGAAGGACGATGCACGCCCTCCCTTTGTCGTTTATCAGCTCGGCCAGCCGTGCGTCCTGGTGCGTCGGTCCCTCATGGGCGTCAATCATGAGTAGTGCGATATCCGCCCTCTCCATAGACCTGATCGCCCTGAACACACTGTGTCTTTCGACGGAGAAAGTGATTTTCGATTTCCTTCTTATCCCCGCCGTATCTATCAGCAGATAGTTTTTGCCGTCCCTGGTTATAAAGGTATCTATGGAGTCCCTCGTCGTTCCGGGCACGGGGCTCGTGATAAGCCTCTCCTCGCCGAGGAACTTATTGACCAGGGTGGACTTGCCGACGTTAGGCTTGCCGAGGACGGCGATTTTTATTACGTCTTCCTCCGTTTCCCCTTCCCCGGTACCCGTCCGCTCCGGTAGCAGTTCCACTATCCTGTCGAGGAGGTCGTTGATCTTCCTTCCCTGAAGGGCCGATATATCGAAAAACTCCTCGATCCCGAGTCTGTGGAACTCTAGCGCCCTCGAGGCGTGCTTCTGGTCGTCAATCTTGTTGACGACGATGATGAGGGGCTTCTTGACCTTTCTCAGCATGCTCACGACGTCCCTGTCGTGCGGCATGACCCCCTCTTTCCCGTCGAGCACGAAGAGTATCAGGTCGGACTCCTCTATGGCGATCTGGATCTGGTTCTTTATGAGCGAGGGGTAGATTTCCTCGTCGCTCGGGTCGAACCCTCCCGTATCCACAAGACTGAACTCTCTGCCGTCCCATTCGGTGTTGGCGTAAATCCTGTCCCTCGTGACGCCCGGTACGTCCTCGACTATGGATTTTCTCTCCCGTATCAGCCGGTTGAAGAGGGTCGATTTGCCGACATTGGGCCTGCCTATAATGGCGACGAGCGGCTTACTCTGCGATTGAGTATTTTTCATGGCTTGTATCATATTTTTCAGGAACGGTTCGGGGCAGTTTCTAATACCGCTATTGCAATATGCTTATTACTTTGATAAGATAATATAACAGCTTTTCACTCTTTATCCATTTACAGGATAGCTATAACTAACGATAACTATCCCATTTTTTAAAATATTCTCTGACGCTCTTTAAAACGAACTTGTGGTGGTAAGCGATCTGCTCGCTACCGTAAGCATGATCCTTCCCGTACGGACACGCGAGCCTCGACGAGCATTTCCCGGAGCACGTATCCGAGTCGAGCCTGTATCTCATACACGACTCCCAATCCCACCCCTTTTCGGATACCGTATTCGCGGGACACGCAGTAATACACGGCTTCGTACAGGAAGGGCACGGATCGAAATTAACAAGCGGACTGTCATAGTCCTCAAATTCAATGTCGGTGATGATCGCGCCCCTTAGTGAGATCCACGTCCCGAATACCGGGTGGAGCAGAATGCCGAGAATGCTCGGCACCCCGATGCCCCCGAGTATCCCGAGCTTCACGAAATCAAGCTCGAGCGCATCATTTCCGAACGGGAAAATTATTTTATATCCTTTTCCGCTAAAAGCTTCGGTTTTCGAGTTTAACTTGCCGAATATCAATCTCGTATAGTCGTCTATCAGGTCTTCGTGATTTTCTTTGAAATCAGGATTATCGGCAAGAAAGAGGTTGAATACATCCCAGAACGTCCGGCCTGCGAAGCCCGTGAGTATTATCGACTTCGCCCCTTCCACGAAATCAAACGGTTCTTTCCTGTTCTCCGCACCGTCGTAATCTACGGATCTGATTTTTACTGTGAGGTTGAATCCGGCTTCCCCGAAATGCTTTCGAATCTCTTCGAAGATCTTCTCCGAGCTCATTTCTTTACCGCCTCCGGCCTTTCAATGTAAAATTGGACGGCTACGATAGCTCTTCAGGGAGGCTCAATATGCCGGTATCCAGGTTCTTGCTTATTTCGTCTATCTCCTTCAGGGTAGGGAGGTCTGACAGGTTCTTAAGGCCGAATACCTCGAGGAATTCCCCCGTCGTGCCGTAGAGGAAGGGCTTCCCAATTACCTCCTTCCTCCCCTTGATCTCGAGTATCCTCCGTTCGAGGAGCGCATTGATGACGCCCGAGGAATCGACCCCCCTGATGCTCTCGACCTCGACCCTGGTTACGGGCTGCTTATAGGCGATTATCGCCAGCACTTCGAGGGCCGCGCGGCTCAGCCTGAACTTTTTGACACGCTTGTTGAAATTCGTGATATATTCGCTGTAAGCGGGGTCCGTCCTGAACTGGTAACCCCCGGCCACCTCTTCGAGAATAATTCCCCTCCCGAGCGCGCCCCACTCCTGGATGAGCTCTTTCAGATATTTTCTCATGTCCCCTTTTTCAAGCTCCGTGAATACCTGCTGCAGCTTATCGACCGATACGGGCTGGTCGGACACGAAGATTATGCACTCGATGGCTTTTTTTATATCAGTAGGTTCCAATATTCGGTTCTCCTGAATATGAAATTAGAATCGGCGAGCCGTGCGCTTCCTGTACCACCAGGATATTCTCCATCCTCGCGAGTTCGAGCAGCGCGAGGAAGGTTACGACGAGGTCGAATTTCGAGGCGCATTCTTCGAGGAACTCTTCGAATCTGATAACGGCCTTCACCCTGAGCTTCCCGAGTACCTCCGCGATCTTATCCTCAATCGTTACGCTCTCGACCTCAAATACTATCTGATCCGCCCAGAGGTGGCTCCTCTTCCTGTAAAAATCGCGGAACGTTTCGATGAGCGACCACAGGTCTACGGGCACGAGCTCGATCTCTTCCTCCGTTACGTACACGGACATATCGAAGTCCCTCTTGAATACGTCCCTCCCGAGGATTTCCCTCCCGATGAGCTCGTTGGCCGCGTCTCTGTAGCGCTGGTACTCTATGAGCCTCCTCACGAGCTCCGCCCGGGGGTCTAACTCGTCTTCCTCGATGACGGGTTTGGGTAGGAGCATCCTGGATTTTATAAGGCTCAGCTCGGCCGCGATGACGAGGTATTCGCCCACTACCTGCAGGTCGAGCTCCTTCATGAGATCCAGGTACTCGATGTACTGCTCGGTTATCACCGCTATCGGGATGTCGTATATATCGACTTCGTTCTTCTTTATCAGGTGGAGGAGCAGGTCGAGCGGACCCTCGAAAAGATGTGTCTTGACGAGGCACGGCTCATGGGGACTGAAGGCATCGGCTTCGTGCGTATTCTCGTTCATTTGAGCAGTGTCCCTATTATATCCCAAAGATTTGCGTAATTGTATCCCGAAAACGCGACTGTCAGGTAGGAGACCGGATAAAGGAGATAGCGGAAGATGCCCCCTCCGAATATGAAGAGCGCGAACAGGAGCAGAACCCCGTAACGCTCGAACCTGCTGTAGGCGTAGGCGTACTTATCGGGCAGGAGTCCGTAAAGCACCCTCGAGCCGTCGAGAGGGGGGATGGGTATCATGTTGAATACGGCCAGCGCGATACCGTAAACGAGTGTGAGTATGAGTATTATCGTGATGATCGAATATATGCCTTCGGGTTTTATCTGACCCGTCATCATCTGCGGGATAATGTATCTGAGGAGGAGCCCCGCACCTATAGCCATGGCGAGGTTCGAGAGCGGTCCCGCTATGGCGACCAGTATCGTGTCCTTTTTGGGGTCTTTGAAGTTGCGCGCGTTTATAGGGACGGGCTTGGCCCAGCCGAATCCGACCAGGAACATGAGTATTGTCCCCAGTATATCCAGGTGCGCTATAGGGTTGAGGGTGAGCCTGCCCTGGAGCTTTGCCGTGGGGTCACCGAGCTTGTTCGCCGTCCATCCGTGGAAATATTCGTGAACCGTGAGAGAAAGCAGTATCACGGGGACCTGGATCAAAAGGAAGTCTATGTTTTTAAGGAAATCGAAGTTCATATGGGTGTTATAAATCTCCGTTTTTCTTAGTAATATACTCGAAGTCCGGGTACTTTACGATCTCGGGTGATATTTTTTGTGAATCACCTTCAGTCTCTCGCTCTCGACGTGCGTGTAGATCTGTGTCGTGGATATGTCCGAATGGCCGAGCATGATCTGTATGGTCCTCAGGTCGGCCCCGCGCTCGAGCAGGTGCGTCGCGAAGGAGTGCCTGAGGGTGTGAGGGCTTATATTCTTGGCGATCCCCGCCTTAAGGGCTTGATGCTTTATTATCTTCCAGTACCCCTGGCGCGTCATCCCCTTCCCCAGTCTCGTGACGAAGAGCGCTTTCGCCTCCCTCGACTTGAGCATAGACGGTCTCGACGTCCCAAGGTATTCGAGGAGTTTCTGGCGCGCCTTGTCCCCCATGGGGACTATCCTCTCCTTGGAACCCTTTCCGTAAACAATGACGAAGCCGAGCTCGAAGTTCACGTCGTTGAGTTTCAAACCGATGAGCTCCGACACCCTGATTCCGGTGGCGTAGAGCGTCTCCAGCATGGCCGCGTCCCTGAGCCCCTCGGGGGTGGATTCGTCCGGGGCCGAGAGCAGCCCCTCTACTTCGTCGAGAGTGATTACGCCCGGAAGCCCCTTTTTCATTTTCGGCGTGGTTATGCGGGCGGCGGGGTCTTCCTCTATGACCTTCTCCATGAGGAGGTACTTGAAGAACTGCCTTATCGATACGATGCTTCTTACTATGGTGGTGGAGTTATAGCCCTTATCTTTGAACTGCGCGAGGTATTCGAGTATGTGGCTGTATTTTATTTCCCCCGCCGGGCCCGTGCCCGTTTCTTCCATGAAAAGGATAAATTTCCTCAGGTCCCGGCCGTAGGATTCGAGTGTATTTTCGGATAGCCCTTTTTCAACCGCGAGGTAGGAGAGAAAGGAATCCAGGAGGACGTCCATTACTCAACATTCTACAACATCACGTGCCCATTTCCCACGAGCTCAGATATTTTTTCTGCTCGGGGGTTAGCTTGTCTATCTTCACGCCCCTTGCCTTAAGCTTCGTGCGCGCAACGGACTGGTCAACCTGGGGCGGGACGTCGTATACCCTCTTTTCGAGCTTCTTCGCGTTCTTCACGACGTACTCTGCGCATAGGGCCTGGTTGGCGAAGCTCATGTCCATGACGCTCGACGGATGACCTTCGGCGGCGGCCAGGTTGATTAGCCTCCCTTCGCCGAGGACATTGATCCGCTTTCCGTTTTTCAGCGTGAATTCTTCAACGTAATCCCTGATAATGCGTTTTTTGGACGAGATCAGTTCGAGGCCCTTCAAGTCGAGCTCTACGTTAAAGTGCCCCGAATTGCAGACTATCGCCCCGTCCTTCATCGTTTTGAAGTGCTCTCTTCTTATGACGCCGATGTTCCCCGTCACCGTGCAGAAGAAATCGCCTATTCCGGCCGCGTCGGCGATCGGCATAACCCTGAAACCGTCCATCACTGCCTCAAGCGCTGCGAGCTCGTCGATCTCCGTCACCACCACGTTCGCTCCCATTCCCCTCGCCCTCATCGCTAGTCCCTTTCCGCACCACCCGTACCCGCAGACAACGAATACAGTCCCCGAAATGAGCCTGTTCGTGGCCCTTATTATTCCGTCCAGGGTGCTCTGACCGGTGCCGTAGCGGTTGTCGAAGAGGTGTTTCGTGTTCGCGTCGTTTACCGCGATTATCGGGTATTTGAGGACGCCGTTCTCGGCCATGCTCCGCAGGCGTATTACCCCGGTCGTCGTCTCCTCGGTACCCCCGATGACGCCCCGGAGCTTTTCGGTCCTGGTTTTGTGGAGGATCGATACCAGGTCGGCCCCGTCGTCCATCGTGATATTCGGAGAGAGGTCGAGGGTGCTGTTAATATGGCTGTAATACGTTTTCGTGTTTTCGCCCTTTATAGCGAATACGGATATATCGTGGTCTTTCACCAGGTAAGCCGCGGCGTCGTCCTGTGTGCTGAGGGGGTTTGAGGCGCACAGCACTACGTTCGCGCCGCCCCCCTTGAGCGTGATTGCGAGGTTCGCCGTTTCGGTGGTCACATGCAGGCACGCCGCTATGGTCACGCCCTTTAAAGGCTTTTCCTTTTTGAACCTCTCGCTGATTAAGGCGAGAACGGGCATTTCCTCGGCGGCCCATTCGACTCTGAGCTTCCCCTGCTTGGCCAGTTTAAGGTCTTTTACGTCGTACTTCATTGCTGCCTCCGTCTAATTTTGATTGTGGGTCCCTGGGGAGTGTGTCAGGATACTGCTTTCAGTAGGTCGTTCACCTTGTCGGTCTTTTCCCACGTAAACCCCGAGCCGAACCTGCCGAAATGACCGTAAGCGGCTGTTTCCCGATATATGGGTTTTAGAAGATCGAGTGCGCTTATAATTCCCGAAGGGCATAGATCGAATACCTCTCTTATGGCGTCCGATATCTTTTCTTCGGGGACCACCCCGGTTCCGAATGTCTCGACCATTATGGATACGGGCTCGGCTATTCCTATCGCGTAGGCGAGCTGGACCTCGCATTCCTTTGCGAGACCCGACGCGACCACGTTCTTGGCCACGTACCGCGCCATGTAAGCGGCGCTCCTGTCGACCTTGGAAGGGTCTTTCCCCGAAAACGCCCCCCCTCCGTGCCTCGCCCAGCCTCCGTATGTGTCTATGATTATCTTTCTTCCGGTGAGACCCGAATCCCCCATGGGGCCGCCCGTAACGAACCTTCCCGTCGGGTTTATGTATATCTTCGTTTTATCGGATATCAATTCTTCGTTTATGCAGTGCTTGATTACTTCCTCGAGTATCCCTTCGTGAATAGTCTTGTTCTCGACTTCTGCGGAATGCTGAGAGGAGACCACGATAGCGTCGATCCCGACCGGGACGCCGTTCTCGTACCTCACGGTAACCTGCGTCTTCCCGTCCGGCCTGAGGAAAGGCAGAATGCCTTCCTTCCTGGCGTCGGTCAGCCTTTTGGCGAGTTTATGGGCGAAGATTATGGGGGAGGGCATAAGCTCGGGTGTTTC
>Ga0155644_1032_pt3 | contig 28520 bp, 26 predicted proteins | sample RifCSPhighO2_12_FD_107301 | JGI IMG/M metagenome (GOLD analysis project Ga0155644, IMG submission 107301) | Candidatus Dadabacteria bacterium RIFCSPHIGHO2_12_FULL_53_21 | reverse complement strand
ATTTCACACGACCTCCGGGTGGTGCGGCACATAAGCGACAGGGTGGCGGTCATGTACCTCGGGAAGGTGGTGGAGTTCGCCCCTAGCGGAGAGCTATACAAAAACCCCCTCCACCCCTATACGCGCGTACTGATATCCTCGGTCCCCGTGGCCGACCCCGACAGGCAAAGGAAAATGACTGTGCTCAAGGGCGACGTGCCGAGCCCCATAAACCCTCCGTCGGGCTGCAGTTTCCATCCGCGCTGCCCCATTGCGGTCGAGAAGTGCAGCTCCGTCGAGCCCGAGCTCAGGGACGCCGGAGGGGGGCACCTCGTGTCCTGCCACCTCGCCTGAAACCCCCGGCTTTCGCTTTTTACTTGCAAACCTCCCATCTTGTATTATTATTTAAACCCGTTAATTTATAATCGATATTTGACAAGAGTCGGGGCGATGAAGATCAGCTTATCGGACATCAGGGACGAGGGACTCCACATTCATGCCCAAATGAGTCCGGGGTGGCTCGATAACATACCCGAGCTGAAGACCGGCGAAGATTATACGAGGCTCGCGTCGGGTATAGACGTCGACCTCGTCGTGACGAAGGCGCTCAGGGAAGTAACCGTGCTCGGGAACCTCGCTTTTTCCATAGAGGCCCCTTGCTCGAGGTGCCTGGAAACGGTCAGGCTCGACATAAAGCCCGAGATAAGGCTTATGCTCTCGCCGGCCGACAAGGTGAAAGACGTCGATGACGTCGATCATGAGACTTACAGGGGCGACGGGGTTGACCTCGACGATTACCTGAGAGGACTCATCGCGGTTTCACTGCCCGTAAAGGTCGTCTGCGGGGAAGACTGCAAGGGTTTGTGCCCGAAATGCGGGGCAAATCTGAACAGAGAGACATGCGGCTGCGAAAAGGAATGGCAGGACCCCAGGTTCGCGGTGCTTAAAAAACTGAAAATATAGATTACGAAGTAGATAAAGGGAGAATAAAAATGGGACTTCCGAAAAGAAAACATTCCAGGTCCAGGTCCAGGAAAAATAGAACCCACTATAAGGTCGCGAGTCCTGGTCTTTCCACCTGCCAGAACTGCGGGGAGCACAAGCCCCCTCACAGGGCATGCCCCAGCTGCGGGTTCTATAAAGGAAAGACATACATAAAGGAAAAGCAGGAACAGCTTTCATAGAGCTTTCCCAAGTCGATTAAGGATCTAATCCAATGATTGCATTCGTGTTCCCAGGCCAGGGTTCCCAGCACGTGGGGATGTGCAGGGAGCTTTATGGAGAGTTCGGCGCGGCGAGAAGGACCTTCGAGGAAGCGAGCGACGTCCTCGGTTTCGACATCGCCGGGCTTTGCTTCGAAGGAGACCCGGGCGAGCTTTCGCTTACGGCGAACGCCCAGCCCGCGATTCTCACCGCCTCGACCGCGGCCCTGAGGGTACTCGAGTCCGAGTCGGGAATAAGACCGGATTTCGTAGCCGGTCACAGCCTGGGGGAGTATTCGGCGCTCGTAGCGAACGGCTCGATGGCTTTCAAAGACGCCGTTTTTGTGGTAAGAAAAAGGGGTGAGTTCATGCAGGAAGCTGTGCCCGTCGGAGAGGGCGCCATGACGGCGGTCCTGGGACTCGAAATCGGGGCCATCCGGGAGATATGCGACATGGTGTCCTCAGGTTCCGGTGTCGCGAGCCCCGCTAATCTGAACGCGCCGGGCCAGACAGTAATTTCCGGGAGCAGGGGCGCGGTCATGCAGGCATCCGAGCAGGCGAAATTAAAAGGCGCGAAACGCGTTGTACCGCTCGACGTGAGCGCGCCCTTCCACTGCATATTGATGAAGCCCGCGGCCGAGAGGCTTGCGGAGGTATTGGACAAGATCGAATTCAGGGAAATGAACGTGCCGATCGTGACTAACTGTGACGCCTCGGTCAACAGCGATTCGTCGAGGACTAAAGAGCTCCTCGTAAGACAGGTGACGAGCCCGGTAAGGTGGTACGAATCTGTAGAGACCCTGGGGAGAGAGGGAGTCGGAAAGTTCCTGGAGATAGGCCCCAAGAACGTGCTCTCGGGTCTGATAAAACGGACGCTCCCTAATGTCGAGGTAGGCTGTCTCGAAAACAAGTCACAACTGGAGTCACTCAAAAATGGCTAAAACGAATAAGAAGATAGCGCTCGTAACAGGGGGATCCAGGGGTATCGGAAAGGCTGTTGCGCTCAGGCTCGCCGCCGAGGGCGCATTTGTAGTGGTCAATTATGCCAGGAACGAATCAGCGGCGCAGGACGTGGTCGCGGAGATAGAAAAAGCGGGAGGGAAGGGCGCTGTCTCGAAGTTCGACGTCTCCGATTACGAAACGACGCAGAAGATGATCGAGGAGATCATAGTCGAGCACGGGGGGATACACATCCTCATAAATAACGCGGGGATCGTTCATGACACGCTCTTAGTAAGGATGAACAAAGAGGATTGGGACAAGGTGATTTCCATCAACCTCAACGGGGTCTTTAACTGCACGAAAGCCGTAACGCGCACGATGATGAAGCAGAGGTGGGGAAGGATAATAAATTTAACATCTGTCGTGGGCGAAATGGGGAACGCCGGTCAGACGAACTACGCCGCGTCCAAGGCGGGTATTATAGGCTTCACGAAGGCCGCGGCCAGGGAAATGGCGCCCAGGTCGATAACCGTAAACGCAATCAGCCCCGGCTTTATACTGACGGATATCAACGACAGTCTCCCGGATGAGATAAAGAAGCAGTACATAGAAAGGATACCCATGGGCAGGTACGGCTCGCCCGAAGACATAGCGGGGGTTGTGGCGTTCCTGACTTCGGATGAGGCTTCGTATATCACGGGCGCGGTAATAAGGGTTAACGGCGGAATATACACTTAATATAAAATAGGAGGTGTTTGATATGGCTCAGGACAAGGAAATACTCGCAAAAGTTAAAGGAATGGTTGCGGGTCAGCTGGGTAAAACCGAGGACGAGATCTCTCCTGAATCTTCGTTCATCGAGGACCTGGGTGCCGACTCCCTCGATCTGGTCGAGCTCATCATGTCTATGGAAGACGAGTTCGGTCTGGAGATATCCGACGAGGACGCGGAATCCATTATAACGGTTCAGGACGCGGTCAACTTCATACTGGAGCGTAAAAAGTAATGAAAAGACGGGTAGCGGTTACGGGCGTAGGGCTCGTTACGCCTCTCGGCATCGGGAATAAGGAGACCTGGGACGCCGTCTGCGCCGGGCGTTCGGGCGTGCGTAGGGTTACGAAGTTCGATCCGACCGAGCACAAGACACAGATAGCCGCGGAGATACACGGGTTCGACCCGGAGCTCTACATGAACCCGAAGGAGGCGAGGAAGACGGATGCGTTCATCCAGTATGCCGTCGCCTCGGCTAAGCTCGCGCTCGATGATTCGGGGCTCGAGATAACGGAAGAGCTCTCCCCGCTCACGGGGACCATCATCGGTTCCGGAATCGGCGGTATGGAGACATACGTCAATACGGTGCACATTCTGGCCGAAAAAGGCCCCGGACGCCTATCCCCGTTCTTCATTACAAATATTATCAACAACATGGCCGCCGGGTACGTATCTATATTCTTTAACGCCAAGGGCCCCAACTGCTGCACGACCACGGCGTGCGCGGCGAGCGCCCATGCCATAGGCTACGCCGCAATGGCGATAAGGAACGGCGAGGCCGACGTTATGTTCGCGGGCGGCACCGAAGCCCCCATCATCCCGCTCACGTTCGGCGGGTTTAACGCGATGCGCGCCCTATCCACGCGCAACGACGCGCCCGAGCGCGCCTCACGCCCGTTCGACAAGGAGAGGGACGGTTTCATCATCGGCGAAGGCTCGGGGATGCTTATACTGGAAGAGTTAGAATTCGCCAAGAAAAGAGGCGCGAGGATATACGCCGAGATAGTCGGGTACGGCATGAGCAGCGACGCGAGCCACATAACGGCGCCGTCTCTCGACGGCCCGGAGAGGTGCATGCTGGCGGCCCTCAAGAACGGGGGAATAAACCTTGACGAAATTGAGTACATAAACGCCCACGGGACATCGACCCAGCTGAACGATTCCAACGAAACGAACGCGATAAAGAAGGTCTTCGGTCAGAAGGCCTACAAGATACCGGTCAGCTCTACGAAGTCGATGACCGGACACCTCCTGGGCGCAGCGGGCGCGGTAGAGGCGGCCTTCACTGTTCTCGCGCTCGACCGCGGCATTCTCCCCCCGACGATCAACCACGAATTCCCCGACCCCGAATGCGACCTCGACTACGTGCCTAACGAGGCCAGGAAGGCCGACATAAAAACGGCCCTCAGTAATTCGTTCGGCTTCGGGGGAACGAACGCCTCTCTCATATTCAGGAAGCTCGGCTGAGCAGATGGCGGGCGCGGCCGTGAGATCCGGTTTTAGTTAAATTTCCATATCGTAGAATCAGCGTACCAAGCCTCAAGTCCCGCTCGGGAAAACCGCTCGCCGGGCGCGCTCTGTTTTCTTATACCTTCATACGGATTCGCAGGCCGGGTACGGCTTGATTTGTACCGATTCAACTGTAGAATGTTAAGGAAACCTTCCGCTCAACCAGCAAGCTAAGGAGAATAGAATGAGTGAGACAAAAAATAAACCGAAAGCCCTTTCTACGCTTAAAACGAGCGCGGGCGAAGTCGATTATTATTCTTTGAAATCTATAGAAAAAACCCTCGGGAAGGACATTTCCCGCCTTCCCGTATCCATAAAAATCCTGCTTGAAAACGTCGTGAGGAATTACGACGGGAGCATAATCAACGACAACCACATCCGGGCGCTCGCGGGATGGAGCCCCGACAATAAAAACGCGGACGAGATACCTTACTGCCCCGCCCGCGTTATCCTCCAGGACTTCACCGGCGTACCGTGCGTGGTCGACCTCGCGGCCATGAGGACGGTCGTCAACAGGCTCGGAGGGGACCCCGACAAGATAAACCCGATAGTCCCTGTAGACCTCGTTATCGACCATTCCGTCCAGGTCGACTACTTCGCAAGCGATAAGGCGTTCACGTTGAACGTCGAGCGCGAATACGAGAGGAACGGAGAGCGGTACGCGTTTCTGAGATGGGCGCAGAAGGCGTTCGATAATTTCAGGGTCGTCCCTCCCGGCACCGGGATAGTCCACCAGGTGAACCTCGAATGCCTGGCGAGCGTCGTCTCCTCGGTGAAAAAAAACGGCAGGACGATAGCATATCCCGACACCCTCGTCGGAACGGACTCCCACACCACGATGATAAACGGCCTGAGCGTGCTCGGCTGGGGCGTAGGAGGCATAGAGGCGGAGGCGTGCATGCTGGGCCAGCCCCTCTACATGCTCATGCCCGAGGTGGTCGGGTTCAAACTCCACGGACAGCTTGCGGAAGGCGTCACGGCGACCGACCTCGTGCTCACGGTGACCGAGATGCTCAGGAAAAAGGGCGTCGTCGGGAAGTTCGTCGAGTTCTACGGGCCGGGACTCAGCCAGCTCGCGCTCTCGGACAAGGCCACCATAGCCAACATGGCCCCCGAATACGGCGCCACGATGGGGTTCTTCCCGGTCGACGAGGAGACGCTCCGTTATCTAAAAATCACGGGAAGGGACAGGAAGCTCGTCGAGCTCGTCGAGTCCTATACGAAAGAACAGGGCCTTTTCAGGACGGACTCCACGCCCGACCCCGTTTACACGGATACCCTCGCGCTCGATATTTCGACCGTCGAGCCCTCCATGGCGGGACCGAGCCGCCCGCAGGACAGGGTCTCCCTCAAGTCTCTCAAGGAATCATATGAAAAAGTACTCAAGACGAAAACCGGAGACGGTAAGGACTTAAATAAAAAAGTCGGGATAGAAATTGACGGCAAAAAAGACGAGATAGGAAACGGCTCCGTGGCGATAGCCGCTATAACGAGCTGCACCAACACCTCGAACCCGTCCGTCATGGTGGCCTCAGGGCTCGTGGCGAAGAAAGCGGTGGAGAAGGGTCTGACCGTAAAGCCCTCGGTCAAGACGAGCCTAGCACCGGGCTCGAGGGTGGTCACCGATTACCTGGACGCGGCCGGCCTCACGAAATACCTGGACGAGCTCGGCTTCGACCTCGTCGGCTACGGCTGCACGACGTGCATAGGAAACAGCGGGCCCCTGCCTGCGCCCGTCGAGGAGGCCATAAAGGCGAACGACCTCACGTGCGCAGCGGTCCTGAGCGGGAACAGGAATTTCGAGGGCAGGATCCATCCGCTCGTCAAGTTCGCCTACCTCGCTTCGCCGCCCCTCGTCGTGGCATTCGCCCTCGCGGGCACGGTGGACATAGACGTCTATAAAGAGCCCATAGGCAAGGGGTCCGACGGAAAGCCGGTTTATTTAAAGGACATCTGGCCTTCACAGAAAGAAATAAGCGATACGGTGAACAAGGTGCTGAACCCGGAGCTCTTCCGGGCCCAGTACGGGCACGTCTTCGAAGGCGATAAGACCTGGAAGACCCTCGACGTTCCGGAAGGGGACCTCTACAAGTGGGACAAGAAATCCACGTACATCCAGAACCCGACCTTTTTCGAGGAATTCTCGCTCGACGTACCGGGAGCGAGAGACATAAAGAGCGCGTATGCGCTCGCGTTGCTAGGGGATTCCATAACGACCGACCACATATCGCCCGCCGGCTCCATACCGAAGGACGGCCCCGCCGGGAAATACCTGATGTCTCACGGCGTCGAGCCCAGGGATTTCAACAGCTTCGGGTCACGGAGAGGCAACCACGAGGTCATGATTCGCGGGACTTTCGCAAACATCAGGATCAAGAACCTCATGCTCCCCGGCGTCGAGGGGGGCGTAACAATGCACATCCCTTCGGGCGAGCAGATGTCCATATTCGACGCCTCGATGAAATACCAGGCCGATGGGATACCGCTCGTTGTGATCGGCGGTAAGGAATACGGCACGGGCAGCTCCCGCGACTGGGCCGCCAAAGGCACTATACTCCTCGGCGTAAAGGCGGTGATCGCAGAGAGCTTCGAAAGGATACACAGGAGCAACCTCGTGGGGATGGGCGTCCTTCCGCTCCAGTTCAAGGACGGCGAAAGCAGCCATACGTACGGGCTAACGGGTCATGAAAAATACGACATAGAAGGCGTTACGGAAGACCTGAAACACGGGAAGGACATCCCGGTAAGGGTCACGCGAAAGGAAGGGGATAATTTTACGTTCAAGGTAACGTGCCGTCTGGACAGCCCAATCGAGGTCGAATATTATAAAAACGGCGGAATACTGCAAACGGTACTGAGACAGATGATGAAGCAGTAAAACGTCCGCCCCGGCCGGGGGGATGAAACAGTCTCATTTTTGCCGTCCGGGTATCAGTGCGCCCGTATGGGGACACGGGCGCCGCACGCGCTTCAATTATTTGAATTTCAGGCGTTTATTATTTATATTTCAGTCCAAATTTTTCAACAGGAGTTTTAACGATGTCATCCTCAAAACCGAGTGTAGGACAAAAAATACGAATCGACAAAAAGAACGACTCCATCATCGTCCCGGATCACCCGATTATTCCCTTCATCGAAGGCGACGGAACGGGGCCGGATATCTGGAGGGCTTCCCAGATCGTTTTCGACGCGGCCGTGGAAAAGGCATATAAGGGCAAGAGGAGGATAACGTGGCGCGAAGTGCTCACGGGAGAAAAAGCGTTCAACCTCAAGGGCGAATGGCTGCCCGAGGAAACACTCGAAGACTTGAGGGAATACGTAGTATCCATTAAAGGCCCCCTCACCACCCCGATAGGGGGAGGGATAAGGAGCCTTAATGTCGCACTCAGACAAATGCTCGATCTATACGCCTGCGTCCGCCCCGTGCGTTACATCAAGGGCACGCCGTCCCCGATCAAGAGACCCGAGGATATGGACATGATCATATTCAGGGAGAACACGGAGGACGTATATTCGGGCATAGAATGGCAGAGCGGAACCAAGGAAGCGATAGATATAAGGAATTACCTCGTCGAGAAATACGGCGTTAACATCAGGGAAGGCTCGGGCATAGGCATAAAGCCTATAAGCCCGTTCGGAACGAAGAGGCTCGTCAGGAAGGCGTTAAAATACGCGATCGAAAAGGGGGAGGAGAGCGTCACAATCGTGCATAAGGGGAATATCATGAAGTTCACGGAAGGCGCGTTCAGGGACTGGGGCTACGAGCTCGCGAAGGAAGAATTCCCTAACCAGGTGATAACGGAAGACGACCTCTGGGATAAATACGGCGGCAAGAGACCCGAGGGGATAGTTGTGTTAAACGACAGGATAGCCGACAACATGCTGCAGCAGATACTCACGAGGACGAGGGAATACCACGTCATAGCTACAGCGAACCTGAACGGCGATTACCTGTCCGACGCATGCGCCGCGCAGGTAGGGGGCCTCGGGATGGCGCCCGGCGGCAATATAGGCGATTACCTGGCGCTCTTCGAAGCCACTCACGGGACGGCGCCCAAATACGCGGGCCAGGACAAGGTAAACCCGGGCTCGCTCATACTCTCCGGCGTTATGATGTTCGAATACCTCGGCTGGAACGAAGCGGCTGACCTCATAGTTAAGGCGATGGAGCTTACGATACTGGATAAGACCGTGACGTACGACCTCGAGCGCCAGCTCGAGAACGCGAAGCTCCTCAAGTGCTCCGAGTTCGGCCAGGCGATAGCGGTCAACATGGACAGGGTCCTGGTTTAGATTCATGTAATGATCGCAAATATCCGGTAGATAACAACAGGAAATAAATAACGATAAAGAAATAATGAAGGAGCATTCAAGATGAGCAGACCAAAAATTTCGGTAATAGGCGCGGGCAACGTCGGCGCCACGACGGCCTTAATGCTTGCCCAGCTCGAGCTGGGAGACGTAGTTCTCGTGGACATTCTCGAGGGCATGCCCCAGGGCAAGGCGCTCGACATGATGGAGATGAACCCCGTTTACGGTTACGACGTCAACATAACGGGGACCAACAGCTACGAAGAGACCGCTGATTCGGACGTAGTGGTCATCACGTCGGGCATCCCCCGGAAGCCCGGTATGAGCAGGGACGACCTTATAGCCACAAACACGGAGATAGTGAAACAGGTCACCGCGAACGTCGCCAGGAGATCGCCGAACGCCATATTGATTCTCGTTACCAACCCCCTCGACGCAATGGTCTATATAGCCCATAAGGTAAGCGGCTTCCCCAGGGAGCGCGTAATGGGTATGGCGGGAGTGCTCGACGCCGCGAGGTTCAGGTCCTTCATAGGAATGGAGCTCGGGGTGTCGGTCGAAAACATCCACGCGTTCGTCCTCGGGGGACACGGGGACGACATGGTGCCGCTCGCGAGGGCGACCACAGTGGCAGGGGTTCCAATCACAGAGCTCATCCCCGCCGACAGGATCGAATCCATCATACAAAGGACTAGACAGGGGGGAGGGGAAATAGTAGCGCTCCTTAAAACAGGCAGCGCGTTCTATGCCCCCGCAGTATCCGCCGTCGAGATGGTGGACGCGATACTCAGGGACAAGAAGAAGATTCTCCCGTGCTGCGTCCTGGCTCAGGGCGAATACGGCGTCGATAACACATTCGTCGGTCTGCCCGTGATTCTCGGGAGAAAAGGTGTCGAGAAGATATTCGAGATTAAGCTCACCAAGAAGGAAAGCGAGGAGCTGCGCGTCTCCGCCGGACACGTAAAAGAGCTCTGTGAACATATAGATAAAACGACTGGCGTCTAAGAGGAATCACGGCCCTCTCGGTGTATCGGACAGCTTGACTAGAACTTAGCGTTTATATAATATTACAAACCGATTTTCCGAGTCGTTAAAAAAATAGGCCCGTGACACCAAAATACATCTACTGAGACAACTTAGGGAGGAACCGAGATGGCAAACGGAAGCGCGCAAAGCGCAATGACATTGAGACGGGACACATGGTGGGTCGCTCCCCTCGTCACCGCTGTAGTGCTCGGCGCATTCGGCATTTACTCTACGTGGCGCGCGTTCTCTAACGCGGATTATTTCGTCGCGCCTTACCTTTCCCCCTTTTATTCGCCGTACATACTCGCTTCCTGGTGGCCGTTTTCGCCCGCGTTACTCATCCTTTGGGCGCCGCTCGGATTCAGGGCTACGTGCTATTATTACAGGAAGGCTTATTACAGGTCTTTTTTCCTCTCCCCGCCCGCATGCGCGGTGCGTCCCATATCCAAAGAAGGCTCGTATTCGGGAGAAACGAAGTTCCCCTTCATACTCCAGAACATACACCGCTATTTTTTCTACGCGGCAACCGTAATTCTCTTCTTCCTCTGGGTTGACGCCTTCAAAGCGCTCAAATTCGAGGACGGCTTCGGCGTCGGAGTGGGTACTCTCGTGCTTTTCGCGAACGTAATACTCCTCAGCTTTTATTCACTCGGATGCCATTCGTTCCGCCACTTGATAGGCGGGAATCTCGATGTATTCTCGAAATGCCCCACACGGTTCAGTCTATGGGGTAAGGCGAGCGCCTTCAACGAGCACCACATGCTCTGGGCATGGGTGAGCCTCTTTGGCGTCGCGCTGGCCGACCTCTATATATTCCTTCTCGCGAGGGGTGTTATCACAGACGTGAGGTTAATATAAATGGAGAAGTACGAAACACACACACACGACGTAATCGTAATCGGCGCGGGAGGCGCCGGTCTCAGAGCCGCAATCGAGGCATCCGCACAGGGGGCTTCGGTCGGGCTCGTCTGCAAGTCTCTCCTCGGCAAAGCCCACACGGTAATGGCTGAGGGAGGGGTCGCTGCCGCGCTTGCTAACCTGGATTCCCAGGACAACTGGAAGGTCCATTTTCACGACACTATGCACGGCGGGAAGATGCTGAATAACTGGCGCATGGCGGAGCTGCACGCCCAGGAGGCCCCCGACCGCGTAAGGGAGCTCGAGCACTGGGGCGCTCTCTTCGACAGGACCAAGGACGGAAAGATAATGCAGAGGGCCTTCGGCGGCCACACGTGGAAGCGGCTCGCACACGTGGGAGACAGGACCGGGCTCGAGATGATACGCACGCTCCAGGACAAGGGCATACATTCGGGCATGGACGTATACATGGAATGCACTATTACTCATCTGATCAAGGACGGCGAGAGGATATCCGGGGCCTTCGGCTACTGGAGAGAGAGCGGCAGGTTCGTGTTGTTCAAGACCAAGGCCGTTATACTCGCCACGGGGGGGATAGGGAAGTCTTATAAAGTTACTTCCAACTCCTGGGAATACACGGGCGACGGACACTCGCTCGCCTATGATGCGGGGGCCGAGCTTATCGACATGGAATTCGTACAGTTCCACCCGACCGGAATGGTATGGCCCCCGAGCGTGAAGGGACTTCTCGTCACGGAGGCCGTAAGGGGCGAGGGCGGCTTGCTCACCAACAGAAACGGTGAAAGGTTCATGGAAAAATACGACCCCGAGAGGATGGAGCTCTCGACCAGGGACGTCGTCGCGAGGTCCATTTATATCGAGGTACAGGAAGGGCGCGGCACACCCCACGGCGGGGCTTACCTCGATATCTCGCACCGGGGAGCCGAATACGTTAAGAAGAAGCTCCCGAGCATGTATCACCAGTTCATGGAGTTCGCTGAGATAGACATCACCAAAGAACCCATGGAAGTATTCCCGACCACTCACTACATGATGGGCGGGGTCCGTGTCGATGCGGATACCACGGGGAGCACGGTGCCTGGCTTATTCGCTGCCGGAGAAGTGGCGGCCGGCCTGCACGGCGCGAACAGGTTGGGCGGCAACTCCCTTTCGGACCTCCTCGTATTCGGGAGGAGGGCCGGCCTCGGAGCGGCTCAGTACGCAAACGAGCTCCGGGACAATACGCTCAAGATAGACGATATAGAGCTCGAAAAGGCCGTGCAGGAGATGCTCCGGCCGTTCGAGAACGCCGAAGGCGAGAACCCTTACACCGTACATCAGGCCCTCCAGGAGGCTATGAGCTCTTATGTGGGCGTATTCAGAACGAAGGAAAAATTAGCAGAGGGACTCGAAGAGATACAGGTGCTGAAAGACAGGGCCTCTCAGCTGAGGATAGAAGGCTCGCGCATGTTCAATCCCGGCTGGCACCTTTGCAAAGACCTGAAATCCATGCTCATCGTTTCCGAGGCCATAGCGAAATCCGCTCACCAGAGGGAAGAGAGCAGGGGGGCCCACAGCAGGGTGGATTTCCCTAAATACGACAATGAAAAATGGGGGAATGTGAATTCGGTAATCTCGAAAGATAACGGGACCATGAAATTAGGTACGTCCCCGCTGCCTCAGATGCCCGAGGAGCTGAGAAAGATCGTAGAGGGAGGTCACAAATAAATGGCTGTCGTGAAAATGCGTGTGTACAGGGGAGACTCGAACGGGGGCGCGGAAAAGGAATACGAAGTACCTCTCGAAGAGGGAATGGTCGTCCTTGACGCCATCCACTTCATTCAGGCGAATTACGACGGGGACCTGGCCGTGAGGTGGAACTGCAAGGCCGCCAAATGCGGCTCCTGCAGCGCGGAAATAAACGGCATGCCGAAGCTCACCTGCAAGACCAGGCTCGATACGCTCCCCCTCGACAAGCCCGTAACCGTATACCCCGTGAAGACGTTCCCCATAATCAAGGACCTCGTCACGGACGTCTCGTGGAACTACAAGGTCAGAAAAATGATACCCCCGTTTACCCCGGCGAAGGACACGAAATGGGTGATGTATCAGGAAGACGTCGAGAGGGGCCAGGAGTTCAGGAAATGCATCGAGTGCTTCCTCTGCCAGGACGTCTGCCACATACTCAGGAACCATGACAAGAAGGACGAATTTTTCGGCCCGCGCATGTTTATCAAGATCGCCGAGCTCGAAATGCACCCCCTCGATACGCTCGACCGCAAGGAGTTCTTAAGGAGCCAGGCGGGCCTAGGGTACTGCAATATCACGAAATGCTGCACTGAAGTGTGCCCGGAGCACATACATATAACCGACAACGCCATCATCCCCTTGAAGGAAAGGGTTGCCGATACGTACTTCGATCCGCTGCAGTGGCTGCTCGGCAAATTCAAGGGAAGCCCCAAACAGTAATCACAGTCTCTCCGAGGAGGATTTAAATTGAATATCCATGAGTATCAGGCCAAGGAGCTTCTTTCACAGTACGGAGTAGCCGCGCCCACGGGCAAGGTCGCGTTCCGGGAGGACGAAGCGCACCAGATAGCGAAAGACCTCAATGTGGAAAGGTTCGTGGTAAAGGCTCAGATACATGCGGGCGGCAGGGGGAAGGGCGGCGGCGTCAAGCTCGCCACCACGCTCGATGAGGTCAAACGCATAGCTTCCGAGATACTCGGCATGATACTGGTGACCCACCAGACAGGGCCCGAGGGGAAGCTCGTACAGAAGGTACTCGTCGAGGAAGCCTCGGAAATCGAGAAGGAACTCTACCTCGGCATGGTGATTGACAGGTCGAGGGAACAGATTGTCATAATGGCGAGCCGCGAAGGCGGTATGGAAATAGAGGAAGTGGCAAGGAAACACCCTGCAAAAATCACCAGGGAATACGTCAACCCCACGGTCGGGCTGCTCCCCTATCAATGCAGAAAAATAGCCTATTTCCTCGGTCTCGAGGGCAAGACGGTCAACAAGGCGGTTAAATTCATATCGGGTCTCTACGAGCTCTTCACAGAGAAGGACTGCTCGCTTGCCGAGATAAACCCGCTAATCCTTACCAAGAGCGGGGACGTGCTCGCGCTCGACGCGAAGATGAACTTCGACGATAACGCGCTCTTCAGGCACCCGGATATAGAAAAGCTCCACGACCCGTCCGAAGAGGACCCGACCGAGCTCGAAGCCAAGAAATGGGGCATTAGCTACGTGAAGCTCGACGGCAACATCGGCTGCCTCGTAAACGGGGCGGGCCTCGCGATGTCGACAATGGATATAATCAAGCACCACGGCGGGGAGCCCGCGAACTTCCTCGACGTCGGCGGGGGGGCGAATACGGAGCAGGTAACGCAGGCATTCAAGATGATACTGAGCGACCCTAACGTGAAGGCCATTTTCGTAAATATATTCGGCGGCATTATGAAATGCGACACCATAGCCGAAGGAATCATAACGGCAGCGAAAGAGGTGGGCATCAACGTACCGCTCGTCGTCAGGCTCGAAGGCACCAACGTCGAGCTCGGAAGAAAAATGCTGTCCCAATCAGGACTTAACATAATCACGGGCGCAGATATGAGAGAAGCCGCCAAGAAAATCGTAGAGGCGACGCAGGCGGGCTAAGCGGTTGAGCCCCTTATTACGCCGGCGAACCCGCACCCGGGTTGGCGACCCCTTGCAATATTTAAGGAAAGTATTAATATATCTATATTAACTACCCTACATCATTAGAATAAGGTATTTCAGTTCTCATAGTACTATCCCCTTGACATTTCCCCGATGATGATTAATTTTCAAAAAGGGGGTATAAAACGGATGAAAGCAGTTGCAGTCAGAGAACCGATCGGTATTTTTTTGAAGGAAGTCAATAAATACCCGGTTTTAAGCAAGGAAGAAGAGTACAGCCTGGCAGTCAGATACTACGAGGAGAACGACCTCGAAGCGGCGAATACGCTTGTCGTATCCAACCTCAGGTTCGTGGTAAAGATAGCGTCCGAGTACATCTCGTACGGGTTCCCTCTTGGCGACCTCGTACAGGAAGGCACTATCGGGCTCATGAACGCTGTCAAAAAATTCAACCCGTATAAGGGTTACAGGCTGATTTCATACGCCGTATGGTGGATAAGGGCGAAGATACAGAACTACATAATGAAGTTCTGGAGTCATGTGAAGATAGGCACCACCCAGGCGCAGAGGAAACTCTTCCATAAAATCGGAAGGGCGAAAAGGGACCTTAAAATACAGCACGATGAATTAACCGAATCAGATATCAGCAAGGTAGCCGGGCTTTTCGGGGTGAAGGACAAGGACGTAATAGATATGGAGTTCAGAATGGCGTCGAGGGACTTTTCCCTGGATACGTCGTTCAAGGACGACGATTCTATAACATACCTCGACACGGTTTCGGACACGAGTTCCAACCAGGAAGAGGTGCTCGAATCCCTGGAACAGTCGGAGCTCGCCAGGGAAGGGCTCAAGAAGGGACTAAAAAAATTGACGCCCCGTGAAAAACGCGTGATCGAGCGGAGGTATCTCTCGATGCCGCAGGGCAAGCTGAGGGAGTTAGGCGACGAGCTCGGCATATCCAAGGAGAGGGTAAGGCAGATAGAGGTTCAGGCCCTTAAAAAACTGAGGGGCGAGGTCGAGACTTCGGTCGCTCAGGACAGCTAACACGTTACGGAAAACAGAATATAAGCTCAGGAGGCTATGCAAATGGCAAAAAGCGGTAAGATAATCGGGATCGACCTCGGGACAACCAACTCGGTTGTGGCCATAGTAGAAGGCGGAGAGCCGAAGGTAATCATAAACGAAGAGGGGGCGCGGATAACACCGTCCATAGTCGCGTTTACGAAGGACGGCGATATTCTCGTCGGAGGCCCTGCCAAGAGACAGGCGGTCGTCAATCCCGAAAACACGATATTCTCTGTTAAGAGACTCATGGGCAGGCGCTATGAAGAAGTCGAGGGCGAAGCCAAGAGACTCCCATACAAAATGGTAAAGACTAAAAACGACGACGCATGGGTAGAGGCCATGGGGAAACAGTACTCACCGCCCCAGATCTCCTCACACGTGCTGATGAAACTGAAGAAGGCGGCGGAAGACTACGTGGGCGGCGAGATAAAAGAGGCCGTCATCACGGTCCCCGCATATTTCAACGACAGCCAGAGGCAGGCCACCAAGGACGCGGGCAAGATCGCGGGACTCGAAGTCAAAAGGATCATTAACGAGCCCACCGCGGCCGCGCTCTCATACGGGTTCGACAAGAAGAGCGAGGGTACTATAGCGGTCTACGACCTCGGCGGTGGTACGTTCGACATATCGATACTCGAGGTCGGCGACAACGTAATAGAGGTCAAGTCGACGAACGGCGATACGCACCTTGGGGGAGACGACTTCGACAGGCTGATAATGGACTACATCATAAACGAATTCAAGAAGGAATCCGGCATAGACCTCGGTAACGACAAGATGGCCCTCCAGAGGCTGAGGCAGGAATCGGAAAAGGCGAAGGTCGAGCTTTCGAATACACTCGAGACGGAGATCAACCTCCCGTTCATCACCGCCGACGCCGCCGGGCCCAAGCACCTCGTCATGAAAATAACCCGCTCCAAGTTCGAGCAGCTTATCGAAGACAAGGTGAAGGGCACGCTCGAACCCTGCCGTCAGGCGCTTAAGGACGCAGGCGTTAAAGCGGGGGACATAGACGAGGTAATCCTCGTCGGCGGATCGACGAGGATACCGCTCGTTCAGAAGGCCGTCACCGACTTCTTCGGGAAGGAGCCCCACAAGGGCATTAACCCTGACGAGGTCGTGGCGATGGGCGCCGCTATTCAGGGCGCGGTCCTGGGCGGCGAGGTGAGGGACGTCCTGCTGCTGGACGTTACACCGCTATCGCTCGGAATCGAGACGCTGGGCGGGGTAATGACGAAGATCATAGAAAGAAACACGACGATCCCGACGAAGAAGAGCCAGGTATTCACTACGGCCGAGGACAGCCAGACCTCGGTCGAGATCCACGTGCTCCAGGGCGAGAGGCAGATGTCCGGAGACAACAGGACTCTCGCGAGGTTCATACTCGACGGTATACCCCCTTCGGCGAGGGGAATCCCCCAGGTCGAAGTTGCGTTCGACATAGACGCCGACGGCATCCTCCACGTTTCCGCCAAGGACCTGGCTACGCAGAAGGAGCAGAAGATAAGGGTCGAGGCCTCGAGCGGGCTATCCAAGGATGAAGTGGATAAAATGGTCAGGGACGCCGAGGAAAAGTCGGATGATGACAAGAAGCGCCACGAACTCGTGGAGAAAAGAAACAAGCTCGACGAGCTCATTTACAGGACGGAGAAGAGCTTCAAGGAATTCGAAGGAAAGCTCCCCGACTCCGACAAGAAGGAGCTCGAAGAGGCCCTCGAGCAGGGCAGAAAAGCCGTAAAGGGCAACGAACCGGGCGAGATCGAGTCAGCCACGGAAAAGATAACCCATGCCTCCCACAAGCTTGCAGAGCTCATGTACAAGCAGCAGGCTCAGGGCGAAGCGGGGACTGAGGAGGCGGAGGCCGGCCCCGACGGCTCGGGTGAGGCGCCCGAAGGCGAAGCAGGCCGGGAAGGCGACGGCGGCAAAGACGGCGACGACGTAATAGACGCCGAGTTCACAGAAAAATAAGAACGAGAAAAAGCAGTATCGATATAAAAACAGCATAAAAGGCGGCCCCAGGCCGCCTTTTTGTTTGTTTAATGTGCTCAGATTTACTATTGCTCACATAGCATTTAAATGTTAATTTTATATTAATAAATCTGGGTTCATATGAGATCGACGACGTATTGACCGCACATAAGGAGGCATTAAAAATGAAAGCGGAAATCCATCCGGAGTATAAAGAAGTCACCATAAGCTGTTCCTGCGGCGCTCAGTATAAAACCAGGTCCACGCGGTTTGAAAACTTCACCGTTGAGGTCTGCTCCAACTGTCATCCTTTCTACACAGGGAAGGAAAGGGCGGCTGAGTCCAAGGGTCGGGTCGAAAGGTTCAGAAGGAAGTACGCCAAGAACTAGGACCCTAACCCCGGGAATCAATAAACCATCGACTTTAGGGAATTTTATTCACAGAGGAGACGACAAAGGGCTTTGATGAAAGTTTTTGTCAACGACAGACTACGGAGGTAATCTTCCATGAAGGAGTATGGTAGGGAAAGCGTAAGGAATATTGCGCTCGTTGCCCCCCACGGCGCAGGTAAAACTTCTCTAGCCGAAGCACTCTTATATCTGCACGGAGCCACCGAGAAGCTTGGCAAAATCGACGACGGCAGCTCCGTCCTGGATTACGAATCCGAAGAAAAACACAGAAGGATGTCTATAAATTCCCACATAGCGTTCTTCGAAACCAAAACCCACCTTGTTAACCTCATAGACACACCCGGCTTTTTAAACTTCCTGTACGAAGCTGACTGCGCGATTAAGGTAGTGGACGGCGCTGTGATAGTGGTCGGTGCCGTCGGCGGCGACGTGTCCGTTCAGGTCAGGAAGTATTGGGACATGACAGGCAACCTGCCCAAGATAATATTCATCAACAAGCTGGAGAAGGAAAACACGAGCCTCGAAGCGACCCTCGGCAGCATATCGAAGGATCTCAAGGTGAAGCTCCTGCCGCTTATACTCCCCATCGGCCAGCACCACGATTTCAAGGGTGTAATCGACGTTATCGAGATGAAAGCCTATAGGTACGGGGGGGGCGCGGGCTTCGAGGAGATACCCATACCCGCAGAGATGGAGGAAGCGGCCGGCTCGCAGAGGGAAAAAATAATAGAGTCTGTCGCCGAGCTCGACGACGAGCTCCTCGAGAAATATCTCGAAGGGGAGGCGATAGACGAGGGCCGGATTATCAGGATGCTCCACGAGGGGATACTCGAAGCAAAGATATTCCCCGTCCTCATAGGCTCCGCGACCCACATGATAGGAATAAACGTGCTGAGTGACGCCATAGCCAAGTATCTGCCGTCCCCGGCCGAGAGGAAGACGGTCGAAGGCTTAAACCCGGCGGGCGAAAAAGCAGAAAGAAAGCCCGACCCGGCGGAGCCGTTATCGGCATATATATTTAAAACAGTTTCCGACCCCTACGCCGGAAAGATTTCTATATTCAGGGTATTCTCGGGCACGCTCAACGGAGACACGTCCGTCTACAATTCCAGCAAAAAGATCAGGGAGAAACTCGGGCACCTCCACAGGCTCATAGGCAAGAAGGAATTCCCCTTCACCCCCGCCGTCTCGGGCGATATAGTGGCGGTCAACAAGCTAAAGGACGCGTCCACGGGGGACACGCTGACCGACGAGGCGCATCAGATGACGATAGAGCCCGTAGAGCTCCCTCCGGCCGTGCTCTCCTACGCCATAGAGCCCAAATCCAGAAACGACGAGGATAAGCTGAACCCGTCGCTCGCCAGGATCGTGGAAGAAGACCCGACCATACATTACAGGCTCGACGAGGAAACGAAGGAGTTCCTCATTTCGGGCACCGGACAGTCCCACGTCGAGGTGATTGTCAATAAATTGAGGGACACGTACGGGGTACACGTCGAGCTCAAGAAGCCGAGGGTGCCGTACAAAGAAACCGTGAAGGGAAAAGCCAAGGCCGAAGGCAAATACATAAAGCAGACGGGCGGGCGGGGTCAGTACGGCGACGCGTGGCTCGAGGTAGAAGCGCTCCCCAGGGGAAGGGGTTTCGAATTCGTAAACAACATAGTGGGCGGAGCGATTCCCAAGAACTTCATACCCTCCGTGGAAAAGGGGGTCGTGGAGGCGATGAAAAGGGGCGTCGCCGCGGGCTACCCGGTAGTGGACATGAAGGTCACCCTCTACGACGGTAAATACCATACTGTCGACTCTTCGGACATAGCCTTTCAGATAGCGGGCTCCATGGGTTTCAGGAAGGCGATGGAAGATGCGAAGCCCGTGATACTCGAACCCGTTATGAAGATAGAAATAATGATCCCGGACGAATGCATGGGGGATGTGATCGGGGACGTGAATTCGAGAAGGGGCAAGGTCTCGGGGGTGGACCCCTTGAACGGCACCCACGTGGTGAAGGCGCTCATTCCGATGTCCGAGGTCCTCACATACGCGCCCGAGCTGAGATCGATCACGAGCGGCAGGGGCACGTTCAGCATGGATTTTTCCCATTACGACGAGGTCCCCGACCATCTCGTATCTAAAATAATAGATGAGGCGGGCGCTCCTAAAACCGCCCATGAGCACTGATAGACATATTCATGGGTTAGACAGCATCACGCCGGGCTTGTAAAGTAGACTCGCAAGGGTCTGATTTTTCTATACAAGTTCTTTAAGTTTGCTCGGCTTTACCCTTTCATTCCTTTATAAATCTGGTATATCTATAGAGTGCCGGCGTATGCCCATCACTTTTCGCGGATAGGGCGTTATGCAAGGCGGTGTATCCATTACCCGGGGGACGGCGAGTGCGAATAGCATCGATAGACATAGGGACAAACACATTCAGGCTCCTGGTTTCCGAGGCAGATAGCGGAAACTCCATAAAAAAACTCTACATCAGCCGCGAGATCACACGCCTCGGGGAAGGGCTCACCCCCGAAAAGATGCTTATTAAACCGAACGCGATAGACAGGTCACTAAAAGTCCTCTCGGGCTTCTCGCTCAAGTTGAAGGAGTACGAAGTCAGTAAGCTCAGGGCCGTCGCCACGAGCGCGGTCAGGGAGTCCCTGAACGGGCGGGATTTCGTGAAGAAGGTCGAGGCTGAGACGGGTATTCCCGTGGACGTCATATCGGGCGACGAAGAGGCGAGGCTTACGGTCGAGGGAGTGCTTAATTCCGTCAGGTTCGACACGCCCGGCTGCCTGATATTCGACATAGGCGGCGGGAGCACCGAGTATGTATACGTAAAGGACGGGGAGATAAGAAACATAACCAGCACGGGGCTCGGAGTGGTGCGCCTCACGGAAAAGTACCTGGGGGGCGAAACCGACACGGATTCCGACATCGCCTCTCTAAGCAGGCACGTCGAAGAGACGGTCTCGACCGGCCTTTCGCCCTTCCCCGAGGCAGGAGGCGATAACATCACCCTGATAGGAACAGCGGGGACCCCCACGACGCTTGCGGCGATAGAGCTCAGGTTGGCGAAGTACGACCCCGCACTCGTAAACAATTTCATCCTTACGAGGGGAATGATCGAAAGCACCCTGCAAACTATCCTGAGCGTACCCAAATCCGAGAGGACGAAGGTCCCGGGCCTCGAAAAGGGGAGAGAGGACCTGATCGTTTCCGGGATAGCGATAGTGCTCACAACTATGGAGAGGTTTTCATCGGACAGGATGGTCGTGAGCGACGCCGGGCTCCTCGAAGGCATAGCTTATAACATGATATGCCGTGAGCGCGGCGCGGAGGCACGCGGCTGATAAATCTTTGGCCTGTCTGCGTTGACAAATTATCGAGGGATTATTATATTTTGCATAAGGATTTGGGGCTACTGCCCTCTACCGCACAACATCTATACAAAGGTAACGCGGCCGCCTGAGATAAGCGCTATAATTATATGTCGATCATGCCCGCATACAGGCCGGTTGAAACCAGGAGGTAAGTATGAATCCGAACGATAACGACGACAACGAAGGAGATCTCGAATTGAGAGAAAACGGGGACAGTTTTTCTGAAGAAGAGGAAGAAGAGACGGAAAGCGAGCCTGAAGCTAATGAGCGCCCGAGAAACGGCGGCAAGGATTACCAGGACCTGTATCAGAAGTACATAAGGCTTGCGGCTGATTTTGAAAACTATAAGAAGAGACTCGCAAAAGAGAAGGCGGACGTCGTCGCTTACGGGAACGAAGAGCTCATCAAGGCTCTTCTCAACGTTATAGACAACCTCGAGCGCGCCCTCGATCACGCGAATGCCGATGAAGACCCGAAGCCGCTCATCGAAGGGGTCAAGCTTGTGCATAAGCAATTCCTGAGCTGCCTTGAAAAATTCGGGGTGCAGTTCGTAGACACATCCCCGGGTGAGGAATTCGACCCCAGGCTCCATCAGGCGATCGAGCGGGTCGAATCCCCCGACTTCACGCCCGGCCTGATAATATCCGAAATGCTCAGGGGATACACGCTGAAAGACAGGCTCCTTAGACCCGCGCTCGTAGTCGTATCCAAAGGGCCGAGCGGCGCGGGCGAGACCGATCAGAGCCAGGGCGGCACGGCCTCGGGAGACGTATTCGATCTGACAGGCGGGGATGAATAATATGATCAACGGAAGAAGAACATGGCGATAGTAGGGATTGACCTTGGAACCACAAACTCATGCGTTGCGATTATAGAGGGCGGAAGCCCGGTCGTGATACCCAACGAAGAGGGGAGCAGGGTTACCCCGTCGGTAGTCGCCTTCACTGAAGACAACTGCCGCTTCGCAGGCGCCGTCGCCAAGCGGCAGGCCGTGGTGAACCCCACGACTACCATATTCGGGGTGAAGCGCCTCATAGGCAGGCGGTTCGACTCGCCCGAGGTCCAAAAGGCCAAAGGTTTCGCGCCCTACGACATCGTCCCCAATGAATCGGGCGACGCCTGGTTAGAGACAAACGCCAGAACCTACAGCCCCCAGGAAATATCGTCCATAGTCCTTTTAAAAATGAAACAGGTCGCAGAGGAATATCTCGGGTACGAGGTAACGGACGCTGTAATCACTGTGCCCGCCCATTTCAACGACCTCCAGAGGCAGGCGACGAAGGACGCAGGCCGCATAGCCGGTCTCAACGTAAGGCGCATAATTAACGAGCCCACGGCCGCGGCGCTCGCCTACGGGTTCGACAGGATAGAGAACAAGAGGATCGCGGTTTTCGACCTCGGCGGAGGGACGTTCGATATAACGATACTCGAAATCGCGAACGGGGTATTCGAGGTGAAATCCACGAGCGGCGACACGTTCCTGGGTGGGGACGATTTCGACCAGATGCTGATCGAGCTCGTGCTCGAGGACTTTAAGAAACAGCACGAGATCGACCTCAGGGACGACAAGATGGCGCTTCAGAGGATCAGGGAGACGTGCGAAAAGGCCAAGCACGAGCTCTCGTCCATCCATGAAACGACGATAAACCTCCCGTTCATAGCAGTCGACCAGACGGGCCCCAAACACCTGAATTACAAGATAACGAGGGATGAGTTCGTTCACCTGGTCCAGGAACTGGTAGACAGGGTGGAAATACCGTGCAGGCAGGCGCTCCAGGACGCGAAGCTCGACCCCTCCGAGATCGATGAAGTGGTCCTCGTCGGCGGAATGACGAGGATGCCCAAAATTCAGGAAAAAGTCAGGGAGATATTCAAGAAAGAGCCCCAGACGCGTATAAACCCCGAAGAAGTCGTCGCGATAGGCGCCTCGATACAGGGAGGGGTGCTCGAAGGGAAGGTCGAAGAGGTCCTGCTGCTGGACGTAGTGCCGCTCTCACTCGGGGTCGAGACGAGGGGCGGCCTGTTCACGAAAATCATAGAAAGAAACACGACTATCCCTACCAAGCGGAGCAGGACATTCACGACGGCCTTCGACAACCAGGAGTTCGTCGGCATCCATGTGCTGCAGGGGGAGAGGGAGCTCGTGGACGGCAACATATCGCTTGCCAACTTCAACCTCATCGGCATACCCCCCGCGCCGAGGGGGATACCGCAGATAGAGGTCTCGTTCGAAGTCGATGTGGACGGCATACTGCACGTCTCCGCAAAAGACCTGGGAACAGGAAAGAAACAGGCCATTCAGGTCGTGACATCCGGCGGTCTCTCAGACGACGATATACAGTCGATTATTTCCGAGAGCAAACAATTCACCGACACCGATAAGAGGCGGAAAGACACCGCGCTCCTCAAGAACGAAGCGGAGGGTCTCCTGTATTCGGTCAGGAGGACGCTCGATTCCTACGGCGACAAGGTGGACGACGAACTCAGGTCAAAGATCGAGCAGTCCGTCGAAAAGATGAAAGTGGCGCTCACGGGCGTCGATTACGTATACATAAAAGACATGTTCGAAGAGCTTAAAGAGGCGTCATATAAATTCGCCGAGGTGATATACTCCAAACAGGAAAAAGGCACCGAAGCGCAAGGCGGCAAGGAATAACACCCCCCGTACGGATTCTTTATTAATGGAAAGTATCGACTATTATGAGATTCTTCAGATCGAACGTGACTCGAGCGGCGAGGAAATTAAGAGATCATACAAGAGACTCGCGTTCGAATTCCATCCCGACAGAAACCCCGGCAACCCCGAAGCAGAAGAGAAATTCAAAAAAATAAACGAAGCCTACCAGGTGCTGAGCGACTCCAATAAGAGGGCGCGTTACGACAGCTTCGGCCACATCTCGGCCGAGGGTATATTCACCGACGTCGACTTCGAATCCGGGTTCGGCGACATATTCGGGAACCTGTTCGAAGAGGTATTCAACGCCGGTGGCGCCGAAAAGGCCCGGAGGGGCAGGGACCTTAAATACTCTCTCGACCTCACGTTCGATGAATCTATCGACGGGTGCGAGAAAGAGCTCAAAATTCCGAGGCGCGAGACATGCCGCGACTGCAGCGGGAGCGGGGCAGCGAGAGGCGGTGAGGTCATCTGCACGAGCTGCGGGGGAAGGGGCGAGCTCAGATACTCCCAGGGTCTTTTCGCCATAAAGAGGGTGTGCCCTACCTGCGGGGGGACGGGAAAGAGGATCACGAAGGCCTGTGCGAAGTGCAGGGGGGAAGGGCATGTGCTGGCGGAGCATCTGGTCAAGGTAAAGGTACCCGCCGGTATCTCCGACGGGGTGAGGCTCAGGATGCGCGGAGAAGGCGACAGCGGCCATCTGAACGGGCCCGGCGGAGACCTCTACATCGAGATCCACGTGGAGGAGCATCCGCTTTTCAGGAGAGAGGAGCAGGACCTTTACTGCACAGTCCCGATCGAGTTCGTTCAGGCAGCCCTAGGGGCAGAGATCGAGATACCCACACACAAGGGGAAGAGCACGATCAAGATACCGGCCGGGACGCAGTCGGGCCAGACTTTCAGGCTCAAGGGGAAGGGCGTGCCGAGGCTTGAAGGCAGGGGACAGGGCGACCTCTATATTCAGCTACAGGTGGAGGTACCCGTAAGGCTTAACAAGAAGCAGCAGCTTCTGCTCGAAGAGTTCGCCAGGGCGAGCCAAGTGGAAAACGTACCGATGGTCAAGAGGTTCGTGTCCAGGGTTCAGGATATATTCAATAAGTGATCACCGGAGAACGCATCAGCGCCGGCTTCAATAATAATTCGCTAACAGCCGCCGGCGATGGCAGGGATAATCGAAACGATGTCCCCTTCGTTAAGGGCGGTTTCCTTCCCGTTTAAAAACCTAATGTCCTCATTGTTGACGTAGAGGTTGATGAATCTCCTTACGTTGCCTGATTCATCGCACAGCCTGCTTTTAATACCGGGAAACCGGTTTTCCATCTCATCTATGAGCTGGGCGATAGTTGCGGCGCTTATGTTAACCTCGTCCTTATCAGAAGTCAGTTTCCTAAGCGGTGTGGGAATGCGAACAGAGGGCATCTTTCATACCTCCTTTATCTTCTTGTTCCTTTAGTTTCAAATACAGCTCTTCAAATTCTTCGAGTCTTGCGTCTATTATCAGGGGCTGAGCCACTCTGTCGGCTATGGCCTCCTGTGTCTTGAGCCCGTTACCGGTTATCGATACCACTATGGACTCGTTTTTCGGGATCACTCCCTGAGCGATAAGCTTTTTCGTAACGGCCATCGTCACCCCTCCCGCGGTTTCCGTGAATATGCCCTCGGTCTCCGCCAGGAGCTTAATACCGTCGATTATTTCTTCGTCCGTAACGTCTTCCCCCCAGCCTCCGCTCTCCCTCATGACACACATCGCGTAAAACCCGTCGGCCGGCGTGCCGATCGCGAGGGATTTGGCTATGGTGTTTGGCTTTACGGGCTTGAATATTTCCCAGTCGTTCTTGAGCGCCGTTGTTATCGGGGAGCAGCCCGTCGCCTGAGCCCCGTAGATCTTCGTACCGTTTGACTCCACGAGCCCAAGCATCTCGAACTCCTTTATAGCCTTCCAAACCTTCGTCAGTAGTGAGCCGCTCGCCATGGGGACCACGATGTGCCTGGGTGTCCGCCAGCCCAGCTGCTCCAGGATTTCGTATGCGAACGATTTGGAGCCTTCCGCATAATAGGGCCTCATATTGATGTTCACGAAAGCCCAGCCGAACTTCCCGGCAACCTCGCTGCAGAGCCTGTTGACGTCGTCATAAGTACCCTTGACGCCGATAAGGTTCGCGCCGTAGACGGTCGTTCCGATTATCTTCGCCTGTTCCAGGTCATACGGTATGAATATGTAGCTTTCGAGGTTCCCCGAAACCGTCAGGGACGCCACGGCGTTTGCCAAATTCCCGGTGGAAGCGCATGCCGCCGTCTTGAATCCGAATTCCTTCGCCTTCGAAAGGGCAACAGAGACGACCCTGTCCTTAAACGACAGGGTTGGATAGCACACGGCGTCGTTTTTTACGTATATCTCCTTTACGCCGAGCGCGCGGCCAAGGTTTTCCGCCTTAATCAGCGGGGTAAAACCCACTTTCAGACCGACCGTAGGCTCCTCGTCTATAGGCAGGAGCTCCTTATACCTCCAGATGCTCCTGTCCCTGCCCTCTATAACTTCCCTCGTAAGGACCTTCTTTATCCCGTCGTAATCGTACGAAGCCTCGAGCGGTCCGAAGCATGTCTCGCAGACGTGAAGGGGCTCCTTTGGGTATTCCTCGCCGCACTCCTTGCACTTTAGTCCCTTGACGAAACTCATAAAATCTCCCGCAGATATATTGAATAAATCAAAGAAGTTACCCACTAACCCGAATATTGTCAAAGCCGGAACTTCGCATACCGCGGGCGTTACCAGTTGTCCCGCTTTTGAATTTCCTTATCCTGGTCTTTATCGTCCCCTTCGAGTACAATCTTTTCGAACTGGCCCGCCTCGAGTATATTGCCGTTTTTCCTGTAGATACCGCCCACGATAAGATAGTCGTCGTCAGCGATTTCCCAGGAGCCCGGCATCTCGACATTGATAAAATTACCGTTTAAGTCGACGAGCCTGAAGGTCGTCTCGGCGTCTTCCCGGTCGGGATTAACCTCTGTCACCGTTGCGGCTATACCCTCCACGGCAACCGTCGCCCCGTCGAAGGCTATGGGGGAGAACAGGATCTTCGAAATCGAGGCCCTGAACCCCTGCACGCTCATCCCCGGTACGTATTTGGGCTCTTTATTGCAGCCCGCAGCCAGGGCGAATAACAAAACCGCCGCAATCAAAGGCATTCTTTCCGGTCTCAATATCAGTCCCCTTTAGTCATTTATGTTTGTTCGAGAATTTAGACTTAATAGTTCACGTGGTTATATTTTACCCTACCCGTTAAATTATTATTAATATTAATATGGCATAATAGATACCTCGTCCCCGACGGTAAGGGGGACAGATTAATTACAGAAGTGGGCGGATAAATCACAGAGGGGGCGGATAAATCACAGAGGTAGAAGAAAATATGGATGAATTCTCCGGAACCGGATACGGAATCGCCAGGATAAGGGCACCTGAAAGCGACAGCAATTATAACTATATTGTCTGGTGCACGGAGACCTCCGAGTGCGCTGTCATAGACCCGTACGATCCTATCCCAATACTCAACGTAATCAGGGACAAGGGTCTCAGCGTGAAATACATAATCAACACGCACTGCCACCCCGACCATATAAAAGGGAACGACCCGATACTCAAGGTGACGATGTCCGAGATACTAGTCCACCCCCTGGGCAGAGACCTCGTTTCCCCGAGGTCGAGGGCCGTAAACGACGGGGATACGATCGGAGTGGGGAAATTGAACCTGAACGCGATACATACCCCCGGACACTGCCCGGAGCACATGATACTTGTCATGGGGGAAAACGTATTCTCGGGGGACACGCTCTATCTGGCAGGCACCGGCAACCTGAAAAACAGGGGCGACGCGGACGAGCTATTCAATACCATTGAGACCAGGATACGTACGCTCCCCGACGGTCTCAGTATATTCCCGGGGCACGACTATTCGGAACCCAACCTGAGGTTCGCCCTTGACCTTGAGCCGGGCAATAAAGAAGCCAAAAAAAAGCTCGACGATATCCGGAAACTCGGAAAGATCGGAAAGAAAGGAAATGGGCCCGCCCCGGCGACAATGGGGGAGGAAAAGAAATACAACCCATTTCTCCGCTACGATTCCCCGGAGATAACAAAAGAACTAAGAAAAAGAAACCCGGCCCTCGGAGACTCGAAGGCCTCTTATTTCGTAGAGCTGAGGAAACTGAGGGACGAGTGGAAATGAAGGCCGGCTGCGCCTTGAAACTACCCTGGAAAATCCGTTTTGGTATAATAAAGCCTTATGATTATAAAAGAATCAGAACAGCTTAAAGCCCTGAGATCACTGCTCGCCGAGCGTATACTCTTTATAGACGGCGCTATGGGCACGATGATACAGCGCCACAAGCTTGGGGAAAATGACTTCCGCGGGGACGTATTCAAAGACCACCCGCATGACCTAAAGGGTAATAACGATCTCCTCTGCCTGACGAGGCCGGATATCATATCCGGCATACACCGGAGCTATCTCGAAGCCGGCGCGGATATAATCGAGACCAATACGTTCAACGCGAACCGCATATCCCAGTCGGACTACAAGCTCGAAGGGATCGTTTTTGAATTGAACAAGACTGCGGCGGGCCTCGCCAGAAAAACAGCGGACGAATTCATGTCCGGGCACCCCGGCCGTAAGTGTTTCGTCGCCGGAGCGCTCGGCCCAACGACCAAATCCGCGTCCATCTCCCCCGACGTCAGCGACCCGGCTGTAAGGGGCGTCACATT
>Ga0155644_1062_pt1 | contig 28691 bp, 23 predicted proteins | sample RifCSPhighO2_12_FD_107301 | JGI IMG/M metagenome (GOLD analysis project Ga0155644, IMG submission 107301) | Candidatus Dadabacteria bacterium RIFCSPHIGHO2_12_FULL_53_21 | reverse complement strand
GTCCCGTATGACCTGCCCGAAGCGCGTCCGCGGCAAAAGGACCTCGCGGAGAATATCTCGGATATGTCTATTTCCCCTAACGGGAAGAGGGCCCTCTTCGAGGCCCGCGGCGAGGTGCTGACAGTCCCCGCCGGGGAGGGAGGTGTCCGCAACCTTACAAATACATCCGGCATAGCGGAGCGCTTCCCCGCGTGGTCGCCCGACGGAAAGTACGTCGCATATCTCTCCGACAGGACGGGCGAGTACGAGCTTTACATGAGGCTCAGTAACGGCGAGGGACAGGAGGAGAGGATAACGAATGACGGAAAGGTCTACCGCTATCACCCTGTGTGGTCGCCTGACAGCAGGAAGCTTGCGTTCAGCGACAAGACCGGAAGGCTCTATATAGTGGACACGGGTGAAAAGAACCCTAAGGAAGTGGATAGGGACGGATACGAGAACATCGGCTCTTATTCGTGGTCGCCCGACAGCAGGTGGCTCGCATACTCCAAGAACACCCCGAATAATCTGAAATCCATATTTATATACGATTCGAAGAGCGGCGTCACCCGCAGGGTCACGACCGATTTTTATAACGACAACGGCCCTGTATTCGACCCCGAGGGGAAATACCTCTATTTCTATTCCGACCGCGGCTTCTCACCCGTTTACGGCGACATGGACGATACGTGGGTATATCCGAACTCGACCCAGGTCTATGCCCTCACCCTGAGAAAAGACACCGCGTCCCCCCTCGCCCCCCGGAACGACGAGGAATACTCCCCGGCGAAAGACACGCAAAAGGAAAACGCGGGCAAGGAGGGCGGAGTCGTTATAGACTTCGACGGCATAGAAGAGAGAGCGGTCAAGATACCGGTGAATGCGGGGAACTTCGGGCCTCTTAATGCCGCAAAAGGCAGGATCGTCTATCTGAGGTTCCCTCCCGCGGGAAGCGCAGAGGACCCGCCTAACGGCACACTCCAGTTCTTCGACCTGGGGGACAGGAAGGAAAAGACCGTAATAACCGGTATAAGCGATTACGCGCTATCGTCTAACGGCGCGAAAGCGCTCTACCGCTCGGGCGATACCTACGGCATTATCGACGTCTCGGAGGGGAAGAATCCGGGTGACGGAAGGATCGATCTCGGCGGAATGAAGGCATTTATCGACCCGAGGGAGGAATGGGCACAGATATTCAACGACGCCTGGCGCATAGAGAGGGACTTTTTCTACGACCCCGGTATGCACGGGGTTGACTGGCAGGCCGTAAAGGAAAGGTACCGGAGGCTCCTGCCGTTCGTCGTAGACAGGGAGGATCTCAATTATGTGATAAGCGAGATGGTGGGCGAGCTGAACTCCTCTCATACCTATGTGGGCGGCGGCGACATGGAGGAAGCCGAGACTGTGCCGGTCGGTCTCCTGGGCATAGATTTCGAGCTCGACAAAAAGAACAAGGCGTACCGTATAAAGAAGATTTACAGCGGCGGTGAATTCAACGCAGATATATATTCCCCTCTCGCGGAGCCGGGAATTAAGGCCGGGGAAGGGGACTATATACTGGCCGTGAACGGTAAAGCCCTCGATCCCGCACAGGACCCCTGGGAGGCGTTTCAGGGATTGAACGGGAGTCCCGTGACCCTTACGGTGAGCTCCACGCCCGATATGAAAAACGCGAGGGAGTTTACTGTAAAGGTCATATCGAGGGGCGATGAGCAGAAGCTCAGATATCTCGACCGCATCGCGGAGAATAAGAAGAAGGTGGATATTGCCACGGGCGGGAAGGTAGGATATGTCTACGTCCCGGACACCGGTTATTTGGGCCAGAACGAGCTCGTGCGCCAGTTCGCCCCTCAGACGGAGAAGGAGGGGATGATAATAGACGAGAGGTTCAACGGAGGGGGGCAGGTGCCCGACCGCTTTATAGAGCTTCTAAACAGGCCTCTTCTCAATTACTGGGCGGTGCGCGATTTTAAGGATTCGAAAACCCCGGAGGTTTCGAATAACGGGCCCAAGGTGATGATGATAAACGGATGGTCGGGCTCCGGAGGGGACGCCTTCCCCTATTACTTCAGAAAGAACGGGCTCGGTCCGCTCGTCGGGACGAGGACACTCGGCGGGCTGATAGGCATAAGCGGGAACCCGGGTCTCATAGACGGCGGGTTCATCACTGCGCCGGGGTATGCCTTCTGGAACTCCCACGGGAAGTGGGAGGTCGAGGGGTACGGAGTCGACCCGGATCACAAGGTCGAGGACCTGCCGCCTAATATCAATGATTCAAAAGACCCCCAGCTCGACAAGGCTATAGAGGTAATTACAGATCTGCTAAAAAAGAACCCTCCCATAAAGCCCGAGCGTCCCAAGTACGAGGACAGGTCAGGGGCGGGATAAGGGGACCGTGAAGAAGATAATCGGCTTGATTACCCTGCTCGCCGCACTCCCCGGTCTCGCCGGAATCTACCTGCTGTGGAAATTAGGGGGCCTTCCGCCGGGAGCGGTGTTCATAGTCGTGAACGCGATCGTGTTCAGGGGCGTATGCGGGACTGCGGGAGGGGGCCTGCTCTTGACGGGCAGGAGGTGGGGGAGTTACCTCGCCCTGGTATCGTGGCTTTATCTCATCGCCGTCTCCCTGCTTACGCTGTTAAGCCTTCATAATAAGGGCATTCAACTATCATCTGTGTTTCTGAGCGGGAATTTCGCTTCTTTCGGAAAGCCGCTCGCATGGTCTCTCGCAAAGCTGGCTCTCGGGATTCCGATCGTTTACCTGCTTATAAAAGACCTCAACCGTGCGGGAAAGTCTCTTACAAGCCCCGTCGGCTCCTGATCCGGTCCTTATTTATTTCTATATGAAAATATCCTGAATCCCTTCCTCCGGTCTCAGCGTATAAAGTAAATGCCAGGCATAGCTTTTTTACCCGCTTCATTGAGCGTATACTTTTTTACATACAGACCGTCAGTTTTTCACGGAGACGAATACTATGGAAATGACCGATAAGAAATACGAGAAGGCCACCTTTTCGGGGGGCTGCTTCTGGTGCATGCAGCCGCCTTTCGACAATTTTGAGGGTGTTATATCCACTACGGTCGGATATACGGGCGGGAAGGAGAAAAACCCCAATTACCACGAGGTTTGCTACGGCATGACGGAACACCTGGAATCGATTGAGGTGACCTACGACCCGGAGCGGGTCTCGTTCGAGAGCCTCCTCGACGTGTTCTGGCTGAACGTCGACCCGACCGACGACGGCGGGCAGTTCGTCGACAGGGGAAGGCACTACAAGACCGCTATCTTTTATCATAACGAGGGGCAGAGGAAGACGGCCGAGGAGTCGAAGAGGAAGCTCGGGGAGTCGGGGAGGTATAAGACCCCTATCGTGACGGAGATCAGGCCGGCTATGGAATTCTACCCCGCCGAGGAATACCATCAAAAATATTATGAGAAAAACCCCATCGGTTACTCACACTACAAGGTCGGCTCCGGCAGGGAGAGGTATATACAGTATATGAAAAATATGAAATAAATTTATGCCATCCGCCCGTTCCGGGCAAAGTACGAAGAAAGCGCAATCACACGAAGGAGGATTTGCGAAATGGCTGACGAGAAGAGATGGTTCGAGAAGAACGCCCCCAAGATGGCCGAGGGGTGGTGGAGCTTCTATAACGCGGTAGAAGGGGAGACCGTGCTCGACAAGAAGACCAAGGCCCTGATAGCTGTATCGGTGGCTGTGCACGGAAGGTGCCCCCACTGCACGGAGTCCCGGATAAAGAAGGCGCTCTCGCTCGGCATCACCAAGCAGGAGATAAGCGAAACGATAATGGAGACGGCCCTACTTTCCGCGGGGACCGAAATTTTCTGGGCGAAGGACGTTTACGATAAGTATCTGGGGTAACAACTGCTCTGACGGCGGAGCGCTTAACTCGAATAAGTATAAACCCCAAGGCCTTATGAATGTGCCTTGTTGTTTTCCCAGGCATGGGTATAATCATTTTTCCTCTGTCGGGGTGTAGCGCAGTCTGGTAGCGCGCGGCGCTTGGGACGCCGAGGTCGGAGGTTCGATCCCTCTCACCCCGACCAGACTCCTTCCCTCTATTACACCTCGTTTCTAAACTATCATTTAAAAATGCGCACCTGAGTCGGTAAACACTGCCGGTTGTCGTTTGTCCTATAATCTTACAATCGCGGATGCCTGGAAATTAATTATAACTTCCTGTTAACATACGATATAGATGGATGGCACCTGTCTTGCCATTCAATAAAAAGTTATTATGATGAGTTAAGGCCCTATTTATGCATCCTGCATATACGACTGTGCATCATAATTGATGTTTTTAAATGGGCTGCAGATGGATGTGGGGAAGGTTGATTCTTTTGCAGCACGACTGGAGGCGCGAAATGAAAGTCAGGGATCTAAACAATTATTCATTCGGAGGGGAGACCGGGCTCGGCTTCGATGAGGCGGTAATCAAGGTCACCGAGGCCTTGAAAGAAGAGGGGTTCGGCGTTCTTACGGAGATAGACGCGAAGAAGGTTTTAAAGGAAAAGCTCGGTCTCGAAAGGAGGCCCTATAAGATTTTAGGCGCTTGCAACCCGCATTTCGCCCACAGGGCGATAGACATTGAGCCTCAGCTCGGTACGCTTCTGCCCTGTAATGTGCTAGTTTACGAGGACGACCGGGGAAGGGTTGTGGTATCCGCTATGAATCCGGAGTCGGCATTGAAGCTCGTCGGCAATCCGGAGATGGACGAAATAGCGAAAGAGGTGAGAAAGAGGATAGAGAATGCGCTCTGTAAGTTGTAAGCAACGATATTGAACTATTCGATGCGCTCGAGAGATATTAAACGATGGTTATGCTGAAATCCAAGATGGTAAATATGACCGTTTCGTTTGTTTTTATTTTTCTTCTCGCCCAAATCAGCGTTGCCGAAGAGGTTATTTTCAAGCTCAGGGAAGCGGTCGGTACAGCGCTCGAGAACAACGACGATCTTAAGGCCTTCGAAAGCTCCGTTTCCGCGGAGAAAGCGGACATAGGCATATCGCGGAGTTATCTTCTTCCTCAAATAAATCTAGAGGAAAGCTTCGTCCGTACGAATAACCCGACCGGTGTGTTTTCGATAAAGCTGAATGAGGGGCGCTTCAAGGAATCCGACTTCGAAATCTCGAGCCTCAATAATCCCGACCCTGTGAGCGATTTCGAGACGGACATTTCTGTGGAACAGCCCATATTGGCGATACAGGAGGCGCTCGCCCTGAAGTCCGCCAATAAAGAATATCTTGCAAAGAGGGAAGAGTTCGGCAGGCAGAGGGAGTACGTCGCTTTCAGGGTGGTGGAGACCTACATTCAGGTCGGGACTGCAAAAGAGTTCGTCCGGGTGGCGCGGAAGGCGCTCGAGGACGCGAGGGAGCAGTTAAGAATAGCTAACTCGAGATTTAAATCGGGCATGGGTCTGTACTCGGACACCCTGCGGGCGGAAACCGCGGTAACGGAAGCGGAGCAGCAGCTCGTGAGCACGGAAAAGAATCTCAAAGTCGCGAAGCGCTCGCTCGGGCTCCTCCTCGGTCTCGAGGAATCCGTGGATGCGGAAGCCGTGACGGAGGAGATAGCGCTCAGGGAATTCGAGTATTACACTGAGAAGTCCCTCTCGCGGAAAGACGTGGTCTCCCTCCAATACCGTTATGAAAGCGCGAGGACGAACGTGAGCATCGCAGATGCGGGTTACCTCCCGAGAATCGGCGTGAGAGGAACCTACCAGCTTAACGACAGGAACGTGCCCTTCGGCTCCGAGGGCGACAGCTGGTTCGTAGCGGCTATCCTGAGGTGGGAGATATTCAACGGGGGAAGGAGGGAATACGAGAGGGTGAGGGCGAGTCACACTGCATCGCAGATGGAGGAGAGCCTCGAAGGCATAAAAAAAAGCGTCTCTCTGAGCGTGTATGAATCATTCCTCGCCGTCGAAGAAGCGAAGAAGAATGTAGAGCTTGCGGAGAAGTCTCTCGAAACGGCGGCCGAAGGAACACGGCTCGTGCGGAAGAGGTATGAAAACTCACTGTCCCCGTTCTACGACCTCCTGGACTCACAGCTCAACCTGGACAGGACAAGAGCCAATCTCGTCGCGAAACAGAACGGGTATTCGATCTCCGTCGCGAGACTCTCTTTCGAGAGCGGGACGATCCTGGAGGATTTAGGGATAACAAATTAATTCGATATTACAGGCATGAAACATATGAGAGCGCTATCTTTAATTTTGATTTTATTTTTTGCTTCCTGCGGAGACAGCTCCGATTCCGGTAACAAGGCTGCCGATAGAATCGTTATTGAGGGCGTGAAGACCGAGACCATCCGGAAAATAGAGGTCGATGAATATTACAGGACTTCCGGCACGGTGAAGGCTAAAACTATAAGCGACGTCGCAAGCAGGGTCATGGGCGCTGTGACGTCCGTGAACGTAAAGGAAGGAGACAAGGTGGCCGAAGGAGAAGTCCTCCTGACGATAGACGGCAGGGACTTCGAGCAGAGGGCTCTTGCGTCGACGGAGGCATACAGGGAGGCGCAGAATTATCTCGCCGCGGCCGGGAAGAATAAACACCTGACCGAGCTGACTTATGATAGGTACAAAAACCTTTACAACGACAGAGCGATATCCGCTCACGAAATGGACGAGATAGAGACGCAAAAGGAAGTATCTGCGATCGAGTTCGAGCGGGCGCGCGCGGCCCTCGGCAGGGCTCAAGCGAACATGGAAGAAGCCGAGATCAATCTCGGGTTCACGAAGATAAAAGCCCCTGTTTCGGGCATCGTGACGGGAAAGGAAGCGGAAGTCGGGAGTATGGCTTTCCCCGGTCGGGTCCTTCTCAGGGTAGAAGACAACTCTTCTTTCAGGCTTGACGTGAACGTTGACGAGAAGATGCTTGGCAAACTCGAGCCCGGCATGAATGTGCATGCGGACATCGAAGCGCTCGGCGTTCGGATAGATGGCACGATTACGGAGGTGGTTCCGGCGATTGACCCGGGCACGAGGACCTTCCTCGTGAAAATCGGACTCGGCGGCGAGTCCCTGAAGACGGGCCTTTATGCTTCGGTCCTCATACCGTCCGGTAAGCGGGAAACCATACTTGTTCCAGGATCGGCAGTCATAGAAAAGGGACAGCTCCAGGGAGTCTTTATTGTGAATGACGACGGTGTTGCGACTTACAGGCTCGTCCGGACCGGAAGAAGTTATAACGGCAGTTTAGAGGTGCTGTCCGGGCTCAGGGACGGCGACGTCGTGATAGTGGAAGGGGCCGAAAGAGCAACCGACGGAGGGCTTGTCGAAGGCAACTGACTGTTATGAATATGGGAATAGCAGGCAGAATAGCCGGCACGTTTATAGAGTCCAAGCTCACGCCGCTAGTTGTAATCGCATCCCTTGCGCTCGGGATATTCGCTGTAATCGTCACTCCCCGCGAAGAGGAACCCCAGATCATTGTCCCCATGGTCGATGTTTTCGTATCCTACCCAGGCGCTTCTTCCGCTGAGGTTGAGGTGCGTGTGACCAGGCCCATGGGGAAGCTCCTATGGGAAGTCGAGGGCGTCGAATACCTCTATACCATGTCCAAACCGGGAATGAGCGTTGCGACGGTGAGGTTCTTTGTAGGCGAGGACATGGAGGACAGCATCGTAAAGCTCTATAACAAGCTCATGTCCAATTACGACATGATACCTCCCGGAGTATCCGAGCCGCTCGTAAAACCGAAATCCATAGACGACGTGCCGATCCTGACGTTCACGTTATGGAGCGACAGGTACGGCGGTTACGAGCTTAGAAGGGTAGCTCATGAAGTCGCTGAAGAGCTTAAAAAGGACAATGAAGTCTCGGAATATAAGGTGATAGGTGGACAGAAAAGACAGGTAACTATTACACTCGACCCGGTTAAGCTGAAGGCGTATTCACTCTCCCCTTTAGGCATCGCAGACGCGATCGGTAAGGCTAATTTCACGCTGAAAGGCGGCACTTTCCCCTCCGTGGGCGGGGAGTATGTGGTCGAGACCGAAGGGTTTCTCAGGGATGCGGCTGAAATAGGCGAAGTAGCGGCGGGTGTCCGTGACGGACGCCCCGTTTATCTGAGGGACGTTGCGGGGATAACGGACGGGCCCGAAGAACCGTCCGAGTACGTCTTCATAGGGTTCGGCAGCGCATCGGATAAATACAAGAAAGGGCTTTCGGAAGCGGTCACGATATCGCTTGCGAAGAAAAAAGGCACGAACGCGACCCATATAGCCGAGAGACTTCAAAAGAAGCTCGAAGTCATGAAAGGAAGCGTCATACCTCGGGGAGTGGAGATAGAGACGACACGCAACTACGGCGAGTCCGCGAAAGAGAAATCGGACGAGCTCCTGAAGCATATGTTTATAGCGGCCCTTTCCGTTACTTTCCTGATCGCCCTCGCCCTCGGATGGAGGGAATCTATAGTAGTGCTCGTGGCGATACCGGTAACCCTCGCCCTCACGATATTCGTCACATACATGTTCGGCTACACGCTCAACAGAGTGACCCTTTTCGCTCTCATCTTCTCGATCGGAATACTAGTCGACGACGCTATCGTAGTCGTGGAAAACATATACAGGCATTTCAAGATGTTCGGCGTGAGCTCAGCCGTCGCGGTAAGGGCCGTCGACGAAGTGGGGAACCCGACTATACTCGCTACTTTTACGGTCATAGCGGCGCTGCTTCCGATGGCATTCGTGTCCGGTCTCATGGGCCCCTACATGAGACCCATACCGATCGGGGCGTCCGCAGCGATGCTCATCTCGCTCTTCATCGCATTCATTATAAGTCCGTGGCTGAGCTACATGGTGCTCAGGGGTGTTAAGAAGTCGGATAAGCCGGAAGGGGAAGAGGGCAGGTTATTGAAAAGGCTTAACCGTATATACGAGGGGAATTTGAGGGGGCTTCTAGGAAGCGGCAAAAAAAGAGGCAAGGCTTACGCATTGGTATCTATCCTGCTTGTGGCATCATGCCTTCTCGTATTTTTCAAAGCCGTCACTGTGAAGATGCTTCCTTTTGACAACAAGAGCGAGCTTCAAGTGATAATAGATATGCCCGAGGGGAGCACACTTGAGGATACGGCCGCCTTATCCCGGGAGATAGGGGATTACCTGGGGACGGTGCCTGAGGTCCTCGACTATGAGCTCTACACCGGAACCGCTGCCCCAGTCAACTTCAACGGCCTTGTGAGGCACTATTTTCTCAGGGAAGGCGGCAACGTCTCAGACATACAGGTGAATTTTGTTCCCAAGGGCGAAAGGGACGCCCAGAGCCACGACATAGCCAAGAGGATAAGGCCCCCCGTTAAGGAGATCGGGGATAGGTATGGTGCCAGTATAAAAATCGCCGAAGTGCCGCCCGGGCCCCCTGTGTTGAGCACTCTCGTCGCCGAGATATACGGACCGGACCCGGAAAGACAGACGGAGATTGCCCGGGAAGTGATGAAGATATTTGAAGGCACCGAAAGCGTGGTCGATGTGGACTGGTACGTCGAGGACAATCAGAAAAAGGCCGTATACGAGGTGGATAAAGAAAAGGCTTCCCGGAACGGTATAAGCTCCGAGGATATTGCGAGAACGCTCCGAATTCTGCTCGCAGGAAGCCCTGTCGGTCTTGCTCACGTTGAGAGCGAGAAAGAACCGGTCGAGCTTATTTTGAGAGCCCCGCTTTCCGAGAGGGCAGGTATCGAAAGCCTGAAGGAGATAGGGATTATGACGCCCGAAGGCGGGCATGTGAACATTTCAGAGCTCGTAAATGTCAGAGAGACGTTCGAGGATAAGACGATCTACGGTAAAAATCTAAAGAGAGTTGTCTATGTGACGGCTGATGTCGCCGGAAGGGAGGAGAGCCCGGTCTACGCGATACTGGGGATGAAAGACGCGGTAGATAAGCTCGAGCTGCCGGAAGGATACGCGCTCAAACAGTATTCATCTATCCAGCCCCCGCTCGAAGATGTTTATTCGATGAAATGGGACGGGGAGTGGCAGATAACATACGAAGTGTTCAGGGACATGGGAATAGCTTTTGCCGCCGTTCTCGTGCTGATATACGTGATGATTGTCGGGTGGTTTAGGTCTTTCGTCGTACCGCTCGTGATTATGGCCCCGATACCGCTTTCGCTCATCGGCATACTGCCGGGGCATGCCCTCCTCGGCGCGTTCTTCACGGCTACGTCGATGATAGGCTTCATTGCAGGCGCGGGCATAGTCGTCAGGAATTCGATCATATTGGTGGATTTCGTAGAGCTCAAGCTAGCCGAGGGCATGCCCCTCGGGGATGCCGTGGTGGAGGCCGGAGTGATAAGGTTCAGGCCTATGCTGCTTACCGCGTCGGCCGTAGTTGTGGGTTCATCCGTAATCCTTTTTGATCCCATTTTCCAGGGTCTTGCCATCTCTCTTATGGCAGGGGAGGTGGCGGCGACCCTTATATCGAGAACGATGGTGCCGCTCCTGTATTACGAGTATAAGAGCAGGATATCTTAAAACCTCTAGCATATATCCCCTTGCGTTGACCGATACTATTGACAACCGAAAGCGGTTTGCTTTATATTGGGGAAGGGGGGGGTATGTCGTATTGTATCGAACGGTCCGGCTTACACGGTTGAGACCGAAAAGGATTTTTTCAGAAGCTATGACATGACCATCAGAGCCGCATCCATCTTAATATCGCTTATTCCCCCCGTTATTTTCCTGTTCGGCTGCGCGTCCACGAAATATGTCCCTATAGAGAACCCGTCGGAGAGGATAATCAGCGGCTGTATATCGATGCTCCCGCCCGCGGAAGGGGAGTGGTACGTGGACAAACACTGGACCGAGATGCTCTACGGCCCCGATCCGTGCGAGGACAGGCTCAGGCTCGCGAGCGGAGACGAGGAGGATTTATACTTTATTTACATCACGACCGGCTTGAGGAAATGGAGCGATAAGCTAGACAACGAATATCTACGGAACTGGGTAAAGAATTACCATGACAGGGAGTTAATAAAGAATAAGGAGCTCGGGGTTGAGGTCGTAAATTATGAAACGGTTACGTGTAAAGGTATCGAAGGTATCTGCGCCGAGGCCAGTTATAATTTCATATCATCCAAACGGCTCCAGTTCAAGGCGGGCGGCCCTACGACGACGTTCCGTGATAAAGAGCTCAGGCCGAGCGATAAATATTTCTATGAAGTGGTCGAATTTTACGTGTTCGAGGGTCCCTACGACGGTCTGGATAAGGACAGGAACGCCTTCTATTACGAAGTAATGTTCCTGCACGTATCTGTCACTGAGAAAAAAGATCCCGAGTTGAAAGAAAAAGCCTACAAGGTCCTCGAGAATATAGAATTTAACGAGGATTGGGACAAGGAAATAGGTAATTAAGATAGTTCGAAAGTCTGATTTTAGTAAGCGGCCCGAAGCATTCATTTGAATATTCCTATAGACTATAAAGAAATACATGTATTTCCTTTTTGAACCTTCTGTAAGTTTTTCGGACAGACGACACGGACTCACATTATAAATAACCAAGTAATAATAATAAGTTGCATTCATTTGTCCTGTGGTACGATGATTGCACCTATTATTGATATCCGGGGGTTTGATAAGATGGTTCGGCTCGGGTAACAACGATGACTATTCAAATCAGAGACGATATAGACGGCGAAGCGGACATACCGAACGCGCTTTCGGGTATGGACAAGATGGTGCATTCCACGATAAGCCGGTTTACGCTCGGCATATCGCCCGCGGCGCTCATGCTCGCCTACCTCGACTGGCTCGTTCATCTGGGCATTTCGCCTGCGAAGCAGCTCGAGCTCGTGCAGAAAGCGCTCAGGAAGGCCGTGAGGTTCTATGTTTACGCCTTCAGGTGCGCGTATCGGTCAGGAACGCAGCCCTGTATAGAACCCCTGCCCCAGGATAAGCGGTTCGGCGCCGAGGGATGGCAGCGCGTGCCGTTTAATCTGATGTATCAGTCTTTCCTCCTGACCCAGCAATGGTTCCACAATGCGACTACAGGGGTTGACGGGGTTAACCGTCACCACGAAGATGTCGTCTCTTTCGTCACCCGCCAGATATTGGATATATTTGCCCCCTCTAACTTTATACTGACAAATCCCGAGATACTCAGGAAAACGATCGAGTCCGGGGGGAATAACCTCTTTCGAGGGTGGCTCAACCTGCTTGAGGACTGGGAGCGGTCCGTAATCGGCAAAAAACCGGTTGGGACGGAACGATTCGAGGTCGGGAAAGCCGTTGCAGTCACGCCCGGCAAGGTTGTATTCAGGAACCGTCTTATCGAGCTTATCCAGTACGAGCCTTCGACCAGAGACGTGTACGCGGAGCCTGTCCTTATCGTCCCGGCCTGGATTATGAAATATTATATCCTCGACCTCTCTCCGCATAATTCGCTCGTCAAATACCTCGTCGATAAAGGGCACACGGTCTTCATGGTTTCGTGGAAAAACCCGGGGCCCGAAGACAGGGACACCGGTATGGGGGATTATCTGGATCTCGGGATAATGGAGGCGCTCAGGGCGATCAGCGGTATAATCCCCAGGAGACATGTGCACGCCCTGGGTTATTGTCTCGGCGGCACGCTGCTCGCAACCGCCTCAGCTGCGATGGCCCGGGACGGTGACGGACGTCTCGGGAGCATAACGCTTCTCGCCGCCCAGACTGACTTCCACGAGGGGGGGGAGTTAATGCTTTTCATCGACGAGAGCCAGCTCGCTTTTCTCGAGGATATGATGTGGGACCAGGGCTATCTTGACACGAAGCAGATGGCGGGGGCATTTCAGATGCTCCGGTCGAACGACCTCATCTGGTCGCGTATGGTGCACGACTACCTCTTGGGGGAGCGCGAGCCGATGTTCGACCTGATGGCCTGGAATGCGGACGCGACGAGGATGCCGTACCGTATGCACTCGGAGTATCTCACAAGCCTGTTTCTCAACAACGACCTTGCCGAAGGGCGGTATCTTGTAAAAGACAGGCCCGTTTCGCTCACGGATATAAGGGTTCCGATGTTCGTGGTATCGACCGAGAGGGATCACGTGGCTCCGTGGCGCTCTGTTTACAAGATAAACCTCCTCGCGGACACCGAGGTGACGTTCGTGCTCACGAGCGGCGGACATAACGCGGGCATAGTGAGCGAGCCCGGACACCCCGGCAGGAGCTACCGCCTGGGGACGAGGAAAGAGAGTGACACGTATATCGACCCCGAGAGCTGGGCCTCGAGGACGCCCGAGAAGGAAGGCTCCTGGTGGGAGGCGTGGGGAGCATGGCTGAGGAAGCGCTCGGGAAATAGAACCAGGCCGCCTTCTATGGGCGCTGCGAGAAAGGGTTATGCGCCTTTGGGGGACGCGCCCGGTCGTTATGTGATTCAGGAATAGCCGGAGTATAGCATGCGGTGGTTGTACTTGTGCTCCCGGTAACTACAATATACAAGAGGTGAATATATGAAGATCGAGCTCATTGGAAAGGGGATCGGAATATCGGATGATATAAGGAGCTTCACGGAACACGGGCTCTCGAAACTGGAACGGCATTTGAAAGAGATGGGAGAGGGGGAGGTCGAGGCGGTGGTAACTTTCACGGTGGAGAAGCACAGGGAGAGGCACAGGGTCGACATAGACCTCTACCTCAAGACCCCGGGCGGCGGGGCGCTCCACGCATGGGAAGAGTCGAACGATACCTTCATGTCGCTCGAATTCACACTCGACGATATCGACAAGCAGCTGAACCGGCTCAAGGAGAGGCGGATCGAGATAAGGAAGGACATTGCGCGGGAGAAGGCGAAGAGGAGGAACGAAGAACCCCCGGTCCGCGAGACCGGGCTGGTATCGGAGGAAAAGCTATCTATAGAGAAACCGCTTACGGCCGAGGAGGCGCTTATGTCGCTCCAGGACGAGGACAGGTTCTTTCTCGTCTTCAGCAACAAGGATACTGGGGACTTAAACGTAATCTACAGAAAGAAGTCCGGGAAATACGGGCTCATAACGCCTTAGATTTGATCTTGTGTAATATATAGCGCTTGTTTTAACAAATTTTTCTTAATGATGAGAAGTGTCCGGTGAATGACAGGATAGAAGTCAGGAAAATACACGACTACCTCTGGGAGATCCCCCGGACAGGCGGGATGCTCGTCCCCGGCCGGGTCTATACGACCGAGAAGATGCTCGAAGCCATAAGGGAGGAAAAGGCCCTCGAACAGGTGATGAACGTCGCCTACCTCCCCGGCATCCAGAAATACTCCATAGCCATGCCCGACATACACTGGGGGTACGGGTTCCCTATCGGGGGTGTCGCCGCGTTCGATGCCGAGGACGGTGTCATATCGCCCGGAGGGGTGGGTTACGACATCAACTGCGGCGTGAGGCTAATGAGGACCAGCCTCACTGAAGAGGAAGTGAAGCCTTCGCTGAGGGACCTCGTCACCGATATATTCAGGCGCGTCCCCTGCGGGTTAGGCGAAGGGGGGAAGATCAAGCTCTCTCAGGAGGATTATAAACAGATTATATCGAAGGGCATCAAATGGGCGATAGAGAAAGGGTACGGAGAGAAAGAGGACGCTCAGAGGGTAGAGGACTACGGCACATTCGCCGGGGGGGACCCGGCCGCCGTGAGCGAGAGGGCTTACGAGAGGGGAAAGGACGAGATAGGCACGCTCGGCTCGGGAAACCACTTTCTCGAGATCGACGTAGTCGACGAGATATTTGACCCGTCCGTCGCCAACTCCTTCGGTCTTTTCAAAGGCCAGGTGTGCGTCCTCATTCACTGCGGGTCGAGGGGTTTCGGCCATCAGGTCTGCACCGATTACATAGACGTCATGCTTTCCTACATGCGGAAGAAGGGCCTCGAGCTCCCGGACAAACAGCTCGCCTGCGCTCATATTAAATCCGAAGAGGGGAGGAGGTATCTCTCGGCGTTCGCGGCTGCCGTGAATTACGCCTGGGTGAACAGGCAGGTGATAATGTCCTTCGTCAGGGATTCTTTCTATTCCGTATTACGGATCGGGCCCAAGGAGCTCGGCGGGAGCCTCGTCTACGACGTGAGTCACAACATAGCCAAATTCGAGACGCACAAAGTGAACGGGGAAATGAAGAAGGTGTGCGTCCACAGGAAGGGCGCGACCAGGGCATTCCCCAAGGGGCATCCCCTGATACCCGACATATACAAGCACGTCGGTCACCCGGTGCTGATCCCGGGGGATATGGGCAGGGCGTCCTATGTGCTCGTAGGGACCGAGGCAGCGCTCGACGAAACGTTCGGTTCCAGCTGTCACGGGGCAGGGCGCATGATGTCACGGACGAAGGCGCTTAAGCTGGGCAGGGGGAGGGACATTATTTCCGAGCTCGGCGAGAAGGGGATAATAGTCATGGCTAAAGGCAGAAAAACTGTATTCGAAGAGATGCCCGAGGCGTATAAGCTTATAGACGACGTCGTCGACGTGGTCCACAACGCCGGTATTGCGAATAAGGTGGCGCGCCTGAGACCTATCGGCGTAATAAAAGGGTGAAAGCTATTACCGGCATCCGGCAATACCCTGTTTATACACTGGTTGTCTCCGTGCAAATCCAGATAAAAATGAACGCAGCGAAGGATTAATAGAGCCTCACTTCGCGGATTTCCGCAGCCTCTTCTTCACGGAAGCCACCTTGCTCTTCATTGTCACTTCCTTATCCCGGCGGTCGTCGATAATGATAGTGGTGACGACGCGCTTAATCCCTTTCTTGAACGAAGCCGAATGCATTTTCGCCGCGATCCTGAATATGTCCGCGTTCTTACCTTCAAGGAGTGTGCCCACGGGACTCACCTCGTATTTCACATTCTCGTTCTCCAAAACCCTCACCGCCTCGGCAATCCAGTCTCCGATACTGGGTGACGGTGTGCCTATCGGTATGACCGTAATCTCGGCTATAGCCATATCAAGACCCCCCTTTAAAAGAGAATTTGCGGACCCGGCACTCTATACACTCCAACTGTAGTATGAAAGGATCAGCCGCGATAATGCGGAACGCTCCGTAGTGAATAAACGTCATGACCGCATGGTCTCATTATAGCACGTGCGGCGGACATGGTTACAGGGGTAATTCTCGGTACAACGCGGGGTACGCCGGATTTTCGAATTGTAAGGCGGCAGCAGGGGGATATCACTGGCGGACTCCCAGATAATCAGAGTCTGGGGGGAAATGAATTGATATATAATGATAATTGGAAGAAGGAGGAATATGAGTCTATCCGAAAACGCTAAGAAGGTGCTTGAGGCGAGGTATCTCAGGAGGGATGACAAGGGGGTTGTAATCGAAACCCCGGAAGAGCTCTTCAGGAGGGTTGCGAAAGGGGTTTCCGAGGCTGAGCTGATCCATGGGGACTCCTCGTCAGCTCATATGTGGGAAGAGCGGTTTTATGAGATGCTGAGCACGCTCACGTTTCTTCCCAATTCGCCCACTCTTATGAACGCGGGCACTCCACTCGGACAACTGAGCGCCTGCTTCGTCCTGCCCGTGGACGATACAATCGAGGATATTTTTGATGCGGTCAAGAATATGGCTCTGATACAGAGGACCGGAGGGGGCACAGGATTTTCCTTCTCGAGACTCCGTCCCAAAGGCTCGGTCGTTTCGAGCACGGGAGGGGAGTCCTCGGGCCCGGTGTCCTTCATGAAGATATTCGACAGCGCTACGGAGAATATCAAGCAGGGCGGGAGGAGAAGGGGCGCCAACATGGGGGTTCTCAGGGTCGACCACCCGGATATACTCGATTTTATCACGGCGAAGCTTGAGGAAGGGGAATTGAGGAATTTCAACCTGTCTGTAGGCATCACGGACGCCTTCATGGAGGCCCTTGAAAGAGACGGGACATATGAGCTTATCGACCCCAGGTCAAGGGGTGTCTCGGGAAGCCTCCGGGCCAAGGATGTTTTTGAGAAGATCACCGAATGCGCATGGAGGACCGGTGACCCCGGCGTGCTCTTTCTCGACACGATAAACAAGGCTCATCCCCTGAGAGACCTCGGCGAAATAGAGTCCACCAACCCGTGCGGCGAGCTCCCTCTCCTCCCTTATGAGAGCTGCAACCTGGCTTCGATGAATTTATCAGCGGTTCTCGACGGTAAAGGGGAATCGGTCGACTGGGAGAATCTGGGAAGGCTGGTTCGGGACGGTGTACGATTCCTCGACGACGTAATCGATGTGAACAGGTTCCCCATCCCCGAGATCGGCTCGGTCACGAGGGGAAACAGGAAGCTAGGGCTGGGTGTAATGGGTTTCGCCGAGATGCTTATCAGGCTCGGTATATCTTATAATTCGGATGAAGCGGTGGATTTCGCAGACAGGCTCATGTCCTTCATTTATGATGAGGCGTTTCGCGCGTCGATGGGGCTTGCCGAAGAGAGAGGAGTGTTCCCGAATTGGGAGAGGAGCGCTTATGCGCGGCAGGGTAAGAGGCTGAGGAACGCCACTCTCACGTCCATAGCTCCCACGGGCACTATAAGCATCATTGCGGGGACGACCTCCGGCATAGAGCCTCTCTTTGCGCTGGCATACAGAAGAAAAAATGTACTCGGGGGCGAGACCCTATATGAAATAAACCCCGTATTCCTCGGGTACTGCAGGATACTCGGCCTCTCTCCCCACGACCGCTTTATCCGTGAGCTGCTCGAATCAGGCAGCATAAGCGGTGTGAAAGGCATCCCCGAGGATCTGATAAGATTATTCGCAACGGCGCTCGATATTCCGTATGAGCAGCATATAAGAATGCAGGCTGCGTTTCAGAAGCATGTGGACAATTCCGTCTCGAAAACGGTAAACATGCCTGAGAGCGTCAGTGTACGTGATGTGAAGGAGGCATATCTCAAGGCTTACGGTCTCGGGTGCAAGGGGGTTACCGTATTCCGTTACGGCTCGAGGAGACAGCAGGTGCTTGAGATCGGGACGGATGAGAGTGCGTTCGAGAAGGAGTATTTTATTAAATGCGATCCGGAAGCCTGCAGGCTTTAACCGGAAATTTTGTCACTCCCCCAAACCCCTTCCCTCGGCTTCCCTGTCGCCGAGAGGCATCTGTTCCTCTACCGGCGCCTGGTTTTCGAGGGGATATTCCTCACCTTCGGGAGCGGCGGGAAGTATCTCGGAAGCCTGCCCGGCCGTCTCCGAGTCCGCGCCCACTTCCTCGGAGGCCTGGTCGTCTGTCTCTGAGTCTTCATCGAGCGGCTCTGTGGGGGCTATGTCGCCGCCGACCTCTTCTGAAGCCTGATCGTCCGTTTCGGATACCTCGTCGAGCTGCTCAGCCGGCGTCCCTACAGGCTGTTCGGATATGTCGCCCACCGGTTCCGATACCTGGTCGAGCCCTTCTGTCTCGGGGTCTATCTGGAGCATGATCCCGCCGCCGGGGACGGTATACGCGTCCTCCCCGGCTAGGGCATTAATCGCACAGGTTATTCCGGTGCCGAGCACGAGCATGCACAGGTAACTCCCGGCCGTTCTCAATAGCGTTTTCATTTATGATCTCCTTTCCGTATCATCTTAACGATTCCTTAACATTGATCCGTATAATTCTAATAATAGTGCTTATATGCGGATTCGGCAACGGATTGCCGGGTTTAACGGTGACTTGGGCATCTGAAAGCATGAATCCGGTCACGCACGGTCTGCGAATGCCGGCCTACGAATGAACAAGATGGGATTTGAAATAACAGGTGTATTTTTATATAATAATTGACGCAGCGGATCCAGCCTGCCGAAGTGATACTAAACCGTGTTTGTATGTAAATTAAATCATACTCACCGCCCCGAAATAAATAAAAAGGGGCGAGTTGTAATTGATCTATGCACGCTTCCTGGAACCTCTTCGGAAATCTTTTTCCGGGAATGACCGGCGTCAGGGAAGATACGGAGGAGCAACTGCATGAAAAAGATAATGGGCAGTAGAGTAGAAAAGATCGAATCCCCGTATGATGGGATCAGCCTCAAGGATTATTATATCGAGAAGCGGCGCCTCCAGCTCGATCTGCTCCTGATGCAGCAGAGCATAGCGAAGAACGGGGAGAGGTGGTGCGTTTGCTTCGACGGCCGCGACGCCGCGGGCAAGGGCTCTACCATACTCCGGTTTACGCAGAACCTTATGCCGAAGTACTACCACATAGTGGACTTGGGGGTGCCGACGCCTAAAGAGTCCAAATACTGGTTCCACAGGTACGAGCAGCACCTGCCGGAACCGGGCGAGATAGTGTTCTTCGACCGCTCGTGGTATAACCGCGCGCTCATAGAGCCGACAATGGGCTATTGTACACAGAAGCAGTACGAGTATTTCATGGACAAGGTGCTCGACTGGGAGCACGAGCTCATCGACGGGGGACTCAAGATGGTGAAGTTTTACCTTTCCGTGGATCCCGAGCACCAGCTTTACCGTTTCCAGGAACGCCTGACCGATCCCCTCAAATTTTGGAAATTCTCGGAAAACGATTACAATGCTCGGAAGAAATGGGAGACTTTCACGAAGTACAAGGAACAGATGTTCGCCCATACGGCGTCCGAGAAGTCGCCGTGGGTACTCATAAACTCGAATTCGAGGAAGACATCGAGGCTCACCTGTATGCTCTATGTAGTGAGGTCCTACGGGAACAAGAAGTTCGTTCCGCTCACGGGAGAGGACGTGACGGAGACGCATACGATAGAGATAAACGGAGTCGCGTTCGACGGACTCAATAAATTACAATACTCAGTGCTGAAAGAACTGGCAGACGAGCAGAAGCTCCCCGTTCAGGACGTACTGACAGGACCCCAAAATGGATGAAGATATCACATTAGCCAATACGTTAAACCTGCCCCGTGTCAGGTCTGCGGGAGGGCTCGTATATAACGACAACTACCATATCCTCCTCATATTCAAGCGCGGAAAGTGGGACCTGCCCAAGGGCAGGTTCGAGATGGGATCCGACCCTCTCGAAACCGCGCTCAGGGAGATAAGCGAGGAGACGGGGCTCGACAAGAACAAACTCACTATTCAAGGGAAGCTCGTGTCCACGTGGCATACTACGAGGCACGAGAAAACAAAGTATCTGAAGAAAACCCACTGGTATCTGGTCCATTATCACGGCGAGGATTCAGACGTCGCCCCCCAGTTCAGGGAGGGGATTATAGAATGCCGCTGGGTGCATCTTCCCGACCTCGACAAGTACCGGTCGCTGCTGCTTCCGAGGATCGAGTACGTAATAGATTTCTGGCTGCAGAACCTGGCCTACGCCCCGAGGTTTTGAGAAACACGCGGGACCGGAAACGGCTTTTGGCGACAGCGCGATAGCGATTGTACTTATATCGAAGGAAAACTCCCGGTGAGGGGGAACGGGCGGCGCCGATTTAGAAGCATTACTCTTTGATAAGCTTGTTGATCTTATCTTTGTAAATGTTTTTGACGATCTCCCCCGAGTCGTCGATTATCTCAACCCCCATTTTTCCGGATAGGCTCCCCACTAGCCTGGTGCACCATTTGACGACGGCATTTACCCGTATTTCCTCATTGTCCTTTCCGGGATCGCTCTCATCCTGGAAGCCTATAACTATCCTGGTCCCGGCCGGGAATATATTCCGAGCCTCTATCTCGAAGCCGCGCTCGGATATGTTCACGGCGTACCCCATGAATGTCGGGTTCTCTTTCCCCAGCCTTATCCTCTTCCTGTAGGGAAGTCTCCTGGATTTTCTTTTTTCGCCCATAATGATGCCTCGGCCAATTATAACCCCATTTTTGCCCGTTCATTAGCTGGAGGGAAAGTCCATATAATCCGGCAGAACCCCGATTTACACACCATTCCAATATAGTTAATATTCATGGAGGTGAAAGGACTCCCGGCTGCGGCATGACTGATATCTAATATGAATCATTATATCTCTGTAATTTATAAAGCGGGGGTCTTAGCATCCTTATTCGTCGTTCTCGCCGTCTATTGCCATCCCTGCGCGGCCGATGAAAATCATGACTGGAGGAACGATTGGGGTCTACGGGAGGATTTCGATATAGCCATAGATACCGAGGGGTACAGTTTCCCCGTCTCCATCGCGTTCGTCCCCGAGCCGGGGAACGGCCCCAAGGACCCCCTCTACTTCGTAACCGAGCTCAGGGGGAGGGTTAAGGTCGTCACGAACGACAGGAGCGTTTACACGTTCGCCGAAGACATCTTCCGATTTAAGCCCATGCAGGAACTGCCTTCCCAGTCCGGGGAAGGCGGGCTCACCGGTATCTGCCTCGACCCCGTTCACGGATATGTTTTTATTACATTCGCATATGAGGACGACGATAAAGTCCTCAGGAACAATGTAGTGAGGTTCCAATCCGAACCGGAAACGTTTTCTCTGGAGCCAAGTTCTAAGCTCGCATTTACGGATATCTTTTATGACGCGGTAACCGGATTGTCCCATCAGATAGGACCGTGCCAGGTCGATAAAGAAACGCTCTACGTAGGGGTGGGTGACGGATATACCGTTTTCAACGTCGGCCCGGATGGACATAATACGAGCCGGAGCATCGACTCCGTACTCGGAAAGATACTCCGTATGACCCTCGATGGGAAGCCCCTCGGGTCGAACCCCTATTACGTTGACGGCGACACCGGGAAAGCGAGGAATTATGTCTGGGCCAAGGGGTTCAGGAACCCTTTCGGGCTCAAGGTAGTCAACGGGCGTGTGTTCGTTGCCGACAACGGCCCGTCTGTTGACAGATTTACCGAGGTGCGCGAAGGGGAGGACTACCTCTGGGACGGGACCAACTGGAGTATCGGGGCTAATTCGCTGCAGGTTTTGTCCCCTGCAACCGGAGTGACACAGCTCGACTTCCTTCCCGAAGATTCAGCAATTTTCCCGGAGGAGTACAGGGGAAGGTTTTATCTAACGCTATGCGGATTCCCGAGCACGGAAGTAATAAGGGATGCTGACAGGGGTATAGTCGGTCTCAGATACGGATTCGGGGATAATGAAATACTCAGCCCTCCGAATTACCTGTTAAAGTACAGGGGCGAGGGACTACAGATGGTAGTCGGCCTCGGTGCAGGCCCGGACGGTCTATATTTCCTCCCGCTTTACCCCGATGCCTCGGGAAGGAGTTACGTCCTCAAAATCGTCTATGAGAAGGGCAGCCGCTATCCTCAGGGTCTGGAGAATGTCACGAACACCTTCGGTTTTATTAAGGACCGCGGTTGTCTCACATGCCATACGTTTGAAGGACACGGATTGGGGGGAGACGGTCCGAGTCTTGATAAAGATGCTTTGATCGCAAGGATAGAAGAGAGAATAACGTCACCGGAATATTCCGAGTTCGTAAGCGAACTCGACAAGATGGACCGGGAGCCCTTCAGGAGCTTCAAAGAAGCCAGGAGGGAGGTTCTGGAGAAACGGGGACTCGATAAGATCAGTACCTGGATGAAGTACCGTATTATGGAGCCCAGGTTCGATAACCCTCACGCGCGCATGCCGAATATGGGAATTAGGGAGCGTAACGCAGAGATGGTCGTTGACTTCCTCTTGAGTGAAGAGAGGGTCGATGATAACAGGCTGGATATGCGTGTGAGGAGGTTTATGAAACATTTCATTCCGGAGCTGAAGTACAGATACCTCGTATATTCCTTCGCGCTCGGGTTTTCGTTGTCACTCCTCCTTCTGGGCGGTTATTCGGTGTTTCGAAAAAGAGTGCGCCGTTGATCTTTCGACAGGCGGTATCCGGCGTCAATCCGGGCATACGCACGCGATTATTTGCATCCTTTGACTGTATAGTTCATATTGAATCCGGGAGGGAATCTCGCCAATACAGGATTACGGATACATTGCGGCGGTATTATTTAATATCGACCACCATTTTGTAATGAACGTTTAATACGACGATGACGATTGAGTACTCCATGATTCTCCGGGCCGGAGTTTTCATATTTTTACTTTTGTTATTACTGTTTCATCCTTTATTCTTGCGGGCCGATGAAAATAGTAATGACTGGAGGAGAGAATGGTCTCTCGAAGAGGATTTCGATATAGCCATAGACACCGAGGGGTACCATTTCCCCGTCTCCATCGCTTTCGTCCCCGAGCCGGGGAGCGGCCCCAAGGACCCCCTATACTTCGTAACCGAGCTGAGGGGGAGGGTTAAAGTCGTCACTAACGACAGAAGCGTTTATACGTTTGCCGAGGATTTCATCAATTTCACTCCTCCGAAGGAGCTGCCCAACGCCTCCGGGGAGAACGGCCTTACAGGCATATGCCTCGACCCCGAAAACGGGTACGTCTTTGTTACCTTCGTTTACCAGGACGAGAATAATATTTTGCGGAACAATATCGCGAGGTTCGATTCCACGCCCGGTACGTTTTCACAGAAGCCCCTCTCAATGACCACGTTCACGGATGTATTATCGAGGGAAGGCTCAAGCCCCTCCCACCAGATTGGCCCCTGTCAGGTCTATGAAAACACCCTGTTCGTATCGGTCGGAGACGGGTTCTTAATTTATCCCGGAACTCGCAATTACTTTAGGAGCCAGGATGAAAATTCCGTTCTCGGAAAAATTCTCCGTATGACCCTCGGCGGCAAACCCGTAAGGTCGAACCCCTATTACGTCGATGACGATATTACGAAAGCCAGGAACTATGTGTGGGCAATCGGTTTCAGGAACCCCTTCGGGCTCAAGATAGTAGACGGGCGCGTTTTCGTCGCGGACAACGGCCCTTTGGTGGACAGGTTCATTGAAGTTCATAAAGGGGGGAACTACCTCTGGGACGGTTCGGATATGAGCATAGCTACGAATGCGGACGTTGTATTCGTGCCGGCTGCCGGTGTGGCACAGCTCGATTTTTACCCGGAGGGCCTGAATATCTTCCCCGAACGGTTCAGGGGGAAATTTTATCAAGCAATATGCGGCGACCCTGAAGACGATGTGACTGCAATCAAAGGACGGAGTGTGGTCACGCTGGATTACAGCTTCAAGCAAAACAAGGTTCTCAGCCCGCCCTCGACGTTTCTCAGGTACAGTGGTTCGGGTTTTCAATCGCTCGTCGGGTTAGCAATCGGCCCCGACGGGCTTTACTTCGTTCCTATTATGCCCATTTCGGACGGCAGGAGCGTCGTGTTCAAGGTGTCCTATGACCCGGAAAGCAAGCACCCTTATACTCTGGGTAACGAGACGAGCGCGCCCAGACTCCTCGAAGAGCGCGGCTGCTACGGCTGCCACACGTACGGCGAGAACGATTGGGGAAAAGCAGGCCCCAGCCTCGACAGCGAATTGCTCTTTTCGAGTATCAGCGGCAGGCTCTCAAGCGATGAATACATAAAGAGTGTGAAGGAGCTCGACAGTCAGGAGACCGAACCTTATAAAAGCTACAGAGAAGAAAGGTCGGAAGTCGTGAGGAAAAAGGGTATTGAAAAGGTCAGGACCTGGGTAAAATACCATATTGTCGAGCCCAAATTCGATAATCCTTATTCTCAGATGCCCAATCTCGGAATCGACGAAGAAGAATCGGAAATATTATCCATGTTCCTGGTCCCCGACGAGCCTGCTTGGAGGGTCCGGATGTGGCGGAAACTACATAAAGTGATTCCCGAGTTCAGATTCAGGCATCTGGCCTATTCTTTTCTCCTGGGGTTTGCCATAGCCCTTGTAATCGCGGGCGGCTACACGTTTATCAAAAGGCAGAAATAGATCCCCCGCTCGAATGCAGCTGCATACTATATAAACAAGGCGGCGGTAACCCCCCGCATCGTCCCCGCACGCCTTTACTAATATAGGTTTACGAAATATCATCATGCGGGCGGACCCGGAGTTGCTTAATCCGGCGTAACTCCGCTTATGGCGATAGTATGAGAAATAAATTTTTACTATCCATATCGATATGCGGTGTGCTAATTCTTTACACGGCCTCTTCGTCAGGGCAGGAGGAAAGCCCCGGTCTCTCACACCCGGAGACACTCGACCCTGTCGTCGTAACCGGGACTGCGTACCCGGCTGAGCTCAGCAAGAGCACGGGGAGCGTCACGGTCATAACCGGGGAGGAGATCGAGGCGAGTCATGCGGTGAGCGTGGGAGAGCTTCTGGAACAGGTCCCCGGGCTCTACGTCGATCAGCCCGCGTCCCGGGGAGGGGTGACGTCGGTCTATATACGAGGCGGAGATCCCAACTTCACGCTCGTCCTCATTGACGGGGTGAAGGTGAACGACCCCACGAACAGCCGGGGCGGGTCGTTCGATTTCTCGGCGCTCAGCACCGACAACATCGAGCGCATCGAGATCGTGCGCGATCCGATGTCGTCCCTCTACGGCTCTGACGCCCTGAGCGGCGTAATCAACATCATCACGAAGAAGGGCGAGGGGAAGCCGAAAGCGACTGCCGAAGCTATGGCGGGGAGATACGGGCAGTATCAGTTCCTGGGCGGTTTCTCGGGCGCGGGACCATACTACGATTACTCCGTCACGGGCTCATGGCTCGACGACGGGGAGCAGGTGGAGGGGAGCACGTTCAAAAGCCCGAGCGTGACCGCGAACCTGGGATTGATTAACAGGGACGATATGGAGATAACGTCCACTTTCAGGTATTCGCACATAGACAGCACGAGCTTCCCTGACGACAGCGGCGGCCCCGAATTCGCGGTACTCCGCGCTACGGACGACAGGAACATAGACCAGCTCCTCCTCGGCCTCGGCTATACACACAGCCCCGCCCTATGGTGGGAGTACGGCATCAAACTAAGTTATTACAATACTAAAGAAAAGTTCTCGTCCCCGGGCGTGGCGCCAGGCGAGCGTGACCCTTTCGGTATACCTCCCAACGAATCCGACAGTGAATATAAAAACTACGACGCGAATATTACGAGCACATTCTCCGCATATCCAGGCCTCGATGTTGTGGCGGGGTTCGAGGCGGAATTCCAGGACGGGTCGAGCCGCGGGATGATCCTCGGCGAATTCCCCCTGCCCGCTGATTTCGACCTCAGCAGATACATATTGTCCCCTTATCTGGAACTGCAGTTCGGCATGGTAGAGAACCTTTACGTCGTGCTTGGCGCGAGGGAGGACTTCCCGGAAGGGTTTGACCCGGCCTTCAGCCCGAGGGCGGGCGTATCCTATAAAATCGCCGCGACCGATACGATACTCCGGGGGAGCTGGGGGGAAGGGTTCAAGCTCCCGTCCTTCTTCTCACTCGCGAACCCGATAGTCGGGAACCCCGACCTCGTGCCCGAAGAGAGCAGGAGCCTCGACCTCGGAATAACCCAGAATCTATGGGACGACAAGCTCGGCGCTCAGTTCAACGTCTATTACAACGAGTTCAAGAACCTCATAGACTTCGAGGAAGGGCCGCCGCCTATTCTCGTCAACCGCTCCAGGGTGACGGTCAAGGGGTTCGAGCTTATCGGGAATATCCGCCCCTGGGAAGAGCTAAGCTTGAGCGGGAGCGTGAGTTACGCCGACAGCGATATAAAGGGCACGGGCGAAGAGCTTCGGAACCGCCCGAAGTGGTGGGGAGAGCTCTCTCTCCTTTACAGTCCTTCCCCTACCGTCAAGTTCAGCCTGGACGCGGTGTTTACGGGGAGCGTCCCCGATTCCTCGATACCGACCGGGGACGTAACGCTCGACCCCTATGACGTTTACAACGTCGCCCTGACCTGGACGCCGTTCGGGAGGGTAAGCGCGTACGTCGCCGTCGATAACCTGTTCAACGAGGAGTACGAGCAGTTCGTAGGCTTCCCCGCGCCGGGGGTAAGCCCGAGAGCCGGTATCAGGCTCACGTTCTAACACACGTAGTGTGTTTCTATGATTCTTCCATACCTATTCCGCTTAAACCAGTAACAATGCCCAACCCGTTCGTGCTGAGCTTGTCGAAGCACGCATAATGTGCAGCAAAGAACCTGCGCTCGTATACGATACTTCCCATCCTCCTCAGGTAAAATCAGCAATGCAGCCAAACCCGTTCATTCTGTGCTTGTCGAAGGTTCATAATGACAGGGTTGGGGAGACGACGGAGCATCGAAGAAACCGTAAAACACACAATGTGTGCTGACCGCTGCATAAGATTGACACAAATGCCCGCAGTATTATATAATCCCTGCAACTCTTTATTAATTAATGGAGGCAAAATGTCGAGAAGTGGAATCAATTTATTCCCATTAGTTATTATTCTATGTGTTACACTCGCGATCTGGTCTCTTGATGCAAACGCTCAATCCTTCTTGCCAGTCGGGCCACAAACAGATGTGCCTGTAGACACGGTAACCGGGGGCGGGTGGATCGAGTGTTACCGGGATCTCTATATTAACGAACTGGATGCCGACACAGTGTTAAGGATCTGTCCCGGAGAGCGATTGATGCTGTCCTGCAGCCCGACCGGAAGTTCTACCCTGGCCCTGCTTGCCCAGGGTGATCGGAGCGATGTCATTTTTGATACGGGTAATAGCGCCAGTTCTCTACACGTAGCCAACGGTGTCGGATGGTATTTTAACGACACCGACGTATTCTCATGGGGATTTGTCAGAGAAGGGGACAACGTACAAAAAGAGAATTGCGATACTGATACCAGCGGTGCAAACGATGAAAGGCTGTGCTGGCACTTGTCTGATGATGGGGGATATCGATGCGGAGCGATAACAGGCCTGAATGAGTCGGATTCCTTTGAGCGCATTGTCTATACGTCTGCACCGCCGCCCATCCCCACTCTTTCCCAATGGGGTGTAATAACTATGGCGGGAATTTTAGGGATAGCCGGATATATCGTTATGCGCAGAAGGAAAGTAACGGCTTAAAAAAATACCGAAAACAGTAGATTCGAAGGGGGGCTTCGGCTCCCATACCCGCACTGTTATGATAAGAAATACTCATGTGGAGCCGGTTGATTCCCTAAGGCGGTCCTGGAATCAGTGGATGACAGCAACTGTTTGAGAATCAGATTTGAGTTCTGGCATATTCAAGCATCTTTTCTGGCATCTCACTCTGTCTTTGAATGCGGAACACTTCAGAACGTCATCGTATGTCCTATATGTAAAAATACTCGGTCGGAACTTCGCTTCCACTATCGTCTTTCGGAACGGGCAGTAAAACGACTTCATTACGGACCTATGGGACAAGTTGCGATCTTCTTCTAGTAAGTAAAAAGACACAGCAACTAGTAAAACAAAAGCGAGAATAAAAGCAAATGGAACAAACAAAAAACTTAGTAGAAGTAAGACACTAAGAATGATGCCTGCCATAATAATTGAAATAACTTTATTGAATTTACCCATTTAATTCACCCCCAAATACCGTTATTTCATTATAATTTAATGTGCATATTTTATGCCACATTGGTATTACTATAACTCCCTATGTAAGTTAGCTATTTATTGCTGAGCAAATTAAGAAATGTCCGAAATGTCAGATCTTATGACACATTTCGATTATACTTACTCCGGGGCTCCCTATATGTCACGGAACTAAAGTTGCTCCTTGCCTGCGAACGGGCCTTTAATCCCGCCCTGAATGGAAAGCCTGTAATAGTTCTATTGGTTTTGCCGTTAACCAAAAACAGGGCGTAATATACACCTCCCTTCTTGGGGAGTCCGGCCATTTCACGATCCCCTTGTTGAAGTGCCGGAAGGGTACAGGTAAATTAGAAATTCCTCTGTACTAGAAGATCGCTGGAAAAGGGGAATAATAATACTTAGTACATTCCGTGTAACTATCTGTAAACATTACCATGCGCCCGTAGCTCAGTTGGATAGA
>Ga0155644_1148_pt1 | contig 29623 bp, 29 predicted proteins | sample RifCSPhighO2_12_FD_107301 | JGI IMG/M metagenome (GOLD analysis project Ga0155644, IMG submission 107301) | Candidatus Dadabacteria bacterium RIFCSPHIGHO2_12_FULL_53_21 | reverse complement strand
ACCGCCGCGATCTACGGCTTCGGGAGGTCCGAGGAGATCGTGGGAAAGGCGCTCACCGAGTATGGGCAGAGAGATAAAGTCGTAATCGCGACCAAGGCCGGTCTCGACTGGACCACCGGCAAGGTTTACCGGAATTCAACTCGGGGCCGCATCATGAAAGAGATCGAGGACTCGCTTCAGAGGCTAAGGACGGATTACATAGACATATACCAGATACACTGGCCCGATTTCGATACCCCGGTTGAAGTCGCGGCCGAAGCTATGAATGATCTCCATAAGGCCGGGAAGATAAGGGCGATAGGAGTGAGCAACTATTCCGTCGGGCACATGGACGCATTCAGGCGCATAGCTCCCCTCCATATCTCGCAGCCCCCGTATAACATCTTCGAGAGGGCGATAGAAGAAGATATTTTTCCATACTGTGACTCGAACGGGATAACCATGCTTTTTTATGGGGCTATCTGCCGCGGCTTGCTCAGCGGAAGGATGAATGGGGACACGAAGTTCGAGGGTGACGATATACGGAAGGCGGACCCTAAATTCAAGCAGCCGAAGTTCGGAGAGTATTTAAAAGCCGTGGAGAAGTTGGATGCTTACGCACGAAGTAAATACGGGAAGAGAGCGATCCACCTCGCGATACGCTGGATGCTCGACAGGGCTCCCAATCATATAGCGCTCTGGGGAGCGAGACGGCCGGACCAGCTCGATCCGATTCCGGAATTGAATGGATGGTCACTCGATAAAGACGACTTTCAAGCCATAGACAACATTCTCGCGGAAACTATAAAAGACCCCTTTGGACCCGAATTCATGGCGCCCCCCGAGCATAGGCCCGGGGTCTGACATTTATTCAAGCGGTGCGAATGAGTCCGGATGGATTATTTGTCCGCGTTTATACGGATTTGAAAGTATCGAAAAATTGCGGTTTGAGCTCGTCCATATTCTCGAGTATCAGGTGCGCTCTTTCGAACGCTTCCGGGCTCAGCCTTTTGTCAGGGATCGCTATACAGTACATACCCGCGCCCGTCGCCGACCTCACACCGTTGATCGAGTCCTCGATCGCCACACATTCGGACGGCCTTACGCCGAGCACTTCCGCCGTATGGAGGTATATGTCGGGGTGCGGCTTCCCGTTTTCCGTGCTTTCCCCCGATACCACGGCATCGAAATAGCTATGGAGCGAGAACATATCGAGCACGAAATTGATCACCCTGAGCGGGGAGCTCGAAGCCACGGCCAGCAGGTATTCTCTCAGTTTAAGCTCGTCTAAAAGCGGCGTCAGGCTAGGCACCACTTCGAGCTCTTCCTCGTAAATGGCGGTCAGTATCTCGATCCTCTCCGATATGATTTCATCGACGGTCTCATCGAGCGAGAACGTATCTCTCAGGAGCTTTCCCGAATCCTTCTGGTTCAGGCCCACGATCAGGTCCCTGTACTCCGGACTGTAATCGATGTTCCTCCTCGAGAGCAGTACCCTCTCCGTTTTCTCCCAGAGTGGCTCGCTGTCTATCATTACGCCGTCCATATCGAATATGACCGCTTTTATCATGGGTTATAGCGAATGTTCCTTTTTAATTAATTTCGGGGCCAGGTTATAATTAGGATATGAGACTACCTGAGAAATCCCTGCTGAAAAAGACACAGCCGGGGATACCAGGGTTTCCCATATGGCAGAGACGAGCCCTGGCTATAACTTGAAAGTAAGTTTATCAGAACACCCGGGATTGGTTATAGGTATCCACTAGACACCCCCACCCAAATATATCCATGAGACCCCGCCTGTTACCTCTCGGTTAGTCTATTACTATGCCGAAGTTAAACGAACCTGTGACAGGAGGATAGTACGACGGCGCATAATAAGACGGTGCATAATAAACTGGCGGTGGTGCATAGATCACAGGGGGCGGAGGAGCGTAATATACGTAAGGCCTTGGATAATATGCGGGCCCGTAAAAGAAGTTGGCATTAAAATAAGGGCCGTTATTGTAGCGGTATCCGCCGTTATTGTAACGGTATCCATGGTTATTGTGTTTATAATGTCCGTGTCCGTTACGAGCCAAGCTTGAAGCAGGAACGGCTATGACGAAAGCAATAATTATTAAAATTGGAAATATTAATCTTTTCATTGTTATCTCCCATGAATCCAGCCTTGTAGGTATATAAACCTGCTTCGTCCTAAAATGTTACGAACATATTGTTTTTGACATCTAAATCCAATTATTCCTGATATTCAGGCGGACTCCTACAATTATTTTAGCTGGAGCGAAAGTTTACGGATTACAGGAAAATACTGCGTGTTTTAAGGCACATCCGGGTCGACGTGAACGGTTACTTCGGCGTTTCCGATTCTTTCTTTGATCGCTCTCACAATCTCTTCCGCTATTTCATGCGACTCTACGAAGGTGAGCGTGTGGTCCATGACTACATGGCATTCAACGAATTTTACCGCCCCGGCGTTCCTGGTTTTAAGCTTGTGATAGCTCTTGACGTCCGGATTGAATGTCATGATCACATCTTCAATCTTCCTGACGGTATCGGGCGGGAGTTCTTTGTCCATCAAGATGTCTATAGACTCGATCAATATATCCTTTGTCGACCAGACGATTAATGCCGCGATGAGGATCGAGATTATAGAATCGATAATGTTTAGCCCTGTGATTTTTATAATTAGCAGCCCTGCCAGTATTCCCCCGTTCGTATATGAATCGAATTTGTAATGCAGGCTGTCGGCGCTGAGTATTAAGCTTCCGGTTTCCTCGGCGACCCTCTTGATGTGTCTCGTGAGGAAGAAACTGACGACCATGGAGAAGGCTATGACCGCGATTCCCCAGCCGACCGATACCAGTTTTTCTCCTTCCAGGAGACGGAAGACCGAAAGGTATATTAGATAAACGGCGGAGGATCCTATAATGAATGTCTGAAACAGCCCCGCGAGCCCCTCGGCTTTCCCGTGTCCGAATTTGTGGTCGTGGTCGGCCGGCTTTTCGGATTTCCGTATCGAATAGAAATTAATGGATGACGCCATGACATCCAGAAAAGAATCCACAGCTGAAGCGAGTACGCTTATCGAATTAGTCAGAATTCCGAAAACGACTTTTATAATGATTAGTACGAGGGATACACTTATAGAGAGGAGGGCAGTTTGGAACTTTTTATTTTTACTTATTTCTCTGCTGCTTAATGACAACTTGTTTTTTACTTGCCGGTACAGTTTTATTTACGTCGACGGAAGATCGATTAACGCTATGAAGAGTGATGATTATTCTCTACAGGAGTGCCGTCCGCGATGACGATTTTCTCAGACGCTCCACCTCTTCAGCTTCTCTTCAACTTTACGGTTTAGCTGCTCCCTGTATTCTTCGATATCGATTTTGATTCTCGATGCGCCCGTATGCATAGCGGCTTCGGCTACAGCGACTGATTCCCAAACGAGTACCCTGGGGTCAAACGGGGAGGGGACGATATACTCGGGACCGAAATCGAAATGTTTTTTGCCGTAAGCTTTTGCTACTCCTTCATCCGCTCCCATTTTGGCGAGTTTTGCCAAAGAATATGCTGCAGCGACCTTCATTTCTTCGTTTATTGCCTTGGCCCTGACGTCGAGCGCTCCCCTGAATATGAAGGGGAACCCCAGAACATTGTTTACCTGGTTCGGGTAGTCGGACCTTCCGGTGGCCATTATTACGTCCTTTCTGGCGGCCTTGGCGTCCGGGAAGGAGATTTCCGGGTCGGGGTTCGCCATTGCGAAGATGATAGGCTTGTCCGCCATGGACTTAACCATAGCTTTATTGACTGCGCCTCCTGTCGACAGACCCACAAAAACATCGGCTCCCTTCATCGCGTCTTCGAGAGTCCTTGCGCTCGTATCCACTGCGAATTTTTCTTTCTGGGGGTTCATGTTCGCCTCTCTCCCCTTGTATATAACCCCGCGGCTGTCGCACATTATCATGTTCTCTCTTCTTGCGCCCAGGTGGATGAAGAACTCGGCGCAGGCTATTGCGGCAGCCCCCGCGCCGTTGAATGTCATTCTGAGCTCGCTTATCTCCTTCTTTACTAATTCGCAAGCGTTGAGCAGTCCGGCTCCGGATATTATCGCCGTTCCGTGCTGGTCGTCGTGGAACACCGGGATATCCATTTGCTTCCTTAATTCGTCCTCGATGTAAAAACACTCAGGAGCCTTGATGTCTTCAAGATTGATTCCCCCGAACGTCGGCTCCAGATACTTCACCGTCTTGATGATCTCATCGGGATCGTCCGTGTTTAGTTCGATATCGAAGGCGTCTATCCCGGCGAACCTCTTAAATAAGACGCTCTTCCCTTCCATAACCGGCTTGCCGGCGAGGGCTCCTATTTTCCCGAGGCCCAGAACTGCCGTACCGTTCGATATGACGCCTACCAAGTTTCCTTTATTCGTGTATTCATAGGCGAGATGGGGGTCTCTGTAAATCTCCATACAAGGCTCCGCCACGCCCGGTGTGTAAGCAAGAGATAAGTCCCACTGCGTCAAACAGGGCTTCGTCGGTACGACCTCTATCTTCCCTTTTCGGCCGACACTGTGGTAATCCAGAGCGGCTTGCTTCATCTCTTTTTCTTTATCATCAGCCGAATTAGACATGTAACAATAATCCTCCGTTTATTTTTCCTTTTGTGTATGTTCGGATATTCATGATGAGTCTTTGCGTTAGCTCTTCACTCCGCATCCGCAGCCCGCTGGACTGCATCCGCATCCGCCGCCTGCATGGCTCGATGGGGAGACCTCACCCTCGGACTTTATCCCGAAAGGGGAGAATTGCTTTTCTAAATTCTTGCTCTGGCACGCAGCGCACTTAATCGCTTCTTCGCTGTTCAGGACTAAAATTTCGAATGACTCTTCACAGTCGAGACACCTAAATTCAAATATCGGCACTCTTTGGGGACCTCCGTCACCCTAATGATTGGAAAGTATTATAAATTTATATCAACTGTAGTCAACGTGGTAATTTTCCGGTTATTTTCTGGAAATAATCCCAGATCATCGGAAGATTTGTAGTATAACCGGGATAATCATTGATGTTAAGGAACGATTTGCCCCTATGTTACTGCATGCTGTCCGCAATGAAATGGCTTATTTCGGACACATCGCCTCTATGAACCAAGGCCCCGATATAATCGTTCCCCGGGTCGAGTTGAAGTATCGTCCACTTCTCGTTCAATATTTCGAGGCGACTAGAGGCGTCGGGAGATTTTATAACAGAAGAAAAATCCAGATCTTTCAGGCCGGACGAGAAGCCTGTCCCGACCGCTTTCGAATATGCCTCTTTTATTGTCCACAAGCTCATGAAAGACCGGTCTTTCATAATGTCCGGACGTGAATGATAATATTCCCTTTCACCCGGAGAGAAGAATCGCTCGAGGATCTTTTCCGGCCTCATGACGCCCCTCACATATTCGACGTCGACGCCGACCGCTGCCTGTACGCCGACTGCGCATAGCGCCAGGCTGCGGGAATGGGATATATTGAAATTTATTCCCTTCAGGTTGGATTCGGCGGGTAATCCGGGCTTCCCGCGCTCATTATATTCAAATTCTATGCTCGCGGGCCTTATATTCAAATAACGGCCGAGTATTGTTCTCAGGTAACCGCGGGCAATAACGAATCTGTCACGGTAATCCGTAAGACCGAGCCTCATCGCCCTTTCTTTTTCGTCATCCGATAGTACATGTTTAAACAGCTCCCGGGGCCCTACTGCCGGGTTGTCGAGGGCTATTTCCCATACATGGATTTTGCCTTCGCTTATGTCCGGAAGGACATGAGGATTTTCACGATTCCCGCTAAACGAATTCACAGGTAAATCATACAGGGGTTCTGAGAGGTTTCTCAACTTTTCAGAATGATTTCCAGAAATCGATTCCAGCCCAGTCGAGCGTCCTCTGGCCGTAAATATTGAGATAATAGAGGTTGTTGGTGACCATCAGTATGCCCACGACGATTAACGTCCCGCCGACTATGATTTTATAGAGGCTGTAGTGACGCTTTATCCATCCGAACGCGGTGAGGGCTTTCGAAAGGGCAAGTCCGGTGATGATGAAAGGTAAACCGAGGCCGATCGAATAGACGAACAGCAGGGCCGCCCCTTTTCCCGCCCCTTCCGCCGTACTCGCATAAAGAAGAATCGATGCCAGTATGGGCCCGACGCACGGAGTCCATCCGAATCCGAACGCAATGCCGAGAAAAAATATGCCTATGAGGCCCAGTTTGCCGCCCGTGAAGTATAGTCTCCTCTCCCTGTAGAGCTGGGGTATCTTGAGGATATCCATCGAAAAAAGCCCGAACAATATTATTATCACACCCGAGATTCTGAGGAGCAGCACCTTGTTCTCATGAAGGAATGTACCTATGTATGAAGCGGACGCGCCAAGCGTGACGAACACAGTCGAGAAGCCGAGCACGAAGAGGAGGCTCGGGATAAGTATCCTCCCTGTCTTTCCTTCGGTCGCCTCCCCTGTGAGTTCCTCGAAGGACATTTTGGAAACCATGGATACGTAACCCGGGATCAGCGGGAGCACGCACGGCGAGAGGAACGAGATTATCCCCGCAAAAAACGCTATGACCCAGCTTATCTGGACTTCAGCGGGATTCACTCTGCAATCTCCTCCATATAAAGTTTGAACTTCTTTTCTCCATCTTTCCCGACGAACGGTCCGTAATTTTTAATCGTTATGTTACCTTCTTTATTTATGAAAAATGTAGCCGGGAGTGCCACCACTTTATACTTCGAAGACACCTCGCCCGGCTGGTCGTAAAGGTTGGTATATGTAATTCCGGAATTTTTGATAAATTCCGATGCGTTCGTTCTGTCGTCCATGACATCGACGCCCAGGAACACGACGTCTTTGTCTTTGAACCTGTTCCACATCTTTTCGAAAAGGGGTAATTCCTCTTTACACGGCCCGCACCACGTGGCCCAGAAATTCAGCACTACCGGTTTTCCTTTGAAGTCTTCTAGGCTGATTTTTTTTCCGCCGTCCACCGTTTCGAGAGAAAAGTCCACTGCCGAATTTTGATCCGAACCGCTTCCCGGCTCCCCGTTTCCCTGTTCACATGATAAAAGGGTCATAATCAGAAACAAGGCGGGCGCGGCAAACAGGAACCTTCTCTTCATAGAATCTCCTCGTGGCATAATGCGCTGTTTAAGAACCCTCAATAATATACCATTCATATTATTTTTATGCCGATATGATGGGATACGAAGTACCGGGCGAATTGGATTCAGGTTCGGGCGAACCCATACTTCTAAGTTTAACGCTTCTTTAAGCTCAGGAATCGAAATTTATTCTTCTGCCCTGAGTCTTGTGAGCATCCCGGGATCGATATCCTCCGCTGTATCGACATCTTTCAATGTATCAAGGAACTTATGACTAAGATTCTTTTCTATAATATGGTTGAGTGTCCGGTTAAATACGGTATTGGTACCCCAATCAATATCTTCGAAAAGTATAGGCTCGTAATTTTTAAGTCCCATCAGGTAATACCCCCCGTCCTCGGCGGGGCCGAGGACGACGTCCGTTTCTTCGAGGAGTCTGAACGCGGAGCTAACCGTGTCTCCCGTGATTTCCGGAACGTCCGTCCCTATCAAGACCGTTTTTTCGGCCCCTTCGGAAAACACCCTCTCGAATGCATTCGACATCCTGTCTCCGATCGTCCCCGGGGACTGGGGTTCGTAAGAAACATTGTCGATTCCCAGCCACAGCCTGACGTCCTTTTCTCTATCCGGCGGATCAAAATAAATTACGGTTCCATATGCGTCCGGCCTCCATACCTTCCCGATTATTCTCTTCGCCATTTGCGAATATATTTCGGTCGCACTTTCCGACCCCAGTTCCCGTGCGATTCTTGTTTTTACTTTTCCGGGCTCCGGGTATTTAACGAATACGATAAGGATACTCTCTCGATCTCTATACGGCATTTGGGTTTAGTGGAGGCATTGAAGTTGTAACGGGAGTTTATGCGGTAGCCCCGCCGCAGCTGCTCCCCGAGCCCGCCGTACACCCGAAGCAGTGCGAGGCGAAGATAATCCTCCTCCTGGTGAGGCCTTCGTAATCGAAATTAAAAACCGTCATGGGCTTGCCGCTTCCTCTTATCTCTAAATCCAGCATCTGGTTGAAATCGCAGTCAAATATCCTGCCGTCATAGCCTACGCTCACGAGCGACCTGCACATCACTCCCTCGGCGGCTGCCGGGTTGTATGCGTTTACGAGCCTGGTCATGTATTCATCGTAGGCGTCTAGTTTTTTAAGCTGCTGCTTGAAGCGGTTGATAGGCATGTTCGTTATCGTGTACAGGTTGTTAAAGACGATGCCGTACTTTCTTTGCAGCTCTCTTTTAAAGTCCGATTCGAGGCTTTTCTGGGGCGGGGGAAGGAAGACCCCTGCCGGATTATAAACGAAATTCAGCACGAGCCCCGAATCGTCCCTGCCGTATCCCACGGCGTTTAAGAGCAATATGGCCTGTATGCTTTTCTCGAATACCCCCTTACCCCTCTGCTTGTCCGTGAAATATTCCTGGTAGTAGGGCAGCGACGATATAACTTCCACCCCGTTCTCGGCGTAGAACCGGGGGAGGTAGGATTTACTCTCCCCTGTTACAGGGTTCCCGTCTATCGTAACTGTGAGGTTGTGCCTGACCATGACGTGCTTGCAGAGTTTTACAGCCTCACGCACGAGGTGGTCGAAGTGCGGATTCAGCTCCGGGGCCCCTCCGGTGATATCGAGGTTCTTTATCTGTTGATGCTCACCGAGGATTTCCAGGCACCGGTTTGCCGTATCGAGGTCCATCTGCTCGGTCCTTCTTGGCGAGGCGTCGACGTGGCAGTGTACGCAGGACTGGTTGCAAAGCCTCGTAACGTTCACCTGCAGCGTATCGATGCCGAGAGGAGGAAGCTCTTGCCTCTTATCCCCGAGCGTTTTATAAAAATTGTATTTGACCTCGTCGCTCGGGTCTATCGACACAATTTTTCGCTTGAGCGCGTGAGCCTGGGACATCCGGTGCTCCTATACTATTCCGCTAGGGGTGAGTCCCTAGTCTCAATCTGTTCATTCCGGGAATCACAGCGCGCCCTGCTTTTCGAGCGCGTTATGCATCTGAATCCCGTGTATCAGCGTAATACCCGCTTCCATTGACGCCGCCACGTGTATTGCCTCGGTCATCTGCTCGGGGTCGGAGCCAGTCTCCAGACACTGAGTCGTGTACGCGTCGATGCAGTAGGGACACTGCTTCACGTGTGCGACGGCGAGCGCGATCAGGGCTTTTTCTCTCTTAGTCAGCGCGCCGTCCTCTCCCGTCGCGGCGTTGTAATAATCGAGAAACTTCTTCATCAGCTCCTGGCCGAATTTCCCCATCTCGGAAAACCGCTTTAAGTCTTTCGGGTCATAGTAATCCATCACGTTCCTCCCATGGTTCTGGTATCTGATATGTCAACAACAACCGGTGCCGCCGTTAGGCGTGCAGCAGGGGTTATCGCCCGGCTTCCTGCCTGACTCTGTTATGGTGAACATCCCGGAATACGGGGCCGCGGAAAGCTTAAGGGCGGTATCGGTGCATACCTCTACTGCCTGATTTCTGGGAAAAACATGACCCTCCTCGTCTATTACGACCTTGAAGGGGCCTTTGTATGCGGCGTGCTGCCCTGCGTAGACGCAGCCCGATGTCTTCTGGAATTTGTAGCCCCTGACCGTGACCGAATAGAATTCGATGTTTTCGATACTCTTCCAGTATTTCCTGTCGAGCACCTCTATCCCGAAGAAACCGGCCTGTTCCAGGTACGAGAGGAACCGGTTTTCGGTAAGCGATCCCGCGATACACTCGCCCAAAAGCTGCTCGTCTTTTTTTAGAAGTTCTGGAATCTCGCGGTCGGAAACTATATCGGATACGACGACCCTCCCGTGGTCCTTGAGCGATCTCCACATCTCCGAGAATACTTTTCTCTTGTCCGGGGAAAGGTTGATAACGCAATTGGATGTAATAAGGTCTGCTGATTTTGTGTCTGCGGGTATCTCTTCGAGAAACCCCTTCCGGAATTCGACGTTACTGTAACCCAGGTTTTCCGATACGGCGCCCTTATGTTTATTGGCCACTTCAAGCATCTCGTCGGTCATGTCTATGCCGATGACTTTTCCTTCCCTCCCGGTCTTTTTAGACGCGATGAAGCAGTCGATACCGGCCCCGGAGCCGAGGTCGAGAACAGTTTCCCCCGGTCTAATCCCGGCGAGGCTGATCGGGCTTCCGCAGCCGTAGAACCTGTCTATTACCTCCCCGGGTATATGGCTCGTCTCTTCGGCCGGGTATCCGCCCGGACAGCATAGGCTCGCCCGGGGTTCTTTGGCCGCCCTGCTGTAGAATTCTTTAACGCTCTCTCTCGTGGCGTCTTTTGCCTCCATATACCGATGTCCTCCTTTCTTGATTGTATATGCGGATATTGGGAATTTATATCTATTCTTGCATTTCCGTAACTCGATGTAAATAGGGCTTTCGGCCCCCTAGTCAGGATTAATACGTTGAAATCGAACATTTAGATGCTTATTATCTTTAAAAGTTTCGTGTTATAGCATCCGGTTTTCCGAGTTTGAAGAGCGAGCGTCGGGTTTGTTTATATTTATACCCTGTGCTAAAAGCGGACGGCGGGTATTGTTATGTCATGACACTCGAAGCCGGTGCGGTGCGGGGTGGAGATTAGACAGGGTTCTCATATGAAATTAAAAGCGGTGATTTTTGATTTCGACGGTGTTATAGCCAACACGGAGCCGATACATCTGGGCGCCTTCCAGAGGACCCTCGACGGCCTCGGTATACGTCTTACTGAAGAGGATTATTACGCCAGATACCTTGCCTACGACGATAAGACATTCTTCAGGAGGTTTCTCGGAGACCGGGATTATGAGCACGAAGAGGCTTTGATTGCGGAGCTGATTCAGAGGAAATCCGGCCATTACGATAACTTGATAAAGGGTAATATCGAGATCCTGCCGGGGGTGAGGAACTTTATCGAAATGATTGCCGGGAAATACCGCATCGCTATAGGCTCGGGAGCGATGAAGGGTGAGATTGAGGATATACTCGAGTTCGCCGGCATCAGAGGACTTTTCGAGATAATTGTCTGCGCCGAGGATATAGAGAACTGCAAGCCCGCCCCTGATGTGTACCTGGAGGTTTTAAGAAGATTGAACGAGTCGTCTTCCGCTTCGGAGAACATATCGACGGATGAATGCCTCGTCATAGAGGATTCCGTTTCCGGTATCAAAGCTGCCCTCGCTGCGGGTATGAAATGTCTGGCTGTAACAAACTCATATTCGGCTGACGAGCTTTCAAGCGCCCATATGGTAAGAGAGAGCCTGAGCAGTGTCGGGACCGAGGACCTGAGCGCATTGTTCTGATAACTCCTCGGACGACAACGGCCGCTCCTCCTTCACTTATTCACTTTGCGAGCTCCCTATTCCTCCGTAGAAATTGAGAAATGCCTTAACTCCAATTACTATTACTCTATGGAAATGTACGCTCTTATAATGGCGGGCGGAGAGGGGAGGAGGTTCTGGCCCCTGAGCAGCCGGAATAAGCCCAAGCAGTTCTTATGCCTCACCGGCGAGAAATCCCTGATAAGGCAGACCGTGGACAGGGTCCTGCCGCTCGTCCCGATAGAGAAAGTGTTCGTGGTCACCGTCGCCCGATATGCCGAAGAGACCCTGAAGCATATCCCGGAACTCCCGGAGGAGAACCTCATACTCGAGCCCGAGGGGAAGAACACGGCCCCATGCATCGCCTACGGCACGCTCAGAATGACGGATTCCGCCAAAGACCCTGTGATAGCAGTCCTGCCTGCAGACCATGCGGTAGGGGACGACGAGGGGTTCAGGAGCGTTCTGCGTTTCGCTTGCGAAACCTCGGGCGTCGAGCTTGAGAACGGCCATTACCCGCTCATCACGCTTGGCGTAACCCCGACCGCGCCCGAGACGGGTTACGGGTATATAAAGTCGGCCCGGAAAGTCGTGTCCTCCTCAGGCGGACACAGCGCGCACATGGTGGAGAGGTTTACTGAAAAGCCCGATTTGAATACCGCGCTCGGTTTCCTAAAGGAAGGCGGGTATTACTGGAACAGCGGGGTGTTCGTGTGGAAGGCCTCGTCGATCATCTCCGATTTCTCTAGGATTATTCCGGGCTGGTACAGGCACTTCGGTAAGATATCCGAGAGCATCGGAAAGGCATCTGAAGAAAAGGCGGTTTCTTCCTTTTATAAAGCGATCGAGCCGGGCTCGATAGACAAGCTGATACTCGAGCATTCCGATAATACCGTCGTCATACCGGTGGGCTATCCCTGGAGCGATGTAGGGAGCTGGAAGACGCTCGACGAGTTTCTGCGTACGGGCGAGGATGAGAATATCTTTCGCGGGAGCGGGGTTTCGGTCGATTCATCCGGGTGTCTCGTCTTCGGGGACAAAAGGGTGATAGCGCTCGTGGGGGTAAAGGATCTTGTGGTGGTTGACTCGGAGAACGGCATATTGATACTCGACAAGGAAAAATCCCAGGATGTAAAGAAGGTAGCCGAGGAACTTAGTAAAAAGAATAAAGATTAGTTACCAACCTGCCATAATTAATTGATATTTATTGTTTATTGTCCTAAAATTATATAGAAGCTCAGGAATCGGAGAATAAACGGGACTTAAAATCATGAGAGAAGGGAATATCTTCATAGTATCGGGTCCTTCCGGGGGCGGGAAGACCACGCTGGTGGAAAGGGTGCTCCAGGATCTGAATGACCTCAGGTTTTCGGTTTCCTGTACGACACGTAAGCCGAGAGCCGGCGAAGTGAACGGAAAAGATTATATTTTTGTAACCGAAAACGAGTTCAAAAAGATGATCGACGAGGATAAATTCGCCGAATATGCGAATGTACACGGACACATGTACGGGACGCCGTTGGCCGAGCTGGAAAGCGCGGCAAAATCGGGAGTCGACCTGTTACTCGACATAGATGTCCAGGGGGCGAGACAGATAAGGCAAAGGTTCAGTAGAGGGGTTTATTGCTTTGTCCTGCCTTCGTCGTTTGAGCTCTTGAGGGCCAGGCTTTTAGAGAGGGGGAGTGAAAACAGGGGTGAGATCGAAAAGCGTCTCTCCGAAGCCGGGAAGGAGATAGAAGACATAGATAACTATGATTATATAATTATAAACGACGAGCTTGACCGGGCCCTGGAATCTCTTGTTTCGGTAATTATCTCGGCCAGGTGCAGGAAGGAAAAGTCGATCGGGATTATAAAAAAAGGATACTCGTCCAAATAGAATAATGATCAGGCTTAACGACATAACGGAGCGTGTTAACTCCTACCTTTATCTGACCGACACGGACATCGAGCTTTTGAAGAAGGCTTATGTCTATTCGGCGAAGGTCCATGCCGGGCAGACCCGGAGCTCGGGGGAGTCTTATCTGAGCCACCCGCTTGAGGTAAGCGGGATATTAGCCGAAATGAAGCTCGATATGTCTTCGATCGTCACGGGGCTCCTCCACGATACCGTCGAGGATACCCTCGCCACGACGGAGGAGATCGACACCCTTTTCGGAAGCGAGATCGCGTTCCTCGTGGAGGGGGTCACTAAAATAAGCCAGCTCCCCTATACGACGAAGATCGAGCGGCAGGCGGAGGGTTTCAGAAAGCTCATACTGGCGACGGCAAAGGACATCAGGGTGGTCCTTATAAAGCTCGCCGACAGGCTCCATAATATGCGCACCCTCGAGTACCTGCCCGAGACCAGGCGGAAGAGCATCGCCAAGGAGACGTTCGATATCTACGCCCCGCTTGCCCAGAGGCTCGGCATAAACTGGGTGGCGAACGAGCTCGAGGACCTGTCGTTCCGGTTCCTCAATCCGGAGGAATACGTGAGGCTCGCGAGCCTGATCGAGGAGAGAAAAAAGGAATGGGGGGCCCACGTCGACGAGATAAAGAATATAATCAACGGCAAGCTTGAAGAGTTCGATATCAATGCCGAGGTTACGGGAAGGTTTAAGCACGTTTATGGGATTTATAGAAAGATGCAGTCCCAGAATCTGGAGTTCGAGAGTGTGTACGACGTCATAGCGTTCAGGATCGTCACGAACTCCCTCAGGGAATGTTATGAAGCCCTGGGCGCGGTGCATTCGGCATGGAAGCCCGTGCCGGGACGCTTTAAGGATTACATCGCGCTTCCCAAGGGGAACGGTTACCAGTCCCTGCACACGACGGTGATTGGGCCTTTGGGCGAAAGGATGGAGATCCAGATAAGGACCCGCGCGATGCACGAAGTGGCCGAGTACGGTGTCGCTTCACATTGGAAATACAAAGAAGGCAAGCTCGATAGTCACGGTACATACGAGATCTACTCCACACTAAGGCAGCTCCTCGAATGGAAGGATATTAAAGACCCGACCGAGTACATGGAAGCGATAAAGGGCGAGCTTATTTCAGACGTCGTGTACGTCTTCACGCCCCAGGGGGACCTCGTGGAGCTCCCGACCGGCGCGACGCCGGTCGATTTCGCCTACGCTGTGCATACCGAAGTCGGCAACAAGTGCACGAGGGCGAACGTCAACGGCAAGCTCGTCCCGCTCAGCCACCAGCTGAGGACGGGCGATACCGTGGAGATAGTCACCTCGGGCGACAAGCACCCCAACCGGGACTGGCTCAAGTTCGTTGTCACCTCGCGCGCGAAGACGAAGATACGCTCGTGGTTGAGGAACGAGGAAAGGACTCAGTCCGAGATAGTAGGGAAGTCAATTTGCGAGCGGAAATTCAAGCAGCACGGGCTCGACTTCCAGGCGATGCTTAAGAACGGGGAGCTCGATAGCGCGCTCTCGGAACTGAAATACAAGGACGAAAAAGAGCTCTACCTCGCGGTCGGGTTCGGCAAGACTTCGGCGACCGACCTCCTTAAACGAGTGCTCCCGACGGACAAGATGCGTCCCGGGCCGGAGAAAGAGTCCAGGATCGAGAAAATCATTCAGACTATAACGGGCTCGAGCGAAGGCGGCGTGCTCATAAGCGGTTACAACGACGTCATGATCAGGTTCGCCAACTGCTGCTCCCCGCTTCCCGGCGAGCAGATCACGGGCTACATAACGAGAGGCAAGGGTATCACTATACACAAGAACGACTGCCCGCGCCTTCTCGACGTCGACGATGCGAGACGCATAGACGTCGAGTGGGACAGTAATTTCAAACCTCAGAGGCCGGCGAGAATAGTGGTTATGTGCGCTGACCGGCCGGGCATGCTCTCGAATATCACGAGCTCTTTCTCATCGTCCGACATAAACATATCGAAGGCCGAAATACACTCGACCGACATGGATACGGCGATCGGGACCTTCGACGTAGTGGTCAGCGACCTCGAGCAGCTCGAGAACGTCATGAAGTCCATAAAGCAGGTGGACGGGGTTAGGTCGGTCGAAAGGATGCTTGAATGGGAAAGGGTCTAGTATCATGACCTTATCCCGGCTATGGACCCGTTTATACTCCCACCGTTTGAAAATATTGAAACGGACCGATTCACCATATATACTCAAACCTCAATTATGTTAGGTTTATGGTCTAAAGAGGCAAAAGCCAGGAACAGAGCCAAGCAGTTAATCTCCCAGACACAGGTCCTATTAAGTAAGAATAGCGCAAAGATAAACCCGGAATCCGCTGCCGTAGTAAATAAAAAGATAGCGGGGACGGAGATGGCCCTGGCCGGGGGCAATACGGAAGAAATAATCAGGAGGACGAGTGACCTCGAAGGGGCTTCGAGAGACTACCTGTCCAGGTTTGCGAAATCGAAGCTGAGACAGAATGTCGAGGCGCTCGTTTTTGCGGTAGCACTTGCGCTCCTCATCAGGACGTTCGTGTTCCAGCCCTTCAAGATACCCTCGGGGTCGATGATACCCACTCTCCTCGTCGGGGACCACCTGCTCGTAAGCAAATTCATTTACGGCACTAAGATCCCCTTTACGGACAAGATCGTCTTCCCGATCGAACAGATCAAGAGGGGGGACGTAATAGTCTTCACTTACCCCAACACCGAGCACGATCCTTCGAAGAATAATATTTATTACATCAAGCGGGTCGTGGGCATACCCGGGGACAGGATAGAGCTCGACGGCAGGCAGCTCGTAATAAACGGACAGAAGGTGCCCATCGAATTTACGGGTACTTATATGGACGAGAGGAACGGGGAGCAGTTCGACGAGTATGGAGAAGACCTTTTCGGCGACGAGCACACGGTGATTTACAGAAAAGGCAGGGACTCTACCAACAAGGGGAGCTTCATTCCGGTAAGCGTGGTGCCCGAAGGGCACGTATTCGTTATGGGCGATAACAGGGACAACAGTCAGGACAGCAGGTTCTGGGGTTTCGTCCCGTTCGGCAATATCGCCGGGAAGGCGTTCCTGATACACTGGTCGTGGGACTTCGAGAGCCCTGACATTGCAAACAAGGTGAGATGGAATAGAATACTTTCTGGAATAGATTAACTCGCTTTTGGATTGTTCATGGGGTTGTCGGAGGTAGGGCAAGATGAAGAGCATATCTTCCGTTTTCTGGATTTTGCTGCTGGCCCTGATTTTCTATGCCGGGTTCAAAGTGGTGCCTATCTATTATCGCGGTATATTCGGAATAAGGGGTATATGTCAGGAAAACGCCGATGTTTATCACAAGTACGGCCGCGGCTATGTGCAGTCCGGTATATCCGAGATGCTGCGGAACATAGGGATCCCCAAAGAGAACAGTGAATTCAGTATAACGCCTGAAGGCGATATGATAGTCATCCGTATCAGGTACGAAGACCAGGCGAGCTTCTTCGACAGATATACGAAGGATTTCGAGTTCGAGTACGTGTGCGAAGGCGTGCTCAAGAGCGTGTATTAAAAGAGAGCCCATATGCCGACTAAAACAGTAATGGATTCGGACTCGGTCAACAGGACCATCTCGAGGATAGTCAACCAGATACTCGAAAGGAACAACGGGGCGCGGGACCTGGCTATTATCGGCATCAGGACCAGGGGCGTATACATCGCCGGGAGAATCGCCGGGGAGATCGAGAGGATCGAGGGTATAAAGCCGCCGCTAGGGACCCTCGATATAACCCTCTACAGAGACGACCTCAGGCACAAGGCCGAATGGCCGAAGGTTAAAAAAACCGAGATACCGTTCCCGGTGGAGGACAAGAAGGTAATACTCGTCGACGACGTCATCTACACGGGGCGCACCATAAGGGCGGCCATAGACGAGATCATGGATTACGGCAGGCCTTCCTCCATCCAGCTCGTGGCGCTCATAGACAGGGGGCTCCGAGAGCTCCCGATACAGCCCGACTACGTGGGGAGCAAGCTCGATACGCTCAGCTCGGAAGAGGTCAGGGTCAGGTTAAAGGAAGCCGACGGCACGGACGAAGTGAATTTAGTCACAGGGTAAAACATGGCTTTTGAGCGAAAACACATACTGGGGCTTGAGGAATTGACGGCTGAGGAAATTACACTCATCCTCGATACGACGGAGTCCATGAAAGAGGTCTCCGAGAGGGACGTGAAGAAGGTCCCTGCTTTGAGGGGCGTCACCGTGTGCAACCTCTTTTTCGAGCCGAGCACGCGGACGAGGTCCTCTTTCGAGATAGCCGAAAAGAGGCTGAGCGCGGACGTATTGAACTTCACCACATCCCAGAGCAGCGTCGTCAAGGGTGAGAGTCTCCTCGATACGGCCAGGAACCTCGAAGCTATGGGTGCGAGCATGATTGTGATAAGGCACCCGATGTCGGGCGCGCCGTGGCTTCTGGCGAAAAAGCTCGACTCATCGATAATAAACGCCGGGGACGGCTCTCACGAGCATCCGAGCCAGGGTCTGCTCGACCTCTTCACGATAAGGCAGCTTAAGGGAAGGATAGAAGGACTCAGGGTAGTGATAGTCGGCGATATACTCCACAGCCGTGTGGCGAGGTCGAATATCTGGGGGTTTATGAAGCTCGGGGCCGAGGTAAGGGTAGTGGGGCCGCCGACGCTCGTGCCGAAATATATAGAAAATATCGGCGTGAAATCCTTCTACAGCCTGGATAAGGCGGTAGAGGGCGCGGACGTCGTGATCATGCTCCGGATTCAGAAGGAAAGGCAGGACTCCGAGTACTTTCCCTCGCTCAGGGAATACTCGAGGTTTTACGGGCTCACCAGGGAAAAGCTGAGATGCGCCGCCGGGGACGTGACCGTGATGCATCCGGGACCGATCAACAGGGGTGTCGAGCTTTCTTCCGACATAGCGGACGGGCCCGGCTCGGTAATTCTCGAGCAGGTGTCAAACGGTATAGCCGTGAGGATGGCGATGTTTTATCTGGTCGCTTCCGCTAGGAGCAGCGGATGAGCATATTGATAAAGGGGGGCAGGATAATAGACCCCTCCAGGAACTTCGATAAGGTCGGAAATATTCTCATAGAAAAAGGGACTATCAAGTCGTACCCGGAGGACATAAAAAAGCTTGAAAAGGATTCCGCAATCAAGGTAATCGAAGCGGGCGGCAAGATAGTCGCTCCCGGACTCGTCGATCTGCACGTCCATCTGAGAGAGCCGGGATATGAGCATAAAGAGACCATACGCACAGGATGCGAATCAGCGGCGGCGGGCGGCTTCACCTCCATCGTCTGCATGCCCAACACCAACCCGATAAACGACAACGCGTCCGTAACCGAATATATAATGCTCAAGGCGCGGACGGAGGGCGTAGTGAACGTATACCCGCTTGGCGCAATAACCAAGGGGGAGAACGGAGAGACCCTCGCCCAGATCGGCGAGATGTATGAGGCCGGGTGCGTGGGGGTAACGGACGACGGCATGCCTGTGATGAATTCCAAGGTCATGCGTCATGCGATGGAATATGTAAAGGCCTTCGGGATTCCAGTGATATCGCACTGCGAGGACCTTAACCTCTCGGGCAACGGGGTTATGAACGAAGGCGATACGTCGACGCTGCTGGGGTTAAGCGGCATCCCTGCGGCGTCCGAGGATGTGATGGTATCCCGCGATATAACGCTCGCCGAGCTTACCGGGACCCATCTCCACATATGCCACGTTTCGACCAAGGGGTCTGTGAGACTCATCAGGGCGGCTAAGGAGAGGGGAGTGAGGGTGACTGCCGAGGCGGCGCCCCATCATTTCACCCTTACCGACAAGGCCGTCGCGGAGTACGATACGAACGCGAAAATGAAGCCGCCCTTGAGAAGCGAAATCGACAGGGAGGCGGTGAGGGAAGGGCTCAGGGACGGCACGATAGACGTGATAGCCACGGACCACGCCCCTCACAGCGAGGATGAAAAAATGGTGGAGTTCGATCTGGCCCCCTTCGGCATTGTGGGACTAGAGACGGCGCTTCCGCTCTCGTTAAAACTGGTCGAGGACGGCGTACTCACGCTTAACGGGATGATAGCCAAGCTCACGCACCTGCCTTCGGCTGTAATCAATATACGTAAGGGGACGCTTAACCCGGGCGGTCAGGCCGACATCGTGATATTCGACCCCGAGCGGAAGGTGAAAATCGACAGGGAGAGATTCCGCTCGAAAAGTAAGAACACCCCCTTCAACGGCTGGGACCTGAAAGGTGTCGTTCTGTACACGATCGTAAACGGCAATATAGTTTATTCGGTCTGATTCAGACTCTGCTTTCTGCTATTCTACAAAACAAACCTCAGGATATTTCCGTCCTACGGACTCCCAGAACTCCTTCGTAGCATCGTCTACGTTATACCTGGGATTTATCATTACGTTCCCCGTGTCGAGATCGATCTCGACAATCGTTTCGTCCTTCTCCGTAAGAAGGGAGAACTTTCTCGGCCCTATGACCTTGTAGCTCGATGCTATCTGCTGATCGTAGTTGATGCTCATCCCGACGGTCGGGTCGAGGTGGATTTCGGGCTCGTCCGGCTCCACGACCTCCACGTCCTCGCGCCCCGCTTCAGCGGGCGGATTTGCCGGCTCCTCCGGCGGGGTTATCTCTTTATCCCGAGGCTCCGATAACGCGGAGTCCTCCTTTCTTTCGTCGGGCGCTTTCCCGTCGCAGTCGGATCCGGCACTGCCCAGATATAGAGATATGTTTTTATTCGTGTATAGGAGGTAAGAGGAGATGCAGAGGAGCGCTGTAAGGATTATAATAAAGGAGTTTTTCACCATGATCTTTCCCCCGTGTATCTGATAAAACCCTCTTCTCCACCACCCCGGTAAAAGTATAACCTGATGATGCCTGATTTCTCTTGTTAATTTTGTGGTATAAGATAATCACCGGCCGTGAAAGCAAATGAAAATATCGGTTAATGATGCGAAGCATAGAGTGCCTTCGGACGACACCCCGCTCCTCAACCGGGACTTCATACTGGTTACCCTCACTTCCTTCATCTTTTTCTTCAACTACCACTCCTTCATCTTATTGCCGCTCCGTATAGAGGAGCTCGGGGGAAGTGAATCCACTATAGGGTTTATCATGGGGGCTGCTTCCATGGCGACTATACTTACGACCCCTTCGGTAGGGATATTGATAGACAAATGGGGAAAGAAATGGTTCCTTCTTGCGGGCGGTCTCCTCATGTCGGTCACCTCCCTCCCTTTCGCGTTCCTGGATTCGCTCGGTTTCGCGTTTCCCGCTCTGAGGGTACTGCACGGGGCCGCGCTCTCCCTATGTTTCGTGTCCGCGGGGACGCTCATCGCCGACGTATCTTCCCCTGCGAAAAGGAGCCAGGCTATCGGCCTCTTCGGTCTCTTCAGCGTGATAAATTTCGCGCTCGCGCCCTATGTCGGGAAAAAGATTATAGAGGCGTACGGCTTCGGGGATTTATTCGTCTTCGATTTCATTTTCGGGTCTTCTGCTTTTATCGCGGCGCTTTTCATCAGGGAGCCGGAGCCGCTCCCCGGGGGCAATAAACCTGGGAGCAGCTATAAGGGCGTGCTTTTCAGGCGGGGGGTATTCGCCGCCGCCTTCGCCCTGATGGTCGCGGGGACGGGTTTTGTTTCGGCCATTACATTCGTTCCCGTGTTCGCCAGGCGCATCGGCGTAAACTCCTTCGAGCTCTTTTTCATAACATACACGGCTGCCATAATCGCGGTCAGGCTCATAGGCGGGTGGATTCCGGACAAGTTCGGCAAGAAGAGGTCCTCGGTCCCGGCGCTCTTTCTATTCGCTATAAGCATTATCGCAATCGGGTATTCGTCGGGGACGTCGGGCCTGATACTTGCAGGCGTATTCTTCGGGCTCGGTCACGGCCTCTTCTACCCCGCGATCTATGCCCTGGTCATAGACCTCACGCCTGAAGCCGACAGGGGGAAAGCGGTCTCTATCTGCAGCGTGGCTTTCACTTTCGGAGGGATGCTCGGCGTGTTTATTTACGGGGTGATCGCGGAGGTGTGGGGTTTCCGCCTGATGTTCGATATTGCGGGCTCTGTGTGCGTGGTCGGTTTCCTTGCCTTCGCATTCACGGGAAAGGAGTCGGAGGGCGCGGGCTCTCGATTGAGTGAGCGGTAATCATGCGGGGTCGGGTAAGATATATCGATATAATTACGGAGGCGCCGATGTCTGAGGAAAGAGACTTGAAGAAGGATTTCCCCGTTGTGCCGTTCTGGGAATTCCTGGGAATTGAAATCGTGGAAATGCGTCACGGATACGGCAAGCTCATAATTCGTGCCGGAGAGAATTTGACCAATCCGTACGGGTATACGCACGGCGGGGTTCTGTCCACACTCGCCGACTCCGCCGCCGCCGTGGCCATTGCGGGAATGGTCAAGGACAAAGGTAAGAAGTTCATGACTATCGAGATGAACATCAGCTATATCAATCCGGTTACCGGGGGCGTTATAGAGGCGCACGCCAAGGCCCTCAGAGAGGGCAGGATAGTTCCCGCGGAGGTCGATATCATTAATGAAAATAGACTTGTTGCCAAGGCTATAGCCACGTATATTATTGTTGACGATAAGAAGGATTGAGCAATTCCCCGGACCTTATCCCGTTTTCATATAGAGCATGCATCAGCTTGACGATAAACTCCTTTTGGGGTAGAACCTTTAACTTTAACCATGGACAACGATCAGTTCGAGCAGAGAAAAGAAAAGCTTAATGAATTGAGAACCTTAGGCGTCAACCCGTTCGCGAACGGTTATAAGCCCGATATTCTCGCAGGCGGGCTGATATCGAAATTCGGAGAGACTCCCGCAAACGAGCTTGAAAGCCGGAATGAGGACTACTCACTGGCAGGCAGGGTCGTCGGGCTGAGGGACTTCGGAAAGAGTATTTTCTTTCATATAGCGGACAGATCCGGGAAGATGCAGGGATATTTGAAAACGGACGTCGTAGGTGAGGACAGCCACAAATTTTTTAAGAAGTATGTGGACCTGGGCGACTTCATCGGAATCAGAGGAAACCTCTTCAAGACGAGAACCGGCGAGCTGACCGTAAACGTAAAGGAATTCAAGCTCCTCACGAAAACGCTCCACCCGCTCCCCGAGAAGTGGCACGGACTCAAGGATGTCGAGGCCAGGTACCGTCAGCGTTATCTAGACCTCATTTCGAACCCGGAAATCAAGGAAATATTTCTTACAAGAAGCCGGATTATTAAACTCATAAGAATGTTTCTGGATCAGAGGGATTTCATCGAGGTTGAAACCCCGATCCTCCAACCCATCGCCGGCGGGGCGGCCGCGCGTCCCTTCGAGACACACCACAATGCGCTCGGTATGGACCTCTACCTGAGGATCGCTCCCGAGCTCTACCTTAAACGACTCGTGATCGGGGGGATTGAAAGGGTTTACGAGATCGGAAGGACTTTCAGGAACGAAGGGGTTTCGACGCAGCACAACCCCGAATTCACTATGATAGAGTTCTATCAGGCCTACGCCACGTACGAAGACCTTATGGACCTGATCGAAGAGCTTATATGCTTCCTGGCTCACGAAATTAAAGGCTCGCTCGTCTTTGAATACAGCGGCTCCGAGATCGACATGACCCGCCCCTGGAAGAGGATAAACATTTTCGAGCACCTCGAAAAAACCCTGGGTAAAGAAGTCCTTTCGGACGACGCGAAGCTTTTTGAGAAAGCCCGTTCCCTCGGTATCGATCATAAAGGGATAAGGGGCAAGGCGATCGTTGAAACCTTTGAGTTGTTAACCGGCGAAGAGCTCGGGAACCCCGCTTTCGTATACGGTTTTCCGCTCGATGTCTCTCCGCTGGCCAGGAAGAACGAAGCCGATCCCGATATTACGGACAGGTTCGAACTATATATCTTCGGGAGGGAGATCGCGAACGCTTTCTCCGAGCTGAATGACCCGATCGACCAGAAGGAAAGGTTCCTGAGCCAGCTCGACCTCAAATTAAAGGGAGAAGAAGAAGTGCATGAAATGGACGAAGACTTCGTTACGGCTCTCGAGCACGGAATGCCCCCGACCGCGGGAGCGGGCATAGGTATAGACCGTCTCGTTATGCTTTTTACAAACTCACCTTCCATAAGGGAAGTCATTTTCTTTCCCCATCTAAGGCCGGAATGAAATACGAATTTTTTATCGGGCTCAGGTACCTGAGCTCCAGGCGTAAACAGAAGTTTGCCTCTATCATCGGGCTGATCTCGGTCCTGGGTGTGATAATCGGGGTAATGGCCCTGAACGTGGTCCTCTCGGTCATGGGGGGGTTCGAGGAGGAGCTCAGGGAGAAGATACTGGGCGTAAGCTCCCATATAGTGGTACTGAGCTACGACGGCCCCATGAAGGATTTTTCCAAAATAGAGGACGAGACCCGTAAATTCCCCGGAATCCTCGGGGCAAGCCCCTTTATATACGGCCAGGGGATGATGGCGAGCGAGAATAACGTGTCGGGCTCCGTCGTAAGGGGAATAGACCCCGGGACGGCGGGCACTGTTACGAATATCGAGCAGGCCCTGGGGAGGGGCGTACTAGGGAGTAAGAACCCCGACAAGAAGAGGATATCCGACGAGCAGCTCTCCAAGATGGGAAAGGAGGTGCTCAATAAACTGGTTACGGAAACCGAATCGGGGAAACCGCCGATACTGCTCGGCAAGGAGCTCGCGAACACGCTCGGGGTAATGGAGGGGGACCAGGTGAGCCTCGTCTCGCCGTTCGGGAAGATGGGGCCTTTCGGGGCTACCGCCAAGGTAAAGAAATTTGAAGTGGTCGGCGTATTCGATTACGGTATGATCGAGTACGATTCGTCGATTTCCTATGTCGACCTCAAGGACGCCATGGACTTTTTCGACATGAGCGGCGAGGTTTCCGGTGTGGAGGTCAAGGTCAGGGATATTTACGATGCGAAGGGCATGAGCGCGGAGCTAGCCTCTATATTGGGCTTCCCTTATTACACGAGGAACTGGGAAGAAGTCAATAAAAGCCTCTTCAAGGCCCTCAGGCTGGAGAGGATAGCGATAGCTATCTTTTTGGGTCTGATTATACTCGTTGCGGCGCTCGATATTGTAAGCGCGCTGACCATGGTCGTGATGGAGAAGGGCAGAGACATAGCCATCCTTCGCGCGATGGGGGCGACCAGGAACGGGATATTGAAGATCTTCGTCATAGACGGGATGATCATAGGTATCGTCGGGACACTCCTCGGCAGTCTCTCGGGCTACGGTATCTGTTACATGCTCAAAACCAGTGAAACTATAAGGAAACTGATTCCTTTTGATAATAATGTCTATCCTATTTCCGAGTTTCCAGTTAAAATTGAACCGTTTTATTTTCTAACGGTGGCATTCTGCAGCATATTGATATGTTTTATCGCAACATTGTATCCGTCATTCCAGGCGTCTCGAAAAGATCCTATAGAGGCACTGAGGTATGAGTGAAGAATGGAGATTCGAGTACGAGGTCTATGGAAGGTGTTTGAGACCGATGGTGGTCGGGTAGAGGCTCTTAAGGGAATTGATCTTGACATATCGGACGGGGAAATGCTTGCGATAATCGGTGTATCGGGATCGGGGAAAAGCACTCTGTTGCATATTTTAGGTACACTCGACCAGCCGTCCGCGGGAGAGGTGCATTACGGAGACATCAATGTATTCAAGCAGAACGACAGCGAGCTTGCGTCATTCAGGAACAGGGAAATAGGTTTTGTCTTCCAGTTCCATTATCTGCTCCCTGAGTTCACCGCACTTGAGAACGTAATGATGCCGTGTCTCATTAACGGCCTGAGCACGGCCCGCGCGCGAGAGATGTCGCTCGATGTCCTGAAGAGGGTGGGTTTGGAGCACAGAGTGGAACACCGTCCGGGAGAGTTGTCGGGCGGGGAGCAGCAGAGGGTCGCGATCGCCAGGGCTGTGGTTTTGAAGCCCAAAGTTATACTGGCGGACGAGCCGACCGGGAACCTCGATCTGGATACGGGCGCGTCTATTGTCGACTTGTTTATGATGCTCAATAAGGAATACGGGATAACATCGGTGCTGGTTACGCACAATCAGGAAATCACCAGGCGGCTCAACAGGAGAATCAGACTTTCCGATGGGAAAATTGTCGATGTCAATTAACTTAAAGACGGGACGAACGGTTATTGCGGTCGCTCTGCTGCTGTTCCTGAGCTCGTTATGCTGGGAATACGCATCGGGACAGGACGCGGGCATTAAGGAGACCCCCCCTGCCGCGGATACTGTCAAGGGGCCCGAGGACGGCGCCGCCGGGAGCGGGGAGACCCCACAGCCGCCGGCTGCTCAGGAGCAGGACAAGATAATCCAGATAAAAATAGAAGGTAACCTCCGAGTGGAAACGGAGCTGATAGGGCTTAATATTTCTTCGAAGGTAGGCGAGCCTTTCTCGGCTGCGACCGTCAGGGAGGATATAAAGAAGCTTTATAAACTCGGAAACTTCGAGGACGTATCGGCCGACACCGAAAAGACCCCTGGGGGAATAATCCTCATTTATAAGGTGAAGGAAAAGCCCGTAGTCGCCGACCTCAGAATCAGGGGAAACAAGGACATAAAGAGCGATAAGATTCTTGAGGTCATAGACGTCAAGGAAGGCCGGATTATAGACCTCAGTAAGGTCAAGCAGAGCCAGGAGGCCATAAGCGCCCTTTACGCTCAAAGCGGACTAGTAGGAACGGTGGTCGATTACAGCATCGAGCCCGAGGGGGAGGGGACGGTAAGCGTCACATACGAAATACAAGAGGGTAAGAAGGCCTATATAAAGAAGGTAATATTCGTCGGGAACGAAAAGCTGAAGACCAAAATAGTGAAGAAGGGCTTATATTCCAAACCAAAGGGCATGTTCTCCTTCATTTCGAAAAAGGGTCTCTACAACCCTCAGGAAATCGATAATGATTCCGAGAGGATAAGGGTAACGTATATCGACAATGGGTTTCTCGACATAAAGGTAAGCAAGCCCGAAATAGTATATAGCGATGAGGAAAAGGGTTATATAATTACCTTTAAAATTGACGAGGGCGATCAGTATAAAGTCAGCGATCTCTCTTTCGTCGGGGATATGATAGTGCCCGAAGAGGAGCTTCGCGCGACCCTCAAACTCAAAAGCGGGGAAATCTTCAGGGGGAGCCTCCTTGCCCAGGACATAGCGGGGCTGACGACTTTTTACGGCGACAAGGGATACGCGTTCGCCAACGTGGAGCCCGCATTCAAGCTCAGCAGGCAGGAACTGACAGTAGCGGTACAGTTCAGAATTGAAAAAGGGCCCGAAGTATACGTGCGGCAAATCGATATAGTCGGAAACACCAGGACGAGAGATAAGGTTATCAGGAGAGAAATACCCATCGAGGAAGATCAGTTATTCAACGCCACGGAGGTTCAGGCTATTAAATCGAGGGTCACGAGGCTCGGTTTCTTCGAGGACAACGTGGAGGTCGCTACGGACAGGGTCCCCGGCACCGAGGATCAGATCGATGTTAAGGTAAAGGTCGAAGAGAAGCCCACCGGGTTCTTCAGCATCGCCGGAGGGTTCAGCTCTGTCGAGACCTTCATTTTTGCGGGCCAGATACAGGAAGCCAACCTTTTCGGATATGGGAAGAGGCTTACTTTGAACGCGCAAATAGGCGGTGTCACACAGCTTTTTTATGTAAATTATCAGGACCCGCACTTCCTCGACACCGACTTCACTCTCGATGTCCTCGGGTTCAGGACCGACAGGCAGTTCAGGGATTTCGACAGGAGCTCGTTCGGCGGAAGTTTAACAGTCGGCAGATACCTCTGGAGAGACCTGAGGGGCAATATAACGTACAGACTCGAAGACGTGAAGATCGGCGATATAGACGAGAACGCGAGACTTATTATTACCAGGTCGAAACAGACGATCAGCAGCGTCGGTTTCGGTCTGGTCTGGGATTCGAGAAATAATCTGCTCGACCCGAGCGCCGGAAACCTGAGTGAAACGGAAGTCGAGTTCGCGGGCGGTCCGCTGGGTGGAAATACCGATTTTATTAAATATACTGTATCATCGAGGCAGTGGTTCCCCTTATGGCTCGGTACGGTATTGACGGTAAGGGGGACATACGGAGTGATCGATTTCAGGAACAACGGCAACGACCTCGTAGTCGGCGAGCGCTTCTTCCTCGGCGGGCCGAATACGCTCAGGGGGTACGGCTTCAGAAGGGTGGGCCCGAGGGTTCCTGCCGCTGACGGCAGCTTCGTAATAATCGGAGGCGTTCAGGAACTCCTGTTTTCGGTCGACTATATCTTTCCGATCCTGCCTTCGGCGGGGTTGAAAGGGGCGGTATTCTTCGACATGGGAGATGCGTTTAACGACGGGCAGGACGTGACTATAAACCCGAACAACCTGAGAAAGGACGTGGGCATCGGCATGAGATGGGTATCTCCGCTCGGTCCGCTGAGACTCGAAGTGGGGTTCCCGCTCGGAGACAAACTGCCCGGCGAGGATCCTTACGAAATCCAGTTTACTATTGGAACATTATTCTAAATTTTAAGGAGGTATAAGAAATGAGGGTATTGTTACTTGTGTTAGGTTTATTGTTGCTGACACCTGTTGTTTCTTATTCACAGGCGAACAAGATTGGTGTTATTGATTTACAGATGGTTATAGCGAATTCGAAGGCGGGTAAGGCTGCGAAATCCGCATTTGAGGCCGAGTTCAAACAGAAGCAGCAGATCATCGAGAGCAAGAACGCCCAGCTCGAAGCGCTGAAAAACGAGTTCATTCAGAACGGACCCGTTATGAACGAAACTACGAGAAAGCAGAAAGCGGAGCAGATCGATCGTCTCGATAAAGACCTTCAGAGATCGAGGGCTGACTTCAGGGACGAGCTCCAGAGGAAGGACTACGAGCTTCTGGAGAAAATATTAAAGGATCTCGATGGCATACTCCAGTCTATCGGCACCTCCGAGGGCTATACCATCATTATCGAAAAGACCGAAGGCGGTGTCATTTTCTCAATTCCGTCTATCGATTTAACCCAGAAGGTTATACAGGCATACGACGCCAAGAACTAATGCTTGACGGAACTGTTACAGACGGGAGCAGCTTGAAAATTTTAATTGATAGAGAATCTATCAAGGCCCATATTCCCCACAGGGACCCGTTTCTATTCGTCGATGAGGTCCTCGAGCTCGAACGCGGGGCAAGGATCGTGGCGGTCAGGAAATTCCGTCCGGAGGAGGAGTTCTTCAAGGGCCATTTCCCCGGAAGTCCGATCGTCCCCGGGGTGATAATATTGGAAGCGATGGCTCAGGCAGGCGGAGTTCTTTATAACGCGTCGTTTACGGAGGAGCGGGTATCCAAAGGACAGACGGGGGCTTACCTGGCCGGACTCGAGAAAGTGCGTTTCAGAAAAGCCGTTTACCCGAACGATCTCCTGAAGATGGATGTGAGGATTCAGAAGATGCGGTCGAAGATAATAATCTTCACGGGTGAGGCGAGCGTCGAAGGCTCAAAGGTTGCGGAAGCGGAAATTATGGTTTCGCTCTATTAATTTATTTAAAATCAATTCCTTACCTTGACAGTGTTCACTTTCTCATGTTAATATACGTGGTTTCATATAGACGGGCAAATTCTATCTAATTTCATATTAATGGAGAATCCATAGGAGCTATAGATTCATAGACGCTGGCGTAGCTCAGTGGTAGAGCAGCTGATTTGTAATCAGCAGGCCGGGGGTTCAAATCCCTTCGCCAGCTCCACAGGAAAAATGTTGCAATTACAGGGAGTTATATACAAATTATTCGGAGGGGAGGTGGCTGAGCGGTCAAAAGCAGCAGACTGTAAATCTGCCGGTGCAAGCCTACGTAGGTTCAAATCCTGCCCTCCCCAGAGAACTGATAAAGGAAATAGCGCATACTGGATGTTTGTAACGGTGAGTAAGCTCAAGGCAGGCTGCAATGCTTATAAAGCGGGAGTAGCTCAGTTGGCTAGAGCATCAGCCTTCCAAGCTGAGGGTCGCGGGTTCGAATCCCGTCTCCCGCTCATAGCTTTCTATGCCCACGTAGCTCAGTCGGTAGAGCACATCCTTGGTAAGGATGAGGTCAGCGGTTCAAGTCCGCTCGTGGGCTCCATGCTGTGCATGACAACATGTTCGTTAATCCATTAAGGAGGTATTAACAGGCGATGTCTAAGGAGAAATTTGCGCGGGTTAAGCCGCACCTGAACATAGGGACGATAGGGCACGTGGACCACGG
>Ga0155644_1133_pt1 | contig 30862 bp, 31 predicted proteins | sample RifCSPhighO2_12_FD_107301 | JGI IMG/M metagenome (GOLD analysis project Ga0155644, IMG submission 107301) | Candidatus Dadabacteria bacterium RIFCSPHIGHO2_12_FULL_53_21 | reverse complement strand
GAGAGAGCGCGGCGTATAAGGGACCGCCCGGGCTGAATGTATACCTGGGAACAATGCCCGATTATTCGAGCCGTGAAAAAGGAGTGCGGCTCTCCGGCGTAAAAAAGGACAGTCCCGCCGAGAAATCGGGGCTTGCGAAGAATGACACGATAATCGAGCTCGACGGGATCAAGATAGAAAATGCATATGATTATCTGAGCGCGCTCGCGGTATCTAAACCGGGAGTACCGGTTGAGCTCGTTATAATCAGGGCAGGTAAACGAATGACGATTGACGTCGTGCCGGAGCCGCGCTAAGACAACTATCTAATTGTGTGCGGGTCGGGAAACCTTGCGGCCCGGCGCAGTAAGAAGAATTATCGGGGCTCCCAGGGCGAATAGTCTATGTTGTGGATCAGGTTGAGGGAAAATGCGACGGAGCGGGAGAGCTTCTCTCCGTATTCCTCGATCCATTCGGCGGGAGCGTCCGAGTAAAAATGGCTGAGGGTCATCCACTGGCCCCTGCTCATTATGCCGCCCTCTTCCACGCTAACCAGGAACGCCGTCATGTCCCCTCCGTCCATCGCATTGATCACCCTGCATTCGGCGAAGGAGTGCGCGTCCGTGAGCACGGGGCTGCCGGTAACGCCCGTCCTGTAATGCACGTTCTCGAACTTGTTCCTGTCCCTGCCCGTATAGAACCCGAAGTTCCTTACAAGGCCAAGCTGGTCGGGTCTCAGCAGGTGAATCGTGAACGCCCCGCTGTTAACTATGAATTCGTGCGTATAATTGCCTTTCCATATCCCGACGAGGAGTCTCGGTATGAAATGCACGATGGATGACGTAACTGCCGTAACCGCTATCTGTCCGTTCGGCTTCCCCTGCCAGGTACTTGTAATTGCAACCACCGGGGAATGAGACCAGAACGCGCCCGCGACCGCCCGACCTTCTTCTTTGCTCATCGTCTTCCCCCGAGGCTCGTTTTACAGGCCGGCATTTTCCAGCTGAATTTCCGGATGAAGAACCACTTCTACCACTGGAACCCGATAACGACCTGTCCGCTCACGAGCGGGCTCAAATTTACGTTATCCCGGTCGGGAACTATAATTTTCATCGGGTTAATGACGTACCCGAGGGCGTTCAAAAACCCGCTGTCGCTCGAAGCAAGCAAGTTGGACGTCTCTTCGAGAATGATTCCCGCGGGAACGCCTATGCCCGGTGTGATGACGAGGTCGTGGATCGAGGGCGATTGTATTACTCCCTCTATCGTATATTCGAATAGCGTGCTCTGGACGACTGAGCCGAAGGCGGACGTGAAACGGTCGTAGCCCTTGGACCTGTAGTAAAGATAGGTATAGGCCCCGAATGCGGGGTGGGCGATCCAGTTCGTTTTGAACCTGTCTCCGTCCTTCCACTCGAAATCTCCCCTTCTCTTGCCGTCATTCTGGAACCCCAGCAAGTTCTTCCACCACCTGAGCGGATTTATTACTACTTGCTGTTCTTTTCTGTTTATATCCAGCATGTTTACCTGGGCTATGCGTATAAGCCAGATGGTGAAATAAACATTGCGCGTGTTTTGAAGAAAATCCTCAAAGTCCGCTAGCGACTTCCTCTCCGCTTCTTCCTTGAGAATGATATCCGGTTTTTTATCGTCCGTTATGTCGACAAATACCGAGTCGTTTATGGGGGTTAGAGGCAGCAGTGTCTCGTTGCCGTCAATGGTTCCCGTGTGTCCGGAGTCGATATTGAATATTATCAGCAGAAGCTGGAGAAATAAAAAGAACCTTACAAAAGCCGGTATTTTAAGGTGATTCGGCATATATGCCCCCTGATTTTAATAATAGCACTTCGGCGGGGGATTTGGTAGCGATTATTTGGTTTAAAAATTCTCCATTTTTATTTGAGATTTAACACAATTTTGATTAAAATGTCTTGACTTAACAACCAAAATAATGTAATTATCTCAGGTATAAGTTTCATTACAATCAGGAGGAGCTTAATGGAAAGGCTGTTGTTACGTGCTTTAAGTATTTGTTTTGTACTTACGTTGGTGCTTGCGATTGGTTGCGGATCGAATCTGGATAAAGAAATGGCCGATGCAGAGGCTGCCTTACAGGCGGCAAAGGATGCAGGCGCTGAAGGCCTGCCGGAATATCAGGCCGCTGAAGAATTAATTGAAAAAGCGAAGGAAATGATGGCAGCAGGAAACAAGGACGCCGCCCGCCAGCTTCTGGAAGAAGCCAGGTTCAAGGCCATAGAAGCCGAAGGGAAGGCGAAAAGTCAGGCTTATGCACAGACAGCGGATGAAGGGAGCCTGCAGGATTTGAGTCCGGCCGGTTCGCAATACGGGATGGTCGACATATTCTTCGATTATGACCAATCTGCCGTACGAATTGACGCCAAGCCGGTGCTTGACCAAAATGCAAGTATAATTAGGAATAGCGGAGACAAGTTTCAGGTTGTAGTAATAGAAGGTTATTGTGACGTGAGGGGCACGGAGGAATATAATCTGGCCCTGGGCCAAAGGAGAGCCGAATCTGTATCGAATTATCTGGTTGGGCTCGGAATTTCGCCTTCCAAGGTGCAGCCTATAAGCAAAGGAGAGACCGAACAGTTCGCAGTGGGTACGGGTGAATATGATTACCAGCAGAACAGAAGGGCGCATTTCGTCCCGGCGGTTGGTTCTCCCAGTTTCTAGGTATGACCTATGCACGCAAAAGCAATTAACATTATGGTGGCGGTGATTTCTATTATGTCTTTAGGTTGTGTGGCTACTCAGAGCGATGTCAGCAGCGTTTACGCCCGTCAGACCAGGCTTGAAGCCAAGGTGGAGAGGCTGTCAAACGAGGTTAAAACGATAGACCAGACAGAATCGACCACCACGGGTACGGACGTAGAGTTGAGGGAGAAGGTTTATCAGCTCGAGGCCAAGATTGCAGAGTTAAACCAGGCTTACTCAAAACTCGACTCGAAGGTCAATCAGCTTACCCTGGGCTCCGCACCGCCTGTAACGGAATCCGGATCCCATGCGCAAATACCCTCCGAGACGGCATCGGTCAATACAGAAGAGGTTATGTTCAATGAGGGTTATACTGAGCTGAGCGACGGCAATTACGAGGGTTCGAGGGCGAAGTTCAAGGAATACCTGTCCAGATACCCCAAATCCGCGAAAGCCAATGACGCGACCTACTGGATTGCGGAATCCTATTACAGGGAAGGGCAGTTCGAAGAATCGATACTCGAATATCAGAGGTTCATAGATACGTATCCCAAGGACCAGAGGGTGCCCCTTGCGTACTTAAAACAGGGCATGTCTTTAGTCGAAATCGGCAAGCAGGAAGAGGCCAAATTGTTCTTCCAGACGCTGATAGATAAGTATCCGAATTCTGATGAAGCTAAGACGGCAAAAGAAAAAATTTCGGAACTTGCAGTTGAGCGTTAAACTGTTTATTATTATGTACTCGTTAAGTACTCAAAAAACTCTTAAAGGAGGTGCAGTAGAATGAAAAGGGATAAGCAAATCCTGTTTTTGGGCCTTCCCTTGTTAGTTGTTGCATTGCTCTATCTGGCTAGCTGCGCGACACCCCCGCCGACGAAAGAGCTGGCAGCTGCTGAATCGGCTACAGCTGAAGCGAAAGCTACTTGTGAGCAATGTAAGCAGCGTGTATGTGGTGACGATCCTACAAGAGGCGATTATTGCGGAGCCCCTTGTGGTGAAGACGAACTGGCAGCCGCTGAATCAGCACTAGCAAAGGGTAAAGCCCTCGCGAGTGAGTTCTGCAGTGAGCTCGAAGCTCGCAGAATGCTGATCGATGCTAAGGCAAAGGCAGATGAAGCGAAACTAAAATGTGCAGTACCACCACCCCCGCCGCCTCCGCCACCCCCGCCACCGGCACCCGAACTCAAAGATATATTCTTTGACTTCGATAAGTACAACATAAGGCCGGATGCTGCAGCGGTGCTCGAAGAAAACGCGGCGACCTTACAGGCAGATGCCAATCTGACTGTATTGATTGAAGGGTATGCGGACATCAGGGGTACACCTGCATACAACCTGAAGCTTGCTCAGAGAAGGGCCGACTCAACGAAGGCGTTTCTCGTCCAGCTGGGTATCGACCCGGCCAGGGTAACGACTGCAAGCGGCGGTGAAACAACACAGTTCGGCGCGGGAACGACCGAAGAAGCCTATCAGCTTAACAGAAGGGCTCACTTCGTAGTAACATCGCCGACTGCGAAAGTAGGTGCAAGACTTATATTTCAGTACGCCAACTAAAATATAAGCTTGACCTGATCGCTTGAATATAAGAGATTTCTCATGGTTCCCGGGTAACCGGAACGATGAGGTTAAATTACGGAGAGAAACCCCGTATCGGGGTTTCTCTCTTTTTTTTATCCGGCGATATGCTTCCATAGTCCATAATTACTTGACACCCTGGGATAATCCATGTTTACTACAGGCTGTTTTTGATCCCCACTCCTGTTTGCGGAAATGAAACTCCGACTCACAAAATCGAAGAAACTGTATAAAACCGCCGAACAACTTATGCCTGGCGGCGTTAATAGTCCCGTTAGATCATTCAAAGCCGTATCGGGCACGCCTGTCTTCATATCCAGGGGCAAGGGCCAATATATTTACGACGCAGACGGGAATAAATACACGGATTACATGTCCTCCTGGGGACCGCTGATCCTGGGCCATGCGGCGCCCGCGGTGGTTAGAGCGGTCAAGAAGGCGGCTGAGAAGGGCACCAGCTACGGCGCTCCGTGCGAGGATGAGATAGAGTTAGCCAAGCTTATAGTTAAAGCCTTTCCTTCTATAGATATGGTCAGGATGACAAGCTCGGGCACCGAAGCCACTATGAGCGGTGTGCGCCTTGCGAGAGCCTATACTAAGAGGGACTATATAGTTAAGTTCGAAGGATGTTACCACGGACATGCCGATTACCTTCTCGTTCAGGCCGGATCCGGGGCGACTACGTTCGGAACGCCGAGCAGCCCGGGCGTCCCCGAATCGTTCACGGAAAAGACGTTACTGGCGAATTATAACGATCTCGACTCGGTGAGGGGGCTGTATGATAAATACCGTGACAAGATAGCAGCCGTGATCATTGAGCCCGTGGCTGCCAACATGGGTGTAGTCCCCCCGGCGGATGGCTTTTTGGAAGGCCTGAGGAAGATTACACGCGATTCGGGTTCACTCCTCATTTTCGACGAGGTGATAACGGGCTTCAGGCTCGGCATGGGCGGGGCCCAGCATAAATACGGGGTAAAGCCTGACATCACCTGTCTCGGGAAAATCATAGGAGGAGGGCTCCCGGTGGGGGCATTCGGAGGAAAGAAGGATATAATGAGCATGGTAGCCCCTTTGGGCCCCATGTACCAGGCAGGGACGCTCTCCGGGAACCCTCTCGCAATGGCCGCCGGGCTCGCAACCCTCAGGAAACTAAAAGAACCGGGGAATTATAAGAAGCTTCGGGGGCTCTCCCTGAATATGGTCGAAGGGATAAAGGAAATAATAAAAGAACTGGGAATTAGTGCCTGTGTCAACTCCGTTGAATCGATGTTTACGATATTTTTTACGGAACCAAATCCTGTGGATTACAGGACAGTGCTCAAAAGCGATACAAAAAAGTATTCGAAATTTTTTGAAAATTTACTCAGGGCTGGTATTATGTTTCCGCCTTCTCAGTTCGAGGCGGTTTTTCTTTCGCTGGCCCATACTGACAGGGACGTCGATCGTACGCTTGACGTTGTGCATAAAGCTCTTAAGGCGGTCTGATATTATAGGGGGGACGTACCGTTAAGAGTGACGGAAAATATAAATGGCTGATGTTTATCGCCATCGGGTTCGAGCTCGGGTTTTCGGTCATAGCCGGGTTACTGCTCGGACATTACGTCGATAAACTGGTCGGAACCAAGACCCCGTGGTTCACGATGATAGGCTTGTTAGCCGGGGGTTTCGCGGGGTTCAATATTCTACTGAGGATGATAAAACGGGTAAATGACGGAAAGGACAGCGAGTCTAATTAATATACCGAGCATAGGACGGGTAGAAAGAAGCGGATTGGCGGTAACCGCAATTTTAATGGTCGTCTGCTATTTCGTCGGCTCAAGAGAGCTCGCGGTTGGAACCGCTGCGGGGGGGATCCTGTTTACCGCAAATTTTATGGCGATAAGGTTTCTCGTCAATGCCCTCATCGCGAATTCGTATCCGAAGGGCTTCGGCATATTTGCATTTATACTCAAAATGACTGTATTCATCGCGATAGTAGCGGCGTTATTCATATTCGCCAAAGTGAACTTATACGGGTTTTTTATCGGGGTCACGGGTGTCGTCATCGTCATAATCGGAGAAAGTTTGAGAGGGAGTAAAGATGGAACACTTTAGTTGGTTTACCTTGATCGGACTCGGACAATACGACTATATACTTGGTTCGATACTGGTGCTCATTCTTCTTGCCCTCGCCGGGTTCTCGATAAAGAAAGCGCTTTCAAAGGAAGATTCTGTATTGCCGGATGAGAAGTTCTCGATCAGGACCATTTTCGAGATACTCACTATCGACTTTCTTTTCGATTTGTTCACGAACATGCTGGGCTCGAAAGAGAATGCCAAGAAGTATTTCCCTCTCCTGGGCGCTTCTTTTTTCTTCATTTTGTTCGCGAATTTTCTGGGGATTATCCCCGGTTTCCTGCCGCCGACCGGGAATTTCAACGTGCCCGTGGCCTGCGCGCTAGTAATATTCGTAATGTATAACTTTTACGGGTTTAAGGAAAACGGGCTCGCTTATTTGAAGCATTTCGCGGGACCCGTGATATTTCTCGCTCCGCTGATGTTTATAATCGAGGTTATAAGCCATTTCGTCCGCCCCGTATCGCTTTCTCTGAGGCTCTTCATGAACATAACGGGGGACCACCTTATACTGGGCGTTTTCACGAATCTGGTTCATTACATAATACCCGCTATATTTATCGGTCTCGGAATATTTGTGTCTTTTCTCCAGGCATTTATATTTACCGTGCTGTCGGCGATATACATATCCCTTGCCACGACGCATGAAGCCGAAATTGAATAGGATTCGGGCAAAAATTTAAAAAAGAATGACCTACTATACAAAAGGAGGTAAAAAATGAAGACAGCACTTTCGATTCTCTCGATAGTCGGGGTAGCTATACTCGCTGCTTTTATTCCGGATGCGGCTTTCGCACAGGAAGGGAGCGGCGGAGAGCTCACAAAGCTCGGACTCGCTCTCGGTGCGGGATTGGGAATTGGGATCGCGGCCGGTGTCGCCGGATTGGGTCAGGGACGCGCGACCGCGGCTGCATTGAGCGGTATCGCGAGAAACCCGGGCGCAAGCTCCAAGATCCTCACTCCGATGATTATCGGTCTTGCTCTGATCGAGTCTCTCGTTATTTATGCTCTTCTCATAGCATTCCTGCTGCAGGGAAAAATATAATCCTAATACGGGGGGCCGACGTCGGCCCCCCGTATTCGATTATTTGATATATTCGTCCCCCGGCATTACCCTTCTACTATGAAGAAAGCCGTATCATGCCTTCTTATCGCCTTCGTATTATTCGGTTGCGGCAAGACGACCGGTTTAGTACAGACTGAAGACCAGGAGTCCCTCGCGAAATCAAGCGATCTCTACTACAAGCTAATAATGTGGAAGTACTATGAGAAAGCGTCGCAGTTCGTGGACCCGGATAAGTACAAGGAGTTCGAAGCCTTCGTGTATGCAAACCAGAAGGACCTGAACATAACGGGATATGAGATAAAGGAAATGGTTTACATAACCGAAAACGAACCGGGGGCAAGTCAGGAGGAAAAAGAAAAGGAAAAGGAAACGGGCGAGTGCGAGATAAGGGTCCTCTTTACCTACTATAAATATCCCTCTGTTTCGGAGAAGAGTGTCATGGCTGAGGACACCTGGATACAAAAAGGGAACTTCTGGTATATCTCTTCCGATTTTGACGAAGGGTCTTTCAAATAATCCGCATTGAATCTAACCGGCGTTTTTGCCGATCGGGTATTTCCTCGAAACGAGCTCAAGGGCTTCACTCCTGCTTGTTATCTCCCCTTCGAGCTGAGCTTCCTCGACGAGATTCAGTATCTCTTTGAATAACGGGCCCGGGCTGTATCCCATTTCGATAAGCTCCCTCCCTCCGAGAAGCGGCTCGGGTTTTATCTCCTCGTCTTTGAGCTCTTCGAACTTTTTCATGACGAAGTCGTAAGCCTCAGTAGAGCCGTGGCTCGCGAGACAGTCCGCCAGGTGGAGGACCATATGTTCATCGAAATCCGGCATACCGATAAACCTCTTTAACGTGCTCTTTTTCATATAGAAGACGTCTTTAAACTTCAGATGGTCCCGCACGAGCTCATAGATGAGTTCGATCTGTTTGTTGGAGAATTTGAGCCGCCTGCATATCTCCCGGGACATGTCGGCCCCGAGCTTGTCGTGGCCGTTAAACCTTATCCTGTCCGAGACGGAGAATGTCGGGGGTTTCCCGACGTCGTGGAGGAGTCCTCCCATGGCCAGCTCAGGTGAGGCGAGACCGCCGGTGTTCTCGTATATTTTGTCGAGCACGAGGCACGTGTGCTTGAATACGTCTCCCTCCGGATGGAATTCCGGGGGCTGTTCCACCCCGTGCATAATATCCACTTCCGGAAGGATGTAACGGAGCAAGCCGGTCTCCCTGAGCATCTTGAGCCCGTCCCCCGGATTCCTCTGGGTGATGATCTTTACGAGCTCGTCCTTTATCCTCTCGGCGCTAACCAGATTGATTCGGGACGCGAGTTCCTTCAGGGCGCCGTATGTGTCCCCCTCGATCGCGAACCCGTACCGGGATGCGAACCTAACCGCCCTCATGAGCCTGAGCTTGTCTTCGCTGAATCTATCAAGCGGCACGCCTATGGTCCTGATTATCCCGTCCCTTATATCGTCCAACCCGCCCGCATAGTCGATAGCCTCTTCTTCGATCGGGTCATACAGCATCCCGTTTATCGTGAAGTCCCTCCTGAGCACGTCTTCCTCTTCATCCGTGCTGTAGGTGACGTAGTCCGGGTGGCGGCTGTCCGAGTAACCCTCGTCTTTTCTGAAGGTGGCGACCTCGAACCTGTAATGCCCTATCAGAACGAGGATAACGCCGAAGCTCACTCCGACGGGTATCGTATGCGAGAATATGTTCGAAACCTCTTCGGGGGTGGCGCTCGTCGTAATATCGTATTCCTTGGGCGGGACATTCATAAGCATATCCCTGGTGCACCCTCCGACGCAGAAAGCCTTGTATCCCGAATTCTTCAGCTGGGTGACCAGGTGCTTGGCTATGTCGAAGAGCTCGCTCTCGAACGGTTTGATTTTTATAACTTTCTTCATAGTTTTAAACTGGCAATTTTATAGTATATTTTACACTCTGTCCTGACGAGGATATTTTAACGCCGATCACGGTAAATATTAATGAGCGAAAAGACTATACCAGAACTTCTGCAAAATCGAGTAAAGGAGCACGGGGCCAGGCTCCTCTATCAGCGGAGGGACGGATGGAGCTGGAAACAAATTACCTGGCTCGACTTCGACCGTAAAGTGAAGAATATAGCAGCTTTCCTCCTCGACCTGGGGTTCGGCAGGGGGGACAGGGCGCTCGTGGTCTCTTCGAACAGGTTGGAAGCGATCTCTTCCGAAATTGCGGTCTTGCACCTCGGCGGTGTAATTGCTCCGATGTCCCCTGACGAAAGCGCAGAGCGGGTTATCGGTGCGGCAAACGAGCTTCGTCCGAAGCTCGTGTTCCTCGAGCGGGGGCACCCGGCGGAGGGTGTCTTGGATTCTCTCGAGAGTATGGGGAGCGTAGACAGGATCATAGTATTCCCTGACGACAAGATAACAAACGACAAGGTTCTCAACTTCAGAGCGGTCCTCAAATTCGGATTGATGAAGAGGAAAAAACTCGAGGACGAGCTCGCCGGGATCTATAAAAATATAGGACCCGAATTCCCTGCGGCGCTGTTTTTATCTCCGGGGGCGGATCAGGCGCATACGGCGGAGGTCTCGGAGGGTGATTTGATGGAGGCTCTCCAAAACGCCTCTCTCAGGTGTCATCAGCTCAATGCCGAGGACCAGTCCTTTTCTTATTTAACGGACGCGAGCCCCTTCGCGAAGTTCGTAAACTACCTGACTATTTATCAAGGGAGCAGGGCGGCGGTCGCGGAAGGCAGGAAGGAATTCTATCAGGACATAGTCGAGGTAATGCCGACGGTATTATTCGAGACTAGAGCGGGCCTCGAGGAATTGTGCAGGAAGTCCCTTTCGGGCTTAAACGGCCGGCAGCCGGGGAAAAAGCTCATGACTGACCTCGGAAACAGGGTAAAGCATATCCTTACAGACTCCATGCCGGAAGGTGAGACGGAAGCCCTCATCACGAGCACCGGAGCCATTATTATCGAAGTCCCCGAGTTTAACCTCCTGCTCGGCTAATCTTCGGTTTCAGTTACCGAGCATCTCGCCTTTCCGCTGTTAAAAGTAATCAGGACTTTGTCCCCGCGCTTGAGCACTTTCGAATCCTTGACGGTCCTCATCGACGGGAGTTTGTACGTGATGCTGTATCCGCGGTCGAGCACCTTGAGCGGGCTTAGCGCGTCGAGCTTCCCGGCCAGCGCGCCAGTCTCCGATACCGCGTTATCGAACTTTATCTGAAAGAGCCTGGCCAAATCCGTCTGCATCTGGTCGATTTCCCTCGCGTGGAACTCAACGCGGTTGAGGAGAGCGAATGCTATTTTGGCCTTGAGCTCGGCTAAATCCTGAAGGAGCTCCGCCTTTTCCCTGACCACTATTTCTGCTGCGTTCGACGGTGTCGCCGCCCTTACGTCGGCGACGAGGTCCGCGATCGTAATGTCGATTTCGTGTCCTACGGCGGATACTACCGGAACGGGGGATTTCGCAATCACCCTCGCGAGCGCCTCGTCGTTAAACGCCCTCAGGTCTTCTTTCGAGCCTCCGCCCCTCGCCAGTATGATGAGGTCGATGCCGGGGAGCCTGTAGAGCCTGTTCAGGGACGAAATTATATCTCCCGGCGCTTCGTCCCCCTGAACCCTAGCCGGAGAGATAAGTATTTCGAGGTTGGGGAACCTGCTGTCGAGGACTTTCAGAATGTCCTTTATCGCGGCTCCCGTCGGGGAGGTTACGATACCGATCCTCCGCGGGAGGAAGGGCAGGGGGCGTTTTCTCTCGGGGTTGAATAGACCCTCGGCCAGGAGTTTTTCCCTCAGCTGTTCGAGCGCGAGGGCCTGGGCTCCGACTCCCTTGGGCTCCATATCCCTCACGTTTAGCTGATAGACCCCCTGCTTCTCGTAAACACCTACGAGTCCAGAGCAAATGACTTCCATTCCGTTTTCGGGGAGGAATTTGATTGCCTGGTTCGCCCATTTGAAGCAGACAGCGGATATCTGGCTCGACTCGTCTTTAAGCGAGAAATACCAGTGCCCGCTCGTGTAGTTGCCTTTGAAGTTCGATATCTCGCCCGTGACCCACACGTACTCGAAGCCCAGCTCCTCTTCTATGGTCTCCTTAATCCTGGCGTTGAGCGCGGATACGGTATATATCTGTGATTTAAATAATTCCTGAAAAGACGGGGTATCTTCCATTCGGATGTAGTATTTTGGATGGGGGAGGAATAGTCAAGGAAAATCGCCCTTCGCGGCAAGGCCCGGAGGTGACTGAATTCTCAGAACAGCTCCGGGTGCGTATTCGATATCTGCTCTGAAAGGGCCGGGTCGAGCTTCGCATCGCGCAGGGTTTTCACCACTGAAAGCTGCTCCGCCGTGAGCTTCGCGCATCCGGTCAGGTCCGCTCCTTCGAGCGTGGCCTCCTGCAGGTTTGCCAGTTTGAAGTTTACCCCTCTGAGGTTCGCCCCCGAGAGGTCGGCTTTTATCAGGTGCGCGCCTTCGAGGGTGGCCCCTTCGAGTGCGGCGCCTGCCAGGTTCGCCCCCTCTAAATTTGTCCCGAACAGTGTAGCGCCGCTCAGTCTCGCCCCGCTCAGGCTCGTGCCTTTGCAGAACGCGAGCTTCATATTCGCCCCTTCGAGGTTGATACCGGTTAAATCCGTACCGACGAGGTTAGCCCATGCGAGATCGGGCGTCACGCCCGGATTCACTTCCCTCCATTTATTCCACTCGTCCGCCCCTTTTTTTATTATTGCAACGTGCTCCTGGTTTGCCATATCGGGGATTACTCTGAATCTCGTATTTAGTGACTTATATGACGGATACTATTTTACCCTCTTCAGCGCGGGAGCAACGAGGTTGGGATGATGTTTGCCTATCTCGTTCGCGAGCATCCCGGTTACGTTCTTGATATCCCACTGCGCGCCTTCGGACATCCTTAAATTTATAAGGTGATAGAGCTCCCAGAGGTCGAAGCCGCCGATAACGCGCCTGTTGTGAGCGTTCGTCACGACGTAGCTAGCCGACTCCGATAAGCCCTCATTCATAAGCTCAACGTAAAGCTTCCCGCTTTTCTCTGCCGCTTCCATGAGCATCCCGGCGACCCCGGCGTTCTCAATATTGGGCGGTACGGTGATGCCGTGAGACACCGAGGGGTCTTTGTAAATCCAGTCGGTCTTTCTGTGCCGGAGAAACTGGTGCCAGCACGCTTCGCTTATGACGAACTCGGCCTCGTACCCGACGAGCCTGAGCGCGTTTACGGGGTTGTCGTATTTCCCGAGCTTCTCGAGCGATTTCTTAAGTATTTCGAGCTTGGCGGCGGGGTCTTGTCCTTTGAGTGATTCGTCTATCTCGTCGTATCGTGAGTCCGAGTGTTCGAACAGTATGGCTTTGATCATCTTATCGATCGCCGCTTCTTCGGGATCGGGGGAACCCTTACCTGTCCAGTCCAGAAGATTTACGGCTGAGCCTTCGTTTGACCGGCCGGGATTCTGTCGCCCGTGTAACGAGCCTGCTATTTTGGCGAGCTCCTCTCTCGTCTCTTTAATGTATCTGTTTTCGTTCGCGTATTTAACAAGCGTAGGTACAGAGAACCTGACTTCGTCCTTTATCTCCTCCGCCCTCCGCCTCACCTCTTCGTACTTGTTCGACAGGAGCTTCGTGAGCGAGTCCTCGATCGCCCTAGCGTTCGCGGTCATGCCGAGATTCGTGAACGTAGCGAGTGTGAGGGCGTATCGGGCGTCCTCGAACGCGATCTTTTCGAGCGCCCTCGAATGCGCCTTCTCATCCGTACCCTCGGGAGCGGGCTCCGTTCTGATTAAATACCCGAGGAGCTTTTCATTCAGCTCGGAATATGCGGTGTAGAGGTCGTGATTGAGCTTAATATAATCTTCCTTAAGTGTGGGTGCCCGGTTGAGCTCGCCCGGTATATAAAAATCCCCTCTCGACGGCTTCTGGTATCTCTGGGAGTACTCCGTGAACGAGAGGTACTCGTTCGAGAGCTCGAGTATAGAAGAGAAGAGACGGGATACCCTCTCGATTCCCACGTGCACCGCTGCGTGCTCCGCAACAGAAGCGTGACCGTAATTGAGCACCCACTTTTCGTGGAACTTCGAGGCCCTCTCCCTGCCTAGCTCCTCTTCCTGAATGACCGCCCCTATATTCTCCCTGAAGCTTTTCGGGCTCCTGCTCACATAGGCGAATATTACGGCAATCACCTCTTCGGGGATATTGCTCACCGTATAGATGTCCCTGTCTGTATTGGATACGTATCTTTTTACGTCGGTCGTGAGCGGTTTTTCCTCAGCCATTTCTCTCCTCGGAATTTCCCTTTAAATTAGCGCTACGGATTGGTTTCAGGAGTCCTTATTATACCGTTATCGGTCATGAGATGGTAATGCTTTCCTTCACTTTTTTTATAATGTAGCCCAGCACCTGGCCCGGCTTGCCGTAAATGACCGCATCGACGTGGTCGTCGGCGGGGCCTTCCTTCTCGTTTATGATTACCACTTTGGCGTTATTCTCTTTGGCGAGGTAGGGGTATGAGGCGACAGGCTCCTTGTCGAGAGATGCGCCCGCGATGAGAAAGAGGTCGGCGCTATGGAGCCTCATCCACGCTTCCCGTGCCTCCCAGTGAGGCGGGGGCTGCCCCGGGAATGAAATCGCAGGTTTTAGCTGGTCGCTCCCGCATTCCCTGCACGCAGGCACCGGCGCGCCTTTATCCAGCATGCCCGCGATCTCGTCTATCGAATAATCCTTGCCGCAGCTTGGGCAGGTGACCCAGAGAATGCTGCTGTTGAGCTCGATGACGGTCGCGCTTCCCGCCCTGTGATGGAGTCCGTCCGCACTCTGAGTGAATATGCAGTCGAGGTTCCCGAGTATTTCAAGCTCTGCCAGTGCGCGGTGCCCCGGACCCGGCTCCGCGCTAAGGAGTGAAGGGTAAATTTCCATGATTTTCTTCCAGTACTCGGCCCTTACCTCCCTGCTCTCGCGGAAGTCCCTTATGTGGGGGTTCAGCCTGGGGTCAGAGAAATCCGGCAGTCCGGACTCTGCAGAAAGGTCACACCCTGTGAGGACCACGATCTTCCGCGCCTCTCTGATCCACTCCGCAACCGTCCCCGCGACATCCTTTTTCATCTGGAAAGGATTATACAATTTCCGTATAAAATATGTCAACGACGCAGTTTAATGCCATGAGATTAATCAATATCCCTAATACGGCGAGTCAATAGCTGCGGGATACGGTACAATATAGACGCGTGATTCGTAGATGCAGTCAGGGGGGACAGAGCTATAAAATACAAGCCCTCGGAAATAACCGAGTTCAGTGATACGGCGCTCCAGATTATATGGGACGACGGGCACGTGAGCATTTATCCCTACGAAGACCTGAGACAGGAATGCCCGTGCGCTACCTGCAGACAGCTTAGAAAAACAAGCAAGAACGGCAGGCTGCCTTTCAAAAAGACGATACCGCTCAGGGCGAATTCCTCGTCTATCAAGCCTCTCAGCATAGATCCCGTGGGGCAATACGCATTCAAGTTCAGCTGGAACGACAAGCACGATACGGGAATTTATACGTATGAATTCCTGAGGGAGCTCTGCAGCTGCGAGGAGTGCCGTTCCGGGGACTGACCCTTCACTCTATTTCGTACACTATATTTACCGACGCGCTTACCGATATATCGCCCGGCTCGATGGGCGTGGGGGGCGCCGCCGTCGCAGATTCCTTGGCGAGGGCATAGTCTCTATACACAGGTACGGGGTAATCGAAGGACGGGGAAAGCTGGAGTATCTTTGTTATCTTGACGCCCGCTGCCTTCGCTAAAGTCTCGGCCGTCGTCTTCGCGTCATTCACGGCTCGTGTGAGCGCCTCCCTCCTGAATTCGTCCCTCTTCGTGGTATCGAACGAAAGGCTTTCGATGTTGTTGAGTCCGGCTTCTGCTGTGGAATCGATTATATTCCCGATTTCTTTCAGGTTATGTGCTTCGACTATGATCCTGTTGCTTGCCCTGTACCCCTTGAAATCGGTCTTGTTTGTCTGGTTGTTATATTCATAGACGGGCGTAAGGCTGTATCCGGCCGTCGAGACCTTATCGTTCTTGCCGAGCTTCGATTTTATCACCTGTATGACCTTATTCGACGTCTCCGCGTTTACCTTGACCGCCTGTGAGGCGTTCTTCGCGAGTGTCTCGACCGAGAGGGTCAGGTACGCGACGTCCGGTGCGGTGTCCGCCTTACCGTTTCCCGTAACGCTCAGCGTGCGTTTTACGTTCTGGCCGTCCTGGGCATGAGATACATAACCTCCTGTAAATATTAACAATAGACACGCGAATAGAATTGCCGATCTCATAGTCATTCTTCACCTCGTATATATTATACGCCTCTCACAGGCGTATCCTATTATACTCGATATTACGATCGAATTCGGGTTTGGATTTCTCTCTATATATATAATTCGCGGAAAGGACCCCTTCCGGAATCCGGCCTTGTCTGAACGGCCCGCCACTTCAAATCTCTCCGGAAATTGCTTATATTTTAAGATCGGCTCCAGGCCGGCCGGTTGATTTTAGTCTTTCTTGATGATAATTTTCTAAGTCAATGATCGAGAAGAAGCTCAATTACAACTTCAAGGACCCGCAGCTTCTTAAAACCGCGCTAACCCATAGTTCCTACGCGAATGAGACTTCCGTCGAAAGCAACGAGAGGATGGAGTTCCTGGGCGACGCCGTCCTTGGTTTCATCGTCGCGCGGGTGTTATACGATCTCTTCCCCGACGCCGCCGAGGGCAAGCTCTCCAAAATGAGAAGCGCTATTGTGAGCCGGATGAATTTCGCCCATTTCGCGAAAGGGCTCAAGATAGACAAGCAGATGCTTCTCGGGAAGGGCGAGGAGAATACCGGTGGGAGAAAGAGGCAGTCGAACCTCGCCGGAGCGTTCGAGGCGGTAATAGGGGCGGTATTCATTGACGGGGGATACAAGAAGGTCTACAGGATAGTTACGAAGCTATTAAAGAACTGTCTTAACGGCGACGAGGAGATATTCAGGGATTATAAGACCGGGCTTCAGGAAGTCGCACAGAGGCAGTTCAAGAAGGTGCCGAAGTATAAAGTAGTGCTCGAGGAAGGGCCTCCTCACGACAAATGCTTCCATGTAGAGGTTAAGCTCGGCAGAAAGTGCATGGGCAAGGGGGTCGGCAGGAACAAAAAACAGGCCGAGCAGGCCGCTGCGAAAGAGGGGCTTGAGTATATAGAAGGCATCAATAAGCTGGCCTGAGGTCAACAACACTAATCGTTATCTTTTCCCTCGAGCCCCAGTTCTTCCATTTTTTTTGAAAGCGTATTCCTGTTAATGCCGAGTATCTGGGCCGCCTTTTTCTTGTTCCCGCCCGTAATCCTCAGTACGGCTTCGATGAGGGGTTTCTCGACCTTCCTGATGATTTTATCGTGGATATGCCCTTGGGAATCAGCGCCGCCGGCCTCGATCAGAAAGTTGAGCTCGTCCGTTATTATCTGGTCGAACGATTCCTGCTCCTTCCTGCCCCTTCCTTCGAGATGCGGAGCGGCTTCGATCAGGGTCTCCCTCGTGATTACACTGTCTGAGGTGAGCACGAGGATTCGTTTTATGATGTTTTCGAGCTCCCTGACGTTTCCTGGCCACCCGTAACCGAGAGCGAGCTCTTTGGCTTCGTCGGTGATAGTCCTTTTGGCCATGCCGAGCTCTTTCGAGTATTTATTGAGGAAGTGCTCGATAAGCGGCACTACGTCTTCTATCCTTTTTCTGAGCGGCGGTATCTCTATCGTGATTGCGTTGAGTCTGTAGTAAAGGTCTTCCCTGAACCGGCCTTCGGCTACCTCTTTCTCGAGGTTCTTGTTGGTCGACGTTATTATTCTCACGTCGACAGGGGTGGGCTTTTCGCTTCCGAGCCTGTAGAATTTCCTCTCTTCGAGTATTCTGAGCAGCTTGGTCTGGAGCTCGGGCGGCATGTCCCCGATCTCGTCGAGATGGAGCGTGCCCTTATGGGCTTCTTCGAACCTCCCCTGCTTCGAGAGAGAGGCCCCCGTGAACGCGCCCTTTTCATAGCCGAACAACTCGCTCTCGAGGAGCTCCTTGGGGATGGCCGCTATGTTCACCGCGACTATCTTTCCGTCCCTCCTCATGCTGTTTTGATGGATGGCCCGCGCTACGAGCTCCTTGCCTGTCCCGCTCTCCCCGACGACGAGGACTGTAATGTCCCGTTCGGCCACCCGGCCTATCATCTTGTATATGTTGAGCATCACCTGGGATTTGCCGACAATGTCCTGAAGGGAATCCGCATCCCCGGACTCTGCCCTGAGCATCTCGAGCTTCTTCGAGTTCTCGTAGCTATCTATCGCTCTATGAACGGTGATTTTGACCTCGTCGAGGTCAAACGGCTTGGCTATATAATCGTATGCGCCCTGCTTCATGGCGTCTATCGCGTTCTTTACGGTATTCTGCGCGGTGATAATGATTACGGGAGGGTTTATTCCTCTCGACCTGAATTCCTTAAGCACGTCGAACCCGCTCATATCGGGCATAGTGATATCGAGGATTATAGAGGAGAAACCCTCCGACGATGCGCTCTCTATCGCCTTGGCCCCGTTCTCGGCATAGCGGACCATGTAGCCTGCCTTTTCGAGGCATTTCCCGAGCACCCACCTTATGCTTTCTTCGTCGTCTACGACCAGTACCTTTTTTTTCATGTTATATCTTCGATCGCCCTTTGCGTCATGCCGGATTTTAGTTTCAATTCGGATCTAAGCACCGTTATTATACGCCCGAAATAGGCAGGAAAACCTTGACGGTCGTACCGGCTCCAACTTCGCTGTCTACGAAAATCGCTCCACCGTGCTTGGCGATAATCTGATACGCCAGGAAAAGTCCCAGGCCCGAGCCCTCTTTCTTGGTAGTATAAAAGGGGTTGAACATTTTCTCCAGTGAATCAGCGGGCACCCCGCTTCCGTTATCCCTGATTTCAATGGACATCGAGTTCTGGCCCTTGAGCCTGTGCTCAGTGATCCATCTGCTCGATACCTCGACCTGGCCTTTGTCCGCGATCGACTCGGCCGCATTCTTTATAAGGTTCAGAAATACCTGCTTCAATGAGTTCCTGTCGCCGTGTATGGGCGGTATAGTGACGTCGTAATTCTGCTTGTATTGTATCCGCTCCCCCGCTTTGGACATCGATTCAAGGTATATGATTTCCATCAGCAGCTCGTGAATGTCTATCAGCTCGAATACCTCTTTGGCGAAGGGCTCGAGCTGTTTAAGGGTGTCGAGCAGGGCCCTTAGCCTGTCTGCTTCCTTCGTTATAATCTCGGCGCATTTTAGCGCCTCTTTATTCGGGGCGTCTTCGGCCAGGAGCTGCGCTGCGCCCCTTATGCCGCTGAGCGGATTTTTTAGCTCGTGAGCGAGCCCGAGGATGAGGTTCTCGAACTTGGAAGCGGATATCTCCTGGGTGCTCTTGCTGTTGAGGAACATCGTGCCCGACATGTCTTTTATCTGAATTACCGCCCCTTTTAGATTGCCCGCGTTAGTGAAGAGCGGAGAGGCGACCGCCTGAATTGATATCCGCTCGCCGCTCCTGAGTGTAGGTTTTATCTCGTCCCCTATTACCGTCCTTCCCTCTCCCATCGCCATGAGCGCGACGCGGTCGATTTCTTCGGGCATGAAAGCGCTCGAACTCTGTCCCCTGGCCTTCTCCCTCGAAATCCTGAAAGTGCTCTCGGCATTGTCGTTCATGTCGAGCACGCGGAGGTCCTTGTCTATGATAATGATGGATTCCGGTAACGAATCGAATATCTCTTCGAAATCAATCTTTTTCGTCATGGGATTCGCGCCCGGTTAATACCGGATGTGTTGCGAGATTTACTTCCCCCGGTTCCCGATTATGAAGCGTTAATAATAACGAGACAGTGACCCCGTCTCTCTCCGTCAAATGTCTTCGATCCTTATGAACGTCGTCTTCGCTCTTATGGTGGAGAACCTGTCTATCTCCCTCAGTGAGGAAAGGAGATTCTTCTCCAGGGCCTCGTGGGTCATTATTACCACGGGGACGTCACCGCCGCCCAGGTGCCTGCCCTTCTGTATGACCGACTCGATGCTGATCCCGTGTTTCCCCAGGCTCCCCGTGATCTTGCCGAGCACTCCGGGCCTGTCTTCGGCCTGGAACCTCAAGTAATATTTATTCGTCGTATCGCTCATTTTAATCAGCTGTGTTGAATCCTTGCCGCCGTAAAACCTGAGAGGCGAAGAGAGTGTGTTCCCGAGGGACAGGTCCTTCGCTATCTGCAGCACGTCGCTCACGACGGCGCTTGCCGTGGGCATCATTCCCGCCCCTTTGCCGTAAAGCATCGCCGGCCCCACCGCGTCTCCGACCAGGTAGATCGCGTTGAAGGCGCCCGATACGTCGGCCAGCTGTGTTTCTTTCCTTACGAGCGCCGGATAGACCCCGGCTTCGAGTCCGTTTTCCCTCGACTTCGCGACCGCAAGGAGCTTTATCTTGTGCCCGAGCTCGTCCGCATATGCGATATCGAGCGGGGTAATCCCTCTTATGCCTTCCGCGTGAATTTTCCCGAAGCTGATGAATATGCCGAAGGAGAGCATGATAAGAATCGAGAGCTTGTGCGCGGCATCGATCCCGTCTACGTCGAACGATGGGTCGGCCTCGGCGTAGCCCTTTTTCTGGGCTTCTTTTAATACCTCGGCGAACTCCAACCCTTCCTCGGTCATTCTCGAAAGTATGTAATTGGACGTACCGTTGATTATTCCGTGTATGGAAAGGATGTTGTTTGCGGCGAAACTCTCCTGTATCGCCTTGATGATGGGGATTCCTCCCCCCACGCTCGCCTCGAACCCGATATCGACCCCCTTTTCCGCGGCCGCTCCGAAAATCTCCCTGCCGTAGTGCGCCAGCAGGGCTTTATTGGCGGTAACTACGTGTTTCCCGTTCCTTATGGCCCCCATCACGAAGTCCTTCGCGATCCCCGTGCCTCCCACGAGCTCGATGATAATCTGAATCGAGCTGTCCTCGAGGAGCTCCCTTGCGTCCTTGGTCAGCTTGCCTCTGGGTATCTTTACCGGCCTTTTCCTGTCGGGGTCTATATCGGCTATTTTTTTAAGGTTGAGCCTGATTCCGGTCCGCTTTTCGATTATGTCCCTGTTCTTGCGCAGGACCTCGATAACCCCGCATCCGACTGTACCGGCGCCGATGAGACCGACGTTGACTACGTTCATCAAAATTCTCCTTTCTAACCGAGGCAAAAGTGAGTATAAGCCAGGAATTATACATTATTTTATTTGACTTTAAACGAATGAGCACTTAAATTAATACCGGTCCGTGGGGCCGTAGCTCAGTTGGGAGAGCGCATGAATGGCATTCATGAGGTCGAGGGTTCGAACCCCTTCGGCTCCACCAGCAGAATCAACAAGCTTCGGGAACTTTTCGTAATATATATTACCCAGTGGCGGTTACTTCTCCAATCTCTGAATTGCAATATGACCCGGCCAAATATTTAATAGGACCGTTCGGGGAATCGTTGCGGTCGCGAATAATCAGTCCTGTATTTTTCTTCAGTATTGACCGGATTTCTTAACGAATTAAGCCGGTTGCTCTATTGCAAATTGCTCGGTCCGATATTTCGAGCGGTCATATTATATAAATATGTTATAATCCTCTGTACTTCGGTTTCCCAGATAGAGAACACTCGATTCCAAATTTTTGGATATTACAGGGGTAGCGGACCGCCATTTTGTCCTAATTGGTCAGATATTTCAACACGGGGTAATAGGTAGGAGATTTGCTTATGGAAGACCACTCAACCATTAGCCGCGTTGCGTTCATCGGCAACTATGTGCCGAGACAGTGCGGTATCGCCACGTTCACGACCGATTTATGTGAGGCTATCGCTGCCGAATATACGGATACATCATGCATTGCCCTGCCCGTCAACGACATCGAAGGAGGCTATTCCTACCCGCCCCGTGTCCGGTTTGAACTTACGGAGAAGAACATCGACTCTTACCGCCGAGCAGCCGACTTCCTGAATATCAATAATGTCGACCTGGTGTGCCTGCAGTTTGAATACGGCATCTTCGGGGGGAAGGCAGGCAGCTATATCCTGGCCTTCTTACGCGAATTGCGAATGCCCATAGTCACGACACTGCATACCATTTTAAAAGAGCCAAGTCCCGATCAGCGGCGGGTATTGGAAGAAGTCGCCGCCCTGTCCGATCGATTAGTCGTCATGAGCGAACGTGGCGCGGAGTTTCTGCGGGAGATATATGGCGTGCTGCCGGAGAAGATCGATATTATCCCTCACGGAATTCCCGATTTGCCGTTTGTGGACCCGAGTTACCACAAAGACCTTTTCGGCGTGGAGGGCAAGCTCGTTTTGCTCAGTTTCGGATTGCTTTCGTCCAACAAAGGGATAGAAAACGTCATCGCCGCCCTGCCTGCCATCGTGGAGCGCTACCCGAACGTGGTGTACATGATTCTGGGCGCGACACATCCCCATGTGATTCAGCATGAGGGCGAGACCTACAGGTTGTCACTTCAAAGAATGGCTCAGGAAAAAGGCGTGGAAGATAACGTGATCTTCTACAACCGCTTTGTAAGTCTGGAGGAGCTTGTCGAGTTCATCAGCGCTGCGGACATATACATCACGCCCTATCTCAACGAAGCGCAGATCGTATCCGGCACACTGGCCTACACGCTCGGGGCGGGCAAGGCGGTGATTTCGACCCCATACTGGTATGCGGAAGAGATGCTGGCAGACGGCCGCGGCACGCTTGTGCCGTTCAAAGATCCGGCGGCGCTGGCCCGGGAAGTGATCTACCTGCTCGACAACGAATCCGAACGCCACGCTATGCGGAAACGGGCGTATCTCTTTGGAAGGGAGATGATATGGCCGCAGGTGGCGCAGAGGTACATGGAGAGCTTTGAACGGGCCCGAGCGGAACGCCGGCATTACGTCCCTCCCGGATTTAGAGTAAAGCTCCACGAGGGTGAGTTGCCCCCTCTCAAGCTCGATCACCTGCGCCATATGACGGATGAGACCGGCATACTGCAGCACGCCCTTTTCACGGTGCCTAATTATAACGAGGGCTACACAACTGACGACAACGCCCGCGCTCTGATAGTAAGCACGCTCCTGGATGAGCTGGGCAACGAAGAGGCCCTGGAGCTGGCTCCCCGGTATCTCGCCTTTATTTTGTATGCGTTCAGCGCGGAGACCGGACGTTTTCGCAACTTTCTGGATTATCAGCGCCATTGGCTGGAGGTGATCGGTTCGGAAGACAGTCAGGGCCGCGCGTTATTAGCGTTGTCCACCGTATTGGGCAGGTCCAGCATGGCGGCCTACCGGAGCATAGCGGGCATGGTGTTTGAGCAGGCGCTTTCAGCTATTCTCGACACGACCAGCCCACGGGCCTGGGCATTCACGCTCATAGGCATCCATGAGTATCTGAGGCGCTATTCCGGTGACAGCAGGGCTAGCCAGGTCCGGGATGAACTGGCCGGGCGGTTACTGGCCTTATATCAAAACTGCCGCTCGGACGAATGGCGCTGGTATGAAGATGAGATGTCCTATTGCAATGCAGTGCTGCCCCAGGCCATGCTCATGTGCGGTCAATGGATACCGAATAACGAAATGACCGAAATAGGCCTGGAGTCGCTCGGCTGGCTGGCCGACTTGCAGCGCGCCGCCGCGCAGGGGGGTCATTTCGTCCCCATCGGCTCAAACGGCTTCTATAAACGGGGTTCTGAGCGCGCCCGCTTCGATCAGCAGCCGGTGGAGGCGCAAACAATGGTCTCCGCATGCCTCGAAGCTTACCGGAGCACGGGAGACAAGCGCTGGCGCAGAGAAGCCCGGCGCGCTTTCGAGTGGTTCCTGGGGCGGAACGATTTAAACCTCTCCGTTTACGACCCGACGACGGGCGGCTGCCGGGACGGTTTGCATCCGGACCGTCCTAACGAGAATCAGGGCGCGGAGTCTACGCTGGCCTTTCTCCAGTCCCTGCTTGAGCTGCGCCTGGCTGAAGGTACTATTCTAACACTGGAGGCACGGTCTCAATGAGCAATAAATACTCTCAACTCTTTCACCGTCACAAACGGAATCCGATCTTGACCGCGGCCGATTGGCCGTATCCGGCCCATAGCGTGTTTAACCCCGGCGCCACATTGCTGCCCGACGGGACAACCCTGCTCTTGTGCCGTGTGGAGGACCGGCGCGGGCATTCCCACTTTTGCGTGGCCCGCTCCGCAAACGGCGTCGACAACTGGCGGATTGATCCCCGGCCTTCACTATTGGCTGATCCCGAGCACTACCCGGAAGAACTTTGGGGTATCGAAGACCCGCGCATTACCTACGTTCCCGAATTAAGGAAGTATGCCATTGCCTATACCGCCTTCACACGCGACGGCCCTGGCGTAGCCCTGGCGTTTACAGAAGATTTCGTCAGCTTCGAGCGCTACGGAGTGATTATGACGCCGGAGAATAAAGATGCGGCCCTGCTGCCTCATCGTATTAACGGCCTTTGGGCTTTGATCCATCGCCCTGTCAGTGCTCCCCGCGCGCACATGTGGATATCCTACTCGCCGGATCTGCGACATTGGGGCGACCACAAGCTGATGCTTGTAGCCCGCCGTGGTGCGTGGTGGGATGCGAATAAAATAGGCCTCTCCCCCCCGCCGATACAAACCCCGCAGGGCTGGCTGGTGATTTACCACGGCGTACGTCAGACAGCGGGCGGCAGCATTTACCGGCTCGGACTGGCCCTGTTTGATTTACATACACCGGAGCTCTGCCTGAAACGCAGTAACGAATGGTTCTTTGCCCCGGAACAACAGTACGAACAGGCCGGGGATGTAGGCAATGTGGTATTTCCCTGTGGTTATACCATCGAACCGGGCGGCGATATCATCCGCATGTATTACGGCGCGGCGGACACGAGCATCGCCCTGGCCACGGGAAGTGTCAGCGGAATGCTCGAATGGCTGGAACAGAACGGATCATTTGAACAATCAACATCAATATAGCATTCATGAGGTCGAGGGTTCAAATCCCTTCGGCTCCGCCAGCAATTCCAGCGGCCTGCATGATGTTGCCGTTCTTGAAGAGTCGGCAGTTTTGCCGGAAATCGAATTAGAATTGAGGATTTAAGCAGTTACGGTGCTGATTTGCACGACCCACCCTCGCAATCAAGCCCGGTAAAACGGGTTTTCGAGCTCCATCCGGAGCGCCAATCTTTGTAGTGCTTGGTGGTAGTTCCTATTAATTTCCATGAGGGTTTTATTTATACTCATTCTCTCGATGGATTGTTGGGTAGCGGAGGTCTCTCTCGTTGAATGATTTTATCAAGAAGACGCTTATAGTCCTCATTGCCGTCATTGCTTCCTTGCTTCTTGCGGAAGGTGTTTCGAGAGTTTTTTTTGATCCGGTCGATTATTTATGGCCTAAACAATCGCCGGACGAAATACTCAGATTGAGAATAAATCCCAACTCGAGGGCGCATGATTCCTGGGGTTTTAGAAACAAGTCTGTTCCTGAACGGGCCGATATAGTAGCAATCGGCGATTCGCAGACATACGGAATAAGCGCGCTCGCAAGATACACCTGGCCTGAAACCCTACAAAGGCTAACCGGCAAAGAAGTCTACAATCTTGCGCTCGGGGGCTATGGCCCCGCCGAGTATTTGTACTTGATGGAACAGAAGGCCCTTCAGCTGAAGCCAAATCTTATAATTGCGGGATTCTATCTCGGAAACGATCTCGCGGATACATACGAGGCTGTCTACACCGTCGGGTATTGGAAAGGCTTGCGGAACCCCGCTCTTGCTATCAAGGACGACACGAAAACGGATGATCTTGAAAAACCGGAAGAGAAAAAAAGTCCGCATTCAAGGTCTCCCCAAACGAGATTGAAATATATGGCGTATGTTATAACGGATTGGTTTGCGGGGCATAGCGTACTCTACAGAATCGTTACAGAAACCTATCTCGGAGACATGATTAGACAGAGAAGAAAGATGGATATGGGGGAAGAAATTATCATGTTCAGGGATAGTGAGCACGGGATCGATACCGGGTTCACCCCGGAAACGAGGCTGCAGGGACTCGATCTGACGAGGCCTCATTTGCAGGAAGGGCTCAGACTGGCTCTGGATTTCTTTAATCGAATGAATGAGATCGCCGGGAAAAACGGCATACGTTTTTTAGTGGTTATGATTCCGACGAAGGAGACCGTATTTGCGGACTTTATCGAGGGGAACGACAGTTTGCCGGGTTCTCCGAAAATAGACCGTCTGATCGATAATGAACGGCGGGTGAGCGAAATCGCGAAATCGTATTTTGAGGAACACAATATTCCTTATCTGGACGTTTTGGAACCCCTACGGGGGGCAGTACCCTACGAGCAGATATATCCCAATAATTACAATGGTCATAGTAATAAAAACGGATACAGGATTATAGCGGAGTCTATTTATCAATACCTGAGAGGAAAGCAGGAATACTAATATATTTATCCGGTGGTCGATACCTGAATTGCCGAGTATAAATATTATACAGATGGTATTAAAACAACCTGCTGCGGATATGATGAGGCTGTAATCCATCCCCTCTGCGAAGCGCAACTTCCTGAAATTATGTCACTTTATAAAGAATGGCACAGAGATTGCCTTAAGACTATCTCGGTAAAACTATCTCGACATTTTTATCAAACCTGATTAAGATTAAAAAAGTAAATGAGAAGGAAAAAAGTAAATGAGAAGAAAGGAGTATGGAAATGAGTAAAATCGATAGTCAATTAAAGGTAGAATCACTCGCTTTGCACGGCGGGTGGGAGCCCGACCCCACGACTGGCGCGAGGGCGCTCCCTATTTATCAGACTACTTCGTTTCAATTCAAGAGCACCGAGCACGCGGCCAATCTATTCGGGCTCCGCGAGTTCGGGAACATCTACACCAGGATCATGAACCCGACGCAGGACGCTTTCGAGAAACGAATGGCTGCAATGGACGGCGGCGTCGGGGCCCTTGCTCTTTCGAGCGGACAATCGGCAACGACAATATCGCTCCTCAACATTGCCCAGGCGGGCGATGAAATAGTATCCGCGGATAACCTTTACGGCGGAACGTATAACCTGTTCCATTACACCTTCCCGCGCCTCGGGGTAACTGTAAAGTTCTTCAAGTCAAACGACTTAAAGGCTTTTCAGAAGGCTATAACCCCGAAGACGAAAGCCGTCTATGCCGAGTCCATAGGCAATCCCAAACTCGATGTCGCCGACCTCGAAGGGATATCGGGCGTGGCTCACAAAAACGGAATACCGTTCGTACTGGATAATACCGTATCCCCCTACTTGTTGAGGCCGTTTGATTTCGGCGTGGATATCGCTGTCTATTCGGCGACAAAATTTATAGGCGGCCACGGGACCAGTATAGGGGGAGTGATAGTCGATTCAGGCAAATTCGAATGGGACAGCGGCAAGTTCCCGCTTATTTCAGAGCCCGAGCCGAGCTACCACGGCTTGAATTTCGTGGAGGCTTTGAAGCCCTTGGGAAATATCGCATATATCATTAAAGCGCGCGTCACTCTGCTGAGAGACCTCGGTATGGCCGTGTCCCCGTTTAACGCATTCCTGTTTTTACAGGGTCTCGAAACGCTGCATCTCCGTATGCCGCGACATTCGGAGAATGCGCACGCCGTAGCAAGGCATCTGAAGAAGCATCCCAAAGTGAGCTGGGTCAATTATCCGGGGCTCGACGACAGCCCCGAGAAGGAGAGGGTGGCGAAGTATCTGCCGAAGGGAGCGGGCGCGATACTTGGCTTCGGTATCAAGGGCGGGCTCGAGGCAGGGCGGAAGTTCATTGATTCGCTGCAGTTGATCTCGCACCTGGCGAATGTCGGGGATACGAAAACACTTGCTATTCACCCCGCGACGACCACGCATCAGCAGCTCTCCCCGGACGAGCAGTTATCGACCGGCGTGACCCCCGACTTTGTCCGGCTCTCAGTGGGTATCGAGCACATTGACGACATTATCGCCGATATCGATCAGGCGCTCGGAAAGGCGGGATAGACACTGGGGAGCGCTGCGGTATATGTACTGCCAGGCTGTTAAAGAGGTTAATGGGTGAAGACAAAGAGAATTGATAAACGCGAGGACGGCGTCGGAGTCGTCGAGACGCAGTACTTTATCATTGATAGTCTTACACTCGAGAACCGGGAAAAGATCGAGCACGTAACGCTCGCCTATGAGACCTACGGGGATCTGAACGAAAATAAAACAAACGCCGTTCTGATACTCCACGCCCTTTCCGGTGATGCGCACGCTGCCGGACTCGATATAGAGCAGAAAAATCCCGGATGGTGGGATTCCATGATCGGCCCGGGCCGGGCATTCGATACTAACAAGTATTTCGTTATTTGTTCGAATGTCATCGGGGGCTGCAAGGGGTCGACCGGACCCTCCAGCATAAATCCCGCGACCGGCAGGCACTATGCCCTCGATTTCCCGATTGTCACCATTAACGATATGGCTGACGCCCAGAAGCGCCTTATAGATCATTTGGGCATCGATAAGCTGCTGACGGCGGTAGGAGGCTCTATGGGCGGGATGCTGGCGCTCTCCTGGCTAGTAAGATATCCGGACAGGATCAGAAGCGCCATCCCCATCGCAACAGCCATAAAGCACGGCCCTCAGCAGATAGCGTTCGACGAAGTGGGAAGGCAGGCGATCATGGCCGACCCGCACTGGAATTCGGGGAATTATTACGGCGGGCCGCTCCCTGCGAAGGGCCTGGCCGTCGCCAGGATGATAGGTCATATAACGTACATGAGCGATATGTCCATGGAAGTGAAGTTCGGAAGGCAGAGGAAGAACGGAACTCAGCCCTTCAAATTTACCGCCGATTATGAAGTCGAAGGATATCTACGCTACCGCGGAGACAGCTTCGTAAAACGTTTCGACGCCAATTCTTACCTTTATATAACCAAAGCCATGGACAATTTTGACGCAACGCAGTGGAGACCCCTGCAGGACTCCCTCCAGGGATTGAAGACGAAGGTGCTGGTCATCGCGTTTAAATCGGATTGGCTCTATCCGGCCTACCAGTCGAAGGAGATCGTCAAGGCCTGCAAGCGCTCGGGGATCGAGACGACTTACTGTGAAGTGGATTCGACATACGGACACGACGCGTTTCTACTGGAGATCGACGAGGAGACGCATCTCATCTCACATTTCTTAAAGACAGTATTCCACGAATACGAAACAGCCTGAGATTATGACATATGTGAACGTCCGCTTTGACCACAAAGCCATATTAAAGTTAGTTAAGCCGCAGTCTGCTGTGCTTGAGCTCGGGTGCGGCACCGGGGACCTTCTTTCCCTTCTGATTAAAGAAAGAAGCGTGCGCGGTCAGGGCTTAGAGATAGACGAGCAGGCGATATATGCATGCGTGGCCAAGGGTCTTAACGTCATACACGGGGATATCGACAGCGGCTTGGCCGAATACGAGGATAAATCCTTCGATTACGTTATTCTGAACCAGAGCCTCCAGCAGATAAAGCACCCGGACTCGGTGCTTACGGACGCTTTGAGAGTGGGCAGAAAGGTCATTATAAGTTTTTCAAATTTCGCCTATTACAAATCCAGGCTCCAGATATTCTTCAGGGGAAGGACCCCCGTAACGGGCGCGCTGCCATACCAGTGGTACGAAACTCCGAACCTCCATTTCCTGAGCATTACCGATTTTATAAACTATTGCGGGCTGAAGAAGATCAGGATCGAGAGGAGAATGTACATCAGTGAAGACAAGCGAATCAAGCTCCTTCCGAACTTGTTTGCGCAGACGGGGATATTCCTGGCGGATCGGGGTCTGTGACATCTCCCCGGGACACGAAAGCTTATCCTCGATAATTTCAGCTATCAGTTCTTGGAATAGACCACTTCTCTGCCGCGGCTGCTGTAGTACTCAATACACTCTCCTTCCCGTCCGCGTATGACCCTTCTGCCCGACAACCGCCCCTGCCATTCGGTGACGACCGTACACTGGTCTTCCTCGCCGTCCCTCTCGTAATAGACGATGACCCAGTCCCTCATCTTTCCCAGTTTGTGCGCGAGGGGCGAGTTCGAGAAGAGCACCGTGAATGACCAGCCGTCCTTCTCCTTGTGATAGATCGGGAGCCATTTTTCTCCGGCGGGATTGAAACGCTTTGGCGCGATTTGCTTGAGCTCTCCGAGCGCCGCTTTTCCTCTATACTCCCTGTCAGCCTCGAGGAGGAGATCTACACCGGGTTTTTCGACCTCGAGCCCTCTCATCTCGTACTCGAGCCAGCGGAACCTTCGCGCCCGGCGCCTCGAAGACCGGGACAGAATCCCGGACAGGGCGTCCTTGATTCCCTGAACCTTCCTCCGGCCGAGGCCGGGGACTTTATTGAGGCTGCCGTCGTGCGCCGCTATTTCGAGCTCCTCCAGCGTCTCTATACCCAGCGTTTCGTGTATCCGGTGCGCTGTTTTCTCTCCAATCCCGGGCACTGTCTCGAAAAGCTCCTCAGGCGAGGCCTGACCTTCGAGCCTTTCCAGAAGACCGATACGCCCCGTGGAGAGGAGCTCCGATATTACTGCCGCAATGCTCTTTCCGACCCCGGGCAGCGCTTCGAGTCCCTTAACGCCCTCGCTCCCGAGTATTTTCGAAACCGGCGCCTCGCATTCCCTGAGCGTGCGTGCGGCGTTCATATACGCCCTCACCCTGTACGTACCCGCCCCCTGTACCTCGAGCAGCGAGGATATACGGTCGAGAGCGTCAGCGATCTCTTCGTTATTGAATACGGGACCCTTTGCCATCGTGAGCTATGTTCTCGTTCTTTAGTGAGATGATAAGGGAAACAGGAAGGGGTTGCAACAATAACTGAGGGGACTCTAACCTCTCCGGGCTGGCGTTGATTCTATCCGTGCTGCGGCCGGAGAAGGGAAAACGGAAAAGGGGACCATAAGTCCCCCCTTCTCTATATTAGAATGTTATTTCGGATACTGATTAATATACGCAGCCTTATTTCGTTATGTTCCTCTTTATCGGCTGGTACTGACTCGGGCTCCCGCTCGGAACGGGTTTTGTGACGAAGCGCTCCGATTCCCGGGATTTCTGCAATTCGTGTTCGGCGAGTAGTGCCATGGCCGGCGCTGCGAGATACTCAAACCCCTTAAGCACCATCACGGAGCCGAGCATGAAGTGCAAGCCCAAGCCGGGCAGCAGGAGGAATGAAACGCCCCCCAGCGCGAGAATCAATATACCGATGATCGTTTCGGTCTGCACAGAGCTAATGGCCCCCAATCCCAGGGGAAGGGACTTGAATTTGTTCGTCCTCTGCCAGGCAATCTCATTTTTAAACATGCACATTATGCTCGCGACGATATACGTATGGGTGAGC
>Ga0155644_1082_pt1 | contig 32298 bp, 21 predicted proteins | sample RifCSPhighO2_12_FD_107301 | JGI IMG/M metagenome (GOLD analysis project Ga0155644, IMG submission 107301) | Candidatus Dadabacteria bacterium RIFCSPHIGHO2_12_FULL_53_21 | reverse complement strand
ACTTTAGGTATACATGGTACGTGAGCCATCTGAGCGTGAATCCGCAAACGAGGACGACGAGAGAGGTTATCCACATGGCCTTCGGGACCTCTATGACTTCATGGTTAAGCACTATCGATACCAGGGCCGCGAGTCCGAAGGGTATGAACAGTGAACCGATACCGAGGTTCAGGTATCCGAACCCGTGGTTCAGATGATGGACCTTCTGGAGCCTGGTCATGGCCGATGGCTTTGCCATGAACTTCGGAAGATAGAGCCTGAAATGGTGCTTTAATTCCTGAACAGGGCCGAATGTCCATCTGAAGCGCTGCTTTTTGTAACCGAGGAATGTTTCGGGTATCAGTCCCCGGCCGAACGTTTCGTTCGTGTACACCGAGGAATAGCCCGCCGCATGGATACGTATCGACAGCTCAGAGTCCTCCGTCTGGCACCATTCCGACCATCCGCCCGCATCTTCGAGCGCTTTTTTCCTGATGAGGCACATCGTTCCGACCGTGAGGGTCGCGTCCCTCTCGTTGAGGCTCGGCATGATCGTTTCGAAGAAATATTTATATTCCCAGTAGCACATCTTCAGATAAAGGCTCTGTTCCCACTCCCTGTAATCGTGAGGGGACTGGACGAAACCTATCTTGGGGTCTTCAAAGTAGCCGACGAGGCGGTCGAGGAAATCGGGCTCGACCTGGTAGTCGCTGTCGACAACGCCTATGATCTCCACCTCGGAATATGTGTGTCTGAGCGCGAAGTTTAGCGCGCCCGCTTTTGCGCCTTTAATCGGGTCCACGTGGAAGAACCTGAACCGCTCCCCCAGTTTGGCGCAGTGCGCCTCGACGGGTTTCCAGAGATTCGGGTCCTTGGTGTTATTATCGATAACCATTACTTCGAAATTTGGATAGTTCAAATTTGCTATGCTGTCGAGCGTGGCTATGACAACGTCAGGCGGCTCGGAATAAGCCGGCACCTGGAGACACACTCTCGGGAAATTTTTCAGCTCTCCTCCGGGAAGCGGGGTATTGGGCCTTTCCCACTTTACCTTTCCCAGCACTTCCCACTGCTCGAATACCGTAATGATCCCGCCGAACAGGGTCATGAACAGGATCGGATACCCGATATACATCAGCACACGCGTAACGGTGCTTACGTCTATCGACGTTATGAACCAGAATCCCCAGATCATTCCGAAGAGTGTAAAAAGGGCGTATGTAACGAGGAGGAGCCGTCCCGCTATAGTGAAATTTTTAAGGACCTTGTGGGCTATAACCATTGTCGTAACGCCCAGCGCCGAGAGGGTAATAATCTCAGGCAAGGAATACCCCATTACCCATATACTCAACGCCGCTACTATATTGACATTCACGTACTCGATCAGGCTGTAGTAGTGTTTGTCTTTACCGATAAGGTTTTTCACGGTTATCAACAAAACCGAAAGAGCAAAACTCACAGCCGAGTAGATATAGCCCGCTGTAATTAACTCACCGAAATTAAACATCTGAGTGTGATCCTCCTTTCAGAACCTGAAAATTAATTTGATTTGCGTACAATCTTCCCATCATTTGATCCATCCAGTCTCAACCAATCTGCCTATTTTAGAGTTAAATCGGAAATTAAATTAATGCAGTAAAGCAGGCACTATTGTACCTTTTATCATGGGAGGGATGATAACCAGTGCTTCTTAACCGCTGAAGCCTCTAATTTGGACGGAGCGACCTCGAACTTCTGCACCTTTATTTGCATTTGCTTATAATATATTGCAAATAATATGCCATTTCAAGGTCGGCTCAATAATGAGTAATTACAGCGTGATAGGTGCCATTATAGGAACATTCTATACACAATTGTGTAATTTTACACTCTGCGGCTGTGCGCAATTACACAATACACAGTTAATTCAGTTTTTTTACCAATGTTCGGTCATTAATTCATGGAGGATTTGTCGGTCAAATTCGGCTCGGTCCGGAGGGTTCTGAACACTAACTCAACCCTCTTTCCTTAATCGACGTAATTCGGTATATAATTCAATTGTTTCAATAGGTTAAGTGGAGTCAATGCTTATGCGCCGCCTCTTTCTCAAATAATCGTCAGGATTCGCCTGACCCCGTTAATTTCTCCTGCTTATAATCAGTAACGGCCGGTCCGTCTCGCCTGCGATCCTCAAGGTCAGCTCCCCGAGAAATTTCCGCCTTCGTCCGAGTCTCTGGATGCCGAGAATGGCGAGATCGCTTTCGGTCACACGCCTTATAATGTGAGCCGCAATATCGTCTGATTTTTCCACCTGTACTTTAATCTCCCCCTTGACGGCCTGGTCGGCGGCATAAAGGAAAAGCTCTTTTCTCGCCCTGTCGTATGTTTTCCAGTCGGCAATTTCCGGCAGCACCCTGAGAAAAGTTATTTCAGGATTGTCTGAACGGCAAATGCTGCCCAGGATCCTGGCCAGAAGCTCCCCGTGACCGCCCCTGCCTCCGACGGGGACGAGGACCCGCTTTACCTCGAGCATCTGCCAGTCACTGGGGGCCCTGAGTATGACCACATCGCTGTCGATGCTGTTGAGGAGCGTTTCGAGGTTCTTTTCCGTGTCGCTGTCGGTGAATTGTGTTAAACCGAGCAGGAGGCTTTCGCATCCGTGTGTCTCGGATACCCGTATTATTTCGGGCCAGGGTCTCTCGGCAATGGTGATCAAGGCTTCGGGAGAGAGCCCGATGTCGAGCGAGGCCGAGATCGCCTCTTTCAAGACTTTCTGCGAATTAACAATCAAATCTTCCTCCCGGCCTGCGTCATTGACGCCTTTAGAAAGCACCACGGAAAGGAGGAGCACCCTTCCGGTATCCGGGGGGGCGAGTGAGCTTGCGACCCTTATCATCGGGGCCGCGTTCACGGGGTTCGCTATCGGGACCAGTACGAGAGGACTTCTCCCTCTCAGTTTAACGAGATCCGGATCGAATCCCTCGGATGAGGCGTCGAAAATCCGTGCGCTTCTTCCGAAGATTATGACGTAGAGACACCCCCCGAAGGCAAGCCACACCAGGGCGATCAGACCTGCCGCGGGGACTGTAAGACCCTGGAATACCGCGAGTCCGAGGCATGCGGCGATTCCGAAGATCGGGATATACGGATAGAAGGGCGTAAGGAAAGAGCCCTGTGAATAAGCCCTCCTCCGGCGCGCGACGATTCCTATCCATTGGGCAAGGGCGAATGTGATGAGGAAGATCAGGCTCGCCGCGGCCCCGGCAGAGCCGATGTCAGGAATGACGAAAACGGTCGTCACTATTATTGCCGCGGTTACCAGGATTGCATTAACGGGGGTCCCGTGTTTCCTGTCAACGCTTCCGAGGGCCCTCGGAAGCGCCCGGTCCCGGGCCATGCTCTGGGCAACGCGGGATGCCGCCAATATGTTCGCGTAGAGGGCAGAGAGCATCGAGAGTATAGCGGCGGCGATGACGATCCAGTAACCGGCCCTTCCCAGATACGTTTCTGCCGTTATTGCGATTATCGATTCCGGGTTCGCGCGGCTGAGAGCGGTAATCGATTCCCCCGCTTTCGTCCCGGCGACAGTAATTACAAAGATTAAAGGGATGTATATGGCAAGGGCTATGACGAGAGAAATTATCATCGCCCTCGGGATCGTTCTTCCGGGATTTTTTATCTCGCCGGCTACTGCGGCTATGAGGTCGAACCCCTGAAGCGTTATAAACGTATATCCCATCGCCTGGATCAGGCCCAGCGCTCCGAATGATAAGAATGGGGTGAAATCCCTTCTGATATCGGCGGTTGTCTCCCTTGGGAGCGCCGCCAGCCCGGCTATGATGAGTATCGAAAAAGCGGCAATCTTTCCTATATTCGCTATGCTGCTTCCGCCGCCCTTTTTGAATATCAGGCTGAGCGTGAAATAGACTATGGCGATTAACGCGATCCCCAAGGCGGTCCGGTAAGCGCCTGGCCACACGTGGTGGAAACCCGGAATCCCGGACAGCAGTCCGTCGAAGAGAACGCCTATGAAATACCCCGCGCCGACGGCATAGAGGACCGCCGCCACTATGGATGCGAACCACACGACCCACCCCACGGCGAAGGCGGCCCTGATCGATAATACCTTCTTCGAGAAGACGTATGTCCCGCCCGAGTCCGGGAACGCGGCCGACAGCTCTGCGAAGCTGAGGGCGGTAATCAGCGCGATCACTCCGTTCAGGGCAAATGCGAGGATTGCGCTCGGGCCCGTAACCGAGAACGCAACGCCCGCAAGGGCGAGTATCCCCCCGCCTACGATCGCGCCTACACCTATCCCGACCGCGCCTAAAATTCCTATGTTCCGCTCTGTGCCTATATCAACGGCGTAACTCATCGGTGCGGTACCCAAAAAGTGTAGTTAGTATCTCCGAATCTGAACGTCTCGTCACGACTTTTCGAACTATGACACGGATCGGGTATTAGTCAACACGTGACCCGGGATTCTTATGAATGGTATGCATGTGTCCCCGCTATCAGGGGAAAGCGCGCCCCCGCGGGGCGATCGCCCGGATCCGTCATCGCTGGGAATCGTAAATCACCGATGTCCTCAGGTTTCCGCAAACAAATATTTTAAATGCGAATCAGGGATACGAAGAGGGTGTATTTATGTGAGATTGCCGATGACGGCGGCTGAATAAACTCGCACTGAAATGAGCGAATCGTAATTCGATTTGTTAGAGGTTCTTTAATTCTTTCCGAGTAGCATCTTATAATGCTTGAGATAGACTTTGCTCGATTTATTCCACGAAAAATCCATTCGCATTCCGGTTCTGATCAAATTAAGCCATTCTTCATGATTTCTGTATACGCTTAACGCCCTCTCTATCGAATCTATCATATCGTCTTCGTTAAAACGCTTAAAAATGAAGCCGTTTCCCGACTCCCTGTTTTCCGTGTAATCGGTAATCGTGTCGAGAAGCCCGCCTGTCCCCCTTACAATGGGTATCGTCCCGTACCTGAGTGAAATCAGTTGTCCCAGGCCGCAGGGCTCGAACCTCGACGGCATGAGGAACATGTCGCAGCCGGCGTATATACGCCTCGCCTTAGACTCGTCGTAGCCGATGATCGCTTTGAAATTTCCCCTGTAATCGGCGGAAACGTCTTTAAGCAATTTTTCGTACCTCTTGTCGCCCCTTCCGAGAATTACGAGGTCGACATCGAGATCGAGGATGCTGTTGAGCGACCTTACCACGAGGTCCACCCCCTTCTGGAGGGCGAGACGCGAGATCACGCCGATAAGGGGCTTGTGTCCGTTGGCGTCGAATCCCAGGACGCTCTTCAGCTTTGATTTATTCTGGAATTTTCCTTGGAGATCGTCGAAGCTGTAATTAAAATAGAGGTTTTTGTCTCTTTCCGGATCCCAATCGTCGTAATCGATGCCGTTTAAGATTCCGGCCAGTTTTCCTTCGTTCGAGATTACGCGGAGCACGCCGTCGAGACCATACCCGTATTCCCTCGTCCTTATCTCCTTTGCGTAAGTCGGGCTTACGGTATTAACCAGATCGGAAGCGATGATCCCGCCTTTCAACAGGTTCGCTCTCCCGTAGAATTCAAGGTGCTCCGTATTGAAGAGCGATTGGCTGAGCCCGAACTTGTCCAGAATGTCCCGGCTGTAAATGCCCTGGTACGCGATATTATGGATCGTGAAAACAATTTTCGAATCGTAGAAAAACGGGTCGTTATTGTAATGTTTCTTCCACTTGAGCGCTATCGGGGCCATGGCAGACTGCCAGTCGTTGCAGTGGATTATGTCGGGTTTAAAATTGAGCGCCTTTGCGATTTCAAGCGCTCCCAGAGAAAAGAATCCGAACCTCAGGTCGTTATCCCGATAATCGCCGTTAGGCGTGGTGTAGAGGGAGTCACGGTCATAAAGTTCGTCATTGCATAGCAGATAGACAGTCACTCCGTCTACAGTCGTCTCCTTTATCGTGCCTTTATATGCGAGCCAGTCGATGCTGACCAGCACTTCCTTGGATAAATTCTTGACCTTGAGTTTCAGGCGCCGCAGGTTCTCCCTAACCTCCCTGTAATAAGGGAGAATTATCCTGACATCGCATCCGATATCGTTCAGTTTCTTGGGAAGCACGCCTATGACGTCCGCAAGCCCGCCTGTTTTAGCCAGGGGCACCATCTCTGAGGCTATGAATAAGACCTTTATCAATTAAGTTCTCCCTCTCTGATGCTTCGGACGGGATCAAGATTCCAATAAGTATAAATATAATTTTTAAGAATGTATTTACCCGGATAAAACTAACCTGAAAGTTCTCCCCTGTTATTGGCTTCGGTAATTTCCTTCAGCTTCGTCACCAGCTCATCTTTATAGCAGCCGGGTGTTAACCTCCATTCCCAGTTCCCCGATTTAGTCGAAGGTCTGTTCATTTTAGCATCTGCGCCGAGCCCCAGAATGTCCTGCATCGGAATTATCGCGGTATCGGCGATCGACGACATTGCCAACTTTACAAATTCCCAATTCAGGTCCCTATCATCTATCTCCCCGCCGATATACTTGAAAAACTTTTTTTTTCGGTTTTTCCCCGCGTCATCTGTCCACCACCCCAAAACCGTGTTGTTATCGTGGGTGCCTGTGTATACGACACAATTTTTATCGCTGAAATTTTTAGGGAGGTAACTGCCGTAAGGAAAATCGTTCCCGAAGGCGAAGAGCAGTATCTTCATTCCGGGGAGGGCGTATTTTTTAATGATCTTGTTTACGTCGGGGGTTATATACCCGAGGTCCTCGGCTATGAACCTAGATTTGTCGAAGTGCGAAAATAAGGTATCGAAGAAGCTTGCGGCGTCGAGGTCAACCCACCTGCCTTTGAGCGCCGTCTTTTCCGAGGCTTTGACCTCCCAGTACGAGACGAATCCCCTGAAATGGTCGAGCCGCAGGTAATCGAACAGCTTCAAGTTATGGCCTATACGCTTTATCCACCATTCGAAGTCAGTCGCTTTTAAAGCCTCCCAGTCGTAAACCGGGTTTCCCCAGAGCTGCCCTGTCTTGCTGAAATAATCGGGCGGAACTCCGGAAACGAACGCAGGGTTCTTGTCTTCGTCCAGTTTGAATAACTCCGGATGGGTCCAGACTTCCGAACTGTCGTAATTTATGTAATAGGGGATGTCGCCTATTATCTCTATCCCGCTCCCGTTCGCATATTTTTTTAACGAACTCCACTGACTGAAGAAAATGTATTGGAGGAACTTATGATAGAGGACCTCGCTCCCCGCCTTGTCCCTCCAGAACTCGAGCGATTTTTCATCCCTGTCCCTCAAATCGGCCGGGAAATCCCTCCATGTGCTGCAATTCAATATTTTTTTGACCGAGGCGTAGAGCGCATAATCCTCGAGCCAGTGTTCGTTCTCTCTGGAAAACTCCATAAATCCGCTGTCGCCGGGCAGATGGGTCTCGGCGTTCTTGAACGCACTGTAGAGTAGCGCGGTCTTGAAGCCGGTAACGAGCCCGTAATCGACCCTTTCCGGTTTCGGAGTCGTCTCCATATTCATATCGGCTGCACATAAGTATCCTGCGTCCTTGATCATCTCCGGGCTGATCAGGAGGGGGTTCCCGGCGTAAGACGAGGGGCCGCTGTAAGGGGAGTTGCCGAATGTATTGTCGGTCGGATTAATAGGAAGGACCTGCCAGTATGATTGCCGCGCTTCGGCCAGGAAATCTGCGAACCTGTAAGATTCCGGACCCATGTCCCCGATCCCGAATAGGGAAGGCAGTGACGTGATATGGAGTAATATGCCGCTCGCTCTCTTGTTCATATAATCTCGTTCTCGCTCACCTCGATGCCGCTTTATGTTTTATTATGTAGATCGGCTTCATGACCGTGAGAGACCTTCCGGCCATTGTGTATTTATATCCCGAGCGGAGCCTTCTCGGTCCTTTAGGGCCGCGTGACGAGGAGGTTTCGATGACCGTCTGCCATTTCTCCGTGATCCCGAATGACGGTATGACGAACTCCGCTTCACCGGGCTCCGCATTAAGAAGCAGCATAAGCGTATTCTCATATCCGGGCTTTCCCCTCCTCCTGATGATTGTAAGGTTATCGCCCGATTTTATTAAACCCATCGACAGGAGGCTGCCGTTCTGCCAGTCTCCGTTCGTCATTTCGTTCCCGTCTTTCCGGAACCATATGAGGTCTTTGAATCCGTTGTGCTTGACGATGTTCCCGTGAAAGAATTTCCCTTGATTCAGTATCGGGTGCTTCTTCCGGAAGTCGATCATGAAACGCGTAAACTCTAGGAGTTCTTTCTCTGAGGGGCCGAGCGTCCAATTCACCCAGGAAATATCGTTGTCCTGGCAGTATGCGTTGTTGTTGCCCCTTTGAGTCCTCCCGATCTCGTCCCCCGCTGCGAGCATCGGGATGCCCTGAGATAAAAACAGCGTCGCGATCAGGTTGCGCTTCTGCCGATCCCTGTGATTTTTGATAACCGGGTCTTCGGACGGCCCTTCTACGCCGAAGTTGTAACTGTAGTTGGAGTCCATACCGTCCATATCATTCTCGAGGTTCGCCTCGTTGTGTTTCTTCTCATAAGTTACGAGGTCGTTGAGCGTGAATCCGTCGTGAGAGGTTACATAATTTATGCCTGTGTATGGTCCCCTCACCCGCGCCCCGTATAGATCGCTCGACCCGCTTATACGGTATGCGAGGTCGCCTAGCTGTCCGCGGTCCCCTCTCCAGAACCTCCTGACCGTGTTCCTGTACCTGTCGTTCCACTCGGACCATGGGTCGGGGAAGTTTCCGGCCTGATACCCTGCCGGGCCGAGGTCCCATGGCTCGGCTATTAGCTTTACCTTCGACAACACGGGGTCCCGGTTTATCATGCCGAATAGCGTGTGCGATCTGTTGTATTCGGGGTCTTCACGAAAGAGCGCGGTCGCAAGGTCAAACCTGAACCCGTCTACGTGCATTTCCGTAACCCAGTATCTGAGGCTCCCGGTTATCAATCTATAGACTTCCGGTTTGGCGGTATTCACCGTATTCCCGCATCCCGTGTAGTTCGTGTAATGCCCCTTGTTCTTGCGGTCGAGGCGGTAGTAGTAGGCGTTATCGATCCCCCTTAATGAAAGCGTGGGGCCGGTTGCGCCCCCTTCGGCTGTGTGGTTGTACACGACGTCGAGTATTATTTCGAAGCCTTCCCCGTGCAGTGTCTTGACCATATTCTTAAACTCGGCCACCTGTCCTCCGGTGACCCCCGCGCTCGAAAACCTTATATCGGGAGCGAAATAGCCGATCGAGTTGTATCCCCAGTAATTGCCGAGCCCGCTTTCGAGGAGCCTCTTTTCGGAGACCCTCTGGTGAACGGGCATAAGCTCCAGGGTCGTAACCCCGAGGGACCGCAAATGGTCGAGCACGGGTGGGACAGTCAAGCCGGCATAGGTTCCCCTCAGCTCTTTAGGGACGAGCGGGTGAAGGGCCGTAAATCCCCTGACGTGGAGTTCGTAAATTACAGTCTTAGCCATTGGTATATCAGGGGGGGAGTCTTTCCCCCAGTCGAAAGACCCGTCGACGACAACGGATTTCGGCATATACGCCGCGCTGTCCCTCGTGTCGGGCGCGGGCGCGCCGCCCTTTGGAGTATTCCTGTAGTCGAAATGTATTTCACTCAAATTGATGCCGCCCGAAATCGCCTTCGCGTAGGGGTCGAGGAGCAATTTGCCGGGATTGAACCTGAATCCCTGAGCCGGGCTGTAGGGTCCGTGCGCCTTGTACCCGTAGAGCTGACCGGGCTTGAGCCCGGGTATGTAAGCGTGCCATATTTGGCCTGTCTTTGCCGTGAGCGGGATCCTCGCGGTCTCGGTATCGGGAACCCCCTTCGCGAACAGGCATAAGTCAATGCCGTCCGCATTCTCTGAAAATATGGCAAAGTTTACGCCGGAGCCGTCCCATGAAGCGCCGAGCGGCTCGGGCCTTCCTGTCCGAATATCGGTTGTTTTTCCGGTTTCCGGTGCGTATCTGTTCAAGATCAGCTATCAATAAAAGTTATTCTGGAAAAAATTCATAGACATTATACTATCAATCTTCGTATTTGAAGAACAGCACTCCGAGCGGGGGGAGGTCTATCTCAATCTGTGAAATGTTACCGTTCGATGCGGTGTGGGTTCCGCCGTAGTTGCCTGCACCGCTGCCCCCGTAATAATGCGAATCGCTGTTCAAACGCTCGCTCCAGCGCCCGGCCCTGGGCACCCTGATCTTGTAGTGTTTCCTGGGGACGGGCGTGAAATTACAGACGACGAGCACTATCTCCCTTTCCCCCCGGCTCTTTCTGAGAAAACTGATAACGCTCTGCTCATAGTCCTTGAAATCGGCCCAGTCGAACCCCTCGAAAGAGAAATCGATCTCGTACATGGCGGGCTCGCTCTTGTAAAACCTGTTCAGGTCTTCGACCCAGCGTTTGAGGCCGCTGTGGAGGGGATAGTGTAAGAGGTGCCAGTCTATGCTGCCCTCGTGGCTCCATTCGTTCCATTGACCTATTTCCCCGCCCATGAACAGCAGTTTTTTCCCCGGATGCCCGAACATGTACCCGAAGAGGGTCCTGACGTTGGCGAACTTCTGCCACAGGTCGCCAGGCATCCTGCCGAGCAGCGACCCTTTCTCGTGAACCACCTCGTCGTGGGAGAACGGGAGCACGAAATTCTCCGAGAACGTGTACATAATGCTGAACGTGAGGTCGTTATGGTGATATTTTCTGTGAACCGGGTTCCTGGAGAAGTAATCGAGGGTATCGTTCATCCACCCCATGTTCCATTTCATGCCGAACCCGAGGCCCCCAACATACGTGGGACGTGAGACCATGGGCCATGCGGTCGATTCCTCCGCGATCGTCTGCACATCGGGGTGGCGGGAATAGATCGACTGGTTTAATTCCTTTATAAACTCTATCGCGTGGAGGTTCTCATTGCCGCCGTATTCGTTCGGTATCCACTCTCCCCGCTTGCGGCTATAATCGAGGTAGAGCATGGACGCTACGGCGTCGACCCTTACGCCGTCTATGTGGTACTGGTCGAACCAGTACATTGCGCTGCTCTTGAGGAATGCCCTGACCTCGTTCCTGCTGTAGTTGAAAATATATGAGCCCCAGTCGGGGTGAAACCCCTTTCTCGGGTCTGCGTGCTCGTATAGGTGAGTGCCGTCGAAGTAGATGAGCCCGTGCTCGTCTCCGGGGAAATGTGACGGGACCCAGTCGAGGATAACGCCTATATTGTTTTGATGAAGCACGTCGACGAGATACATGAAATCCTCCGGGCTTCCGTATCTGCTCGTAGGGGCGAAATACCCTGTAACCTGATACCCCCATGAGCCGTAGAACGGATGCTCCATGACCGGGAGGAACTCCACGTGCGTGAACCCCGTAGACTTCGCGTATTCGGCCAGATGAGGGGCCATTTCCCTGTACGTGAGGGACCTGTGCCCCTCTTCGGGAACCCTCCTCCACGAACCTATATGCACCTCGTAGATGGAAATGGGTGCATCGAGGGAGTTGTATTCGTATCTCTTGTCGAGCCACGCCCGGTCGCGCCATTCGTAGCCGGACTCCCATACGACCGAGGCCGTCTTGGGCGGCGTCTCTGTGCGTCTTGCGTATGGGTCCGACTTCTCGACTTTATAGTTATTGAATTTCGACGTAATGGAGTATTTATAAACCTCTCCTTTCCCGAGCCCCGGAATGAACGCTTCCCATATGCCGGATTCGTCCCATCTGGGCGACATACTGTGCGAGAGCTTATTCCACCCGTTGAAGTCCCCGATTACGGATACACTGTCCGCGTTAGGAGCCCAGACTGCGAAGTGGACTCCGCCCGTCCCGTCCTTCTCCGTTACATGGGAGCCCAGCTTTTCGTACATTTTCGTATGGGAGCCCTGCTTGAAAAGGTAAACGTCGTAATCCGTTATCGATCCCGGTTCGTTTTTAGCTGTTTCTGTCTGATCCATGTGTCTTTAGGTGCTCCGGTCGATTGGTATTTCGGATTTTTATTATACACTGTTAGCGGATGAGGATAACTAGGGATTTTAACTTTATTCTCCGACACGCGTATAATTATCTCACGCCGGGACTCTGTATGTAAGCATACTCCCGGTCGCAGTAGATTGGTTAAATAACATTAATAAACGGGTAACGAGGATGGTAGACTTCGATTCCGCATTGAAAATGTCATATGACTCCGGCTTCCTCCGGAGCAGGATTCTCTATCACCTGAAATACTCGATGGGCAAGAAATTGACCGAGGCGTCGAATAACGACCTCTTCCGCTCTATTTCCCTTGCAGTCAGGGAATTGATAATAGACGGGATGTTCGAGACTCAGGATTTATACAACAGGACCGACCCCAAGAGGGTCTACTGTCTTTCCCTCGAGTATCTGATAGGCAGGTCACTGACGAACAACCTCATAAACCTCGGGATATTGGACCTCTGCAGGGACGCGCTTAAGAGTCTCGGCGTCGATTTGTGTGATATTGCCGAAACTGAATCCGACCCCGCTCTCGGAAACGGAGGCCTCGGGAGACTGGCTGCCTGTTTCCTGGACTCGCTGGCCACGCTCGGAATCCCCGGGTTCGGCTACGGTATTAATTACGACTACGGGATATTTAAACAGGATATTATCAACGGCTACCAGGTGGAACACCCCGATCACTGGCTGGGCGGGGAATCGCCGTGGCTCATCGAAAGGCCCGACGATATATGCGTCGTGCCGATATACGGCCAGGTAAAAATTGAAAAAGACGTCAACGGAAATTACAGGCCGACCTGGAAGGATTGGAAATTCCTCTATGGCGTCCCCTACGATATGCCGGTCGTCGGCTACGGCAACAGGACGGTCAATTACCTGAGGCTCTATTCCGCCAGGTCGTCGAACGAGTTCGACATGAAGATCTTCAACAGCGGCGACTACATGAAGGCAGTCGAGCTGAAGATGTCATCGGAGACAATATCGAAAGTGCTCTATCCCTCGGATACCGTCGAGCAGGGGAAGGAGCTGAGGGTAATTCAGGAGTATTTCCTGGTCTCGTGCGCTGTCCGCGATATCGTGAGGCAGTTCCTGAGAAGGCACGACGGGTTCGGCAATTTCTCCTCGAGGGTAGCCATACAGCTGAACGATACTCACCCGGCCCTGGCAATAACCGAGCTTATGAGGATACTCGTCGACGAAAACGATATGCCGTGGGACAGGGCCTGGTCGATAACTGAATCCACGTTCGGTTTCACGAACCATACACTGCTTCCCGAAGCCATGGAGAAGTGGCCGATATCGCTTTTCGAGCGCGTAATACCGCGCCACCTGGAGATAATCTACGATATCAACGACCGGTTCCTAAAGAGGATTAAAGCGAGATGGCCGCAAGATCCCGCCCGGATAAGCAGGATGTCGCTGATCGAGGAGGGGAACGGCAAGAGGGTGCGTATGGCTCATCTTTCAATCATAGGCAGCCACTCCGTAAACGGCGTGGCGGCGCTGCATTCGGAGCTTATAAAGACTTCTCTCGTACCCGACTTTTATGAGCTCACGCCAGAAAAGTTCAATAATAAGACAAACGGCATCACTCAAAGGAGATGGCTCCTCAACTGCAACCCCGGCCTCGCGAGCCTCATAAACAGGACGGTCGGCGACGGCTGGACAACGGACCTCTACAAGCTGAGACCGCTCGAAGCGTATTCCGGGGACGAGAATTTTCAGAGGGAGTTCATACGCATCAAGAAGGAGAATAAGGAAAGTCTCGCGAAGCTGATACACAGGATTGCCCGGATAACGGTAAATCCCGCGAGCTTATTCGACGTCCAGATAAAACGAATTCACGAATACAAGCGCCAGCTTCTAAACATTATGCATATCATTCATCAATACTTCAGCGTTGCCGAAGACGGTGTAGCGCTCAACACGCCGAGGACATACATATTCGCCGGAAAGGCCGCCCCCGGATACTGGGCGGCTAAACAGATCATAAAGCTCATCAATAACGTGGCGAATGTCATTAATAACGACCCCAGGGTGAACGATCAGATCAAGGTCATCTTTATCCCGGACTACAAGGTGACGCTTGCCGAAAAAATAATACCAGCCGCCGATTTGAGCGAGCAGATATCCACGGCGGGCAAAGAAGCTTCAGGAACCGGCAACATGAAGCTCGCGCTTAACGGCGCCCTCACGATCGGTACTATGGACGGGGCGAATATAGAGATCAGGGAAGAGGTGGGGGAGGAGAATATCTTCATATTCGGATTGAGGGCCGACGAGATAATGGAAATGAAACAGTCGCACAGTTATCATCCGAGAGATATATACGAGCGGAACCCTTATCTGAAAAGGGTAATGGATTCATTCGAGTCGGATATATTCTGCAGGGAAGAGCGCGGGCTCTTCAAATGGATTTATGAAGCCCTCCTCATGAACGGCGACGTGTATTTCCACATCGCGGATTTCGAATCCTATGCGGCGACGCAGAAAACCGTGGGGCTGGAGTTTAAAAGGACGGCGGATTGGGTGAGGAAGGCGATTCTCAACGTCGCCCGTATCGGGAAGTTCTCGAGCGACCGCACAATATCGGAATACGCCGAGGATATCTGGAAGGTGAGGTCAATAAAAGATTAGAACGAGGTCCCTCTCACTCATGCGGGCTTTCCCTGTTAGGGCAGCCTGACAAATTGACAGGAAATCACATCTGAGGATTGATTCATAGACGGTGGCAGCGGTGGCATCTGAAAAGAAAGACAGGCTAAAGCGGATACTCCTCGAGAACTCTATACTGAGGGGGAAATTCACCCTCGCTTCCGGAAAGGAAAGCGATTATTACATAGACGCCAGGCTTACGACGCTTCATCCGGAAGGTGTATCTCTCGTGGCGGACATTTTTCTCGGCGAAATCAGGCGGGACCCGCTCATCGTCACCGTCGGAGGGCCGACCATGGGGGCTGACCCGATCGTGGGCTCCCTTCTCTGCGCGAGTCAGAGGGAGAACTACCCGCTCAGAGGCTTTCTCGTTCGGAAACAGGAGAAGGGGCACGGCACCGGAAAACTGATAGAAGGCAACCTCAAGCCCGGCGACAATACGGCGGTAGTCGAGGACGTCGTCACTTCGGGCGGGTCGGTGTTGACGGCGATAGACGCGGTCCGGAACGCAGGAGCCCTGGTGAGGAAAGTGCTCGTTATAGTTGACCGTGAGGAGGGAGCTGCACAGAAGCTCGGGGAGATGGGGGTCGACTTTTATTCGATTTTTAAAATTTCTGAGCTTCTCGGAAATTGAAACAGCTCAATCAATCCGTTTCGATCCGGTCCCTTTTATCCCCTATTCCGTATTCTTCCAGTTTTCGCCTGAGCGTGAGCCTGTTTATGCCGAGAGTCCTTGCGGCTTTCGAACGGTTCCACCCGCTCGCGTCGAGGGCCTCCTGAAGCAGGACCACCTCTGCCTCCTTAACCACCATATCGTATATGTTCTCCTCGTGTCCCGAGCCGAGCAGGCTCCTGACGGAGCTCCTGAGGGCGTCTTTAAACGATATATTGTGTATCGGCTTCACTGACTGCTGTTTGCCTTTCAGATCGAGGTCGTAAGAAGTGAGATAGGGCGTTTTAGTGAACGCTATCGCCTTCCTGATCACGTTTTCGAGCTCCCTGACGTTGCCCGGCCAGTCGTATTCCATGAGCGTTTTCTCAAACTTGCTCGTGGCCCCCTTTATTTCCTTCCCTATCTGCGTGCTGTGTCTCCTCGTAAAGCACTCGCATAGGAGGGGTATGTCCTCTTTTCTTTCCTTGAGCGCGGGCAGGTGTATCCTCACGACGTTTATACGGAAATAGAGGTCCTCCCTGAATTTCCCGTCCCTGACCATCTTTTCGAGGTCCTTGTTCGTCGCCGTGATTATCCTCACGTCGACCGATATTTCCTTATTGGAGCCGAGCCTGTGGAACGTCCCGCTCTGAAGCACCCTCAGCACCTTCGCCTGGAGTAAAAACGGCATATCGCCTATCTCGTCGAGGAAAATTATTCCCCCGTCGGCCTCCTCGAATTTCCCTATACGGGACGCAGACGCCCCTGTAAACGCCCCTTTCTCGTATCCGAAGAGCTCGGCCTCTAAAAGGTTCTCTGGGATGGCGGCGCAGTTAAGCACGACGAAAGGCTTTTCCCACCTCGTGCTCACCTTCCATACGGACTCCGCGACCAGCTCCTTACCCGTCCCGCTCTCCCCGGTTATGAGGACGGGCACGTCCACCCTCCCGACCTGTCCTATGAGCTTGCACACCTCCTGGAGCATGGGCGAGTCCCCCACGATAGCGCACGTAACGCTCGTGCCCTGTGTGTTCCCGTGGAATTCCACGAGGTGGCCCTTAATCTCCGACCTGATGCCCAACGCCCTTTCGAGGGATCCCGCGAGAGCCGAGTTTTTAAGGGGCCTGAACACGCAGTCGAACGCGCCGAAGGTCATCGATTCGATAAGGTATCTCGTCCCTTTTTCGGCGGTAATTACTATGACGAAATACTTATCCTTTAACCGGCTCAGATTCTTTATGCCCGACGAGTCCGCGTCCAGGAGAACTACATCCGCTTCTCTTATGTCCTCCGCCCGTGAAAAGACCTCGACAGCCCCGCTCCCTATGATATCTGCTATCTCTTTTACGAGGCTTTGATCCTCGGTTAAAATTGCAACCTTGCCCGTCATGGATATAATATCTCCTTCGTGATTGTAACAAAAATATACGTAGTGATTATCTGTTAATCAAGGTGACGGGTGGGTTGGTTGGAGATATCGCCTTCAATTACACGATTATTTGTCATGGCACTCAATTTGCACCTATTTACAGGTTTCAGTAATCAAAATCATATGCTGCTAACTCATACGGAGACTGATCTTTGGATTTAGTCCTTCCCATAGCTATTGTTCTGTCCGCATTCCTTGCGCTCAATATAGGTGCGAACAATTCGGCGGCTTCCATGGCAACGGCTTACGGCGCGGGCGTGAGGACCAAAAGGGAAGCGACCGTGATGATTGCCATTTTTGCCGTTCTTGGGGCGCTCCTGGCGGGCACTCCAGTTATCAAAACCCTCGGGAACGGTCTCGTGCCCGGGACCATGTTCTCGACCCACATAGGGCTCGTCATTATCATCTTCATTATTGCAATTATTTTCATTTCCTGGGCGAATATATCCCGAGTTCCCGTGGCAACTACCCATGCTATAGTCTGCGCGATAGTGGGAGTGGGTCTCTATTCGAAGTCGCTTAACAGCGAAAAATTTTTCGAGATAGTGGTCTGGTGGGTGCTTACGCCTCTACTGGCATTGGCTGTGAATTACCTTATCGCCAGGCACCTGTACTTAAAAACGCTGCAGTTTCTGACGGCACGTTATTCGGAGGGGAGTATAAATAAAATACTTTCCATATTGATAACCATATCCGGGGTGTTCGTGGCTTTTTCAGCGGGGGCGAACAATTCGGCAAATTCTGTCGGCCCTCTCGTCGGCCTCGGGCTCGTGAACGCCAATGCGGGGGCCGTAATGGCGGGCGTGGCAATGGGTGTCGGGGCTATACTTTTCGGCGGGAGGGTGCTGGAGAGCGTCGGGAAGGAAATTACGGAGATCTGCATATTGAGGGCGATCTCCGTTGAATTTACCGGGGCTGCAATAATCCTGATCGCCTCGCTCTCAGGCGTTCCCGTATCTCTTGCAGAGATTGTTACCGCGGGAATAATCGGGTTCTCACTGGCGCAGCAGGGTTTTTCGGCTACAGCCCAGAACCGCCACGTCGTCAGGATAGCGTTCTTCTGGTTCGTCATACCGTTTATCGCCGTGGCTATGGGGTATTTCCTGTCTTCTCTTTATTTCAGCTACGATGTTGCGGCTATGATAAGCAGGAATTTTGGGCATTAGGATATATAATAAGATTATGGACTTGATAGGCGGAGAGGTGACCAAAAATCAATTTGTCAGGATCGGCAGGTAAAAAAGCGCGGGGCATAGAGGCTCGGAAACGGATTTTCAGTCCTGACGAGGTCAGAGAGCTGAACCTCGGATTCGAGGGCAGGGGCGCAGACGAGGTGCTCAGGTGGGCCTTTGATAATTTACACCCGCGACTCGGGCTCGCTTCGAGCTTTCAGGCCCAGGGTATGGTCCTCATAGATATGCTCATGGCGATAAACCGGGAGGCGAGGATATTTACACTCGATACGGGCAGGCTCAATCAGGAGACCTACGACGTCATGGACGAGGTCAGAAAAAGATATGGAGCCAGGGTAGAAGTCGTTTTCCCCGATAAGGCCGAGGTCGAGGAAATGGTGCTCGAGCGCGGGGTTAATCTGTTCTATAAAGGGAAGGAAAACAGGATACTCTGCTGCGACATTAGAAAAGTGAGGCCCCTCAAACGCTACCTGGCGAATATGGACGGCTGGATAACATCCATAAGGCGGGACCAGATGGAGACGAGGGCCGAGGCTCGGAAGTTCGAGATAGACGAGCTTAACGGCGGCATATTAAAGATCAATCCGCTCGTGGATTGGACGAGCAAGATGGTGTGGGATTATATAAAAGAGCGCAAGGTTCCCTACAACAAGCTCCACGACATGGGATACCCCAGCATAGGGTGCGCCCCCTGTACGCGCGCCGTCAAACCCGGGGAAGACGAGAGGGCGGGGCGCTGGTGGTGGGAAACCGATTCCGACAAGGAGTGCGGACTCCACTTCAACCACAACGGGGATTCATGAGGTCTTTAATCTCAGGAGTCAAAAGTTAGTTTTTAGCTCCAGTAATTTTAGCGATCTGTTCACGATAGTATTTTTGTTTTGGGTGTAGAATATTAACATCAGCCTTCAGAAGCCAAAGGAGTTCTTCTCGAAGAATTCTTTTTGCTCCATGGTGTTCCTTTTTTTCATTCAACGCGCAAAATAAATTCCACGCGGCTTCGGTAGTGCTATAATTTTTAGTTCCCATTTGACGCTTTCTTATTTCAAAAACCTTTTCACATAATTTAATTGCCTCAGCTAATTTACCATCTTGACCTAGGTAGAAAGCTAGATTGCTCATGCACCGTATTGTTTCAGGGTGTTCTTTACCATGTATACGTGTGCAAATATTGAGCAAGTCTCGGTAACTTGATATAGCTTTATTCAAATCACCTTGCGTTCCTATTGCCACTGCTAGATTGCTAACTGCAGTGAGTGTGTCTGGATGTTCTTCGCCGAGTAATTCTTTTGAAATTTCAATCGTAGTTTGAAGCATCTTTGTAGCAGCATCTAGTTCATTCATTTCAATAAGTAATTCGGCTAAATTATTTACAGAACTAAGGGTCTCCGGGTGTTTCTCTCCCAGTATCCGTCTACGAATTGTCAATGATTTCTCGTATATTGTTTTTGCGTTCGTCAAATCTCCAATTTGTCTATATGTAATTGCTAAGCTATTCATTGTTGTTAGCGTCTGTGGATTTTCTTCTCCTTTGATCTGAAAAAGTATTTTAAGCGCATTTTCAAGCATTACTTTAGCTTCATTCGGATTCCCAAGTTCTCGTAAAATATTAGCTAAGTTATTCATAGTTGTAAGTGTATCAAGATGTTCTTTGCCCAAGATTCTTTCTTTCGTTGATAAAACCTTTGTTAGAATATTTTTAGCAGCATGATAATCTCCTTTTCGGTATTTTGTGAGAGCTGTGTTCTCCAAAAGTGATAGTGTATTAGGGTGCTCGTGTCCGAATACTTGTTTTGTCACTATCAATATTTTTTCTTGAATTGTTTCTGCTTCGTTGTATTTTCCTTGTGCATCTAATGATAAGGCTAGATTGTTCATAACGCCGAGTGTATCTCGATCCTTTTCGCCTCGATCCTTTTTTAAAACTTTCAAGGCTTTTTTCTGTAGAGTCTCGGCTGAATTATAAGAACCTCTATTAAAATCATACTTACCCAGCAGATCTGCAAGTAATGCGGAATTCATTGTGTTTATATTGTTTGTGAGTTTTCTTACATGAATAATCTCGAATTTTATTTGTCCATGTCGTTGTATCTCTAATACGTTTTCAGACAACAAATAATTTAATGCTTCGATAATTGTACTGTATAGTTTAGTAGGGAATGTTTTGATTGTATTTTCAGTTTGTTCATGGAATCGCATTGTACGAGAAATTAACGTATGTACTTCCCAAGCTTCTTCTCCTTCAACTGGTGTTGCTAGGGAGTGAGAATTAACCTGATGGAGTGCTAGTAAGCCCATTTTCCTGGCTTCCGATTCATCAATCCCATTAGAGAATTCAAAAACCTTTTGTACCAGCTTAGAGGGAATTGGGGCCTCTGCTAATATCGATGCGAGTCTGAGGAAATCTTTTCCTTCATCACTTAAAAGTTTTATACTTCGGAGAAGGGTTATTGCAATGCTTGGTTCGTGCCCATTTGGTAATTGGCCAGTTAACTTAGCCGCAAGCTCTAACTCGTCTTCTTTTGGATTTTTGAGTCCTTCTAAGAATTCTGAATAGCTTTGGAATTGAAGAGCGGAGGAAGCAACATCAACCGCAAGCGCATGGAAACCAAGCATCTCGATGATCTCCCATGCAGCTTTTTCTTCTAGTTCATTCTTTGGTTTTTTTCTGCTAGTGATTAGGGTATAGGCATCTTCTTTTTCAAGCACATCCAGGGGTATTCGCTCTGCAACATTATATTCGGTACTCCTCGTAGTTATGAGTGTCTTCCCATTGTGATGAGGAGCAAACCATCTTCTTAAATTTTCGCTGTTCATACCAACGGGAATATCGTCCACTATCCAGAGTGATGGAGCTTCATATGATTTGAGATGATGACCTATTGCACCAATAATTAAAGGCAGTCTCTCTTCTTCTCTATCGGTTTCAAAAGCATGTCTCGGAATTCCTAGCTCCAGCGCAATGTTACGCAATTGTCTTTCTAGTTCTGAATCTGGATTTTTTGGGTCGGCTTGAGATGCGCTTAGCCAATAGATACCACCCGGATAAGCAGCCCCGAATCTCATAGCATATTCTTCTACTAATAGAGACTTTCCAATCCCGCCCATACCCTGTACTTGTGCCGTGCCACTTGTTATTAGTATAGTTTCATAGGAGTTCAGTTTTGTATGAATGTTCCACATATCGCTGAGCCGTCCCACAAAGTTTGGGTAAAAGATTCCATTTCTTCCATACCAAGTCGGCTTGTCAAAAGTGGATATATGTCCTATAGGGTTAGCAATTCTTGAGACTCGTTCTTTTATACTTTCTACAATAACATTTAAGGCCGCATCATCTACATTTTCTGGAACTCTTTTAAATAGAGCACCTTGAAATTCCGAAGGCATAATGTGCTCATGACCTTTTTCGGGATTTAAAACCATGATTCGTTTGGTGGGATCACCCTCTCTTTGACTTGCCAGGAAAGCGGAGGTGAATTCCCATTGGCAGAAACGGCTTTTAGGATATTTGGCTGAGTAATAGGCGACTAGGGCTTTTGAGTGGGAGAGACCTTTGGTAAGATGTCTTATGATCCCATCGTAATCTTTAATTTCGTTTTCATCAAACCAGACTTTTATACCTGATGCTCGGAGGGCTTCGACAATTCTGATCGCGCTATCTTTGTCCTTATGGACGTAACTAAAGAAAACATCATATTCTTCTTTCGTCATAATAAGTTATAAACTCAAGAAAAGGTTATCACGGAGGGTGGTGCTTAGCAAAGTAAGTATTTAATTTATCCTGTTCCGCTTTCTGAAGGAATCGATGAAGAGACAAGGCATGATAGGGATATGCCCCTCACTGCAGCTTACTTTGTTTTCTCTCTTTTTCTTCGGTGACGAAGGGGATTGGGGAGGCGTGGTGGATTACCATCAGCCAGCCTGATTCGGTCCTCTCGAATATATTCGTCGATATCGAGACGTTCATCATGACCGGGTTTCTCTTTACGTACATGAGCTCCTGAACGCATGTAACGCACGCGGCGTCCCCATTTATGTCGATGGTGACGTTGTGGAGTTTTATAGCGAGCCTGTCTTCCGGGTCGAAGAAGTTCTCCCAGCTCTGCCTGATGGCTTCCCATCCCCTGAGCATCACCCAGCCCGGATGCGTGCAGCCGGCCCTCTCGTCGCGGACGAACACGGTGTCCATGAGCCCCAGGTCCCTCGTGCCCAAAGCCCTGTAGAACCTTTCGTTTACTTCGAGTATGAGTTCCTCGTCGGATTTATTCGGCATACGAATTTATACCTGAAAATAGAGGGTATGTCTTTTTCCGTTCACCCTGAAGGTTCTCGTCATCCGATCGCAGGCGAACGTCTGTTTCGGGGCGGTTTCGGAGATCAGGCGCGGATTCTTTCTTCAGCCCTGAACAAAGCCAGGTATCTCAACACGGGCCTCGGAGATCTGCCGGTCCGGGAGCTCGAAAAGGTCATATCGGGGGTTTTGAGCTCCACCTCGAACCCCCGTTTCAGAAGCTCTACGAAAAGCGACGCGAGGCGGCTTATCTGGTGCTCGAGTCTCGTTTTGTCCCTTTCGGGGTGGAATTCGATAACCGCTCCCCTTATTTCCTCGTCCTCCATCTCCCGCACCATGAGCCTCCCAGTTTTGGCTGTCATTTTCCAGTGTATGAGCCTGGGGTTGTCGCCCTGCCGGAATTCCTTGATCGACCTCAGGTCAAACCCGAACCCCGTCTTCTCCGATTCCGCCTCTCCCGGCCCTTCCTTGAATATTTCGTCCCCGGGATCTATGGGATCTATTTTGGGGAATACGAGGACTTCGTCGTCCCCGAGGTCTATCTTTATCCATTTCTTGAAAAACCCGAAAGGGAACCTCGTCGAGAGCCTGGCTTCCGGAATTTTATTCCACCCCCTCTCCCTGAATACGTGTTTCAGCGACGCCCCGGACCCGGCCTTTGGCGGCAGGTATGGAATGAAGGCTGTTTTTTCATCGATTTCCAGATTGAGGGAGTATGAAGGGATGACGGCTTTGCCGTTAATGAGCGAGAATCTCAGTGTTGCGGGAGTAAGCGCGAACACGTCTCCCTGAGACAGTATTTTCACCTCTATCCCCGAGAGGTTGATCATCGACAGGAATCCCGAGGCGGCCACGAAGCTCATCATGATACCGAAAGTGAGATAAAGGAGGTTATTCCCCGTGTTGATGGCCGCAAATCCGACGAAGAGGCTGAGTGCGATAAAGGTTAGCCCCTCCTTCGTAGGTCTTGTCCTCACCCAGTTATCCTTTCCCAGCTTGAGGAGGCTCATTTGAGAAAACGTACGCGCAGTGGGGATTCGTTAAGGCGCCGCGCATCCCTCTGATGGAATTATATTCCCTATTCCGGGGTCCCGGAAGATTATTTTACTAAATTGACGACGCGGCTGAGCGAGTTGAGTATGTCTCCCTTAACCCTCGAGAGGTCGTTATAGATCGCGAGGAACATAATGAATATGAGTATCGTTAGTCCGATACGCTGGCTTATTTCGAGGGTCCTCTGGCTGAGCGGTTTTTTCTTGATGCTCTCTATCGCCAGGTAGAGGACGTGGCCCCCGTCCAGCATAGGTATCGGGAACAGGTTTATAATCGCGAGGTTAATGCTTATGAAGCATGTGAACTGAAGGAGCTGCGCTATGCCGTTTTCCGCCGCCGCCCCCGAGACCTTCGCAATCAGTATCGGGCCTGCGAGACTCTTTCCCGCGGTGCCGAGCGCAATCTTGCCCGTGACCAGCTTAAACAGGAATCCGAACAGGAGCGCCACGACCTCGATTATCATGTTCGCGGCTTCTTTCACCCCGTTGACAATGGCCTGGAGGAAACCATATTTTTTTACGATCTCGTCCTGATACGGGGATACGCCTATCGCGCCTTTCCCCGTCTCGACTGAAGTTTCAGGCGTTATTGTCTTGGTTATCTCCTTGCCCTGCCTGTTTATGAGGAGAGTGAGCTCTTTCCCCGAATTCTCTTTAACTATCGATGACATCTGATCCCAGTCGGCTATCTTCGTTCCGTCTATGTTCAGAATCTCGTCTCCTTTGACGAGGTCGGCTTTATCGGCAGGGGTGCCGGCTACAACTGTCCCGACCTTGGCTTTTAAAGGCTCGCCGAACCCGATTGCCACGATTCCTTCGGAAGACGCCGTCGCCTTTACGGGAATTACTTCCATCGCTCCCTCTCTCTCCACTTCGATATTAAGCAGGGCGTCGGGGTTGGTCTGGAGCTCGATGTTAACATCCTTCCAGTCGGATACCTTTTTCCCCTCTATTTCAATTATCTTGTCGCCTTTCCTGAAACCCGCTTCCGCGGCCTGGGATCCGGGCTTTATATAACCGATAACCGGAACCTGCTCGAGGTACGCAGGCACCGTGATTCCTATCATGAACACAATAGGGAGGAATACGAAAGGCAGCAGGAAGTTCATGAACGGACCCGCTACCACTATCAGGAGTCTGTTGAATAAGGGCTGGTTCGAAAACCCCCTCGGGTATTCCTTCTCGGAATAAGTGTCCGCCCCTTCGAGGCTCCGCGCCTTTGCGGTTAGTTCTATCTTCTTATCGTCCCTTTCGAGGACGAACATATAATCCCTCTCGGGCTCCGTTTTCAGGGTACCCTCCAGCTGCTTCCACCTGGGAAAAGACGTGAGCTCGATACCTTCTATGCTCACTATCCTGTCGCCCGGCCTGAAACCGGCTTTATCTGCGTCCGAGCCCGGGTCCACCTTGTCCACGATGAAGTTCCCCTCCGAACCCTCGCCGTACATCTTGACGTATCCGCCGAGCGGCAGCGCGCAGATCAAGTACTCCGTCTCGCCCTTCCTGAATCCGAACAGTTTTTTGCCGAAGCCGAGAGAAAACTTTTCTACCCTTACCCCGCTCCACTTTGCCAATAGAAAATGCCCGAGCTCGTGTATGAATACCAATATTCCGATGACGAAAATAAAAGCTACTATTGCGGTCATATTTTAATTCTCCTGGTTTTTGATTAATATGCGGGCTTTATCTCTGGCCCATGCGTCGCTCTCGAGGACGGATTCGAGGGATTCCGCGGGACTGACTTGGTGAATACTCATCACCTTCTCTACGATACGAACTATGTCCGTGAAACCTATTTCCCTCATGAGAAAGGCTCGGACCGCTACCTCGTTTGCGCCGTTCATCACGGCGGGCATGGTCCCTCCCTCCCTGAGAGCGCTGAATGCGAGGGATATCGAGGGGAATTTCTCGTTATCTACTCCCCGGAAGGTGAGCTCACGGAAGTTTTCGGGCACCACCCTGTGCCCGTTCATAAACATCCGCTCGGGATAAGAAAGCGCATAAGCAATAGGAATCCGCATATCAGGCAGGCTCATCTGCGATATCAATGACCCGTCAATATATTCTACCATAGAGTGTACGATGCTCTGCGGGTGTATCCATACTGAGATACGCTCCGGGTCGAAGCCGAAGAGCCACTTGGCCTCGATCACTTCAAAACCTTTATTCATTAGCGTGGCTGAATCGATAGTTATCTTGTCCCCCATCTTCCATGTCGGATGGTTGAGCGCCACTTCGACGGTGACGCCGCCGAGCTCAGCCGCGGGCGTGTCGAGGAAGGGCCCCCCCGAGGCGGTTATTATGAGCCCCTTGGCGTATTCCTTCCCGCACGTCTCGAGCGCCTGAAATATCGCGCTGTGCTCGCTGTCGACGGGTATTATCCTGACGCCTTTCCTTTCCGCTTCCCCTGTCAGTATCTCACCGGCCACGACGAGCGATTCCTTGTTCGCGAGCGCCACGTCTTTTCCCGCTTTGACGGCCGACAGTGTAGGGACGAGACCGGAAGCCCCCACCATGGCCGATACCACCAGATCGTTCGAATCCAGAGCCGCGATCCCGCTCGCCCCTTCAGTGCCGGATAAAATCTCGACCCTGGTATCTCCAAGCCGTGAACGCAGGGACTCCGCGAGCCCGCTGTCCTTCACCGACACGGCCTCCGGTCTGAATTCCCGGATCTGTTCCAGAAGGAGCCCTATGTTCTCTCCCGCCGAAAGCCCCAGGACCCTGAATCTTTCAGGGTACCGGGATATTACTTCGAGGGTCTGTCTCCCTATGGATCCCGTGGAGCCGAGTATGGAAATATTTTTCAAATCGCTTCCCTTTTCTTCACCTGCTCTCCGGTGAGTCCGAATCTCCGTTCCCGGCTCTGGTAATTGAGTATGGCTTTCACCAGATGCCTCCTCCTGAAATTAGGCCAGAGCGTCCTGGTGACATAGATTTCCGCATAGGCGCTCTGCCATAGCATGAAATTGGAGAGCCTCATCTCGCCGCTCGTGCGTATTAACAGGTCGGGTTCCGGCATGTCGGCCGTGTAAAGGAATTGAGATATAGTCGACTGGTCTACGGATTCGGGGGATACCTTGTCACCGGCCAGGATTTTCTTGACGGCGTCGACGATCTCTTCCCTCCCCCCGTAGCTGAGGGCGAGTGTCAGGGTCATATCACGGCCGTGCTTCGTCATTTCTATCGTTTCCCTCAGCACGTCGGATACGGCCTTCGGGAGTTCCTGCAGTCTCCCTATAGCGTTCAGCCTGGTGCTGTTCTCGATCAATTTGTCCCGCTCCTTGAGCAGGTAATGTTTAAGGAGCTCCATGAGGGCGTCGACTTCGCTCTTCGGTCGTTTCCAGTTCTGCGCTGAGAAAGCATAGAGCGTGATGTAGCCGATACCGAGGTCTTTTGCCGCCGTAACCACGGCGCGGACAGACTTCATTCCCTCTCTGTGTCCGCTGATTCTGTCGAGGTTCTTATTCCTTGCCCATCTCCCGTTCCCATCCATAATTATTGCGATGTGCGCAGGAAGCTTCTCTTTGTCTATGAATGACTCCAGTTTCCCCTTCATAAACCCTCTAAGTATATCACCTCATTATCGTTAACAAAGCTGTTATGTAATTGTAAATTAATCAATTATCCGGGATTTATTGTTTGAATGCCAGTTTCGAGAAAAAGGACAAGGGGAATGCGATAATGACTACTATGAGCAGGACCGTGACGATAACCAGGAATGTCAGGCAATAAATATATAAAGAAACCGGAATGAATAACACCCTAAAAAGTATGAACCAATCCTTCGAAAGCTGGAGCACGACCGAAGTGTAGCTCTGTATGAACCTGCTTAGGACCGTAACGACCATTTCAAACATAATTCTCTCCCACGATTAATTTATATCAATCTTCAAGACTCTTCAAATTGCGCATATTTGACGTTTTATTCCCGGATGTGCCGATACCGGCTTTGTTGGATGACGGAATCGAGGGTAAAACGCCGCTTCCCCCGCCGCGGGCTCAGTCCAATATCACCGGTTAAGTATCCTGTAAAAATAACATGATATATAATTCGAGTCTCGTATAGATGATAGATGCCGGAAACGGCATAGAAGCCTCGACCCTTTCTTCATAATGCCAGCCCGGGATTCCCGGTTAATTCGGCATAGCGCGGGAATTGTCCCCGAAATCCGGGTTGCCGAATAAAAGATGTTTGGTTAATCTCTATTAAAGAGGTAATTGTAAAGTGAAAATGAAAAGAATTTACATCTTATTGCTTTTGCTGCTCCTTAATTACACCCCGTCCATTGCGAATGACGCCACATACGAGGGGCTTTCCAACTTCACGCGGGTCCTCGATCTCGTAGAAAGGAACTACGTGGAAGAGGTCGATCCCGAAAAGCTTACGAACAGCGCGATCGACGGGATGCTGAAGACGCTCGATCCATACTCCACATACCTGAGCCCCGAGCGTTACAGGGAGCTCGAGATAGGCACCTCCGGGGAATTCGGAGGGGTCGGAATGGAGGTCTCCGAGGAAAACGGCGTGCTCACCGTCATTACGCCGATAGAGGGAAGCCCGGCGGAAAAAGCCGGTATAAAACCCAGGGACCAGATAATAGAGATCGAGGGGAAATCCACACAGGGCATGGTGGTTCAGGAGGCGGTCAGGATTTTGAGGGGCCCAAGCGGAACACCGGTAAAAATCACTATAAGAAGGGAAGGGGAGAAGGAGCCCCGGGTAATCACCCTCATAAGGGACAAAATAGTCGTTAAGAGTGTAAAGCCCGAGCTCCTCGAAAACGGCATCGGGTACGTCAAGCTCGCGCAATTTCAGGACCGCACCTCCCAGGAGCTTACGGAAGCGATTGCCGGGCTCCGAGCGGAGAACGGAAATGAGCTCAGCGGGCTGATTCTGGATCTCAGAAACAATCCGGGCGGGCTTCTGACCGAGGCTATCGACGTCGTGGATGAATTTATCGACAGCGGGCTGATAGTGAGCGTCAGGGGAAGGACAGAGGACCAGACGAGGGAATACTACGCGACGAAGAACGGGAGCTTCCAGACGTTCCCTGTCGTGGTGATAGTAAACGACGGTAGCGCAAGCGCCTCGGAAGTCGTCGCGGAAGCGCTTCAGGACAGCAAACGCGCCGTGATATTGGGCACGAAGACCTTCGGCAAGGGGTCCGTTCAGACAATTATAAAGCTCGAAGACGGCTCGGGGCTCAAGCTGACGACGGCCAAGTTCTATGCCCCGAGCGGACGGTCCATCAACGAAGTGGGCGTGACCCCCGATATCAAGGTCGAGAACAGCGAGGATCAGGACAAACAGCTCGAAAGCGCGATCAACATATTAAACTCCTCAGAAGCTGATAAAACAATTCCCAAGGGCTAGGGAGCGCCCTTCTATTGCCGAAATCGACAAGGAACAATAAATCGAGGAGACCCCGCGGGAGAGGCGGTAACGGGAATAAGAATGCCCGCAGGGCGCTCGCCTACGCGTTGTCGTTCGTTGTCGTCCTTATACTCGGCCTCTACGGGCTCTATCAGATAAAAAAGTACATACCCCCTGATGATCGGGCTCAGCCGGTTACGGCTGAGAAGATGAGCGGCCTCGTGAAGGAAGCCGACCGCATTATCGCAGGCGCCTTTTTTGACCTCGGCATATCGGCCAAAGACATAGAATCGAAAAGGACGTCTAAAAGGTCCGGGGACGGTATAAAGTGGGAGTCCAGGGTTATAACCGTCGGCACCCCGGGCGGAGTCGACGGTAAAGAGATAAAAGGCGTTTTTAAAAAATCGTTCGCGGCCGAGAAATCGTATGAGCTGACGTTCAAGGGCTCGGGCGATGCGCTCACCGCGGAATTGAAAGCCCTCGGCTTTAAAACTCACGTTATTAAGTTTGAGCCTCCGTCAAAAGAAGCGCCGCCTGCAAAAGTAGTCAAGAAGGCCGCAGACGGAACCGGCAAAGAGACTGAGGTCAAGGAGCCTCAGGGCGCTCGGGAGCCGGGCAAGACGGACGAGGCCGTCGGTAAGGGTGAGAGCGCAGACTCAGGGGCATTTGAACCGAAAATCGCGATAATAGTGGATGACATCGGAACGAACAAGGGGCCTATCGATAAACTCATCGAGCTCCCGGCCCCCGTTACTTTGGCCGTCCTTCCCAACCTGCCTTATTCCAGGTACGCGGCCGAAGCTGCCCGCAACAAAGGCCTGGACGTCATGCTCCATCTCCCCATGGAGCCTATGGAATCGTCGGGATACACGGGATCGGACGCCGGGGAAGATGCCCTCCTGGTCGGTCTGCCCAAGGAAGCCGTGCTGGCGAAGCTCGATAAGAACCTCTCCTCCGTCCCCTACATTAAAGGTGTTAATAACCACATGGGCTCCAAGTTCATGGAGAATCAGGAGCTGATGGACATGGTTCTCGAGGAGATCGACGGCAGAGGGCTCTTCTTTATAGATAGCATGACATCATCGGGCAGCGTGGGCTACAAGACGGCGTTGATGATGGGTATGAAAACCGGCAAAAGGGATGTATTTTTAGACGACTCGTCAAAAGACGCCGCTTATGTGAAATCACAAATAGAGAAGCTTGTCCGGATCGCCGAGAAAAACGGTTACGCGGTTGGGATATGCCACCCGTACCCCGGTACCGTGGAGGCCCTCACGGAGATGATACCGCAAATAGACAGCCGGGTGGAGATAGTCCCTGTTTCGAGCATATTGACCGGGGGCGGCGAGGTAAGCGAAAGATAAATATTTATTCTATGTTATTGTATAGAGCGGAGGAAGCTCGTCATGGGACTCGTAGACGATGTGCGAAAGAAGCGTGATTCATGGGTCAGGAGGTTCGAGGAGCATCGCCAGGAGGACGAGGGCATGCCTGAGAACCGGGACCCGAAGGAAGAGGAAAAGAGGATAAAAGAGAATCTCAGGAGGGTCGGCGTGTTTGAAGATAGAAAAGGGAGAAATTAGGGGTAGCATATCGGAAGTGCTACGCGTACTTGACAATTTATTGCTAATCCTTTAGGTTTTTCTATTCGGAGTTCTCACATAAATCGGGAGGAGTTTGTTAATGCCAGGAATTGTGGTCGGAAATAACGAAAGCATAGACAGCGCGCTTAAAAGGTTCAAGAAGCAGGTTGAGAAGGGCGGGGTACTGTCCGAAGTAAGGAGGCGGGAATATTACGAAAAACCCAGTGAGAGGAAAAAGAAAAAGCTGTTTGCCGCTAAAAAGCGCGTAATAAAACGTACTAGAAAAAACTAGCATATTATAGAAATACATAATACCGGTAGGGGGAACACTACTTTGTATTCTATATTCCGTGGGTTCAGGGTCGGGGCCCTTTCGTTTGAAAATCCTAGTATTCCTTTAAAATTTGAATTATTGATAGATGGTAAATTTTAACAATGATTTCCTCGTCAAAGAAATAAAGAGGAGGTTGAGTATTATTAACCTCATTGAAGGTTACACATCTATTAAAAAAACCGGGAAGGGTTATGTGGCGCTCTGTCCTTTTCACGACGATCATACCCCATCGATGCACGTAGACGAGGAAAAGGGCCTCTTCCATTGTTTCAGCTGCGGCGCGGGCGGCGACATGCTGGGGTTTTACATGAGGTATAACGGCCTCACGTTCCCCGAAGCGGTTTCAGACCTCGCGAAGCGCGCGAATATCACCATCGAAAAAAGCACACCTCCCGTTAAGGGCGATTCCCAGACAAGCACCCTGTTTAAATTAAACTCCGCTGTGTCCGGCTTTTATCATAGGGTCCTGCTCGAGAGCCGCAAGGGCGGCTCTGCAAGAGACTATCTCGAAGAGAGAAAAATACCGTCCGATGTCATAGAGGAATTCAGGCTCGGTTATGCGCCCGACGGCTGGGACACGCTCGTAAAATTCTTAAAGAAGCATAACATCCCTCCTTCTCTCGCTGAAAAGTTAGGTCTCGTCGTTAAGAAGCAGAGCGGGGACGGTTATTACGACAGGTTCAGAAACAGGGTTATTTTCCCCATATGCAACGTGGAGGGGAAGGTCATAGGCTTCGGAGGAAGGAGGATAAAGGAAAGCGACGAGCCTAAATATATCAATTCCCCCGAGTCCGAAATTTACCATAAGAGAAAAAACTTCTACGGGCTCGACAGCTCAAAAGACCACATCAGAAAAAATAAGAGGGCGATCATCGTCGAGGGATACACGGATTTCCTCTCTCTATTCTCGGCTGGCATTAAGAACGTAGTCGCGACGCTTGGAACGTCCCTGACGAGGGACCACGTAGTCACACTCAGACGCTACACGGACAGGATAGTCGTTGTTTTCGACGGTGACGAATCCGGCGTAAAGGCGGCCGTCAGGTCACTCGATATATTCCTCGAGGAAGGTCTTCTCCCGGGCGTGGTCATACTCCCCGAGGGCGATGATCCGGACTCTTTCCTGGCGGAAAAAGGGACAGAGGCGTTTTATAAATTGATCGACGAAGCGCCGACCCTCCTCGATTTCTACATCGATAACACTGTGAATGAATATAAGAACGGGGCTGTAACATTAAACAGCGGCGTGAAAGAGATAGCTGATGTGCTTGTAAAGGTGAATGACCCCATACTAAGGAGCAGTTATATAAGGAAGACCGCCGAAAAGCTGGGGCTTGGGGAGAATGAGGTCTTGTCGCTCGTCAGGCGCGGAAAGGTACATGGGCAGACGGGCGGTGTTAAAACCGTAAAGGCGCACAGCAACCATGAAAAATTGATGCTCAATATTCTCCTCACATACCCGGAACTATCCCGGGTCGTTGCGGAAGAGGACTGGGAAGGGTGCGTTTCCAACCCGGATGTTATGTCCATTTTAGAGGAAATAATTGTAAAGGGTGTACATGACATGTCCTCCCTTCTCCTTTCGTTTCAGGGCAGCGCGGCCCAGGGACTCATATCTGAAGCCCTCATGTCTTCCCCGGGCATTTCCGACAGGGATACTGCGAGCAAGATGATAATGAGTTGTATAAAAAAATTAAAGCTCGCCAAGCTCGATGAAAGACTAAAATCGTTAAGGCTCAGTATCAGCGATGCCGTAAAGAACAAGGACGCTGAGCTT
>Ga0155644_1073_pt1 | contig 35464 bp, 30 predicted proteins | sample RifCSPhighO2_12_FD_107301 | JGI IMG/M metagenome (GOLD analysis project Ga0155644, IMG submission 107301) | Candidatus Dadabacteria bacterium RIFCSPHIGHO2_12_FULL_53_21 | reverse complement strand
GCCTTGTCTTAATGTAGTCGAAATCGGTCTCGGGGACGAGTGTAAGCGTTTTCTTGTCCCCGCTGAATTCGTATAAGAAATTCACTTCGCTCACCTTGTCGAATTTCAGGACGAGCGTTTTATCGTCGTAGCTGTATTCTCCGCCGAGATTGACCGATATCGTGCTCCCTATGACGAATTTAAAAGTGCGGTCGTTTTCGAACTCGAGCTCAAGCATCCCCGACCTCCATTTACCCGCAAACGGGTTGAACAGGCCCTTTATCGCATCACAGCCCGAAACCGCGACAGATATCAAAAGCAGGCACGCCGCGAACGTCAAAAACCTGCGCATATATTTACACTCTCCTTCCCGCCATAGTACCATCAGTTTAACTGACAGGCAGCAGCCCGAACATATACACCGTGATAAAAGATATACCAAGGGATATAAGCACCGCAAATGTGAATACATATTTGTTGAGCAGGGACAGGTAAATCCCGTTCCTCCAGAGGAAGAGTGCCCCCGAAAGGCTCACCGCCCCCAAAGATATGCCGGCGTAGAATAGTATGAGGAGGTGGAACGCCGCCATCCGGACGGGATAGAGACCGGCCACGGAGCTTGCGGGAAAAAGGGCCGACAGTATAAGCGCGGAGACAAGAATGAAAACGGTTCCCCTGACCTTCGAGGCCATCCCCGCCCTCATTTTCCTCGATTCTCCGCGTAACGACACCGCATAAACCACGATACTGAGAATTACGTGAATCCCCAGAAAGACAGGAAAAAGCGGGAGGATGAAAAACGGGCGCTCGTATCCGAGCGCGGTCCCGAAGAAAACATAAAACAGGAACGCAGAAAGAGTGGAGATCAAAACGAAATATATGCCCTTCAACATTATCGAGGCCGCTCCGGATACCGGAGATAAGAATAATGCAGAAAAGAATTTCCCACAGACAAATTTTCCGGCGCCGCTCAGGCGGTCTTGCTTTTTTTGCCGGGACAAATATCTTTAGCTCGAAACACGTTTCGTCATTTCCGGGGAACGCATGGACCGTAAGAGACCCGTAATAGGCATAACGACCGACATCAAGGACGGCAGTTTCGTCATAGAGGACGCGTATGCCCGCGCAGTGGCTAAGGCCGGGGGGATCCCGATACTGATACCATCGATACCGGAAAGCCCCGGGCTCCTAAAGGAAACCGTTTCCCGTATTGACGGCCTGCTGCTTCCGGGGTCGAGGGACATGGACCCCAAATTCTATAACGAGGAGCCTCATCCGAAGCTGAGACCCATGAGCATCGAAAGGACGGAGACCGAGTTCATCGTGTTAAAAGAATCCAGCGAGAGAAGGATCCCCGTCCTCGGCATATGCGGCGGGATGCAGCTCCTTAATGTCTTCTTCGGCGGGTCCCTCTACCAGGACATCTCCTCCTTCCTGCCCGACGCGATGCCGCACGAAAAAGGGGCCGTTCACGATATACTCATAGAAGACGGCACGCTGCTCCATAAAATGTCCGGATCGAGCAAATTTCATGTAAATAGCTACCACCATCAGGCGGTGAAAGAGATAGGGAGGGGCTTAAGGGTCTCGGCAACGGCCCCCGACGGGATCGTGGAAGGGATCGAGTCCCGGGAGCCCCGGTACATAGTGGGGATACAATGGCACCCCGAGCGCGAACAATCGGAATTAGCCGACCGTATATTCGAATCGTTTGTAGAAGAATGCAGGCAGGGATAAATGAAAATCAGCGGATAGAGGGTGCTATTTCAGCCCGCTCTCTTTAAGCAGCGTCATGAATTCCGTCAGTGTCTTGGGCGCATCGGCCGATGAGCCGACTATGAATCCCGCAATTGCAGCAGTAAGGCCCGATTCGAGGGGATACTTGTAGCCAAGCCCCATGGGATCGGATGAGAAGCCGGTACCCGCATGTTCGGGTTTTGGTTTGACTCTCCCCGACTTCTTGAAAAAACCTGTAAACAAAAGCGCGACCAATACGATCGCCGCCGCGAGCGCTATTGCCCCCGCCCCGCTCAAGAGCGCTGCCCAATAGGGACTAAACAGGGTCTCAAGGTAGAGGTATAGAGACCATACAAAAAAACCGAGCCCGATTACGGCTATCACGGACGATACGCAGAGGACAAGCAGGACAACGAGCGCTCTGAAGAGTATCGACCTCAGGGCCCTGTAATCCGGTTTAACCGAGCTTAAAATTATATTTATTATGTCCTTCAAATCGCGGGAACCTACCTTCTCTCGAAAAGTTTTCCCAGAACAAGCCCTACGAGAAAAGCGATAAGGAGGCTCATTAAAGGCTTTTCCTGGATTTTATGCTCGACTGTCTCGACCGTCTCGTTGCTTTTATCGCGCGCCGAGCGGAGGTTCGACATAAGCTCCTCCATCACCCTGTCCTTGGCCGTATCCGTCTCGATCTTCCCTTTATCGAGCAGAGACTTTGCGAGCTGTGACAGATCGGACCTCAGTTTGGTAACGTCTTCCCGGAGTGCTTCCAAATCCTGCCCAAGGTTTTCCTGACCCATTTGAATCACCTTCCACGTTTAGATTTATGAATAATAATAACATCTTTGGGCGCAAATCTAAACTAATATTTTCCTGCGGACGAGGTTTTCGAAGCGATAAGGGGAGAGTTTCTTAATGAGATAGGCAAGTTAAATCTAGAGTTTGCCGTCGTATCCGGTAATCTTGGAGAGCTGTTCGAGCGGCATGGCGCCCTCGTAAAACTTTCCGTCGATCTCCCACGTCGGGTAGTTCATTATACCCTTTGCGAAGCAGAGGGAAGGATTGGCATTTTCCCCCTTCGGGTTGCATTCGACGTATTTGATATATCTGAACGCGTCGCCGAACATTTGTTTCTGCTGATTGCAGTGCGGGCACTTGAACGAGCCGTACATTACCGCCCCGTGGTCTGCCAGGTGCATCGCAAGTCCGGTCTGGAAGGAACCGGCGGGCTGAGAAATGCCGGACGTAAGGGAGTTGGACGCGCCTAACTTTTCAGCCTGTACAAGCGCCGCGCCGAGGATGACTGTAGCGGAGACGGCAAGGCTCAAGACCCCGATATAAGACGCGGACAGTTTGGGGTGGTATTCGGATTTGGCCCTGATCAGGGCAATAAAAATAATCGTCATCAGTACCGCTGAAAAGATGCAGTACATGCATATCGCTTTGATAACGAAGAGCTCGATGTATGTGAGGTACGCGGAAAATACGAAGCCGGCCAGGACGAGTATGTAAAGAAGGAGCCACTTTGTCCGTTTTTTCATGCTTATCAGGAACACGATGAGTATGACCGAATATCCCGCCACGCCTACAGCTGCTATGGGAATTCCCATGATGGTGGAGAAGCCGCTCTGCCTGACCGTATCGCAATCCGTCCCAGCGGCGCAGAACGCAGCCCGGCTCTCGGTAAAATGGAGATATGTGAGGTATAGGGAAAGAATGATTCCAAGCGCGGAGAGCGCCAGGATAACGGGTTTTAGATAACTGCCTTTTTTCATTTTATCCGAACTCATAAGAGTTAAATTATAACTACAGGCCCCCGGTTTTCATACCGGGAAATCTGTCAAGGTCAGAAGTTGAAAAATGATAACCAGTGTATCAGTTTTCGTAAAATTTATTTCCGCCCACCGCTGCGTTCTTCAATATAACAGGGGGCGTATATCGCGTGCCGTATCTTACGCTCAGGTTATGGAGCTTCTTTAATATCTCGCCGGCCCCTGCGGAGTCTACATATCTGAACGGGCCTCCCCTGTAAGTCGGGAAGCCGAGACCCAGAAGGGCGCCCACATCCCCTTCCTTGGCGCTCCCTATGACCTCGTCCTGGAGACAGAGCATCGCCTCATTCACCATCGCGAGCACGAGGCGGTCCTGTATGTATTCCTGCGAGATGCTTTCCGAATCCCCTTCTTCGAGCGCCAACAGTTTATGGAGAGACCTGTCCAGTCTTTTTTCATCCCGTCCGTATCTGTAGAATCCCCTGCCGCTCCCGACCCCGGTCCTGCCGTCTTCTATCATCCTGTCGAGCAGCGAGAGGGGCTTCAACCTCTCGGCCGACTGCCTGAAGACGATTTGAGAGCCCTTTTGGATCAGGTCGAGCCCTATTTCGTCCATTGCGCTCAGGGGCCCTTCGGGAAACCCGAACTGCATCATAGCGTCCTCTATGTCCTGTGCCCCTATCCCCTCCTCAAGGAGGTGAAGCGCTTCGTTAAAATATGCCAGCTGAATGCGGGTCGTATAAAACCCGGCCTTGTTTTTGACCACGAGGGGGATTTTCCCGAGACTTTTGGCGAATTCGATCAATTCGGCCACCGTTTCCTGAGACGTGCCTTCTGCGACCGCGACCTCCATGAGCTCGGTCTCGTGGACAGACCCGGGGATCCGCATGCCCACAACCCTGTCGGGCCTCTTCGATGCGCCCGCGATTAACTCCACAGGGAGGGCAAATGAATTCGAAACGTATATATAATCCCCGCCCATAAGGGACTCCACGTCTTTAAGTATCCCGCGTTTTACATCCAGGTCCTCCCCCGCCGTTTCAATAACGATATCCGCCCGTTTGAAACCCGTGTAGTCGGAGGACGCGCTTATGAGGTCGAGCTTTTTTTCAGCCCCGAGCCCGGCTGTTTCGTGATTCGCAACCTTCTCCATAAAGAAATCAAAGCACGCCTTCATATTTTTCGCGGCGCCGGCAAGGTCCCTGCTCTTCATCCTTACGAGGATTCCGTTCTCGGCGGCGAGGCAGGCGATTCCCGCCCCGTGGGTCTCTTCTCCCACGAGCGCGATCTTCTCGGCAATCTTCCTTGTTTTATGGCCGGCCTTCGTAAACCTGATGTCGTTCCTGACCTCATCTATCGCTATGCTCGATCTTATCAACTGCCTCGAGTATCCCGTCACCGCGAGCTCGCCGAAATAAACCGATTCCGCGTGGAGTCCCCTGTTGAAGCTCGCGACGCCGATCTCAAGGGCCTCGATCGCCATTCTCGATGCCGTAAGGTATAACTCCCGGCTCTCTTTTATCTCCTTCTTTGCTTTGTCGAAATACATCCTTCTGGATACGGGATTCTCTTTTATCAGAACGTTCGTCATACCGCCGAAACGAAAACGCCTCGGCTTGAACTCCTTGCTCGATAATTCGGCCGCGCGTTTCTTGGCTATGCTCAGGAGATATTCCTCCGGCACGACCTCATCGAGGAGCCCCTTCTGCTTCGAATGATCGGCATCGAGGACCTCCGCGCTCAGTATCAGGTCGAGCGTTTCTTTAGTCCCTATGAGCTTCGCGAGCCTCAGCACCCCCCCGGCGCAGGGGATAATGCCGAAATCGATCTGGTTAAGACCGAGCGCCGTTTTCTTGTTATTGACCCCGACCCTGTATTTGCACGCAATGGCCAGCTCCAGGCCGAGACCGAGACATGCCCCCCCTATCGCCGCCACAAACGGAGCCCTCGAATTCTCTATCTTCTCGGATATTTCCTGCGCCTTGAGGCTGTACGACCTGCCTTCGTCGGCGAGGGTGAAATTGAGGTATTCCCCTGGGTCGGCCCCGTTTATGAAACTTCCGTCCTTGGAGCTTACGATAACGACGGCCCTTATCTCGTCGTTGCTCTCGAGCATGTCGAACTCCCTGTCGATCTTGTTGAGGAATTCTTCGAGAGACAGGAAACTCTCCTGATCGAGAACGTTCACGGCGCTGCCGGGGGTGTTTATAGTCACCACGGCTATGCCCGTATTATCTATAGTGTAGGAAATGCTGCTCATATCCATTATTCCTTTTCAAGCACGATCGAGACCCCGAGGCCGCCCGCCGAAGCGAGGCTGACGAGCCCGAAATTCCCTTTCCTCTTGGACATCCTGTAGGCGAGCGTCATTATTATCCTCGCGCCGGTTGCGCCGAGCGTGTGTCCGATCGCGATCGAGCCCCCTGAAATGTTGAGCTTCTCCATGTCGACCTCCCCCACGGGCTGGCTCCGGCCTAGCTTCTCCTTGGCAAAGCCCTTGGAGTCGAGCGCCCTCACGTAAGAGATCACCTGCGAGGAGAACGGTTCGTGAATTTCGACCAGGTCTATCTCGTCGAGCCCGATGCCGGCACGCTCGAGCGCAGCCGGGGTCGAGTATGCCGGACCCATCAGCAGCTCATCCGACGGATCGACGGCGGCGTAGGCGTATGACCTTACATACGCTATGGGTTTATACCCGAGCGCCCTCGCTTTGTCCTCGGACATGAGCAGTATTACCGACGCCCCGTCCGTAAGGGGTGCCGAGTTGCCGTCCGTGACCGTCCCGAACTCTTTATCGAAAAGGGGAGGAAGTCCCGAAAGCGCTTCGACACTTATGTCATATCTGACGCTGTTATCGGCGGAAACGATTTCGGTAAAATCAGGCGGCACGAACGTATGAATTATTTCGTCCTCGAATATACCCTCCGTCTGAGCCCTGGAGGCGAGCGTGTGGCTCCTTACCGCGAACGAGTCCTGCTCGTCCCTGCCTATCTGATATCTCCGGGCGAGCTTCTCGGCGGACTCCCCGAGTGTGTATCCGGCATACCGCTCCGGCAACAGGGGCAGCGAAAAGGCCGACTCGCCTGCGCCCATCTTCAAAAGAGGCATGGCCTTCTCGATTAGATTAATTGAGTCATACAGCCTCGACCTCGTCCCCCTTCCGCCCAGATAAGGCGAGTCGTGCACAGTATCGGCTCCGCCCGCCAACACTATATCGGAGTCCCCGGACAGGATGCTGTCGACCGCGCTCGTGAATGCCTGCATCGCCGATGCGCACGCGCTCGTCACGGTGAAAGCCGGCACAGTCGCCGGGATGCCCGAACCGAGCGCGATTTCCCTGGCCAGGTTAGGGGTTTTGACGGACGGTATAACGCTGCCGATGAATACCTTGTCTATATCCTTCGGAACTATTTCAGTCCTGTTAAGCAGCTCGACAGCCGCTATCTTACCCAGATCAAGGGAGGTGAGATTCCTGAAGAGCGTCCCGCACTTTACGAACGGGGTTCTTAGTCCGTGGACTATGGCCACTCGTCTTCCGTTGTTAGATCGACTCACAGCCAGCTCCGAATGAATTATCCATATTCTATTTTATCCGTCACTTTAAGGTTTAGGAAGCGGATTAAGTTGTGCGGATTAAAAAAAATTAACCCCGAGCCGCCTAGAGCCTCAACGTCGGGGTACCGGCCATACTTATCTGCCCGGGCATGCGCTTACGCACCCTGAATCTCGTTTTTAACCTTCAATTTGAGCTCTATGAATTTTGAATGATCTATATTCAGCATGCGGTATAGTTTCTGCGCCACGTAGTTTTCAAACTCACCCAGAGAGCCGTCTGAATAAATTACCTCCCAGACCTCTTTCATCATATCGTATTTTTCTTCGTTAGACAGGTTTTGATTTATGAGATTAGTAAAGTACCAGATGTCGGCCTCGTTCTGCCTCGCCCTCTTCGATTCGTCGATGAGATCCTTTACGGCTTCGTCGGTCATCCCGAACCTCGATTTCAATATTTCGACGACCTTCTTCTGCTCGATGTCGGAAAAAGAATCGTCGGCCGTCGCGGCTTCGAGCAACAGGACGCACGTGGCGGTCCTCAGTCTGGCGTCTTTATCCTCCCCTTTATTATCAGCGCCCGAGCCTTCAAAAAACTTTTTAAACATACTGAGCATCTCATTACCTCCCGGACTCCAGCGAGAATTATAAGCCCTCAAAATAAGCTCTTTAATTTAACCAAAACTCGCCGGATTTCCACACCCGCCCTAACTCCGGCATGGCTCACATCCCCCGCGGGGCGCGCTCAGCGTGAAAAATACCGGACGCTATGAGCGGAATACCGCAGGGGACAGATTTTTCTTGCGAAGAGGTTCAAACCATGTAACATTATCGGAGCTAATTCGGAGCAGTGAAGACATGCCGTTTCCAGAACCGCTTAGAGAAAGAATAAATTTGATAGTATCCGGGTCCGAAACCAGACAATCCGCCCTCATACCGGTTTTGAGAGTAATACAGAACGAATTCGGCTACCTTTCGAACGAATCGATGGAAGAGGCGGCCGGGATACTCGGCATCCCGCCTTCGAGCGTTCAGAACGTGGCCACATTCTATACTATGTTCTTTAGAAAACCGGTTGGAGAGCACGTGATCTGGCTCTGCCGCACCCTGTCCTGCGCTTTGAGAGGGGCGGAGCACGTAGAGCACCACATGTGCGAACGGCTCGGCGTGAAAACCGGCGGGACGACGACCGACGGAAAAATCACCCTGATGGAAGCGGAGTGCCTGGCGTCGTGCGGAACGGCGCCCGTGATGCTCGTCGACGACAAGCTCGAAGAGAACCTGACTAAAGAAAAGGTCGACAGGCTGATAGAAGAGCTGCGGAAAGGCTGAATTCGATCGGGGATGTCGGAATCGGGATATTCCCCGCAGTAGATAATATAACGAAATGGACTTCAAGAAATCGCGTGAAAACGCCCTCAAGATGTACTGGGAGGCTGTAGAAGCCGCCAATCCTTATAAATGCGTCCTCGAATTCCTGAGCCGTAAATCGGATGTCCTTACCGTAGACAACAAGAGATATAACCTGAATGACATCGGGTCAATTTATGTGGTCGCATTCGGCAAGGCCGCAACCTCCATGGCTGAAGCCGTCGAAGAGGTGCTCGAGGACAGGCTTACGGGAGGCATAGTAGTATCGAACTCCCAGCCGCAGAACCCTTACAAGAAGCTCGGATTTTATCTGTCGAGCCACCCCGTGCCGGACGACAGGAGCCTCACCGCCGCGAAGGAAGTGGTATCGGTCCTGGAAAAAGCCGGGGAGAACGACCTCGTCATATTCCTCATATCAGGGGGCGGCAGCGCGCTGCTTGCAATGCCTTCGCCCGGTATCTCGCTCGATGACAAGCGGAAGGTGACCGAAACCCTGCTCAGGTCGGGCGTGGACAAATACGGGCTGAACGCCGTGAGGAAACACATCTCGCAGATAAAGGGAGGGGGGCTGCTGAAGAAAGCCCTGCCGGCAAAGGTCATCACACTCATTCTCTCAAATGTGGTGAGCGACAGGCTCGACGCCATAGCGTCGGGACACACGGTGCCCGACCCCACTACGTTCGAGGACGCATGGCGTGTCATAGAGGCCCTCGGCATCGAGCACAAACTCCCCCCTCAGGTAGTCTTACATCTCGAGGAGGGGAGGAGCGGGAACTCTCCCGATACCCTCAAAGAGGGTGAATACGACCCGAAAGACGTCCAGACGATCATCGTCGGAAACAACTTCAAATCCCTGAAGGCGGCCGAGAAAAAAGCGGGGGAGCTCGGGTATAGCACACTCTTGCTTTCTTCGCAGATAAGAGGCGAGGCGAGGGAGGTCGCGAAGGTAGTGGCGGCGGTTGCGTTCGATATAGAAAAATTCGGCAACCCGATCAGGAGACCGTCCTGCGTAATATTCGGCGGCGAAACCACAGTTACGGTCCAAAGCAGCCTCGGTACGGGAAAAGGGGGCAGGAGCACGGAAACCGCCCTGTCATTCTGTATGGAGATCATAGGGCATGACATCGTGGGGCTCTTCTGCGATACGGACGGTATAGACGGCCCGATAGATGCGGCGGGGGCGATCTGCGACGGGCAGAGCAGGCTCCAGGCCCGGACCATCAACGTGAGCGCGAGAGAGCACCTGGCCCTCAACAACTCGTACGACTTCTTCGACAAGCTAGGCGACCTCATCATAACCGGACCCACGGGCACGAACGTGATGGACATAGGGATAGTGCTGGTCGAATAACCTCTCCGGGCCGAGGCGAACGTTGAGATACGCAATTATCTCCGACATACATGCGAACCTGGAGGCCTTCCTTTCCGTACTCGGCGAAATCGACGGCGGTAACGCGGACAGGATTGTTTGCCTGGGCGACATCGTGGGGTACGGGGCGAACCCCAACGAATGCGTCGAAATCATAAAGAGCCGGAACATCGCCTCATTAATCGGCAATCACGATAAAGCAGCGTGCGGCATTACGGAGCCAATAGGCTTCAACCCGGCCGCGATGGAAGCCGCCCTCTGGACGAGGGGAAAGCTCACCGAGGGGAACAAGAAATACCTGAGAAGTCTGCCTGAGAAGGATGCGATAGACGGTTTTATGATAGTACACGGCGCCCCGTCGGACCCGGATAAATATATTTTGTCCGCACGCGACGCGGCTCCCGAATTCCCGCTCCTCAAAAATAGGAGCCTCTGCTTCTTCGGCCATACACACGTGAGCGTTGTGTATTCTCTCTCAGACCGCAGCGTTAACGTATCGCGGGCGGAGGTGGTTCAATTACTGGACGGGGTGAGCTATCTCGTCAATCCCGGAAGCGTCGGGCAGCCGCGCGACAGGGACCCGCGGGCATCGTTCGTGATATACGACGACCGCGGGGAGGCGGAGTTCAGGAGGGTCGAGTATCCCATAGAAGGCGCCCAGAAAAAGATTATAGACAGCGGACTCGACAGGTTCCTTGCCGAAAGACTCTCCCACGGATACTGAGCCCGCTCCGTAAGCCGCCCTTGTGCTTTCTTTTTAAACCCCCTCAGTTGAAAACATCTGAACAAGTGATTTAATATAGATAGTCATGGAGATGCTCACACGTCAGCTCCCCCAGAATCTGGAAGCGGAACAGGCCGTTCTTGGCGCTATTCTCATAGAGAGCTCGGCGATAAACCAGGTCATGGAAATACTGACCGCCGAAGATTTTTATAAAGAGGCGCACAGGAAGATATATAACGCCATGATCGATCTCGACAGGGACAGCAAGCCTATAGACCTCCTTACGCTCTTCGATTACCTGAAGGGGAACGGGAACCTGCTCGAGGAAGTGGGCGAGAGCAGCTACCTCACATACCTGACGGAGATCGTGCCCGCGACGGAGAACGTGAGCTACTACGCGAAGCTGGTCAAGGAGAAGTCGATAATAAGAAACCTCGTGATGGCCGCGAGCGACATCGCGCATCAGGGTAACGAAGGTGTCGCGGATATCGACGAATTCATAGACAGGGCAGAGCACAAGATACTCGACATAGCGCAGAATAAAATCAAGCCCAGCTTCTACGATTCGAGGGACCTCGCGGCCAAGGCGCTCGATATAATAGAGATGCTCCACGCGAGGAAAGAGCTCGTCACGGGGATACCCACGGGGTTTGAGAAGCTCGACTACCTGACTTCGGGGCTCCAAAAGGCGGACCTCGTCATAGTGGCGGCGAGACCGGGGCTCGGGAAGACCTCCCTCTGCCTCAACATTGCCTCGCACGCGGCAATAGACTGCGACGCGTCGGTCGGCATATTCTCGCTCGAAATGACCAAGGAGCAGCTCATGCTGAGGCTGCTTTCGATGAAAGCACTCGTCAGCTATTCGAACATAAGGAGCGGCTATATCAAGGACGAAGACCTGGAAGGGCTCGTAAAGGCAGCCGAGGAGTTCAGCCGGGCGAAGGTTTATATAGACGATACGCCCGCTATAAGCGTCATGGAGATACGCGCCAAGGCCAGGAGGCAGAAGAGGGATAAGGGTCTCGATTTAATAATAGTCGATTACCTCCAGCTCATGCGCGGCACGAGGAGGACGGAGACGAGGGAGCGGGAGATCGCCGAAATTTCCGGCTCTCTTAAAGCGCTCGCGAAGGAGCTGAGCGTGCCCGTAATCGCGGTATCACAGCTCAGCAGACAGACAGAGTCACGGTCGGACAGGCGCCCGCAGCTGGCGGACCTCCGGGAGAGCGGCGCCATAGAGCAGGACGCAGACCTCGTAATGTTCATCCACAGGGCCGACGCCTACAGGAAAACACCCGAGGAGAAGGACGGCATAGCGGAGCTTATTATAGGCAAGCAGAGAAACGGCCCGACGGGAACGGTGAAACTCACCTTCCTCGACAGCTCGAGGGGGGTCCCGACCTTTAAAGACCTCTCGGAAGAATACACGGACGATTACGAGTGATTGATCGGCATAAGCAGGATGTGCAGCGGAGATCCGCGGGAATCCGGCGGATCGGTTCTTTTCAAACCATCATGGGTATGACTACGGCCTTCGACTTCACTTCCCTATGGAAGAGGTCCTCGTCTTCCTGCCAGGCCCGGAACCTGCTCAGTATCTCCCTGAGTCTTTCCCTTACAGGTGTACAGTAGAAATCCCAGTCGTAATCCTTTTTCCTGCTTTTGAAAAACATATCGAAGAATATTTCTCTCTCGACAGGGAGGCCCTTTTCGGCGACCCACCCGGTGCGGACACTCCCGTACCCGGCCCCGAAAGCCATGGCGAAGGTGCCGTTCAAGCCGAGCCTCTCCGAAGCCTTGGCCGCAAGCTCGATGAAAACGTAAAGCGCCTCCGAGGTCGAATATCCCCGTTCAGCGAATTTTTCTTCCATAGAGAGGAGGTTGTTAATAAAGTACATGGGATAAAACGTGGGGGCGTATACGGACACAGACTTCGTGGGACTAATGAGCGGCTCCCTGATAATTACGTCCTCTTTAATGACCCCGATCATGAAGTCCTCTTTATCGAAGCCGCCGATATCGCCGCACTCCCCCAGGGACAGCCTCACCTTCTCCCATTCCCTCTCGGCGATGACCAATGCCCTTTCGAGACGCTTCTCGCCCTCTTCGTATTCCCTGTCTTTAAGGAGTTCTTCCAATTCCATCTCGGCCTCTCTTGAACTAATAACCACATATACTACCCGGCAGTAAAAATATACCCCGATATGAATGGTTCTCAATGTTTCTAAACCGGTATTATCAAGAATCCCCGTGATTGATGTAACCGGGGATACCGAGTCCATTGTTTTTCGGCGGTGTCTATTGTAATATGAAATTCTCTAAGCACGTCGGGAGGATTCCACATGGCTACACTGGTTACAGGGGCGACCGGCCTCCTGGGCTCTCACATAGCGAGAAAACTGGCGGAGAGGGGAGACAAGTTAAGGATACTCCTCAGAAAGACCAGTAAAACGATAAATATCGACGATCTAAATGCCGAGAGGGTTTACGGAGACGTAACCGATATAGACTCCATCAGGAAAGCGATAGAAGGCTGCGATACGATTTACCACGCGGCGGGAATCGTATCGTTCAAGCAGGCCGACTATAAAAAGATGGAAGATATTAACGTCAAGGGAACGAACAACGTATTCACGGCGGCTCTCGAGGCAGGGGTTAAGAAAGCCGTATATACCAGCAGCGTAGCGGCGATAGGGTTAAAACCCGGGAAGGGGGTAGCCGACGAAGAGACCCCGTTTGACCCCGAAAGCACTGACATCCAGTATATAAAATCGAAATATTATGCCGAAGAGGAAGCCCTGAAATTTTTCAGGAAAGGCCTGCCGCTCGTAATCGTTAACCCTTCCATAGTGATAGGCGCAGGAGACGTCTACGTCTCGACCTCCGGATTTATACTCTGGTACTGCAAGGGGCGGCTTCCGGGATATACGGACGGAGGCATTAACGTTGTCGACGCCGAAGACGTGGCCCTGGGTCACCTCCTCGCGGCCGAGAAGGGCAGGCTCGGGGAGCGCTACATACTGAGCAACCGCAACATCACGATCAAAGAGCTCTTCGAGGTTATAGAGAAGGTAACGGGAATCCCGAGGCCCAGGATGAAGATACCCTACCCGCTCGCTTACATGGGCGCCTATATCGCCGAGCGTATACTCGGCATATCCGCCCCCAACTACGTCGCCATGGACATAGACTCCGTAAAGGGGTCGAAGCACTTCTGGTATTTCGATAATTCAAAGGCGGTGCGGGAGCTGGGGTTCTCCCCCAGGCCTCTCGAGCAAACGATAGAAAGCACCGTAAAGTGGTTTAAGGAAAACGGTTATCTCTGATTTTGCGCACTTGCCCTTGTTTGTAGCGATTATCACGTTAATATAAACTCTTACCATGCCTGGAAATTCATTCGGACAACTGTTTCGCATAACGACCTGGGGCGAATCCCATGGTCTTGCCCTCGGGGTCGTCATCGACGGATGCCCGGCGGGTCTCGAGATATCGAAAGAAGATATACAGATGGAGCTCGACCGCAGGCGTCCCGGACAGAGCAAGATAACCACACAGAGGAAAGAGTCGGACAGCGTCGAGATTCTCTCGGGGGTATTCGAAGGAAAAACGCTCGGCACACCCATATCGCTCATGGTCAGGAACGAGGACGTTATATCTAAAGCGTACGAGGATATAAAAGACACTTACCGACCCGGACACGCCGATTACACCTACGACGCGAAATTCGGAATAAGGGACTATAGGGGCGGCGGCAGGTCTTCGGCTAGGGAGACAGTCGGAAGGGTCGCCGCCGGAGCGGTCGCGAAAAAGATACTCAATCTGAACGGTATCGAGACATTCGGCTTCGTGAGACAAGTCGGAAAAATCGTCGCCCGGAAAATAGACCTCGACGAGATAGAGAGAAACATAGTAAGATGCCCCGATGCCGAAAAGGCGGCCGAAATGATAGAGCTCATAGAAAAGGTGAGGAAAGAAGGGGACTCGGTCGGGGGGACGGTGGAGGTAATATCGAAAGGACTTCCGCCGGGTCTCGGAAGCCCGGTATTCAATAAACTGGACGCCGACCTCGCTTCGGCTCTCATGAGCCTGGGCGGAATCAGGGGGTTCGAAGTAGGCATGGGGTTCGAAGCGTCGAGGAAGAAGGGTTCTCAGGTGAACGACGTGATGTATAAGGACAAAGCGGGAAGTCTCAGGTTTAAAACGAATAACGCGGGAGGCCTGCTCGGCGGAATCACGAACGGCGAGGACCTCGTCGTGAGAATAGCCATCAAGCCCACCTCGTCCATCTCCAAAGTTCAGCATACTGTCGATAAATTCGGAAACCCCAAAGAGCTCAAGGTAAAGGGCAGGCACGACCCGTGCCTGTGCCCGAGGGCAGTGCCTATAGCGGAAGCGATGGTCAACCTCGTTCTCGCCGATCATCTGCTCATGTCGAGAGTCGCCCGAATTTAAACCCGTGTAGATCAATAAGCTCAGAAATTCATTCTGTCACCCTGCTGTATTTGCCTGCGCCGGACACAAGCCTTCGTCTGTGATCGCCACACCTACATGATTTTTCATTCGTCTCTAAATTTTTTTCGACCATTAATATTCGGGTAAACTATTTCCGGGTCATTAATTGATTAAATTAGATAATCCAGCCACCGGCGGGTCGGAACTGATATAAATAAAGAAGGGCACATTATAACACGGGCGTCTTTATCATGGCAGTTAATTATATTTTTCATAACAATTTCATCCGTTTTATATAACCTATTGAAACAAAAAACAAATTGCACTAAACTTCCAAAAAAGGGTAGTGACCTTCCGAAACGGCAAACTATCCGAAAGGGTAGGACGCAAAGCCACAAGCCTAAGGACTATTTGGCAGGGTCTATGGCGGTTGGGTTACCGAAGAAAGCATACTTGCAATAATTCTAATATTCGAGGATTATTATAACAAAGCTATAAACAATTATCTTAACTAACTTAAAGGGCGATGCGAAAATAATTTTGCAGAGGGGGTAATATCATGGGGATAATTATCAGGGAATCAAAAGACCGGAGGAGCCATGAAAGGATCCCTGTAAATTTTCATGTCTATTCAAAAAATTCCGGCATGATGATCGGCTTGGCAAAAGACCTCTCTTACAAAGGACTATTCATACAAACTGAAGACGAATTCAAGCCTGGTACAAAACTCCTTCTCGAATGTGATTTATCCGGGGCATTTCCCGTCAAGGCCTACTGTGAAGTAAAGAGGATCGAAACGAACGGTACGGGCGAGCACGGTATCGGGGTCGAATTCATAAACATATACGATTCGGACAGGGCAAAATTACAGAGCTACATCGAAAAGAGTAAACACACTCTCAATTCCGACGACTATTATCTATCCGATTTCGCAGATATACCGGACGAGGACCTGTTTAAAAAGGCAGAGGTATTCTGGCAGTACGGACTAGACATGGCGTCGAAGGGGTATATACGGTACAGAAGACCCCTGGCGTCGCCCTCGGCGCACAGAGTGATCATCGACGACGACTTTACCGGAAAGAAAAAAGAGATGATCATGATGGGGAGCAACAACTACCTCGGGCTCACATCTCATCCGAGGGTCATGAAAATAGCCAAAGAAAATATCGATAAATACGGTGCGGGCGCAGGCTCGGTCCCGCTCCTGGCAGGGTCGTTCGACATACACAGGCAGCTGGAAATGAAACTCGCTGAGCTCAAGGGAGCCGAGGACGCGATAATCTTTCCGAGCGGCTACGTCACGAACCTCGGATCCATACAGGCCCTCGTAAAGAGCGAAGACCTCGCGGTCATAGACAGACTCGCTCACGCGAGCATTATAGACGGCTGCATGCTGTCTACGGGCACGTTCAGGACGTTCAAACACTCGGACGTCGGGAGCCTCGAAAACGTATTAAAAAGAAATAAAGACAATTTTAAAGGAAAGATCGTGATAGTGGACGGCGTATACAGCATGGACGGGGACATAGCCCCGCTCCGGCAGATCGCGGAGACCGCCCACAGGTACGGCGCCAAGGTCATGGTGGACGAAGCTCACGCCACGGGTGTCATAGGGGACAGGGGAAAGGGGACGCCCAGCCATTTCAAAATGAAGCCCGGCGAGATAGATATCATAATGGGCACGCTGAGCAAATCCCTGGGCGGCATCGGCGGCTTCATAGCCTCGACAAAAGAAGTAGTAAGCTACCTCAGATACTACACCAGGTCCTTTTTCTTCTCGTCCAATTTCCCCCCCTCGGTCGCAGCCTCCGTACTAGCCGCGATCGAAGTAATGGAAACCGACAAGTCTCTCCACGAGAACCTCTGGAAAAATATCAAGTACATGAAGGAAAGCCTGAAATCCCTGGGATTCAACACGGGACAGACCGAGTCGGCGATCATCCCGGTAATGACCGGCGACGAGCTCACGCAGAAAAAGATGAGCAAGAGGTTCCACGAGGAAGGGATATACGTAAACGCGATACCGCACCCTGCCGTGCCTAAGGGGCAGGAGAGGTTCAGGTTCAGCCTTATGGCCACACACACCCGCGAAGACATCGACAGGACGCTCGAAGTGGTCGAGAAGCTGGGGAGGGAATTCGGGATAATAGGCAGGCCGGTCTCACTCAGCGTGCCCGAAGACGAAAAATACACCGTGAGAGAAATATCCTCCAAAGACGAGATCGAAAGGTCAGTCAGGTTCTCATGGAAGGTTTATAAGGATTACCCGGCGTGGGTCCCCTACTTCCTTATAAAAGACCACGTTAAGCTAATTTCGAACGATTATTTCTACTTCAGGAAGGTTTACGGGAAGAGGTTCGTTGTCGAGGAGAGAGGAGAGATAGTCGGCACCGTAAGCGCGTTCATAGACAATTACTACAACCGTTATCACGATACCAACGTCGGGTTCTTGGGGTTCTTCGAAGCCCTCCCGGACAAAGATGAAGCGGTCGGCCTTCTCCTTGCCAAAGCCGGGGAATTTCTCGTAAGAGAGGGGTGTACGGAGATACAAGGACCGGCAAACGGGATATTCGGACTCTTCGGCGGCGGCCTGCTCTCGAGCAACTACGGGAAGATACCGTCCTTCCTCCAGGTATACACACAGCCCTACTACCACGACTATTTCACGAATGCGGGGTTCGGGCCGGTTAAAAAACTCCTGCATTACACGATAGACCTTAAATCCCCCGATAACGTGAAAGCGATAATGAAATACTCCCGGGAATCGGAGCTGCCGGATGTAAAGATAAGGCGGATGAACAAATCCGACTGGGCGAACGAGGTCAGGAGCGTGGTCAGGATATTCAACAATTCCCTCGCTCAGCTCTGGGGCAATGTCCCGTTCGACGCCGATGAGTTCATAGAGATCGCGGACGAGTTCAAGAGTCTGATCGATCCCGAATACTGGCTTATCGCGGAGTCCGGGGGCGAAGCAATAGGTTTCATAGGGGGATTCCCGCAATACGCTTCCGTATTCAGGGGATTAAACGGGGAGCTGAAACCCCACAAGCTCGTAACGCTGCCCCTCCGGTTAAGGGGGATCAGGGAAGGCGTATTAATGATCATGGGTCTCATGGACGAATTCAAGGGAAGGAGGATCGGCACCGTCCTCCTCAGCAGGGTCTGTGAGGCGATGATCGGGAACGGGTACGAGAAGGTGGCCGGCACATGGGTTCTGGAAGACAACCTCGGCTCGCGGCGCATAGTTGAGAACCTGGGCGGAAAGGTCGACCTCCACTGGGAGATGTATTCAAAAATTCCGGCAATAAGCGAATAAACGAATGGTTGACAGACAATTATCCATTTCGAAAGGGAACGGAACGAACATCCAGAAATCGGTATTCAGTATTGTTGCGTTCGTTCTGATCATCTTCTGCATAGGGAATTTCCTGTTAGGTCTAAACAGGGTGGGCAAACCTTACCCCGGATTTTTCTTCTATAAAAACCTCGTCATAACAGATATTTCGCCGAAAACAGTCAACGGCGACATGCTCAAAAGGTTCAAGGATAAGATAAAGGAAGTAAACGGTATACCTGTCAGAATCCCCAATGACGTATTTGAGGTAATTGACAAGCTCCCCGTGGGTTCAAGTGTGGATTACACAATAGAAAGAAACGGCGACTCATTCAACGTTACGATCCCGGTCGAGAGATTGACGCTGCGGGAGATGCTTCTCCTGTTCGGAATCATATACGTGATAGGCGTAGTGTTCCTGATCATCGGCGTGATGGTTCTTCAGATGAAGCCGTACCTGAGGGCCAGCAAGGCGTTTTTCCTCTTCTGTGCTTCGATATGTATTTGGTTTGTCGGCTCGTTCGACGCACAGGCCGTCTATCTGTTCGATCAGCTGACCTTCTTTTCATGGATTTTCAGCCCGCTGTTCGGAATATATCTGATGTTTATTTTCCCGTCTGACGCCAAGCTGAAGAGAATGACGCACAACTTAGTATCGATATTCTTTTTGTTTATTTCCGCGATGCTTTTCGTTCTTCAGTTCATCTTCTTTTACAAATATGATATATGGAAACACATTAATACCGTAAGCTGGATTTACGTGGTCCTGAGCACAATGATTTTCCCGATCTCTTCTCTCATGACCTACATGAATCCGTCGTCGGCGCTTGAAAAACAACGCGCACAAATAATCTTACTCGGCTGCATTTTCGGCCTGCTCGTCCCGGCTTCGGTGGTAGCCAGCATCACGGTCTTTAAAATAAGCATGCCCTATAACCTGATGGCTCTCCCCGTGATCATATTCCCCGTGTCGATCGCATACGCCATAGTGAAACACAAGCTTTTCGACATCGACGTCATCATTGAAAAGGCGCTCACATACGGGCTCCTCACCGGGGCAGTCGGATGCGTATTCGCCCTCACGGTGCTCGGATTCAATGTCGCTTTCGCAAAGTACGGCGGCTGGAAGAACCCCGCTTTCTTCGTGATCCTGAGCGGATTCCTCGTCATTGCACTCAACCCGCTTAAGAACCGGATACAGGACCTGGTGGACCTGACCTTCTTCAGAAAGAAATACGACTACAGGGGGACCGTGGAGGAAGTGAGCTATGCAATGACCTCACTCCTCAGCCTTGAAAAGATAATCGACAAGATCATCGAAATCGTGGAGAACACGATGTTCTCGAGCCCGGTCTCCGTATTCATATACAACCAGGACCTGGGGTCGTATGAGCGGTATTTTAAAAAAGACGAGGTCCGAAGCTCCTCGGACACGACGCTCGAAGAGGACAACATCCTCATACAGCAGCTCAATTTCCACGGAAACGAGATATTCAAGGAAGACCTCATAGCGGACGAGAGGTATTTTCACAACTCTCAAAGACTCATGCTGGAATTCGAGAGGTTTAACGCGTCGCTCATCATCCCGCTCTTTTTCAAAAAACAACTCATCGGTTTTATAGCATTGGGCGATAAGAAGTCGGGGCTATCGTATACGTCGCGTGACGTGAATCTGCTCAAGCTCATGGCCAACCAGAGCGCTATTGCGCTCGAAAACGCGCTCGCGTTCAAACTCGTCGAGGACTACGCGAAAAGGCTTGAAAAAACGAACAAGGAGCTCAAAGATACCCAGGCGCAGCTCGTGCACGCGGAAAAGATGTCCGCGATCGGACAGCTCGCGGCGGGCGTTGCACACGAGATAAGGAACCCTCTCAACATCATCGAAGGCGCCAGATACTACATCTCCACCTACATGATGGACAAAGAAAATACAGAAGTCGTGGGAGAGTACCTCGATTATATAAAGCATGAAATCGACAGGACGAACAGGCTCATAGACAGCCTGCTCAAGTTCTCAAAAGCCGAGCCGCCCTATTTCGAGAGTGTGGGCATTAACAGCGTACTCGAGAACGTCGTTATCCTCGTACGCAAGCAGCTCTCCGACAACAACATAAACCTCGCGCTGAGCCTCGACGAGGATCTGCCTCAGATAATGGCGGATCCCAATCAGCTCTGGCAGGTATTCATCAATATCATTCTAAACGCGGTGCAGGCGATGCCGAAGGGCGGGGACTTTTCGATAAAGACGTCCACCCGGTGGGACGAATTCGCGAGCGGGAGCAACGACAAGGTTTACATACACTTCAAGGACACGGGCGTGGGAATAGATAAGGAAGACATCACTAAGATTTTTGATCCATTCTTTACGAAGAAGGATATGGGAACCGGTCTCGGACTCTCGATAGCCTATAAGATCATAGAAAAACACAAAGGCAGGATAATAGTTGAGAGCGAGAAAGGGTCAGGCACGACAATTACGATTGAACTTCCATCAAATAACTATAATATTACTGCGGGAGAGGCAGATGAACGACAAGAAGAAGCGGGTGCTGGTTGTTGACGACGAGCAGCTTATATTAAAAATCATATCCGACATACTGACCAAGGAAGGTTACGAAGTCGTAGTCGCCAACAACTGCGAGAAAGCAGCCGAGTACCTGAGGTCATCCCACTTCGACGTGGTGCTCTCGGACATCAAAATGCCTGTAAAAAGCGGCATCGACCTCCTCGAAGAAATCAAGAAGAAAGACCCCAACATACCGGTAATACTCATGACGGGATTCGCTTCGCTGGAAACAGCGGTAGAGGCGGTTCAGAACGGAGCCTTCGACTATTTGATCAAACCTCTCGATTACGGGAAACTCAGAAGCGTAATCGAGCATGCCGCCGACAGGTACGAGCTCTACAAGGAGAACACCCGCCTGCTCAGCGACCTCAAGGAATTGAACACCAACCTCGAGCTCAAGGTCCGGGAGAGGAACAGACAGCTCGAAAACACGCTCAACAGCACGATCGAGAGCATTATAACGACGGACAGGGACCTTATCGTCGAAACCGCAAACCCGAAGACCTCAGAGATATTCGGCAGGAGCTGCGCGGGTGAAAAACTGAGCTCGTTATTCCAGGGGATTAATTTTGACACAATTGTGCCCAAGATATTGAGCGACCCGTCATATTCGACGAAACACGAAGTGAGACACGACAGCAAGTTCCTCGAAGTGACGCTGTCGCCGCTGATAGACTTCGAGACGAAAGAGATCTTCGGCGTGATAGCCGCGACAGAGGATATAACCGAGAAGAAGAAACTCGAAGCGCAGCTAATACACTCGGCGAAGATGTCGGGCGTAGGACAGCTGGCGGCCGGAGTGGCGCACGAATTCAACAACATACTCTCCGGCATTATCGGTTATACGAGCCTCGCGCTCACGAGACAGGACCTGGACAGCGCCAGGAAAGACCTCAAGGTGATAGAGAAGGCTTCCGACAGGGCTGTCGAGATAGTGAACAAGCTCCTTTCATTCTCGAGACAAAAAGGAGAAAAATTCCAGGTCGCCCAGATAGAGGGCATCATTGACGACGCCCTGGGACTCGTAGAACACACCTTCGAGACGGAAGGTATAAGGATACTCAGGAGCTACGAGAAGGTCCCGGCCATCAGGATGAACCTCGGGGAGATACAGCAGGTATTCCTCAATCTGGCAATTAACTCGAAACACGCCATGCCCCAGGGCGGCGCCATAGCCATCAGCACGAAGCTCGCCGGCAATTATGTGAGAATCGACTTCTCGGATACGGGGGCAGGCATTCCTCCGGAGAACCTGCCCAGGATATTCGAGCCGTTCTTCACGACAAAACAGAGCGAAGGATCGAAATCGGGAACGGGCCTCGGACTTTCCGTCATATACGCGATCATAGAGAGACACGGCGGCAGGATAGAAGTCTCGAGCGAGCTCAACAAGGGCACCACATTCACGATTCACCTCCCGAATATACAAACCGTCTCGAAGGCCCCGGAATCTGAACCGGCAGAGAAATTCCAGAACGCGAAGGTGATCGAGCTCAGGAGAAAAGGGAATGTGCTGATCATCGACGACGAGGAGTTCATCAGAGACATCGTGAGTGAATGCCTTTCGAGCACGGGACATAACGTGATGACCGCTGAAAGCGGCGAACAGGCGATAGAGCTTATAAAAAAGAATCATTTCGACATTACGTTCCTCGACTTCTCCATATCTAATAAAAACGGCCTCGAGCTTCTGAGAGAAATCAAAATGATAGACCCGAACTCAACTGTGGTTATCATAAGCTCAAGGCCGGGAGAACAGCTCCCCGACGAGCTCACGGACGAGGGCGCTTATAATATCATTAAAAAACCTTTCTCCGTGGACCAGATCCAGATCGCGGTATCCAGGGTCCTTGGAGCAGAGGCCATGAGCGGATAAAACACGGCAGGACATGGAAGAGCTTTCCACTTTTTACTGCAGAATCCTGGTGAACGAAGAAGAGATATATTCGGGGCAACTCGGAGAAGTTCCGGAAAGGATCAGGGCGAAAATAATACGCGACCTGTCCGAGTGGGCGGACTCGCTTGGAAAGAGGGGGCTTAACGAGCTCATATACTCTCATCTCGCGTGGTATGAAGAGAAGGGAATGCATTGCGCACAATGCGGGAAGTGGGACACGGACGGCGGCGCGGGAGAATGCACGGTATGCGGGAATAAGCTCGGAGAGCGGTACGTCTATGAGCGGGACAAAAAGCTGGATATGATTATTACATGTGTGGGAATAATTACGAAGGTGCAAATATCAAAAATATAAAACGAATAAGCTGCCGTCCAAAGCCCTGATCAGGCGGGACTGGGACTTGAGGGGTCGGGAATGAAGCTAACGGTAAAGGGTCAGATATTTCCAAAGGTCTGGCAGATCGCAGATAGCATCAAAAAACTGAGGGATGAAAGAAGATCCGTCAACATCGGCGCGGGCACGGTAGGCTTTCCGGTCTACGAAGTGGACCTCCCGGATGATACCAGAAAAGAGGGGCTGTATTTTGTAACGCCTCAGGGGATAAAGCTTTATTTCTATCCGGGCGACCAGTATCAGATAGCCTACCTGATATCGGAGATCGACAGCGACCCGTTGCGGGAAAAACATTTTAGAAAGAGACCGCAATAAACCCGCTGACTTGAAGATAGCGCAAGCGAAACGGTTCTTTGACTCACGGACCGGGTCTATGTATTTTTAATCCGATGGAGCGCCACGAACACTCTCACGACGTAGAAAATACGAAAGAAAAAAAGACGCTCATCGTCGTCCTCATACTTACCGCCACCTTCATGGTGGTGGAGGCGGCTTCAGGGTTCTATACAGGCAGTCTCGCTCTCCTCTCGGACGCGGCGCATATGCTGACGGACGTATTCGCGCTCTCCCTTGCGTATCTCGCTCTCTGGTTCTCGGTTAAACCGCCGACACTCAGCAATACCTACGGGTTTTACAGGGCCGAAATCCTTGCCGCACTCATCAACGGGATACTCCTGTTCGTTATCTCAGGCGTCATTATCATAGAAGCGTACGAAAGGTTTAAGGTCCCCCGGGAGGTGAAAAGCCTGGAGATGACGGTCGTGGCAACCGTGGGCCTGCTCCTGAATTTAGGCTCGGCCTATATGCTGTCCAGGTATCAGAGCGCAAATTTAAACATCAAGGGTGCGCTCTATCACGTTATAAGCGACACGCTGGGTTCCGCGGGAGCAGTAGTCGCGGGCGTGGTGATGCTCCTGACCGGATGGTATTATGCGGACAGTATCATTAGCGTCCTCGTCTCGGTACTTATATTGAGGAGCGCGTGGGTTATATTAAAGGAGTCGGTGCATATACTGCTCGAAGGCACACCGCGGGGAGTCGACCTCAAAGCCGTTCAGAACTCGATTTGCTCCCACGAGGGCGTGCTCAGCGTGCACGACCTCCACGCATGGACTCTCACTCAGGGATTCGACGCGCTCAGCGCCCACCTGGTCGTGGACGACATGCATAAGAGTGAAGAGCTCATAAGCGATATCAAGGACCAGCTGTCGGGCAGATTCCACATCACCCACGTTACGCTTCAGCTGGAAACAAAGGAGTGCGGGTCCGTACACAACACATGTTACGAAGTATCATCGGGCGGAAAAAGCGCGGAATGATCACTCGCTCTCCCGTATCAGCTTCTCCGCGCAGGATTTCATCTCGGCCCCTATCTTCTTAAGCTCGGGCTTCGATTGTACATACTTCTCGAGCGCGTCGAGCACGCTCATGGTCTTCGAGAGCTCGGTCTGCCTCATCGTCTTTTTGGGTTTGGAGAAGACCCTCTCGATCTTGAGCGTCTGAGCGCCCCCGAACGCGGACCTTAGCTCCCTCTCATCGACTCCCTCTCCGGGACCCCCGACCTCGTATCTGACCCTGACCACCGCCCCCTCAATATCCCCGGGAGAAATTCCGTCCGGGATGGGCAGCTTCCTCCGGTCCTCGTCAATCTCTCCGAGATCGATAGTGATAAATCTCCTCGCGGGGGTCTCCCTGAACTGATAGATGCATTTCCATCCCGTTTCCGACTCCGAGATTTCGCCGAGCACGAAACCCTTTTTCTCCTTCTCTTCGGTGAAATCGATCCTCTCGATGCTTCCCGAATAAACTACCGGGGGGGCGTCGCCCTCGTTCAGGTCCTGGAACCTGTGTATGTGCCCGAGCGCGACATACTGGAATGCGCGGTCCGCGAGCACCGTCACCGGTATAACCGGGTCCGAGATCGAAAGCGTGTCCGTTTCCGTACCGGATAGCCTCGCACCCCGAGCCGCCACGTGCGCGAGTAATACGGCAGGGTCCTTCGGTTGGGTCTTCTCAGCGAGGCCATGGATTATCGCGATCAGTCTCCTTTCTATCTCCGCCTGAAGCTCCTGAGAGGAAAGGGACTTGTACTCTTCCCTTGAGAGCAGTGCGCCCCTGCCCGCCCACGGGAGGCAGGCGACCTGGACCAAACCGCTTTTCGTGTTTACTTCGATCACTCCGGGTTTTCTGGCAATGGTCACGCCCTCGATGTCGAGGGCGGGGAAGATTTCCACGGCGGACGCGCCTATGCCGGAAGACGAGTAGTCGTGGTTCCCAAGCACCATGACGACACGGGCTCCGCCGTTACCGGCCGCCTTTCCGATCCTGCGCGCGAATTCTATTTCTTCCGCGGGAAGCGGGTTCTCCCTGTGGAACACATCGCCCGCGATGAGTATGAGATCGACGGATTCCCGGGCGGCCGTCTCCAGCACGTGATCGAGACATTTTAGTATGTCTTCGAGCCTGGTGTTATGTCCCGTCGACGGGTTCAGCCTGCCGTGCGTGAGGAGGCCGATGTGAATGTCGGAGAGGTGGATAAACCTTATTTTTCTCAACTGCCGCCGGGCGCCTCAGGTCAATAAAAGCCCTTGAGAACGCTCCCTCTATTGATCTCCGAATAAGATTTCAGACGCCTTTTTCGTCCCGGCTCCGTAATTGAACTTGTAGCCGAGCTTGTGCAGCACGCTTTCTATGGCCGATATGAAGAACAACGTATCCGTCTTGTCTATATCGCCTATGTGTGAAACTCTGAATATCACTCCCTTGGCCTGGTCCTGACCGTCGGCGACAGTAATGCCGAATTCGCTGCTGAGCGCCTTGATAACCTTCGAGGAGCCTATTTCCGGCGGGGCGATCACTGTAGTGAGCGCGGGGCTCGGGACGTCCTTCACGTATATATCAAGCCCTATCGCCTTCATCCCTTCCCTCATGGCGAGAGAGAGCTTGGCATGACGTTTGAACATGCTCTCCCTTCCCTCTTCCCTGAACCTCCTCAGCACGGCGGCAAGTCCGATAATCAGGGTTACGGCCGGTGTATAAGGGGTCGTGTTTTTCTCCGCGTTTTTCTGTGCGGCTTTGAAATCGAAATAATATTTCGGGAGGTCCGAAGTCTTATTGAACTTCCAGGCCTTTTCGCTCATGGCGGCGAACGACAGTCCCGGAGGCAGCATGAACGCCTTCTGCGAGCCGCCTACCATGACGTCTATGCCGATCTCGTCGAAAGGAAGCGGGAATACGCCCACGCCCGTGATGCCGTCGACTATCAGAATGACATCGTCTCTGTGCCTGGTAATATCGGCGATTTCCTTCGTCGGATGCATTACGCCTGTAGATGTCTCGCTAGCCTGTACCAGAACGGCTCGAATCGAGGGGTCCTTCCCGAGCGCTTTTTCAATATCGGCAGGGTCCACCGAATGGCCCCACTCGACCATTAGCTCCTGCGTGTCGAGGCCGAACGCCTTGCAAATCTTTCCCCACCTCTCTCCGAACTTGCCGCCGTTGACGACGAGCACCTTATCGCCGCGGGAAAGTGTATTCACCACGGCCCCCTCCATAGCCCCGGTTCCGGAGGCAGCGAGGACAAATACCTCCTGCTTCGTATCGTATATGTATTTAAGCCCCTCTCTTACCTCCGCAAAGATGGCCTCGAATTCCTTCGTCCTGTGGTGCATGATGGGCTTTGCCATCTCAATGAGAATTTCGCTTGGGACAGCGACCGGTCCCGGAGTAAATATGTAATTTTTCACTTTCTGATTCTCCTCTGTTATGATTTTGCTTTCGAATTTTTTAGGCCGGACTGTCGAACCTTACGATCCCCCGGCAGGCGCTCCTGCCTCGCCCGCGGTACCGGTCTGAAACCCGCCGACATATTCCAGTGTTATATCTTACTGATGCAAGCCGTGTTAAAACCATAAGAATCTACCCAAAACTACGGATAATTCAACTTTCCTTGCTTTTGAATTCTCAACCCATATATTATTTAGATACAGAAAAAGGGAGAACGGCATGTTTGGAGAAAATAAAGAGCAAATACAGGAACTTAAGAAGAGACTCGTAGTATTGGGAGAGTTTCTTTGACCTCCCCGGAAAGAATTTACGCCTTAAAGAATTAGAAGAGATAACGGGGAAGGAGGGTTTCTGGAACAACGCCGAGAAGGCGCAGGAAATCCTGAGGGAGCAGTCCCGTATTAAAAACGCTCTCGACGGCCTGAAGAGACTCTCGAACGACCTCGAGGACGTGGAGGTACTGGAGGAGCTTTCCATCGAGGAGGGAGACGAGGCGGCAGCGAGGGAAGCCAGGGAGAAGCTCTCGGAGATCAAGAGCCGGGTCGAGACGCTCGAGTTCAAACGGATACTCGGCGAGCCCGATGACGAGAGGAACGCGATCGTCTCGATCAACGCGGGGGCAGGGGGCACCGAAGCCCAGGACTGGGCCGAGATGCTGCTCCGAATGTATCTGAGATACGCCGAGCTTAACTGTTTTACAACTGAATTTATAGAGTATCAGGAGGGGGACGAGGCCGGTATGAAGAGCGCGACGTTCCTCGTGAAGGGCGATTACGCCTTCGGCTACCTGAAGGGTGAAAGCGGGGTACACAGGTTAGTCAGGATATCCCCGTTCGACGCGAATAAGAGAAGGCATACTTCGTTCGCGTCGGTGTTCGTATCCCCTGAAATCGACGAAAGCATAGTGGTCGAGATAGATGAGAAAGACTTGAGGGTGGATACCTACCGGGCGAGCGGAGCAGGCGGGCAGCACGTTAACAAGACGGATTCCGCGATAAGAATAACCCATATGCCGTCGGGGATAGTCGTCAGCTGCCAGAACGAACGCTCCCAGCACCAGAACCGGGCTACAGCCATGAAAATCCTGAAAGCGAGGCTCTACGAGCTCGAGAAGGAGAAACAGAGGGAAAAGATGGACGAGATGCATGCCACGAAAAAGGAGATCGGGTGGGGCAGCCAGATACGCTCCTACGTGCTCCATCCGTACAGAATGATAAAGGACCACAGGACCGGATTCGAGACCGGGAACGTCGAACCCGTTCTTGACGGCGACCTGAGCGAATTCATAAAAGCGTTTCTTCTGATGCAGGCGGGAGAGAAAACTCTCTAAAGCCGGCATAGATACCGCCCTGCTCGCGGGCGCGCTCCGATTCTTTTATTCCATATCCGGGGTGCTATATTTATCCATCGATATCGCCTATAATTCAGAGAAGTCCGTGTCCCTCACGCGAGGTAAGAAATTTTGAGAATCGGAATAATCGGGAAGACGAATACAGACAAGGCCTATGAAATAGCGAAAGACCTGAGCGAGTGGTTTAACGCGAGGGGCGTCGAGGTGATTTTCGAGCAGGAGATCGGAAAAAAAATCCGCCGCCGGAAATCAGTCCCCGCCGCCGAAATCCCGGAGCTCGTGGACATCATACTCGTCTTCGGAGGGGACGGGACTTTCCTGGGCGTGGCCAGGCTCGCCTGCGAACACGGGACGCCGATCCTGGGAATAAATCTGGGGGGACTCGGGTTTCTCACGGAGATTACCGTTGACGAGATATATCCCATGATGGAGAGGATACTGAGCGGCGATTATGAAATCGAGGACCGGCAGATGCTCCGGACGACGGTCCGGAGAGGAAAGACAGGCGCGAAGCACTATGAGGTCCTGAATGACGTGGTTATCAATAAAGAAGCCGTCGCGCGGATAATTGACCTCGAAATTTACATAGAAGGCTCACACGTTACAACGTATAAGGCTGACGGTATTATACTCTCGACGCCTACCGGTTCCACGGCTTATTCCCTTTCGGCGGGAGGACCGATAGTTCACCCTGCCCTGCCGGTCACCATAATTACGCCGATATGTCCCCATACACTGACAAACAGGCCGCTCGTGGTTTCTAACGAAATGAAGGTCGAGATAAAAATAACCTCACAGGAGCCGGACACTTACCTGACACTCGACGGGCAGATCGGGATCAGACTCAAGGCCGGGGACGTGATAGAGGTCAGGAAATCCGATACCGTCGTAAAACTTATTAAATCCCCTTTCAGAGATTACTTCACAATCTTGAAGACCAAGCTCATGTGGGGAGAGAGATATGGCAAGATCAACGGATGAGCAGTTCCTGCACGACTGGGTCATCAGGAAAGTGCACGAGAAGTATTCGAGGCTTTACAGCGAAGTGCGCATCAACCCCGGTGAAGAGACGAACTTCGAGTACAAGGGCAAATACCCGGACATAGTCCTTGTGAATTACGGCCAGGTCGTGCAGATAGTTGAAGTGGAAACAAGGGAGACGATAAATAACGAAAGAGTCCCCAAATGGAAAGAACTCTCGGAGCTCGGCGTGAAATTTACTCTCATGGTGCCAAAAGAGCTGCAGGGACATGCAAGGGACATCTGCTGGAAGAACGGTCTTGCCGCGAAAGCAAATCTCGGGAGTTTTGATGTATTGATTAACACCTGATTCTGCCGCCCTTATTCGTTACCTCTGGTTTTCTTCGTCGATATCGGGAAAACAATATTGAACATGGTCCCGTTCTGGTTCCGGAGCTCTATTGTCCCCTTGAGCTGATCCGTAAGAGTGCAGACGAGCTGAAGACCGAGGGTATTCGTGTTCCTGAAGTCCGTAGTATCGGGAAATCCGACTCCGTTGTCTCTTACCGAGAGAGTAAGAATCCCGTCGGAATCCGAATTTATCTCCACCGACACTTTGTTCCTGGTCCTTCGAGTCACATTTTCACTGTCCCGGTAATGGAAGGCGTGTTTGAGGCAATTCGAGAAAAGCTCGTTGATGATAAGCCCGCAGGGTATCGCCTGATCGACATCTATTGATATATCGTACGCATTTATTTGAACGTGTATATTTTCCCCGAAATCTTTATAGACCCTGAGCAGGTTTCTGGTCAGGTCCGTAATATAGTCGAGCATCTTTATCTCGTCTATGTTCCTCGACTGGTAGAGCTTTTCGTGGATCAACGCTATAGTGGATATCCTGCTCTGGCTCTCATAGAAGAGGGCGAGAGACTCCTCGTCCTTCGCATAATCGGACTGGAGGCTCAACAGGCTCGATATGACCTGGAGGTTGTTTTTTACCCTGTGGTGTATCTCCCTCAGCAGAGACTCCTTCTGCATGAGCGATTCCTGTATCTGTTCGTCGGTTTTTTTCCGTTCAGTGATATCACGCGTATCGACTATGGCCCTAATCTCACCCGTCGACGTCCTGAACGGTTTCCCGGTACCCTCGAACCAGCGCCACTCTCCGTTTTTATGCCTGTACCTGTAAACGGCTCTCCCGGCGGACCCGGACCTGAACCCCTGTATGAATGCAGACATAACCGCAGACCGGTCCTCAGGGTGCATGAATTCGAACGCATTCTTCCCGAAAAGCTCCTCGGGTTCATACCCCAATATCTCTTTATGATTGGAACTGGCGTACATTATGTGTCCGTCGTACAATATCTCGAGAATGAGGTCATGCGCGTTCTCGACGAGCGTGCGGTACAACTCCTCTTTTTCCTTCAGCATGTCCTCCGCTCTTTTGCGCTCTATCATCGTGCTGATCCAGCGTCCCATGAGCCTTATAAAATCCTTGTCCGCCGTTGTAAAAGGCTCCTTCCGCGGATGGGGACTTGCAAAATTAAGCGTCCCGAATACCTTTCCGTTAATCCGCAAAGGTACACCGATATAGGACTCGAAGCCGAAGTCCCTATAGAACTCTTCATTTCGATACTCGGATTCGCCCACATGGTCTATGGCAAGAACGTCATCGTTGGCAAGTGTAATTTTGCAGTAAGTCTTTGAAAGATCGCATTCGAGGCCCTGAGTTACTCTCCCCATCTCATCATAGCAATATAGAACGGTGCAATTCTTACCGGCGATCCGGCCGACTCCCGCAACTTCCATAGATAGCATGTCAGCGCCCGTCTTGAGTGTCTCGACGAGCTGCGTTTCGATTCCCACGCCGGGTGCGGCCGAAATCTCATAGAGGGACCTGATCCGTCTCTCCTGAAGCGCGTGCGCCTCATCGGAGAGCTTCCTCCGGGTGTTGTCCCTGAGTGAGCCGATGATGCCTGTGACCTTATCTCTCTTCGTACGCAACGAAACTGACACCTCGGTACTTACGGAACCGCCTCCGCTTAAAAGGATATCAGCTTCAAAAACCCTTCTCTGCCTCCCATTCTCAAATTCGAGGTAATTGCGCGCCGTGTTATCTCCCGTATCGTTAACGAGCAGTTCAGAAAACGGTCTGCCTATCCACATGTCGCGCTTCCATCCGGTCAGCGTTTCTATCGCAGGATTGATATAGGTAATAGTCCCTTCCGGGGTAAGACTGAAAAAAACATCGGGCGCATTCTCTAAAAGCCCGAAAAAGAAATCCCTGCTGCTTACACCCTCGCTGTTATCAGGGGCTGAAGAACTCTCGTCATCCCGGAATGCATTGATATGTTCTACATGATCGAGCGCCGCGGGCTTTAGACCCATCTCCGGCACGATGTGATGCTTCAATTTGCTCTTCATAATAAAAACCCCGTTTGGCCGAATCCGACGTAGGAAACACCAGACGCTTTCATGCCCGGCCTTTATTCATATACATATATTTTTTCTGAATTGCTGAACGCCAAACTTAATTGTAATAAAATACTTATGTACATGCAATCCGACAGTCCCGCGCCCCGCAGATTAATTAATAACATATGTGATTACAAGCTGCAGCTGATACCAACGAGACTCTATCCTGATAGGCCGCTATCGAGCCTGGCGCCCGCTGGAGGGAACAGCATCCGGCTTGCCAATTCGTCCAATCTTGGATAGGCTTTACTTGAATTGAGGGGGTGTGTATCAGATGTCGAAGCTCGAAATAGTAGATCCGGAAATTTACCGCGCGATCAAGTCCGAAGTCGAGCGCCAGGAGTATAGACTGGAGCTCATCGCTTCCGAAAACTACGTGAGTGAAGCGGTCCTGGAAGCCCTGGGCTCGGTGCTGACGAACAAGTACGCGGAAGGTCTCCCCGGAAAGAGGTACTACGGCGGGTGCGAGTTCGTGGACATCGCCGAGAACCTGGCGAGGGACAGGGCAAAGGCGCTTTTCGGCTGCGATGCGGTGAACGTACAGCCCCACTCGGGCGCTCAGGCCAATATGTCCGTCTATTTCGCATGCCTGGAGCCGGGGGATACCATACTCGGGATGAACCTCGCACACGGCGGACATCTGACTCACGGGAGCCCCGTAAATTTCTCCGGGAGGCTATATAACGTCGTCCCGTATGGAGTCACCGAGGATACGAACCTCATCGACTACAGTGAAGTAAGGAGGCTAGCCCTCGAGCACAAGCCGAAACTCATAATCGCGGGATGGAGCGCGTATCCGAGGGACATCGACTTCGCGAAATTCAGGGAAATAGCGGACGAATCGGGCGCCCTTCTGATGGCGGATATCGCTCACCCGGCAGGCCTAGTAGTAGCCGGGCTCTATTCGAACCCCGTACCCCACTGCGATTTCGTTACGACGACCACACACAAGACCCTGAGAGGGCCCCGGGGCGGCATGGTAATGATGAAGGAGGCTCAGGAAAAACAGGTCAACAGCAGGGTATTCCCGGGCACGCAGGGGGGGCCCCTCATGCACGTCATCGCCGCAAAGGCGGTTGCATTTAAAGAAGCGCTCGAGCCGGGTTTCAAGGAATATCAGAGACAGATCGTCAAGAACTCTAAAAAGCTCGGAGAACGCCTGACCGGAATGGGGCTCAAACTGGTCTCGGGCGGCACCGATACACATCTCGTACTCGTAGACCTGAGGGAGACCGAGCTCACCGGAAAGATCGCGGAGGAGACGCTGGAGCAGGCCGGAATAACCGTAAACAAGAACGCCATACCGTTTGACCCGCGTCCGCCGGCCGTAACGAGCGGGATCCGGATAGGCACACCCGCCGTCACGACGAGAGGAATGAAAGAAAAAGAGATAGAAATAATAGCAGATTTCATAAAAGAGGCTTTAAACAACCCGGGCAGCGAGAAAGTGCTGTCGAGGATAAAGGACGACGTCCGGGGGCTTTGCAGCCAATTCCCCGTTTATAGACACAGGCTCATTTAGATGAAATGCCCGTTCTGTTCAAGCCTCGAAAGCAAGGTCATAGACTCGCGTCTCGCCAAGGAAGATACGTCGATCAGGAGACGCCGGGAATGTCTTAGCTGCAAAAGCCGGTTCACGACATACGAAAGGGTCGAGGAAATGGAGCTCCTCGTTATCAAGAAAGGCGGGGTTAGGGAACCTTTCGACCGCAGCAAGATAATCGCGGGAATGATCAAGGCGTGCGAGAAACGGCCTATAAGCATGGAGGTCATCGAGAACTTCGTTTCCGACCTGGAAAGAGTGATTCAGGAAAGGGGCGACAGGGAAGTCGAAAGCAGCGAGATAGGCGAAAGGGTAATAAACAAACTCTACGAGATAGACGAAGTTGCATACGTGAGGTTCGCGTCCGTATATCGATCTTTTAAAGACGTTAATCAGTTTTTAAGCGAATTGACCGACCTGCTCAAAGAGAAGGGCGAGCAAATTAAATTAGGCCGTAAAACCGACTCCACATTACACGCCCTGACTCTCATAAAGGACAAGACCAAGAAGTAATGCTCATCGATACCCATGCCCATCTGGATTCTCTCGACGACCTCCCGGGCACTCTCGCGAGGGCGCGGGAGAAAGGGATAGGGAGAATCGTAGCGATATCATCGGACCTGGCATCCTCCCGCGATACGGTATCGATCTCTGAAATATACGAAAACGTATTCGCCGCGGTGGGTATTCACCCTCACGCGGCAAAGACCGCCGACAGCGGCGCCCTCAAAGAGATCGAGACGCTGGCGGGTGCGGACAAGGTCGTGGCCGTGGGTGAGACGGGACTCGACTACCACTATCTGAACTCCGAAAAGGACGCACAGATAATCTCCCTTGCCGCGCATATCGGCATCGCATACCGCGTCGGTCTCCCTCTAGTAATCCATGTCAGGGACGCCGACCCCGATCTTATAAACATACTCAGGGCCGAGAAAGTGTCGGATAGGACCGGAGTGATCCACTGTTTTACAGGGAATTACGAGACAGCCAGAAAATATCTCGACCTGGGGTTCTATATTTCATTTTCCGGGATAGCAACGTTTAAGAAATCGGAAGAGATAAGGGATGCGGCAAAGAAAATCCCCGGAGACAGGCTGCTGATCGAAACCGACTCCCCCTACCTCGCACCGGTGCCGTTGAGGGGGAAAACGAACGAGCCGGCATACGTGAAATATGTTGCGGAGACAATCGCCGATACGAGAGGCGTATCGCCCGAGAAGATCGCTGAGGTCACGACCGAGAATGCGGAGAGACTCTTTAGATTCGAAAGATTCGAACGATGATCGTCCGTGCAAACCTTTTTCTATACATAATGAACTCCCCCGTTTAAAATAGTCCCGGTATGAGCAACAAGCCTAAAATCGGAATCACTATGGGCGACCCGAACGGGATAAGCCCGGAGATAGTCGTAAAGGCCGTAAACGCGGGCGAGGTAACTGACGTCTGCTCACCCGTAATATACGGGAGCCGTGAAGTTCTGGAATCCGCGGCCAGCCTCACAGGCATGAAATTGAACTGCCGGATTTTCGATCCGTTCAAATACGGGACCGGCGACCTCAAGCCCTGCAGGGTGGACAGGAAGGCGGGAGAGGCAAGTCTCGCTTACATCCGGGAGGCGGTGAAGGCCGCGGTGTCGGGCGAGATCGATGCGATAGTCACGGCGCCGATCAGTAAGGAATCCACACACCTTGCCGGATCGAAATTCCCCGGGCACACGGAGATGCTGAAAGAGCTCACGGGCGCGAATGATGCGGTGATGATGTTCGAAGGCGGAAACTTCAGGGTCGTGCTCGTTACGATTCACACCGCTCTCAGAGAAGTCCCGAAGCTCATAACAAAGGAAAGCGTGCTTTCGGTTATAAACATCACGTACCGCGCGCTCGTTAACCAATTCAGGATAAAAGATCCCAAGCTGGTCGTCTGCGGCTTGAACCCCCACGCCGGGGAGTCGGGGGCTTTCGGCGACGAGGAGATCGTCCATATCGCGCCCGCCGTAGCCGAAGCAAGAAAGCTCGGGGTCACGGTTACAGGCCCTCTCCCCGCAGACACCCTCTTTTACTACGCCAACCAGGGGAAGTGGGACGCCGTAGTGGCGATGTATCACGACCAGGGACTGATCCCGTTCAAGATGGTCTCATTCAACGTTGGAGTAAACATGACGCTCGGACTGCCCATTATAAGGACTTCCCCGGACCACGG
>Ga0155644_1037_pt1 | contig 36847 bp, 33 predicted proteins | sample RifCSPhighO2_12_FD_107301 | JGI IMG/M metagenome (GOLD analysis project Ga0155644, IMG submission 107301) | Candidatus Dadabacteria bacterium RIFCSPHIGHO2_12_FULL_53_21 | reverse complement strand
CTTTTATATCCCCGTATTTCCCCACCCTCTCGACCTCGCCCCTGAACTTGCGCGCCAGGGCCGAATAAATCACATCGTTCACGAGGGAGCTCTTCCCCGAGCCAGAGACCCCAGTTACAGATATGAACGTCCTGAGCGGAAACGAAACGGTCAGGTTTTTAAGATTATTCTCGATTGCGCCCGTGACCGTGAGGGATTTCCCGCTCCCTTTGCGTCTCTTCAAAGGCTGTTCGATCTTCGACCTGCCCGTTATATATCTCTTCGTCAGGGAGTCCACGGAGCCGTTGAGGAGATTCTTCACCTCTCCCTGATAGACTATGTCCCCTCCCCTTTCGCCAGCAAGGGGCCCGAGCTCGATAATATTGTCAGCCGACTTTTTCATTTCGAAATCGTGCTCGACCACGACCACAGTATTGTCCCTGTCCCTGAGCTCCTTGATGAGAGAGACGAGACGGTCGACGTCCCTCGGGTGGAGCCCGATCGAGGGCTCGTCCATTATGTATAGTGTCTCCGTCAGCGTAGCGCCCAGCTGACAGGCGAGGTTCACCCTCTGCGCCTCCCCGCCCGACAGGGTTTTCGATAGCCTGGCGAGCGTGAGGTATTCGAGGCCGACCTTTATAAGAAAATCTATTCTCGATTTAATCTGCTTCATAATTTCGTGAGCGATTTTTTTTTCATACTCGCTGAGTATAAGCTCCTCGAAGAACTCCCCGAGCACGTCTATCGGCAGCAGGGAAAGCTCGTATATGTTCACACCCCCCACCTTGACCCAGAGTGCCTCTTTCACGAGCCTCGACCCACGGCAGGCATCGCACGTGAACGCCGACCTGTATTTGCTGAGGAATACCCTCACATGCATCTTGTAATTCTTTTCCTCGAGATGTCTGAAATAACCCCTGACGCCCGGAAATCCGGCTCCGCCATCGAAAACGAGCTCCTTCTCTTTATCCGTGAGCGTATTGTAAGGCTTATCCGTATAGATCCCCCTTTCCTCGGCGAAGTGGAGGAGCTTTCTCATCTGAGGCTTGAGCGAAGGCTTTGTCAGGGGCTCTATCGCGCCCCCCGACAGGCTCTTTTCGGGATTGGGGATAACCAGGTCGGGATCGAGACCGAGTATGTTGCCGAACCCCTTGCACTCCGGGCAGGCGCCCTGCGGGCTGTTGAAGGAGAAAAGGAGAGGGGTCGGTTCATTGAACCTCATATGACACGCCGGACATTCGAGGCCGGCCGAATACCTCAGGGTCTCGCCGTCGAGTATGCGGACGTTCACATGTCTGCTCTCCTCGAAGGCGAGCTCGAGCGAGCTAACTATCCGGGAACGGGATTTCTTATCCAGGACCAGCCTGTCGAGGACGATCTCCGAGCCCTTGGGGACCTTTGACAGGCCCTCGACCTCCACTATGTCTTCCCCGGAGATTATTCGAGTAAAGCCGTTCGATAACAGCTCGGCAGGCGTCAGATTTAAATTGCCGGGGGGGAAAGTGATTAAAACCCTCTTCCCTTCATGGCCGCTAAGCAGCTCCCCGGCGATGTCCCCGGGCGACCTGTGCCTTACCTCCCTGCCGCATTCGGGGCAGAGGATCCTGCCGACTTTGGCGAAAAGGAGTCTCAGATAATCGTATACCTCGGTCGTCGTACCCACCGTCGAGCGCGAGTTCCTGACCGTATTCCTGCTCTCGATCGCAACGGCCGGAGGGAGCCCCGATATATCGTCCATGTCCGGACGGTCGACGCGCTCGAGGAACTGCCTCGCGTAGGTCGACAGGCACTCGATATACCTCCTGAGACCCTCCGCATAGAGCGTATCCAGGGCCAGAGAGGACTTTCCCGAACCGCTCAGTCCGGTCACGACCGTAAATTTATGCCAGGGTATCGAGACCGTTATATTCTTTAAGTTATTTTCCCTGGCTCCCTCGATTCTGATCTCGCCTTCCATACCGTGCCCTTTTATTCGATTGTAATATTGTAATGACGATTAGAAGCCGCCTCGATGAGACGGCCGGTTTTTGCAGTCCAGCTGTTGAATTAATCGACAAGCCCGATTATTTCGGACAGTTCGCTTACCTCTTTGACATCGGTGTCGTCGAATTTCCCCATTCTTCTTCCGTTAAACCATATCACATCGGAGCCCGCGTTTAAGGCCCCCATGACATCCGTACCGTACATATCGCCGACGTGCACCGCGTCCGAGGGAGAAATCCCCATCTTCTCGGCCGCGAATTTGAAGATCCGCCGGTCGGGTTTGACCATATCCAGCTTCGTAGAATCGAAGACGAAATCAAGATACCGCCTGATCCCGACTTCCTCGCACTTCTCCTCCGTATAGCCGTCGTTGTTCGAAATTACGGCGAGCAGGTAACCTTTCCCTTTCAGGTAATCGAGCAGCTCCGCCGCGCCCGGAATCGGAGACCTTGAAAAACCGATTTCATTCATCTCCCTTCTGACCCTCTCCCGGAAACTCCCGATATCGGCGGACGGCGAAAGTGATTCATAGAGAATAGGGAAGAACCATTCCCTGTGCTCCCTGGGGCTGATGCGCCCTATCTCCTTGTGCTTCAAAAAGAGCCTGTAATCCGCTTTGATGTATTCCGCTTCGAATTCCCTGTCCGTAATATCAAAACCGGACTTCCTCATCGCCATGGCGATTCTGAAGATAAAAGGCGGATCGGTCGATGCCAGCGTATCGCCGAAATCGAAGAAGAATGCCTTTTTTGCCTTATCTATTTTAATCGACACTTTTACCGGGTCCTTATTCGCTCCTTATAAAGAAAATGATAGCATATGTGGCAAGTTCCACTAATTCCACAGCCGGGAATGTAATCGGGAATGTAATAGCGATACGACCGCGTCGGAATTCTTGCTAATAGCTGAAATTAATACTGTACTAATCGGATTAGTTCCGATAAGATTTTAATTTTTCTTTGCAATGAAATTACGGAGGTGTTAGAATATTTTTTCTAAGATGAAATGGTATTTCGCTCCCTTGCTCGCGGTCACTCTAATAGCTGTTTCAATTCAGACCGCACTGTCAGTCAATAGCTCGACCAGCGCCTATACGGCGAGAATCGCGACCATGCTTCCCAAGGAAGCGAGGAACAACGGCAAGCTCGGCGTCGTGGTCAAGTCACTCACCTCAGGGGAAACAATCTTCGAGCACAACGCGCAGAACCTCTTCATCCCGGCCTCGAATGAAAAAATAATCACGTCCGTGGCGTCGCTCTCGCTTCTGAAAAGAGATTACAGGTTCAAGACCGAGTTCTCGAGCGGGGGCGGTATATCGAAAGGAATGCTACACGGCGGTCTATACATAAAAGGCTACGGAGACCCGACCCTCGGCGAGCCCCATATCGGGTTCATCGTCTACCAGCTCAAGAAAAGGGGCATAAAGGAGATAAAAGACGGAATAACGGTCGACGATTCGTATTTCAGCAGGACAAGGCGTGCTGAGGGATGGAAAGAAGAATGGACGGACGATTTTTACAGCCCCCCGATAAGCGCGCTTTCCTTCAACTATAATACGATAGAGGTCAAGGTCACCTCATCCAAGTCCGGGCAGAAACCCTCAATCTCAATACTGCCCGAAGGCTCGAACATAGCGATAGTAAACAACGCTGTCACGAGTACTAAGCAGGGCGTGCTTACAACGACCTGGAAGGACGATCAGACAATCATCGTGGGCGGAAGAATCAGACCGAAATCATCGGTTCTCCTCAAGATCCCCGTTCAAAACCCGACGCTCCTCACCGGCAATGTATTCAAACACGCTATCGAGGAAGCGGGCATCAAGGTATCGGGCCCTGTCGTAGCGGGCGATGTGCCGAGATGGGCCACCGTGTTCTACACGCATTATTCGGATCCGCTCTCCGCGATCATAACCGAATACAATAAGAACAGCGTCAACATAATCGGTGAAAACCTTATAAAAACACTCGGTGCAGAATTCAAAGGGGCCCCCGGGTCCTGGGAAAACGGTTCGTCGGTAATTTCGGAATTTCTTAACAGGATCGGAATTAAAGACGGATTCAGGGTTGTCGACGGCTCGGGCCTTTCGCTCCTCAACCGTGTTTCTCCCAAAACCTTGACCGAAGTGCTAAGTTATGCCTACACAAACAGGATCATTGCCTCCGACTTTATCGATTCCCTCCCGATCGCCGGAGTAGACGGGACCCTCAAGAAAAGGTTCAGGCAGTCGGATGTCCAGGGCAGGGTCATGGCGAAAACCGGCTATCTCAATAATGTAAGGGCCCTCTCCGGCTACGTTTTTACAAAACAGGGAGATGTGTTGGTATTCTCGATTCTGGATAACGGACTGGGATGGAAGACCAAGGAGTTCCAGAATAACCTGCTGTCCGAGCTGGTCGGATGCTGCGGGCCGGGAGCAGTGGGCAATTCAACTATCAATTAAATATTGATAATTAAATGACTTCCCGGAATTGATTTTTGTCAAATCAAAAAGTAAATTGTATTCAGAGGCAGGGAATTCATCCCTATACCATTGTTTATTTTGTTGAATTGAAAATTCGAGACGCTGCCGCATCGAGCTCGATTTTCAGAAATATGCGAGCGAGGTTCGTTACCGCCTCACCAATAAAGCAATGGGAGACGGCTTTTAAAGGCAAATTCTGGTTTATTATTCATGCAAACAAGTTTTGCTTGACATATAAAGTAAAAAACTTTATTTTTTTAGGTAAAATTAACCTCTCTACTTAAATGCTTGTTACGATTTTAAAAAAATATGTGTGGGTTATAAACTTAAGCCTCCTTACGGGACTAGCTTATTTGGCGGCTGTCACCGTAAACCAGAAAATCGAAGGCATGATAAGCTCCCCGCGCGCTGCGGCATCTCAAAAATTTCTGGACGATAGGGAGAGCAAACCGGAATCGAGCGCTAAACGCGCAATTTCCTACTATCATGTCATTCTTAAGAGAAACATATTCGGTATTACGAATTTATCAGACGCGGGGTTGCCCGCGGGAAGTCAGGAAGCCCTGCCTGACAGCACGCTCAACATAGTCCTCCTCGGGACGATCATCAACCATGACGCCTCCTCAGTCGCGATCATAAAGAACCCCGATGATAACAAGGTTAACGGCTACCGCAGCGGTGAAGTCGTAGACATTATCAAGTCGGATGACGTGAAGGTAATAGAAATAATGAATTGCAGGGTAGTCATAGAACGGCAAAGGACCGGCCGGGAAACGATTAAATGCAAAGACCTTGGAGAAATAGCTTCCACTTCCCCTGCGGGCCCCTCGGGCAAAAGAACTCAGGCGAGGGGTCTCGATTCAGGAAGCTCGGCGGACTCTTTGGACAACGAAGGGATAAGCAAGGTCGGAGAGAATGAATATGAGATCAGCAGGGAGCTGCTTGAAGATGTGCTCAGCGATCCTACAAACATAATACAGCAGGCGCGCGTAATACCTCAGGAGGACGGACTCAGGTTTTTCGGCATCAGGTCGAACAGCATTTTCTGGAAGATCGGAATTAAAAACGGGGACACCCTTCACAAAATAAACAACGTCGAATTGAACGATGTGGAGAAGGCCCTTAGTGTGTTTGAAGAACTGAGGTCCCAGAGCAATTTCACGATTGATTTTACCAGGGCTGGTAAACAGTACACTTATGAGTACAATGTTAAATAGAAGAGAGTCCGGATGTTCGGTTTCATTGCCGATATTGGATTATGTGCCCCGTACGGGATCTGATTATTCAAGCAGAGACGGAGAAGAGCCCGCACAGAGTGTGAGGACCGAATAATGAGAGGATTGCTGATCAATATTCTGATTCTTGGATTCCTGCTAACTCTATACGTCTATGTCAACACCGACCACGAAAAAACAACAATCAAAGAGAACACGGCGCAAACAACCGAGCTAGAGAATGAAGAGTCTATTTTACAGTCACAGAATGAGGACCCCAGCTACAAGGTACAGGAAGGCGACACCTTATCTCAAATCGCAGAAAGGTTTCAAGTATCGGTCAAGCAGTTAAAAGAGATAAACGGCCTGACAAGCGATGTGTTGTCGGTCGGCGAGTATATCGACATACCGGTCCAGAGCGATACCGGAAGACTCAATATAGCAGGCAATGACACCTACGCTCCTTACGGCGGACCGGGTGATTCCGAGACCATGACTCAATCTCTCGGCGACCAGGACCCCGCCTATAACCAGGACGCGTCTGATCAGCCCACATCAGACAGACAGGCCGAAATCGAACAGAGGAGACAGAAACTCCTCGAGCAAAAAGAACAATACCGGCAGCAGACACCGAATCCGCGCAGACAAAACACCCGCGAGAGGCCGAATTTTCAGAAGTCGCCGCCCAAGGACAAAGAAACCGGGACTCAGCCCCCTCCTGAAACAGGGGAGGAAACCGGGGCAGACGAACAAAAACCCGAAATCATCGTAACCGACGGCGAGATAGTAAACCTGCAGTCGGAAATGGACGTCCAGGACCTGATTCAAACCATCAGCGAAATCACGGGACAAAACTTCATTCTCGACGAGTCGGTGAAGGGAAAGAAGGTCACGGTAATTGCGCCCGGAGGGTTTAAAAAAGAGAACGCAATGAGGCTCTTTGAAACGATCCTGAGCCTGAACGGGTTCTCGGTGGTCAAAAAGGAAGGCACCAATATAATCGTGCCCAAGAGGGACATAAAAATAACCAGCATACCTACCGAAATAGGCACGGAGTTAGGTGAGTCCTCCGACAGTTTTATAACGAGACTGATCCAGCTTAAAAACATACAGGCGAGCGAGGCGGCGAATATTCTGAAGCCTCTGATTTCCCGAGAGGGTGATATAGTAGTGTATCCGGCGACGAACACGCTCATTATTGTGGAAACAGTGGACAACCTGAACCGGATCCTGAAAATAATCGAGAACCTGGACGTAGAGACCGAAATCGAATTCATTAAGATACATAACGCCGATGCTGCGGAGGTAGCGGCTAAGCTCGTCGAAATATTCGGCGGAACGGCTTCGTCGAAATCGAGCGCCCCGGCACAGGCCCAGCAGTCGCAAAGACAGTCGGCCACACGCACACGCAGCCTTCCCGGATCCGAGAACAGGTCGGAAGCCCCTGCGATTACATCCCAATCTACCACTGAAACCTCTGCAGTGGGATTTAAGGTAATCACGGACGAGAGGACCAACTCTCTGATAGTCATTTCATATCCGGACGACATGAAAAAAATTAAAGCCGTCATAGAGATACTCGACGTGGAGACCGCCGAGCCTGAAGAGGGCATCTACGTTATACGGGTTTTGAATGCCGACGCCGAATCGATCGTGGCAGTGCTCGCGAGCCTGTTCGGAGGGGGCGGGGCAAGGACCGGACTCGGGGCCGACAGGAATCAAAGGACCTCAGGCTTCGGATCGGACTCGGGGCTCGGATCCTCTACGACAGGAATCGGATCAAACACTTCCACGAGCAGGCAGGCGATCGAGAGAGGGGTAGGGAGCAGCTCGGCGGTGGTAGCGGAGACGGACGAGTTGAGAGTCACGTCGGACCCATCGACGAATTCCATTATTTTTATCGGCTCGAGAAGGGATTATGAAACGATCAAGGAAGTAATCGAAGAACTGGACGTCAGGAGAAAGCAGGTATTCGTGGAAGCTGCGATTCTCGAAGTCAGCCTGGATAAAATCAGATCGTTCGGGACCAACCTGAGTATCGGGTTTACGGTTAACGGCGATACCCTGGGCTTCGGCGGGACAATACTGCCCGGAGTCCCCAGCCTTCTCGGCGTAGCAGCCGACCCTGAGGCATCCGTGAACGTTTTAGGCAGCCTCTCGGGCCTCTTTCTGGGTGTTGTAGGTCAGGAAGTCGACGTGGACGGATCGGGCCCCATACCGCCGATACCTTCGTTCACCGCCCTTTTCCAGGCACTGACCTCACTTACCGATGTAAATGTGCTGTCGACACCGAGCATTATCACCACTGACAACGAACCCGCGGAAATCATAGTCGCTGACGTCATACCGTTCCCCACAGGGAGCACGGTCGGGGACAGCGGTGTAACGGTACAGACAATCCAGCGTGAACCCGTCGGCATAAGGTTATCCATAGTCCCGCAGATCAGTGAGGGTGACTTCCTGAACCTCAATATTCTTACAGAAGTTTCGGCGATCAGACAGGCTCCGGTACAGGGGCTGAATACCGCAGAATTCGGTATCGCCACCACGACCAGGACAGCCGACTCCTCCGTCGTCGTAAAGAACGGGCAGACGATCGTAATAGGCGGACTCGTGCAGGACAGGGAGAGCGTCATCCAGAACAGGGTGCCTGTGCTGGGCAATATACCCGTGCTGGGCAACCTGTTTAAATTCAAGCAGAGGGAGAGTCAGAAGATCAACCTTATGATACTCCTTACCCCCCGGATAGTTGAGAACGAGCAGGACATGCAGCGGATACTTGAAGAAAGGCAAAGACGCAATATGCTTTTACAGGAGAGGGGCTTCAACAGGGAGGATAATAACTGATCTTAAATTTGATGATATGAAAAGCATTCAGGAAATAATAGGCGAGCGGAATCCCGCCGCACTGATTAAGATTGATGAGTTATTATCGAAAAACGGAGAAAGCCTCGAGGAAGTATTAATCAAGTCGAGAGTCCTCGACGAGAAGGAAGTCCTGGAGGTGCTCTCCGAGTTCTATGAATTCCCATATACTCTCACAATATCCGAGCGGGAAATAGACACGGAGCTCGTAAAGACGCTGCCGATAAGCTTCGCAAAAAAATTCCGGCTTATACCGTTTCAGAGGAAGAACGGAAAGGTAGTTATAATCATGTCCCCGCCGCTCGACCTTTACGCCCTCGATGAAGTCCAGTCACTCTTCGGGTGCGAAATCGAACCCGTACTCGCGCTTAACCACATCGTCCTCGACACCATTAACCGGGTCTACGAGCGCGGCAAGGAGATGACGGAAGGGATCGAAGACGATTCGACCGGTATTTCGGAATACGACCTTCAGGAGCCTAAAGACCTCCTCGAAGCCGAAGACGAAGCCCCTATTATCAAGTTCGTCAATTCTCTCCTCTTTCAGGCGGTAAAGGAGAAAGCGAGCGATATACATCTCGAGTGCTTCGAAAAGGAGCTGTCCGTCAGGTTCAGAAAGGACGGCATACTCCATGAGATAACTTCCGTGCCGAAAAAACTCCAGGCATCTATTATTTCGAGGGTCAAGATCATGGCCGAGCTCGACATCGCCGAGAAGAGGAAACCCCAGGACGGAAGGATCAGAGTCAAGGTCGCGGGCAGGGATGTCGATGTCCGTATATCGACCGTTCCGACCACGTGGGGGGAGAGCGTAGTAATGAGGATCCTCGACAGATCCTCCGTGCTCCTGACTCTTGAAGACCTCGGGCTCGCCGGAAAGAAACTACACATTTTCGAGGGTCTGATACTGCGTCCTCACGGCATCATACTGGTCACCGGCCCCACCGGCAGCGGTAAAACGACTTCGCTATACGCCGGCCTCGAAAGGATTAACTCACCGGACAAAAAAATCATCACTGTCGAAGACCCCGTAGAATACCAGATTCAGGGGATAAACCAGATACAGGTTAACCCCAAAGTGAACCTGACTTTCGCAAACGGCCTCAGGTCCATACTCAGGCAGGACCCGGACGTAATCCTGGTCGGCGAGATAAGGGACAGAGAGACCGCGGATATAGCCATCCACGCGTCGCTCACGGGACACCTCGTTTTCTCCACCCTGCACACGAACGATTCGGCGAGCGCCATCACGAGGCTTATAGACATGGAGATCGAGCCGTTCCTGGTAGCCTCTTCGCTTATGGCCGTAATCGCGCAGCGGCTCCTCCGGTTCCTTTGCAACCACTGCAAAGAGCCCTACGAGCCCCATGACGACGAACTATTGAAGATAGGCCTTCGCCGGAGCCAGCTGCACGACGGCGTGCTTTACAGGGCGAAGGGGTGCGACAAATGCTTTAACATGGGGTACAGCGGCAGGACAGGGATTTTCGAGATGCTGATGATCAACGACGATATCAGGAACCTGACCCTCAGTCAGGTCGACTCTACAAAGATCAAGAGAAAGGCAATGGAGCACGGAATGACCACGCTCAGGATGGACGGGGCTGAGAAAGTGGCAAGGGGCTTGACTTCGGTCGACGAGGTCATGAGGGTTACAGAAGAGGAAAGCATTATCTAACCCGCCTAACCAGATCACCCCAATTTTAAATACAGAATCGGAGAATATATAAGATATGCCCGTATATAAATATAAAGCTATTGACGAGACCGGACGGACCGTCCAGGGCATCTTAGATGCGGAATCCCCGAAGGGCGCAACGGACAAACTCAAGCGCCAGGGTGTCTTCCTTTCGTCCCTTAGCGAAGTCAGACAGGGAAAGGCGAGAAGCTTTAATTTCTTCAGGGGCGTTAAAATTTCCGAGCTCGCGATTACGACGAGGCAATTTTCGACACTCATCTCGGCGGGACTTCCCCTCGAAGCATCTCTGACCGCCCTCTCCGAACAAACGGAGGACGCGAGGCTGGGTGAGATACTGACTCAGGTGAAGGACAGGGTCAGCGAGGGCAGCTCTTTAGCTAACGCCCTCAACGAGCACCGGAGCGTTTTCTCCGACCTCTACATAAATATAGTCAGGGCCGGGGAGGCGAGCGGCACGCTCGACATAGTCCTCCTCAGACTTGCAGATTTTCTTGAAAAACAGGCCGCCCTGTCTTCCAAGGTAAAGAGCGCGCTTATATACCCGATATTCATGTTTTTCATAGGCGGCGGAGTGCTCTTCTTCACGATGACTTATGTAATACCCAGGATCGCGAAGATATTCGAGGACAGCCAGAAGGCTCTGCCCGTCATGACGGTAATACTGATAAAAGTAAGCGGATTTTTCAGCAATAACATACTGCTCATCCTTATATTGCTCCCGGTACTCTTTTTCCTGGCCTACCGGTTTAATCAGACGGCCCGCGGCAGGATGTTTTTCGACAGGTTGTCTCTCAAACTGCCCGTATTCGGGAAAATAAACTCCATGGTCGTGATATCGAGGTTCACACGCACCCTGGGTACGCTCCTTGCGAGCGGCATACCGCTCCTCGACGCGCTCAAAATAGGCGAAGCCGTTTTGGACAACCGGGTCTACAGCAAGACGCTCGAAGAGGTCAGGTCCAATGTAAGGGAGGGGACGAGCCTGGCGAAACCGCTCAGGGACAGCGGGGTATTCCCGCCGCTCGTTACACGAATGATAGCCGTCGGGGAGCAAACCGGTGAAATGGAGGAGATGCTCACGAAAGTCGCGGACATCTACGACCAGCAGGTCGAAACAATGGTATCGACCCTTACTTCTCTTCTTGAACCTGTTATGATTTTAATAATAGGCGCCGTGATGGGGTTCATCGTATTCGCCGTGCTGCTGCCAATATTTAATTTGACATCAACTATCGGATAAAGGAGGTAAGAGTTATGAGATCTGAAGGTGGTTTTACGCTTATTGAAATTATGGTCGTGCTCCTGATCATAGCCGGGCTCGCATACATCGTGGGCACGAATGTGATCGGAAGGTTCGGAGAGGCCAAGAAAGAGGAGACCAAGATCCAGATAAAAAACCTGGAGTCGGCGCTGAAGCTCTTTAAGCTGGATAACGGATTCTACCCCGAGACACAACAGGGGCTTATCGCCCTGATACAGCAGCCGACGAGCGGGAGAGAGCCTTGCTGTTACGCAAAGGACGGATACCTGGACGGTGACCAGGTCCCCAAGGACGGCTGGAAAAGCGAGTTCATATACATAGGGCCCGACCAGACAGGGGACGGAACTTATGAGATTATCTCCATCGGTGAGGATGCAGTGCAGCAGTCAGAGGACGATATTTCAAGCCGTACAATACAATAATGAGGAAGAGCAGCGGTTTTACACTCATAGAACTCCTGGTCGTGATTTTTCTGGTCGGCGCTTTCGTATTTATAGCCGTACCGAAGATTAAAAGCAGCACAGAGATCAACGTAAAGAGCGCTTCCCGGAACCTGAGCGGAACGATAAGATACCTGTACAACGAAGCGGCGTTTAAAAAGAATATATACAGGCTCGTTTTCGATATCGACAGGGGGGAGTACTGGGTCGAAGTGCTGAACGGCAGCGAGTATGTGGTGTCTACCGATTACCTGCACAAAAAACGGACGCTGCCCGGAGGCGTACATTTCAAGGATGTCATAACCGAACGCACGCTTGGGAGAAGCTCCCTTGACGATTCCGGGGAATTTATCCTGTTCCTGCCAACAGGTTTTGTCGAACCCGCGGTCATCCATCTGGTAACCGATAACGAAGACTACTATACGCTGGAGACCAAACCCTACACGGGCGGGATAAGGGTATACGATGAGTACGTAGAGCTTTTGAGGGATAAATAAACAGGCCGAGGCAAAAAATCAAAATCCGCACTGATGAACCACGATTCCGCTCGGGAGTCCCGACCCGGAGATCCGGGTTTACGCTTCTCGAGGTAATAATTGCTGTCGCCATTATCGGATCGTCGCTCGCAATATTGCTCGGCGCCGTAAACAAGAACCTCGTCCTCGCCTCGCAATCGAAGAATATTACTATTGCTTCATTCCTCGCTCAAAGGAAGCTCGGAGAGGTCGAGATCGAGGGGTTTCCGGAGATCGGGAACCAGGAGGGTGTTTTCGAGGAACAGCCGGAGTTCGGATGGTATTTATCAGTCCAGCCGTACAATATAGAGCAGCTCGGGACCGAAATAAGGATAGTGATACTGACCATAACCTGGGACGAAGGGGATAGGGAGTTCACAGTTGCGACCGCAATCTCGGACCACGGGTAAAGGGTTTACCCTTATCGAAGTACTGCTTGCGATCTTTATAGGGTCGATAGTCCTCACTGTCCTATACGCTTCCTTCTTTCAGATAAACAGGGCGAAGGACAGGATAGAGGAAGAGCTCGAGCTTTATCACGAGGCCAGAATCATCATGTCGAAGATCACAAAAGACCTGGCGACCGCTTTCCCCAGGGGACTTATAAATTCGCAATCAACCAATATTACCACCCCGTTTTTCTACGGGGTGGAAGACGGACAAAACAGTAAATTGAGTTTCACTTCGCTATCCCGCACGCCGGCTCAGGACGCAAGGGAATCGGACCAGAGCGAAATAAGCTATTTTCTCGAGCCGATCGAGGACTCGGACCTTTTCGCCCTGGTGAGGAGAGACAACCCGACGTTCGAGTCCGATACCGGGGGCACCCAGTATGCGATATCGGAGCGGATTGCGGGTTTCAACCTCACATATCTGCCGAAGATCCCGGAAACCGGGGAAGCCCAGGGCTATTCGACCGAGTGGAATTCGAACGAGACATTGTCTCTGCCGGCCGCTGTCAATGTAAATCTGGTCCTGAAGAATCCAAGGGGGGATGACGTACAGTTCAATACGCTGGTAATGATACCAATAGTCAATTAATTCAGGCGAGCTCTCAAACTAAAAGAACCCGGCAACCATGAAAAACAGATACCAAATTACGAACGACGCGAGGAACAGGGATCAGGAAAAAGGGATCGTCCTTGTAATAGTGATTATCATTATTGCGGTCCTTATGATTCTCGTAACGGACCTTATTTATTTCACTCAGATAGATACGGAGATATCGTCAAACACGAGGGACGAAATCAAAGCCCGGTATATCGCCAAATCGGGGGTGCACGTGGCGGCGGGGACGCTTAAAGCGAGGCCGCTTGAAGAGTTGAGCTCGCTGACTGCCGCGCTCGGCGGACAAGACGAGAACCTGGAGGGCTTCTGGGCGATCAACGTGCCGTATTTCCCCGTCGGGCAGGGGAACGTATCCGTTACGGTCACGGACGAGAGGTCGAAGATAAACCTGAACTCACTCGTCGGCCGCTCGACAAACAAAGTAGACCGGCAGGTCCGGACCGAGCTCACCGAGCTTTTCAAAATCCTCGAGGTCGACGAGGCCAAGTCCGCGAGGTTCATTTCGAGCCTCATTAACTGGACGGACGCCCCGCTCGACGGCGCTGAAAACGATCAGGACGCGGCGGGAGCGAACGGGTCTTTCTATGCCAGCCTCGAAAACCCTTACAGCATAAAGGACGGCCCTATCGACACACTCCAGGAAATCAGGATGATAGACGGCATGGACGACGAATTCTATAACCAGATTAAGGATTTCGTCACCGTCTTTCCGCGAGATAAGAAGATAAACTTCAGCACGGCTCCGAAGGCGGTGATTATAGCCGCGGTTAAGGGATCGGCCGTTTCCGCCATCGAGGGCCAGGGCGGAGGCTCCGAAAAGGAGGTCGACGACGACGTGGCGGAACAGATTGCGGATCAGATAATAGAGGAGAGAAAGGAAACGCCTATAATAACCCAGCAGAAAGCGAGGGAGATAGCTAAGAGCGTCGACGAGACGTCCGAGATCAGCGCCGGTCTGGTAGGCGTCGTGCTCGGCAGCGGGGAGAGCGAGATTTTCACCGTACGGGCCGTAGGCAGCCTCGGCGAGGAGAACCCGACAAAGAGAATAATCGAAGCGGTACTCAAGAAAACCAGACGTGACCAGGAAGTTATAGTGGACATCGTGACATGGAAAGAACTCTAGAAAAATTAAAGAAAATTAGAAGCGATCTGAAATCGCGTTACTTCGAAAGGGATGACGTAATAGACGGCGCCTTCTGCGCCCTCCTTACGGGGAGCCACCTGCTGCTTATCGGCCCTCCGGGCACGGCCAAGTCCCAGCTCGCTAACGAAATCTGCCGCAAGATAACCGGAGCCCGCTATTTCCAGTGGCTTCTTACCAAGTTCACCACACCCGAGGAGCTATTCGGCGCTGTAAGCTTGAAGGGGCTTGAGAACGACGAATACAGGAGAGTCACCTCGGGGAAGCTCCCTGAAGCGCATATAGCGTTCCTGGACGAGGTCTTTAAAGCCAGCTCCTCGATCCTCAATACGCTGCTCACGATTATGAATGAAAGAATCTTTTATAACGGCACTGAAAAGGTCAGGATACCGCTTATCTCTTTATTCGGTGCGAGCAACGAGCTTCCCTCCGAGGAAGACGAGCTCGAAGCCCTTTACGACAGGTTCCTCCTGAGGTACGTCGTGGACTACATAAAAGAAGACTTCAGATTTCTTAAGATGCTCAACACCGAGAACGAAATTTCCGTAGAAGGGGTAATCACCTCGGAGGAACTCGATTCCTGCCGGGAAGAAGCGGGAAGGGTCAAGCTGCCTTCGAACATATTGAAGCTCATATCCCGTATCAGAAAAGACCTGGCGAAAAAGGGCATAACCCCCTCAGACAGAAGATATAAGCAATCGGTCTCTCTTCTCAAATCCAGGGCATACCTCGAGGGGAGGAGCGAGGTCTCCGAGGACGACCTGCGCTTTCTGGAGAACGTACTATGGAGGGAGCCCGGGGAAAAAGCCGAAATCCAGTCGGTCATCCATCAATCGCTCCACGGCTGGAGGGACCGGCTGAGGGAGCTGCTCATACAGGCAAAAGAGCTCGACGCATATTCGAGGCGGGAATGGGAGAGCGAGGAAATGCTGATAAAAGCCAATATCGAAGCCCAGACGAAGCTAAAGCACATAGGGGCGAAGCTGGACGAGCTGGTCGAGGAGTGCAGGGAAAGGGGGAAGCCCACGGATGAAATCAAGACAGCAGGGGAAGAGATAGAAGCCATTCAGAGGGAGATACTGGACAGGCTCGTATCGAGCAAAAAAGAGATGGCCTAGACCGCTCCCATTCATGAAATAGCTTCAATAACCGGCACATGAGTAATCCGGCGGACCCGCGCACCTCCATCAGCCGTTAAACATCACCGGCCTATCTTCAAGAGCACCTTTCCCGAGCTCTGCCTCGATTCGATGTATTCATGGGCCAGTCGGGCCTCCTCCAAATCGAATACCCTGTTGACTACCGGCCTTATACCGTGCTCCAGAACAAACCCTCTCAGTTCGTCATAGAGTTGACTCATTTTCCCGGGTTCACTGTCGAGCAGATAACCCAGGTGCGACGACATTACGGATATGGATTTCCGGGCTAACTCCCCTATATCGGCCCTGGGTATATCCCTCCAGGTCCTGAGCCAGGACGAGGGGCTCCATTTGTTGAGATCAAGGCTCGCGAATCCCGTGACCACGACCCTTCCGAATGTGTTGAGCGAGACCATGCTCTTTTTGAAGACGTCCCCGCCGACCATTTCTATCACGGCGTCCACACCGCCCGTAGCCGCAACCAGATTTTTAAAACAGTCCGGGTCACGGTAATTAAAGGCGCCCGCCGCTCCGAGGGATTTAATTAATTCCAATTTTTGAGGGCTTCCGGCCATGCCGTAAACCTCACAGCCCGCATGAGCCGCCAGCTGTATCGCCGCGGTCCCCACACCCCCGGCAGCCGCAGTGATGAGCACCTTCTCCCCTCTGCCGACCCGCGCCATTTTGAATAGCGCGACCCAGGCAGTCATATAATTGACGAGGAATGAGGCCGCCTCCTCATAACCGAACCCGTCTATCACGGGGACGGCGTTGTTATCGGGCACGACGACGTATTCGGCATAGCACCCGTACTTCGCCCCGACCATCACCCTCTCTCCGACCCTTGATCGGCAGACCCCCTCGCCCGTCTCCTCTATTACACCCGAACATTCCATCCCCGGTATATAAGGCTTTTTAGGCGCCCACCCGTAAATCCCTTTCCTCGACAATATCTCGGCATAATTAATACCCGCAAACCGGACCGAAACCCCGACCTCACCCTTCCCAGGCCGAGGTTTCTTCACCTCTTGCGTTTGAAGAACACCGGGTCCGCCGTTTTTCCTGAGCACGATCGCTTTCATTTCACGCACCTCGATTCCCAAATTGAAAATTTACCCATTCTGGCTTATTATGATAAACGAAGCGGGCAAGAGTAACCGGACGGGCATAACAAAATAAATAATAGACGGCGGTGATGAAATGAAAAGATTTCTACTAATACCTGCTGTGCTGATAACTATCCTCTCTTGCGGCAACCCGTATGTGATTGATCCGCTGCAGCAGCAGTCCGCGGGCCAGATACCTTGTGAACCCGACATGATCGAGGTCGTAGAGCACAAGATCAACCCCGACGGAAGCGAAAACTGGATGGCTCTATGCCAGGGCTATACGTACAGCTGCGAGAAGGGAGCGGGCGACCAGGCGACAACGACCTGCCAGAAGATGGAATCGCAGATGCCCGAGTAGAGCGGCCGCTAAAAGTAGAGGGGAGTGAAGCTATTAATGGGTTAGCGCTGTGACAGATTGGGTTAGCGCTGTGACAGATAAGGAATCTAATTCTCCTCACTCGCCTGTCTCTCCCTGCACCTGTTTTTCACGCTCTCTCCGATCTTCCAGTACTTCTTGTCCTCTTCAGTGACGACCTTGAGAGCGGGTACGGGTATCGGCTTTCCGTCAGCGTCCACGGCGACGAAGACGAGATAGCCCCTGCATGTAAACTCGACCCCGGGGCTAAACTTGCCCACCTTGTAGACGTCCACCTTTACGACCATCGACGTATGGGCCGTATATATGACCCTCGCCTTGACCTCCATTATGTCCCCGACTTTTACGGGCTTTTTGAAATCTACCGCTTCGATAGACGCGGTGACCGTGTCCTCGCCCGCGAAACGCATCGCCGCCATCGCGCCGGTCATATCCATCAGCTCGAGCACCCTGCCCCCGAATATCGTGCCGTAATGGTTCGTATGCGTCGGGAAGACGAGCTCGGAATTCGACACCTCGACCGATTCCCTAACCGATTCATTGCCCAATTTATCGCCTCCTGCGTAATCTTGATGAAACTATACGGATATGTTCAGTGATATAGTAGACGAGCGCGGGGGTTTTTCAACCGTCAGGCTTTATTGCCCGGACACTTCACTCGCGGCTTATAATTGGTGTAGATTTACCCGAAAGCAGATTGATAAAAAATCCGGCTCCGGGTTTCAAATAGGGGCAGACCAAGGGAGATGAGTATGAGTAACCGAAGACCTTACCGCATTTATCCATGGAGTGTATATTTGTTTCTGATATTCATTTCTTTATCACTTGCGGTATCTCTCTTCACGGCGGAAGCGCGGGCCGGCGGAAGCGATAAATATCCGAAGTGCTTCATCGGGACTTACCTGGTCGAGGAGGGGAGCGGAACGAAGAGCATCTGGAGCCTGGGCTCGAGGGGCATAATCCTAATAACGAGCTCGGCACAGCCCTCTCTTAACTTCAGCGACGCCCAGGGGGCCTGGATAAGGACGGGCAAGCTCGAAGCGTCGGCAACCTCGCTCGACTTCTCCTTCGACGGAGAGGGGAATATCCTGAATGTCGCCAAGGTCAATGCTGGGATAAGGTTCACGGACAAAAACTGCCGGGAGATAGAAGGGGAGTTCACGGTACTGTTCTTCGGACCCGTCGTAGACCCTCTTGACCCCGATTCGGTGCCGGAGAACGTCGTTTCGGATACGTTCACGGGCAGGCGCGTCACGGTCGAGCAATAACGTCCGCTTCCGGCTCGGGCTCGAGCCCTAATCTCGTATACCGTAAACTATCAGATGCCTGTCGCTCACCCGCGTGACTTTGAGGCCGCCGAGACCCGCTTCTTTTAATTGCCGTTTAACTTCATCGATCTCGAACGCCGCGAGGAGGGAATTATAGAAATCCCTTTTCAATATATCCGGCTCGTCCGGCGAATAGGTCTCTACGAGTCTCCGGGCCTCCCCGGCTGTCCCAGGTCTCATCAAGTCCATGACAAAAACCAGCGTCCCGGCAGCCGAGAGCCTCTTTACCGCGCCCCAGAAGTCAGCCGGGTCGGGAATATGGTGAAGGAGACTGTTGCTCACTATGAGGCCGTATGATTTATCAGGCGTGAATTCCTGTATCCTGCCGTGCAGGAAATGAATCCTGCCCTCGAATTCAGGTTTCCTGATTAGCCCCTCATGCGCGTGAAGCAACATCGCCGCCGAGCCGTCGATCGCGTCAATCACTGAACCCGAGAACGCCCTTCCGATCCTGAACGTTATGTCCCCCGTTCCGCACCCCATGTCGAGAACCGTTCCGATCCGGCCCGGAGGGGAGCAGTACCCTTCAAGCAGTTTAATGAAGTTCGAGTGAGGCTCTTCAAAATCGGCCCTGCCGTATGCAAGCGCCTGCTCGGGGTCGTCCATCAGCTCGGGCTCCGTGATCCTCTTCATGCCGCTGCCTTCCGGATTATTTTAATGCGCTGCCTTTCCTTTTTTAAATTCTGATTCATCATTAATAAAAAAACGGAGATGCCAGGATGCCAAAAAAATCAGATTCATTAAGTGCTCTTGAGCTCATGCACATAGGCTTCAATGTCTCGATCGACGCCAGGGAGTACGAGAATCATATGGAAGACATCATTGAAACCGCCAGGATGTTCAATTCGACTATTATCTTGAGGAATATGCCGGAATCAATGCTAAACGAGAAATTCCTGAAGAAGCTGAAGGGGCATTCCCATAAGATCGTGATCGAGGTCTGAAGGCGGTTCGCAAAGAGAAACATCACAGGCAATGCTACTCCCGTCATTGCGGCAGGAGGTCGCAATAATAAAAACGCCCGTCCCTCAATACTATCTCTCCCTTTACGAATTTTACCCTCTCCCTGAATACAGGCCCGTCATAAACGAAGGTATGGAATTCTCCGTTTTCTCCGCAGGGATCGATATCAGGCGGGAGATCGGTTATGAAATCCCTATCGAATTCCCTCCCCGCGAATCCTCCGTCGAGTAGAGTCGAATCGACACAGACGACCACCGCTTTAAATCCCGCCTCGATAAAGGTCCGGGCGAGCGATAATGAGTCCCTGCCCCAAATAGGAAACACGCACCCGAGCCCCAGTTTCCCCAATTGCTCCTCCCTGTATTTCCTTATTTCCTCGAGGAATATGTCTCCGTAAATCACTGAGTCCACACCCGACCCTTTATATTTCAGGAGCGCCCTCTCGAGAGAGTTCTCGTACTCCTCATTGGACGCGTTCCGCGGGATGATTACCTTTTCGAGACGGAGCCCGAGCGAGTCCGCCTGCATTTCGAGGAGAAGGCTCCTGACGCCGTGCATACTGACCCTGTCGTATTCCCCTGTAACGGTCGTGATAAGGGATGCGATATCGCAACTTCGGGTCCCGAGGACTTCATAGAGAGCGAGCGCGCTGTCCTTACCGCCGCTCCAGGAGAAAAGAGCCTTGCTGCCCATTTGAATTACCATGATACACGTTCCCGGGTCTTGTGAATATCCGTATATAATATTTGTGGATGCAGGCGGGTTTATATGTTACTTTTTGGAAACTGAATCAGGAGGGATGACAGGCGAATGCGCTGGAGAATGGGCAGAAGGAGCACGAATATCGAGGACAGGAGAGGGGTGAGGCTTCCCGGAAGAGCCGCGGGCGGAGGGATAGGTATTCTTATACTTATCGTAATCGCGATACTTCTCGGCGCTGACCCGGTCAAGCTCCTGAATGATATCACCTCCACAGGGGTCGATCCGACCTCAAGCTACGACAGTGCCCCTCTTTCCGATGAAGACAGGGAACTCGCCGATTTCGTGTCCGTCGTGCTCGCCGATACCGAGGACACGTGGAGCGAATTGTTCGTCAAATACAACGGCAGGTACCGCGAACCCACACTCGTATTATTCTCCGGGGCCGTAGACTCCGCATGCGGCTTCGCCCAATCCGCGGTGGGCCCGTTTTACTGCCCTGCCGACGAGAAGGTATACATAGACCTGAGCTTCTACAGAGACCTCAAGGAACGGTTCGACGCCCCCGGCGATTTCGCTCAGGCATACGTCATCGCGCACGAGGTGGGACACCACGTTCAGAACCTGCTCGGCATCTCGGAGCAGGTACAGGGCGCTCAAAGGAGGCTCGGTGGGGCCGAGACGAATAGACTCTCCGTCATGCAGGAACTTCAGGCGGATTGTTTCGCGGGCGTCTGGGCGCACAACGCCGACAGGGCCCGTGACATACTCGAGCACGGCGACATAGAAGAAGGTTTGAACGCCGCGAGCAGCATAGGAGACGACCGTCTTCAAATGGAATCTCAGGGCCGCATAACGCCCGATTCATTCACACACGGGAGCTCGAAACAGAGGGTAGCCTGGTTTAAAAAGGGTCTCGATTCGGGAGATATAGAGTCCTGCAACACATTCGAGGCAAAGAATCTGTGACTGCTCCGAAGTGCAATACCGCCGGTACATTTACACGGCCTCTCGTCACACTTTACCCTGTCCTTCACTTTCATATTTGTCTATAACGGCTGCGCCGACACAATCACCCCAGACGTTTATCGTCGTTCTGAAACGGTCGAGAAGCCAGTCTATCGCAAGTATCAGCCCTATTCCCTCGATCGGAAGTCCGACCGACTTGAGCACGAGCACCATCGTCACGAGCCCCGCTTCCGGTATTCCCGCAGCCCCTATGGACGCGAGCGTTGCGGTAAAAAACACAACAACCATCTGCGGTATGCCCAATTCTATTCCGTAGCTCTGGGCTATGAATATGGCCGCCACAGCTTCGTAGAGCGCAGTCCCGTCCATATTGACGGTCGCTCCCAGGGGAAGCACGAACCTCGCCACCTTGGGACTCACCCCGGCCTCGTCGATCACCCCTTCCATAGTGAGGGGCAGCGTGGCAGAGGAGGAAGCCGTCGAGAACGCAGTGAGCAGCGCCCTGCCCAGATGTGAAACGTACTCGAGCGGGTTTCTTCCGGAAAATAAAAAAAGTATCATGGGTAATATAATGACCCCGTGTATGAAGAGCCCCAATACCACGCACAGAAAATACCTGCCGAGCTCGGCCGCAAGCGCGATCACCTGGCTCCCGCCCCCGGCCAGGCCGATGCGCTCGGCTATGAGGCCGAAAATGCCGAGCGGGGTGAATATCATTATCCAGTGCACTATCTTCATCACGGCCTTGTCGAGCAGGGTGAACAATTCGACGACCGGCTTGTTTTCCCTTCCGAGCGCGGCGAACGCGGCGCCGAATAAAATAGACGCTACGATGAGCGGGAGTATGTCGAATTTCACAGCCGATTCGAAAAGGTTAGGGGAAACGAATTCCAATAAGAGCACCTCGACGATACTCATATTCTCCTTTCCTTTTATTATTTCCGGTATCTCGCCCGTGAGTACGGCGCCCCCTACGCCGGGATGTATCAGATTCACGAGAACTATGCCCAGAATAACGGCGATGGCGGTAGTCGAGATAAAGTAGACGAACGTCCTGAGACCGAGCGACCCCAGCCTCTCGACCTTCATGATGCTGAGCGTTATCGAGACCAGGATCAGCGGGAGCACTATCATTTTCAAGGCGTTTATAAAAAGCTTCCCGAGAAACCCGACTCTAACGCCGGTCTCGGGGTAAAACGAGCCGACGATCCCGCCGAGTATCACGCCCGCGATTATCCCGAGGATGAGATAATGTCCTCTAAGAAATTTTTTCAATTATCACTCCGACTCCAGGGCTAGGCATATTCTAATATCAGATTCGGCAGACTTGTAATAAGTATTGACATATTAGCATTATTGACCGAATAATAACAATTCAGCGTCCCGGGAATAATTAATCGATATCATACCGGAATATCCAGGAGAATAGCGATGGTTACCGGTCTCAGCCGCAGTGCAATTCGCATATCATATAAGCGAGATATTGTGATACTCGTGCTCTTTTTATTATCCCAACTGATGGCCGCGCCCCAAGCGCATCCGATGAGCGTACCCCCTATGAGTAAAAAAGAGGAAGGCTCCTTCATCACCTCTTACAAGGAAGGAGGGACGAGATGGAAAGCGACCTGGACGCTGGATGAATTTATCGAAAGCGGCGAGTCAAAGGTAAGGTTGGTGCTAAACGCGCAGGGACTTACAAACCCTTACACGAGGGATATGAAATGGGAATCCGTTTCGGTGTGGAAATCCGGGGCTGCGTTTACTCCCGTACAAGCGGTGACAGAAGTCAGGGACATGCAGGGGAATCTGGTAATGACAGAAAGGAAAACGGTGGATGACTCTGCGGGGACGGTGACATTCGTAAGGGAAGATCACGAAAACAACGGTTCTGTAAACGAATCTTTCGAGACCGAACGGGACCTGATGATCGTAGAGGGAATAGTCCTTGCGCTCCGATCGCTCCCTTTCGGTACGGACGATACGGTCAAAGCTCAATTCCTGACTAACGAGCCCGATCTCTATAACGTCGAATTCAAACAGAAGGGGCGTGAGACGATAAACACGCCGGGCGGGGAAGTCGAGTGCTATAAAGTCGAGCTCGTCCCCAAGCTGGGCGCCCTCAATGTGTTCAAAGTCTTTTTCCCGAAGACCTACTTCTGGTTTACGGTCGCCCCCCCGCACAAATGGGTGAGGTACGAGGGTTTGGAGAACGACCGTGATTCACCCGAGGTCGTTATGGAAGCCGTGCCGGTCAAAAAATCCGGCAATTGAAGAATCCGGACTACTTTATTTCCTCTCGCTCCCGTCGGCGCAGAGCTGGGTGAGGATGCTGCAGGGTTTTTCGCCCCGGTTGTCGCACTCATCCATCGCAGCCTTGACCGCCTGGCTCATGTCCGCATAATAGCCCCATCCGATAGCTCCGTCCTCACTCCTCGCTATAGCACCGCAGTCGGTGAACGAAATCCTCATCTGACAGTTGGGCCCGTACTTCGCACACTCATCGACCGACGCTTTTTCCGCCTGGACCCGCGTGGGATAGTTCCATGCGGCGCCGTATTGCCCATTGTCGGCAGTCGCTATCGCAGCCCATTCATTGACACTCTTAACGCTCCCGTCGGCGCACAATTCGATGAACGAGGAGCACAGATCATTCGTATACTTGTGACATTCGCTTACCGCGTTATTTCTCGCCAGATCGACGGTAGTATTTGTCGCCCAACCGTATGACCCGTCCGGGGCCGTGGCATAGACAGCACAGGTATTGAACGAGATTCTGACCTCGCACCCCGTATTGAATTGACTGCACCTTTCAACAGCGTCCTTCTCGGCCGCCTGTTTCGAGGACATGTTCGAGGAAAAACCCCAGCCCCCGCTTGGCGCAATCGCTATAGCCCCCCAGTTCCCTTCGTTATCGTACGGACCGGGAGGGGACGGGGTATATACGGGAGGCTGATAATGATTGGACGGGCCCGGTATGATCTGGTTCTGATTATTGTTCGTCCCATCATTGCCGTCGTCACCGCCGCCGAAAATCAGATACCCGGCCAATCCTAAAACCAGGACTAGGGCTATTAGACCGCCGAGCTTCTTTTTATCCTCGAGGAAAGACTTTCCGCCGGAATAATCCTTCTTTTCGAGCGGCCTGATGGTTTCAATGCGCGTATCCGACTCCCGACCGGCCCTTTCGGGCCCGGATGGAGTGGCTCCGCTTGCTCGCGCGGTATCTCCGTCGGAAGGAGGTTCTGTGCGCGCCCCTTGTCTTGAGAGCAGCAGCTTTATTGTGGACAGAAGCTGTTCCAGGTGCTTTTCGAGGGGCGGGGTCAAGGCATCGAGCCAGTGCGGTGCGCTTATGAAATATTCGAGGGATTTATTGGGGTCGACGTCTTCGACCCTGAAAGGGATAACGGGTATGCCCTTGCTGACCGCGCGTTCTACTTCCCTGATGATCTGCTGGGATTCATTGGCATTGGAAGAGAAAACGAGCACCATGACCCGGCTCGAGCTTATGGCATCTATAATCGCCTCGCCCCACTGTGTGCCGGGCACTATGTCTCTCGGCGCGATCCAGCACCTTACGCCGCCGATTTCCAGTGTCGCGCACACGGCGTCGGCTATGGGTTTGTCTTTTCCGGAGTGACTGATAAAAACATCGTGAGCCATCTGTTTCCCCCCTCTCCTCCAGAGGAAATACCGGAGGATTATAGCTGTGATTGACTACCCAGGCAACACCAAACGCTTGGATTGAAAAACAATCCTCCAGTCTAGTGTTTCCGATGACATTACCTCCGCCGTATCTTCAGCGATTTGGCCGAGGAGCCTGTAAGATGGTACAAAATCGGTCTTTTCGATCTCGTTCCTGAGGTTCTCCAGATGGGCGCTCATGGCATCCGACCGCTTCGCTATCAGCTCGAATTCCCCATGGGTCCGGATACCGTAGAACGCAGCGCCGAATGCAGGCAATATGGCCGCCAGAATGGTCAGCAGGTCGTTGTGAACATACAGATGGGCTAAACACGCGATAAGAGTGAGGACGAAGAGTCCCCCGCCAATTAGATGGAGATTGTGATGGATCCTGTGGAAGCGGGGTGAGTTGCGTTTATGATAATCTATCTGGGCGGATATTTCCTGCTTCGAGAGGAAATCCCTGTAGGATGTGAGGTATTCTCTGTCTATCCTCGTTCCTACCATTCCCGCTTCTCGGACAATCCCCCTGAAATGCCAGTTTACCCACGAGCTCCTGGGGTCTCCGTATGTATCATGGGCCGGCACCCTGAACGCCGGGGTGGTGAGGCCGAGAGGCGCGAGAAACCTGAGATGCCTTATCTGTTCCGATAGAAGCCTATAATCTATCCACCTCTCGTGCCAATGCTTCAGGTTCCCTACTGCCGTGATTGCTATTATCATGATAATCAAAGCGAGCTCGCAGAGTACCCACAGGTTTTCAAACCCCGGTATTGGCGGAAGAAGTGCGAATAAGACCGCCAAAGCGGCCATCAGGTAGTTAGCCAGGAAAGAACTCCTGTAGATATTCGAATAATAATTGGCGAGCCTATCGGCCCATGCGTAGTGAGCGAGGAATTTTTCGTTAATCTGATCCTTCACGGACTGCGGAAAATCAGGACACGAGTCCCAAACCTTCTGCCATTCCGTTTCTGATGATTCGTTGAAATCCCCGACCCTTGCCCCCCCGGTATCTACCCTATCCCGCGCGAATATATCGCAGAAGGCTTCGAATATGAAACCCCATGTCCAGGTCGGTTGTTTTTCATCAAAGTACGTACGGCTGAGGTCGGGTTTCTTCGGGTGTTCGGGTTTAAGGACCCTCTTTAGTCTGAGTTCCAGCTCTCGGAGGCTCGCTTTTTTAAACCCCTCATATTCTCCTCCCATGAGCACCATTATGTCGTGCGGGGCACCGGAGTTTATCCAAACCACGGGGATTTCGTTAATGAGCGCTTCCTTCACGATCTGACCCGTGCCTCCCTTCCCTTTCGCGTCCTCTCCGTCCCATACCGCAATAAGCACATCGCTCTGGGCGAGTACCATCCGGCCTACGGTCTGATAAGACTCGTTCTCGACCTCGGGCGTCGCCCGCGAACCGTCGAGCTCCAGTATCGAGGCAGCGGTCCCCAGGAGCGTCCGGTACTTGCCGAGGGATAGGCCGTCCGCAAAATCCTTTTCATATTCCTGGCGGCCGAAAGGGAGCGCGCACTGGAGCTCGAATCCTTCTGCAAGCGCTGCCTCCGCGACGAGCGTGTCCGCTCCTTCCGCGAGAGGAGATATTATCCTCAGTACAGGCGGCCCGCCGTCGGAATACAAAGATTCGAATGACGACTTCACCTCGCCGGCAACGCCGCTTATATGCTTCAGGACTTCGTTCACCCGCATCCTGAGCGCGGCGATATCGGCCTTATCGAGGCCGTTCAGACGGTGGCCGGTAACGCCGACCCTGACCGCGAGACGGGCTTTCGGGGGGGATTCAACTTTCTTGATCGCGTTCATAACGTTCTAACCTTTGGGCACCTCTATGGGGACATTCCTGTGGGTCCATAGCCAGTCGCTGTTCTCGAGAAGGGCCTCCCTGCCGACCGCGATGAGGATACTCTCCGGAGGCACTTTGCCAATCTCGAGCTCCCTCTTCGCCGAGGCATATGTCTGCTGAGCGAGGCTGTACCTCCTTTCGAGCTCATCGTATGCCCTTTTGTTTTTATATGCCTGAGCGGCTACGCCCACGGCGGCAATCACGCCCAGGAGGATCTGAAAATTATTTATCGCCTCGCTATTGCCCACCCCGGCAAACAAAACATACATGCCGTACACGAGAGCGACCAAAAGGGTTAATACGAAGGACAAGAACATAATATTGCCGAACTGCTGGGACCTCGCCAGGAGTGGTCTTTTCTTGGTACCGAAATAACCCAGCTGGGATTCTATCCATAGCTTCCTGGTAATATCCATGAACGTATTGTTTGCCGGAACGTGTTCCGCAATCCCCGTTCTTACCGTCACAATCTCGATACTTCTCACTGCTTTTCTTATCCACGTGAGCAGGCCCTCGTACTTGCTCAGGTAATGCGAGGACACGTTCTCGTCAATCCCGGAGAGCGTCCAGAAGAACTGGACCCGGAGCCCCTCCGCAAGCCCCCTGTAATCGAGGAAGCGGTCCTCGATCCTGTCCCTCGAGGTCTTTTTTACGAGCAGCGCAATGGCGGGGATGAGCCCTATATAACAAAGGACTAGGTAAGAGCTCCAGTCGATGAGACCATAGAGCACGACGGCTATAAAGAAGAGGACGTAAATCCAGCTGATAAGGCCCGCTGTCTTCTTTTGATAGAATTGCGACAATACGTCCGACGCGGAGTAAAGACAAATTATTTTACGGAGCGCCCCATCCCCGGATATCAACTCGTTATCCGATTCGTTTTGAAGCAGATACTGTTTGGATTTTACGAGGTCTTTGTCGCCGTATTTGTCAAAGTAATTCCTGATGTCGGAGTTAAAGCCGTCGATCCTCTCCATAATGCCAGTGAAGGGCGATTTTTCATAGCCATCCGTAATATCTGCACCGGGACGATTAAAAAAGGAATCATAAAGTTTATCGAGAAAGAGACTCACGGATTGAACGAGACCGGAAAGTTTTCGGGAAGCGGCTCTATATATTGCGCCGGGAAAGCCGTATTGATTCTTAGGGCCGGAAATTACCGGAACGGAATCTAGGTCGGCCGGAACGGATTCCGTCTTCGTCCGGAGGGTCACAGGGTCGATTGAGATTATCATGCTCCTGTCCATTGTATCGAGGCCGGACTTATTCATCCTGAGCGAGTATTCCCGCGTAATCCTGCCTTCGCGTATCCATTTGATTATCCGTGCCGTCGTGTCCTGCTCTTCCTTTCCGTCAACGGATGAAATGGCGAAGAGGATTTCGCTGTGCTCAGCGATAAAGGCCGCGGTGAATCTCTCGGTCATTGCCCGGTCCTCAGCCCAACCGTACCCTGTCCCGCCGAGTTTATACCTCATCAGCGATGAGATATCTATCGACGACTCGGCCCGTCCTAGAAGCTCCGAGAAATCTTCCCTGTATTTACCATCCGGGAGCCCGTTTTTATACTGCCCGGGCGGGCAGGGAAGTACCGCTATAAGCCTGGCGCGAAGGTGCTCGATCGCGAGCCTCGCGAGCAGGCATTCGTCACCCCCGGAGAGAGAAGATATTACGACGAACGGGGAGTTGGGAAACGTATTCCTGAGCCTGACCATCTCCGGGAGGGCCAGAGCGGAGACTCGCTCCTCGTCGGGGGAATCACCTTTCCGGCCGGTCACGCCTATAACAATCGGGATCAGATAGTCTTCGCTTATAGGCGTCATATTCGAGTGTCGGTGAGGATTCGGGTTTCTACCCCGGATACACGACTGCGTTCCGGGGGTGTACTTTCTAAGCCGTAGATCGTATCCATCATGAGGGCACTGCTGTTATCTTCGGGCTCACTACTAAACACGAAAGCCTTCGCCATCGGTCTAACGATGATATTCGTACCGGCCTCTCCTATCAATATACGATTGAACGCATTTAAGGTTTCGAAATATCCCAGTCTGTCTGAACAGGCTTTTTTCTTGTGATTACACATCGGATCCCAAGACCCTGCTTAACCCCGTGATATTACAATTCTAATAATGCGGGAGTAATAATTCAATAACGCTCCCAAGTCAGTTAATTGTGGAAGCCAACGGGCTTTATCGGAGAGCGGTCCCCTGTGATCACTCCCGCCGTTGTTGACGGTAATAACTAGGAGAGGGTAGAACCCGGGCTATATTTGCGAAATGAACATTTCGGTTGCGAAAATTGACTCCCACCGTATATAATTGAATGACTTATGCATAATGAGTCAGTATAAGACCTTGAACACCGGAGGAAGCACCGTTATGAAAAAGCAGAAGCTCTTAATCTTAGTATTACTCGCGGCATGTCCGTTTATTCTGACGGGCTGCCTCGCGGCAGCGGCCGTCGGCGGGGCGGCGGCGGCGGGCGCCGGCACGGTAGCGTACATAAAAGGCGAACTAAAAGCCACCGAAGAAGCGACTCTCAACAAAACCTGGGAAGCCACTGTAGCCGCTATCGATGAACTTCAGTTCCTGGTCGTCAATAAGCTTAAGGACAACGTATCGGCCGAGCTTGAATCGAAAACGGCCGACAATAAAACCGTGAAGATACAGCTCAAAAGGGTCACCGACAACCTCACCGACATATCCATCAGGATCGGGACATTCGGCGATGAAAGCCTTTCGCGCTATATTCTGAGCAAGATAGAGGCCAAGCTCTAGGGGCCATAGCCGAACGGGGGCCGGGGCGTATTCGAATCCTTATCTACGCCGACACCGCAGGCACGGACACGAAATGCCCGCGACCGGTTAATACCGGCTTCAGGACGGAACGATATGCTTTCCACCGAAAGAGCCGCACAGATAGCGAAGGATTGGATGGCGTCGTGGAACAGGCATGACCTCGATTCCATTCTCTCCCACTATTCGGATGACGTTGAATTCACTTCTCCGTTCGTGGTAAGCCTCATGGGGGAATCTTCCGGTACGATAAGAGGAAAGGAGAAGCTCAGGGAATATTTCGGGAAGGGACTCAAGGTATATCCCGATCTCAAATTCGAGCCCTTGCAGGTGCTGACGGGGGTCAACAGCCTGACAATTTACTACCGTAGTGTCAAAGGGATGCTTGCCGCTGAGGTCATGTTTCCGGGAAGTGACGGAAAGATAGAGAGGGTCGTCGCTCATTATACGGAGTGATAAACATACGCCGCGGAATAAACGGGCTTATTCATCAGAAAGAAGAACCGGGCTGTTTTAAAAATTCAATCTCCTCCGTCGACGATTCTCTACCCAGTATCCTGTTTCTATGCGGGTATCTCCCGAATCGTTCTATAATCGCATAGTGCCTCTCGGCGTAATCCCTGTTATTTGAGAGCATTTTCGCCAATTCAGGCGGAGAAGGGAAATCCCTTTCCAGGGACCTAAAAAGGGCTATCGATCTCTCCTGCACTTCGAGGTTTTCAGAGTGCATTAATGGCATATAGAAGAAAACCCTCATGACCGGGTGGAGCCCCTTATCGAAGCCCTTTTCAATCCCATTCGCGGCTATCTTCAACGCCTGAGCGTCCTGTGAGAAGGCCCCGGGCGTATCCCTGTAAATGTTTCTCGAGAACTGGTCGAGTAATATAATCAGGGCCAGCGTGCCGCGAGGCGTCTTTTCCCATTCCCGGAGCTTGCTTTCTTTCGCGTTTATGAGGCCGGACTCGAAATTATTCCTGATGTATTCGTCCGTCTTTTGGTCCTTTGCCCACCACATCCGGCTCAGATCTTCAGGAGGAACATCCCCCTCCCCCAGGTCTCCGAACCAAAAGTCGAGTATCCGCGCCTGCTTTTCTTCGTCGTTACCTGATGCCATAAGCTTCTTTTAGTATATCGGATTTCCCGAAACGGCCCTTTGACGATACATGTTTTCACGGAATCTTAATAATATTTTTTGCTCCCTCTTGTAAAAGAATTGCTAAGATGTTATTATGTGCGAGCCTGATTTTTACTAACTTGCATTTTGTCCGCCGATATAATCCTAAAAATCTCATAAATTTGATTAGTTATATTAAAATTACCCTTTAATAACGAGTCACAACTCTATTGCCCGCATAAATATTTTTACGACTGTAAAAAAATCTTTTCTGCCTAACCTTCCGAAGTCACACGAATTTATACTTAGGGAAAAAAGGCCGACAAATACCCTATTGACAACCACAACATATTGTGGTTCAATCGTTCCATAGCACAATATATCATGTAGTTTTACCGAAAGGAGGTTGTCCAGATGTCTTCTGATAAGCTCAGCCCCACACAGACCAACGGAAACGGCCACGGGACTAAATTGATAGAGAAAAACCTGGAACCGGAAATCGAGACATCGGCGGCTGAAAACACCCCGGAAGAGGAAGAATTCGTCCAGAAGACGGAAGGGGTCATGGACATCCCGGAAAAAACCCTGAAAGCGTTCGGCGGTGACGACCTGCGCGCAAGGGTCTTCTACGAGAAATACGCCCTCAGGGACAAAACCGGCAGGATAGTGGAGCTGACACCGGAGGACATGTGGAGAAGGGTCGCGAGGGAAATAGCCTCCCCTGAGAAGACGAAAGAGCTGAAAAAGGAGTGGGAGGACAACTTCTACTGGCTTCTTTCGAATTTTAAATTTATCCCCGGCGGCAGAATACTTTTCGGCGCCGGGCAGAACAGACGGTCCACACTGCTCAACTGCTACTATATGCCGATCAAAGAGGATTCAATCGAGGGTATTTTCGAATGGTGCAAAGAGGCGGCGAGGACTTACTCGTTCGGCGGCGGCGTGGGGACCGACATATCCATTCTCAGGCCCAAAGGCGCCCCGGTTAACAATTCGGCGATCTATTCCACGGGCGCAGTATCGTTCATGGACCTGCTCTCGACAACGACAGGCACCATAGGTCAGGCCGGAAGACGCGGCGCACTTATGATAACTATTAACGTTAACCACCCGGACATAACGGAATTTATCGACGTAAAGAACGACACGGAGAGGTCCCGTGTCAATTTCGCGAACATCTCCGTGAAGATCTCGGACGAGTTCATGCGCGCTGTCGAGGAAGACAGGGATTTCGAGCTCAAGTTCGAGAACGAAAAGGTCAAATATACGAAAACCGTCCGCGCGAGAAACATATGGGAAAAGCTCGTAAAATCGGCATGGGCATCAGCCGAGCCGGGCGTCATATTCTGGGATGCCGTAAAGAAATATTCCCCGACCGAATACGCCGGAATGGAAGTAAACGGCGTCAACCCCTGCAGTGAGCAAGCCCTGGAGGATTACGGCAACTGCTGCCTCGGGAACGTCAACCTGTCCCCGTTCGTCAAAGACGCATTTACGGAGGAGGCTTCCATCGACTGGGAGAACCTCGAGAGGGCTTTCAAGTACTCGGTCAGGTTCCTCGACAACGTACTCGATTACAACATGAATAAGCACCCGCTCGTATATCAGACGAAGTCGTCGATGCACTCAAGACGTATCGGTGTGGGCTTTACGGGTTTCGGCGATATGCTCTCGAAACTGAACATCAGGTACGACACGCCCGAGGCGGTCGAATTCGCCGACAAGATGTTCGAGCACATTAAGAACACCGTATACGAGGCGAGTTCCGATCTCGCAACAGAAAAGGGCAATTTCCCGGCTTACGACAGGGACACCCACCTGTCAGGTCAGTTTCTCAATACAATCGACGGGCGTGTGCTGGAAAAAATTAAAAACCAGGGGCTCAGGAACGCCTGCATACTGACAGTCCCCCCGGTGGGCAGCGGCTCGGTGCTTGCCGGAACCACGAGCGGCGTAGAACCGATGTTTGCATTATCATACTTCAGGCGCTCCAAATCCCTCTCGAAAGGGGAATTCAAGGTCTATCACCCGCTCGTAGCGGAATACATGGAAAAGTACAAACTCGAAAGCGAAAAAGATATCCCGAAGACATTCGTAACATCACACGAGATCTCGCCTGAAATGAGAGTGCGCATGCAGGCCGCCATACAGAAGCATATTGATTCATGCATTTCCAGCACGGTGAACCTCCCGGCCGATATTACGCTCGACGAAGTGGAAAAGATCTACTTCCTCGCGTGGAAGCTCGGCTGTAAAGGCATTACGGTTTACAGGGAGGGATCAAGAGAGGGCATCCTGGTCACAGAAGACCAGGCGAAAGCCCAGCAGGAAACTAAAGATAGAAATGAAATAAAGCTTCCGACCCAGACCCAGGACGAGGGGATGAAAAAAACCCATCACCCCAACCCCATCTCATCCCTTCGTCCATCCCAAATGCCGGAGATCAAGCCGATAAAAAGGCCTCAGTTCCTGCAGGGGTTTACGGAGGTCATAAAGACGGGATACGGAAACCTTTACGTTACGATCAACACCTATGACGGAAGGCCGTTCGAGGTCTTCGTTCAGATAGGCAAGTCCGGCTATTCGACAATGGCCGACGCAGAAGCTACGGGGAGGCTCGTTTCACTTGCGCTCAGGTCGGGTGTGAGCGTTAAGGACGTAGTGGAGCAGCTCGAAGGGATCGGCGGATCGTCCCCGGTTTTCTCGGAAGGGAAGCTGGTGATGTCGATACCCGATGCGATAGCGACTGTATTAAAGAAACACTTCGTCCAGGCAGTGGAGAATTCGACGGAATCGGCAAGGCGGACGGTGGATTTGAACCTCGAGCGCTGCCCCGACTGCGGAGACAGGGCGCTCGCGTTCGAGCAGGGATGTATGACCTGCAGAAGCTGCGGCTTTTCCAAATGCGACTAATCGATTCAAAAACCCTATAAGAGGATGATGTTTAGAAAAAAGCCCGACCCCCTAAAAGAGGTTGGGCTTTTTTCTTTAATAGTATATTTTATATCATGACTCTGAAAACCCTGCCCGCGGGCAAACGATATGGCTGAACAAAAAAAGGGAAGCATCATAGCAGGCCTCTTCTGGATGCTCATTATCTCCATACTCCTATTCTGGATACCTTCGATAGGCCCCCTGATAGCAGGCATTGTGGGCGGCAAAAAGTCGGGCGGCGTCGGGAACGCTATTATAGCAGCGCTCCTGCCCGCGATTCTCCTGGGCGGCTTGCTCTTCTTATTCGGATCTGCGCTCACGGGCGCCCCACTGATAGGCTTCGTAGCCGGTGCGGGCGCGTTCGTGCTGGTAGTGTCGAACGTCGGTCCGCTCCTGATAGGCGCTGTAATCGGCGGACTGCTTGCCGATTAACCGGCACTGATCCGAATCCGGGTCTGCCGGATTTATTCGAATCCAATCTGCAGGAAAAAGAAATATGGAATTGGTTCCCGGACGGTGCGCATCCGTCGGGCATTCAGATTAATACGGTATTGGAATTGAGGGATGAAAAAGCTCTCCCGAATTATCTGAGAAAACTTTCCAGATGGTCTTTGATATCCGAATTGGCGAGTTTCCCCAACGCCGCCTTTTCAATCTGCCTTATTCTCTCTCGCGTAAGGTTGAACTTCCTTCCGATCTCATCGAGCGTATACGTGCTGTGCTGGTCGATCCCGAACCTGAGCCTCAAAATCTCTTCCTCCCTCGGATTGAGGAGCATGAGGGCCTCCCTCAGCTTATCCGTGAGGTCGGATTTAGCTACGAGGGAATCAGGGATTACCGTATCGTTATCGGCGATTGAGTCGAGGAGCGTCGTTTTCTCCCCGTCGAGTATAGGCGTATCGAGACTTATGGCGTCCTTGGTGGACCTCAGTATCCGCTTTACCACCTCAACGGATATGCCGGACTTCCGCGCAATTTCCTTGGGGGTGGGCTTTCTGTTTAGCTTCTTGGCCAGAAGCGCATTTACCTTGTAAACCCTGTTTGCCTGTTCGAGGAGGTATACGGGGACCTTGATAGTCCTTGTCTGTCCCTGAAGCGCCCTCAGTATTGCCTGGTGTATCCACCACGACGCGTATGTCGAGAACTTGAAACCCTTTCTGTGGTCGAATCTCTCGACCGCCCGCATGAGCCCCATATTACCTTCCTGAATCAGGTCCGAGAGCGGGAGCCCCCTGCCCATGTACTTTCTCGATATGGTGATGACGAGCCTCAGGTTGGCCTTTACGAATCTCTGTTTAAATCTTTTTGCGTTTTCCGAATAAACCCTTATAAATGCATTAAGACTCTTTATGCGCTTTTCGAGGTACCCGCTCTTTAACCTGCCGTGCCCGTTCCCGTGTCCGTTGGTGACTTTTATTTTTATCTTTCCGTCAGCCAATTTCCCCACGAGGCTCACCAGCTCGCGCGACCTCGATTCGCATTTTTTTATTTTTGCTGAAATCTCGACCTCTTCCTGAGCGGTGAAAAGAGGCTCGACCGACATATCCTTGAAATAGACGTAAAGCAGCCGGAGCTGTTCGTCCGGGGTATCGTCGGATTTCGATTTCGAGCTTATTTTCCCCGAATCGTATTCATTGTCATTCCCCTCGTCCCTCGAATAACTGTCTTTAAAGTTTATAGACGAGACCTCGTCGTCTTCCCTCTCGAACTCTACATACTCGCTTACGGATGCAGTTTCATCGAAATCGTTGTATTTAGTTTCCATATATTCTTCCTTTTAACTATTTTCAACTGCTGAAACAAAACCGAAGATGTTTCCGGGTATTAGATCTCACAAATAAGCTTTGGAAACGAAAGGGGTGGGGGATTACCATTCCTCCTGATACTAACTCCAACGCATAGAAAGCTTTGCTGTTATACAATCCCTTACCGTAGATTAAGAAATTTCTTCCAATGCAACAACTTATAATCGCAATCTAAAACTGTCCTGCCTTCCGGTTACCGCCAATTCTATCAAATTCTAAAAAGTATTGCAACCTACTTTGATGAGGTGTAATTCGAAGCCACCTGCTTCCAGTTAACGACGTTCCACCAGGCCGCGATATAGTCGGGCCTCCTGTTCTGATAATTTAGGTAGTAGGCATGTTCCCAGACGTCCAGGCCGAGTATCGGGGTTAATCCTTCCGACAACGGGCTGTCCTGGTTCGGAGTGGATGTAACGGCTAGTTTTCCGCTGCCGCCGACCGAGAGCCAAGCCCAGCCGCTTCCGAACCGCCCCGCGGCGGCCTTTGAAAACTGGTCCTTGAAACCGTCGAATCCCCCGAATGCGGATTTTATTGCCTCCCCCAGCTCGCCCGAGGGCTCGCCCCCGGCCTTGGGAGCCATTATCGTCCAGAATAAGCTGTGGTTGGCGTGACCGCCGCCGTTATTCCTGACGACCGTCCTTATATCTTCCGGCACTGCGTTCAAATCACTGATCAGGTCCTCAACGCTCTTCTCCGCAAGCGCCGGGTACTTTTCGAGGGCGGCGTTTACGTTATTGATATATGTCTGATGGTGCTTTGTATGATGAATCTCCATGGTACGGGCATCAATGTGAGGCTCCAGTGCATCGTAACTATAAGGAAGCTTTGGTAATTGGTATGGCATGGTTTCTCCCCCCAGATTAAATTTTTTTCAAATGGAGAACCGATGTTTCAGGTATTTCACATTGAAAAATTGATTTATAAACACCGAAATCCGAATAAATACCAACCGGCCTTCATTAGCCCGGTTAACCAACTTATTTTAACCTTATATACACGCCGTGTCAAAGCATTTTCGGCAGGGTTTCTGCCGCAATCTTCATATTCCGACGAATCCACGTTATATTAAATGCTAGGGACGGGTACTCCGAGATTGACAGTATCCATTACAACTGGTAATTTTTACCATATAATAATATGTATATTTTGGATACACGATATCCATAAAGAGATATAATCATGCAGGTAACTAAAACTCTCGACTATGCAGTAAGGTCTCTGACGTATATAGGGCACGAGCCCATAGTCAAGCATAACATGAAGGAGATTTCCGAGCACCAGCACATACCCCTCAATTATCTCGCCAAGATTATGAGAAGGCTGGTCAAGAAAGGGATCGTCAAGTCTATGGTAGGGCCCGACGGCGGCTACACCCTGCGGAAAGCCCCGAGCGATATCAGCTTGCGGGACATATATGAGGCGATAGAGGGAGAGATAAGGATAGTAGACTG